>ENA-OQKX01000379-OQKX01000379.1-human-gut-metagenome-genome-assembly--contig:-NODE-379-length-9894-cov-3.460018_pt1 | contig 9894 bp, 9 predicted proteins | sample MGYA00242654_ERZ504810 | MGnify/ENA primary metagenome ERZ504810 (study PRJEB26092, sample SAMD00036378) | human gut metagenome | host: Homo sapiens | study: EMG produced TPA metagenomics assembly of the... | reverse complement strand
ATTATAAAAAGTCATAACACATAATTTGAATAGATTTTATTCAAACTTGTGCTGTGACTTTTTCATTTAATTTGATTCGATTATTCATTTTCCAATCAACAAGTACTTTTCTACTAAGTATTGTTGTATCGACTGATTTTATCATATTAATGAATTGACATTATTCCAAATAGAACGTATAAATTAAATAATCAAAGATCCTAAAAGAAAAAACAGTCATAATATACTAAAATATCTTTTAGAGATTGAAAAATAGGCTTATATGCGGCATTCTAAAAGAAAAAAATGGAATAATATACCAAAATATCTTTTAGAGGTGAGCGTATGGATATAGAAACAGTTTAATGCAAAGCCTACAAAGAAGGCGCAAAGACAAGCACAATTCAGATCTAGTAAAATGAGTAAGAAAAAACGTTAGGAAGCAAGTATGCTTCCTTTTGTGCATATGGGTATGCTTAAATTGCTTGAAATGATATAATTTGTTTAATAGAACGGAGAATACATATGTTAGAAATTGGAATTCAAGCACCGGATTTTGAACTGCCTGATCAAGATGGTGTGATGCACAAATTGAGTGATTATAAAGGTAAAAAGGTCATCTTATATTTTTATCCAAAAGATAATACAGCTGGGTGTACAAAACAGGCTTGTGGTTTTTCTGAAAGATACCCACAATTCTTAGAAAAAGGAGCTGTTATTTTAGGGGTAAGTAAAGATACGGTGGCTTCACACAAGAAGTTTCAAGAAAAGTATGGCCTTGCCTTTACGTTGTTGGCAGATCCAGAAAGAAAAGTGATTGAAGCTTATGATGTGTGGAAAGAAAAGAAGAATTATGGAAAGGTATCTATGGGTGTAGTTCGTACAACATATCTAATAGATGAATCAGGAATTATAGTTCGTGCTAATGATAAAGTAAAAGCGGCCAATGATGCTGAAAATATGTTGGAAGTAGTTTAGACACTACTTCCTTTTTGGTGTTTGTATAAAAGTGGTTCGTGGTATATCATTTTGTAGGGGGATACTATGTGGATTTTATATGCGACAGGTTCTGCCTTTTTTGCAGGAATCACTTCCATACTCGCAAAATGTGGGATTTCAAAAACAGATTCAGATGTGGCAACCGCCATACGTACCATTGTGGTTTTAGTTTTCTCATGGATTCTTGTTCTTTTAACTAGAACTATATCGGGTATTACGGTTATCAGTGGTAAAACTTTGTTGTTTCTAGTTTTGTCTGGAATCGCAACAGGAGCTAGCTGGCTATGTTATTTCAAGGCTTTACAAATTGGGGATGTCAATAAGGTGGTTCCGATTGATAAATCCAGTACTAATCTTAACGATTCTTTTGGCTTTGTAGTTTACTTTCATGAAGGATTGTCTTGTTTAACTAGTATGTGTATGTCTGATCGGTTTAGGTTACAATGTTGATGATTAACAGAAAAGAGGATGTGAAGTCTAATTCTTCAGATAAAGGCTGGTTGATTTATGCGATTTTGTCAGCTGTATTTGCGAGCCTTACATCAATTTTAGGTAAGATTGGTATTTCTGGAATTGATTCTAATTTAGGTACGGCCATTCGTACAAGTGTTGTATTAGTCATGGCGTGGCTTATGGTATTTGTGAAAAATAAGCAGTCTGAAATAAAATCTATTGATCATAAAGAATTATTGTTTATTATCTTATCTGGCTTTGCGACAGGAGCATCTTGGCTATGTTTCTATCGTGCTTTACAGGATGGACTTGCAAGTGTGGTTGTGCCCATTGATAAATTGAGTATACTTGTAACAATTGGTTTTTCTCGTGTTGTATTTCATGAAAAGCTATCAAGGAAGGCATTACTAGGTTTAATTTTGATTACAGTGGGTACTGTAACTATGACGATGATATAGGAGATTTTATGTGCAGATATAAGAAGATTGATTTAGAAAATTGGTGTCGTAAAGAGCATTATTTGTATTATACAAACAGTTTAAATGTTGAAGTGAATATGACGGCCAATATTGATGCGAGTGAGTTATTAACTTTTTGTCATACAAATGGATATAAATTTTATCCAACGTTGATTTATTGTGTGACTAAAGTATTGAATCGTATTGAAAACTTTCGCATGTTTAAAGATAAAAATGGAGATTTATGTGTGTGGGATTCATTGGTTCCTAACTATACAATCTTCCATGAAGAAGATCATACATTTTCGGATTGTTGGACCGATTTTACGGATGATTTTGATTCTTTCTACAAAAATATTACTTATGATATGGAATTAGGTAAAACAAAAAGGGGAATCAAAGTAAAGAAAGGCCAACCTGCAAACTTTTATTGTGTTTCATGTACGCCCTGGACTGCATTTACAGCGGTTTCAAGTCGTATGGTCAATGGGGGTGCTGCCTTCTTTCCAATCATCACAGCTGGAAAATATGATGATAATTATCAGATGCCTGTAAATATCACAATTGCGCATGCGGTTGCGGATGGATATCATATTGGCTTGTTTTTTTCTGATTTGCAAAAAGAAGTAAGTTTAAAAAGCTTGAAATCAAACCTTGAATAAAGGCCTTGGATGGGGTGCTCTATTTACTTTTTGGGCAAAGTGTTATAAAATTTTTAATGTAGGTATAAATTGAAAAGGAGATATAAAAATGAATCAATCACCACTTCAAAAAGCTAGATACCAATACAGTCCAAAATTGCCTGGAATGTTAAGAAATGGTATTTCAGAAATCTGTGTTAAGGAAGGAAACGCAACTCAAAGTGTTGCAGACCAAGAAAAAATCGCGGCTTTATTCCCTAACACTTACGGAGAAAAAGAAATTACATTCGAAAATGGAGAAAATACTTCTGCAGCTAAAAAACAAGTTGTAGGTGTAATCTTATCTGGTGGACAAGCACCTGGTGGACACAACGTTATTTGTGGTCTATATGATGCATTAAAAGCTACTAGTAAAGAAAACGTTCTTTACGGATTTAAAAATGGTCCTATTGGATTATTAGAAGACAACTATGTAGAATTCGATGATGCTTATATCGATGCATACAGAAATACTGGTGGATTTGATATTATCGGATCAGGACGTACAAAATTAGAAACTGAAGAACAATTCGCAGTTGCTGCAAAAGTTTGTGAAAAACACGGAATCACTGCTATCGTAATTATCGGTGGTGATGACTCAAATACAAACGCTGCTGTATTAGCTGAATACTTTGCTGCTCACAATACAGGTGTTCAAGTTATCGGTTGTCCAAAAACTATCGATGGTGACTTGAAAAACGAAGATATCGAATGTTCATTCGGATTCGATACTGCAACTAAAACATATAGTGAATTAATTGGAAACATCGAACGTGATGCAAACTCAGCTAAAAAATACTGGCACTTTGTAAAAGTTATGGGACGTAGTGCAAGTCACGTAGCTTTGGAATGTGCTTTAGAAACTCAACCAAACATTTGTTTAATTTCAGAAGAAGTTGCTGCTAAAAAACAATCTTTATCTGAAATCGCTGACTATATTGCAGATGCTGTTGAAAAACGTTCTGCAAATGGAAACAACTTCGGTGTTGCAATTATCCCTGAAGGTGTAGTTGAATTCGTTCCAGAATTTAAAGCATTGATTGCTGAAATCAACGAATTATTGGCTGGAAACAAAACAGAAGAATTTAACGCATTAGGTAGCTGGGAAGAAAAATATGCATTCATTGAAAAAGGTTTAACTGCTGAATCAATGGCTGTATTCGCAATCTTACCTCAAACTATCCAACAACAATTATTCTTAGAAAGAGATCCACACGGAAACGTACAGGTATCTTTAATTGAATCAGAAAAATTGTTCTCAGCTTTAGTTAAAGATAAATTAACTGAAAGAGGATTTACAGGTAAATTCAATGCATTACACCACTTCTTCGGATACGAAGGACGTTGTGCATTCCCATCAAACTTTGATGCTGACTATTGCTACTCATTAGGATACAACGCATTCATGTTGATCCAATACGGATATAATGGATATTTATCAAAAGTATCTAACTTATCTAAACCAGCTGAAGAATGGGTTGCTGGTGGTATGCCAATCACTAAGATGATGAACATCGAACGTCGTAATGGTGAAGATAAACCAGTTATCAAAAAAGCATTGGTTGAATTAGATGGTAAACCATTCAAATTCTTCGAAGCAAACCGTGATACATGGGCTGTTGAAACTGCATATACTTATCCAGGAGCTATCCAATATTATGGACCAACTGAAGTATGTGATTTAACAACTCGTACATTAGCTCTAGAAAAAGGTGAATAATAAATAAAAGAATGCTTCGGCATTCTTTTTTTAAAGGAGAAATTTATGAAGTATATGATCGCAAGTGACATCCATGGTTCAAGTTATTATTGTCAAAAACTAATGGATGCTTACAAATACGAAAAACCAGATCGATTGATTTTATTGGGAGATATTTTATATCATGGCCCTAGAAATGATCTGCCTAAGGATTATGCACCTAAAAAAGTGATTGAGATGTTGAACTCGATTTCAGACTCGATTTTATGTGTTCGTGGAAATTGTGATTGCGAAGTCGACCAAATGGTATTGGATTTTCCATGTTTGGCGGATTATTCTGTGTTAGATATAAACGGACTTTTTATCTATTGTACACATGGACATTTAGAACCTGTTAAATTAAAAATGGGGGATATATTACTATGTGGACATACCCATGTTCCTGCAATTGAAGATCGAGATGGTATTATTTATATGAATCCAGGCTCAGTTTCGATTCCAAAAGAAAACAGCCCTCATAGTTATATGATACTAGAGGACTGTGTATTTACTTGGAAAGATTTAGAAACGCTTAGCCAATACCGTTATAAAGAATTCCCAAAATCAAAATAATAATGGCAAGAAATACGTAAACATATTTACCTAAGAATTTAAAAGTCGGTCCTACCGGCTTTTTTCTTCCTTTGTCTAATTCTTGTTTTAAAGCATTCCATCCTAAAATATAATAAATGGTAATGGCTCCAAGTAGTGCTGCAAAAGGAATAATATAGATTGTGACAACATCCATCCATTTACCAACAATATCTCCATTTTCAATACATACAGAAATGATGAATGTGATAATTCCACAAACAAGAACCGCTTTTTTTCTAGAAATGTGAAATCGGTTTTGCCAAGATTCACACACAGCTTCTAACATGTTGATTAGACTGGTGATTCCGGCAAAGGCTACTGAAATAAAGAAGAATAGGGCAAAGAAATTACCGAGTGGCATTTGTTTAAATACTTCAGGAAGAGTTAAAAACATTAAACTAGGACCACTAACGGGGTCAATGCCAAAAGAGAATACGGCAGGCATAATGGCAAGTGCTGCAAGCATCGCAGCAATTGTATCAAATATAGCCGTTTGCATACTTGCTTTTGGAATATCGACATCATCCTTTAAATAAGCTCCATATACAATCATTCCAGAACCGGTAATGGATAAGGAGAAAAAAGCTTGTCCCATAGCCATGATCCATGTTTCTTTGTTGAGTAAATATTCCCATTTAGGAACAAATAAAAATTTATATCCTTCAATGGCACCATTAAATAAGCTGACACGAATGGCAAGGATAATAAATAAAATAAAGAAGGCTGGCATTAATACTTTATTGACCTTTTCAATGGCGTTTGTGGCACTTGTAAAAAGAAGTAAACAAGTGACAAACAAGACTAAAAAGTGACATGGCACATTCGAAAAGGATTGTGTCATATTTGTAAAGAAAGCTGGAATGTCATTTGTGAGTAGTTCGTTTGTGAGTACGCCTTGAATGCTGCGAAATACCCATCCTAAAATGACACTATATCCAATCGCAATCCCAAGAGATCCAAGTAGCGGAAGCCATCCGATATATTTACCAAACTTATTTTTCCAACAATATGCATAAGCACCTAACGTTCCTGTTTTTGCCATTCTTCCTAGCGCAAATTCAGCCGATAAACCAACAAGACCAAATAAGGCGATAAAAATTAAATATGGTATTAGAAAGGCAGCTCCTCCATATTGTCCTAAGCGATATGGAAACATCCAAATGTTTCCCATTCCTACGGCAGAACCTACGCAGGCAAGCACAAATCCTACCGTACTTTTAAAATTTCCGTTTTTATTCATTTGTAGTACCTCGATGTTTCTTAGTATATCACAAAAATGATATAATATTTAAACAGGTGATGAGTATGTTTGTAGAAGAAAGACAAAATTTAATTTTAGAAGATTTACAAGAGAATGGTAAAGTGTTGGTAAAAGATTTGAGTACACGTTTTGGTGTAACCCCCGATTTAATTCGTAAAGATTTAGTTTTTTTAGAATCGAAAGGGAAATGTAAAAAGATCTATGGTGGAGCGATTTTGAAGCGTTTAAATGTGCATTTAGAGGATGCCAATTCTAGAAAGAATGTGAATAGTAAGGAGAAACAAAAAATAGCGCAAATGGCTTATGATTTGATTGAACCAAATATGACAGTCTTTTTGGATATTTCGACTACGAATATTGAATTAGCTAAATTATTAGTCTTAAGTCCTATTTCAGATATTACTGTTGTTACCAATATGTTGGATGTAATTCAAATTCTTTCTACAAGTCAAATCCATTCTATTTTCATTGGTGGAGAATTTGATTATGCGAGAAATGGCTTTGTGGGTAATATGTGTGATGAATTTCTTCAACGTTTTCATTTTGATTTAGCTTTTTTAGGTGTGGTTGGTATAGATTTAGAATCAAAAAGTGTTATGACCTATATGCCAAATGATGGTCAAACAAAGCGTATTGTTTTAAAACAATCGAAAAAGTCTTATATGTTGGCGGATTCGGATAAGTTTTATCAAATAGGAAATTATGAGTATGCCAAGATGAATGAATTTATGGGATTCTACAAACAATAAAAGTAATAAAAAGTAATAAGGAACTATTGATTTTAATCATAGTTCTTTTTATAATGGATTTGTAAATGGAGGACTTACTATGTTAGATCGTATTTCTATTCTTAAAGATAAAATGTTGTCTCAACCACGCTACGTAAGTATTGAACAAGCTTTGATCATTACTCGTACATATCAAGAAAATGAAGATAAATCGATTCCTTATAAGCGTGCACTTTCTTTGTATAACGCATTAAGTGAAATTGAAATTGGTATGGAGCCAGAAGAGTTGATTGTTGCTAATCGTACAAAAGGTGTTCGTTATGGTGTTGTTTTTCCAGAAAGTGGAATTTCTTGGGTGGATCGTGAATTTGAAACAATTCCAACTCGTCCTCAAGATAAGTTTAATGTGCATCCTGAAGATATTGAAACTTTTCGTAAGGTGATTGTTCCGTATTGGAAAGGTAAAAGTTTAGAGGATGTTATTAAAAATCGTTTTGGTGCTGAAATCAGTGCAATTTCGAAAGTGGTAAAAGTCAATCAAACCGATCATGCACAGGGGCATATTTGTCCGAATGTGAAGGAATGGTTAGAGATTGGTCCACAAGGCTATATTGATTTAGCAAAAAAACATTTAGAGACATGTTCTGATTCACAAAAAGAATTTTATGAATGTGTTATTTTAGTGATGCAAGGTGTACAGAAGTTTATGCTTCGCTATCATGATTTAGCTTTAAAAATGAATAAAAAAGATGTCGCAAAGATTTGTGAAAATCTAGCTTATAAACCAGCTGCAACATTCCATGAAGCATTGCAGTCATTATGGTTTTTATTTGTCGTGTTACACATGGAAAGTAATGCATCTAGTTTTTCACCGGGTCGTTTAGATGAAACTTTATATTCTTATTATAAACAAGATATAGCTTCGGGTATGTTAAAAGAAAGTGAAGCTTTAGAATTGATTGAATGTTTATGGTTGAAATTCAATGAGATTGTATATTTAAGAAATGCGCATAGTGCTAAGTATTTTGCCGGTTTTCCAATTGGATTCAATATTTGTGTCGGTGGACAAGATCAAAATGGCAATGATTTTAGTAATGAATTGAGTCATATGTTTCTAAAGGCACAAGAAGATATTGGGCTTCCTCAACCAAACTTATCCGTTCGACTTCATGAACATACGAATGATGAACTATTAAAACATGCGATTCGAGTTGTTTCTAAGGGAAGTGGAATGCCACAATTTTTCAATGATAAGGCAATTATTAAGGCGATGGAAGATTTAGGTATATCACATTTTGATGCCATGGATTATGCGATTGTTGGATGTGTGGAGCTTACAACACAAGGTAATAATTTAGGTTGGTCGGATTCGGGCATGTTTAATATGAATAAAGTTTTAGAGCTTACATTGAATCATGGTCGTTGTTTGTTGACAGGAAAACAAATGGGACCTGATTACGGTTCTTTAAGTACATATACTTCGTTTTCTGATTTAGAATCTGCATTTGAAAAAATGATGGATTATTTTATTGATAAAATGATTCCGTGTTTAGAAGAAGTGGAAAAAGCACATATTGATATTTTGCCAACAGCCTTTTTATCAAGTGTCATTGATGATTGCATGGAAAAAGGAATGGATGTCACGCGTGGTGGTGCACATTATAATTTGTCAGGTATTCAAATGATTCAAGTGGCTAATCTTGCGGATAGTTTGGCTGCTTTAAAAAAGCTTGTATATGATGAAAAGAAAATTGATGCAGCTGATTTAGAAAAAGCTTTGAAAGAAAATTTTTCAAACAATGAAGTCATGCGCCAAATGTTATTAAATCGTGCACATAAGTATGGAAATGATGTGGATTGGGTGGATGAGCTGGGTGCCAAATGGGCATTGAAGTTTAGAAATAAATTAAGGAAATATACAAACTATCGTAATGGAGAATATCATACAGGAATGTATACCGTGAGTGCCCATGTTCCTATGGGAGAAAATGTAGGGGCTAGTTGTGATGGAAGATTTGCCAAAACGCCTTTGGCAGATGGTGGATTATCGGCTGTATATGGTCGTGATTTAAAGGGGCCTACAGCAGTCTTAAAATCGGTGTCGCATTTAGATAATTCTTGTACAACAAATGGTGGCCTATTAAATATGAAGTTTTTACCAGAATTCTTTAAAACAGAATCCGGCATTGATAAGTTTGCGAATTTTATGCGTACATTTGTTGACTTGGAGATTCCGCATATTCAATTTAATGTGGTTCGTAAGGAAGATTTATTAAATGCCAAAATACATCCAGATCAATATCGTTCTTTGACGGTTCGTGTTGCTGGTTATACTGCATATTTTACAGAACTAGCAGGAGAATTACAGGATGAAATTATTGCAAGGACAAGTTATGACAACATCTAAAGGATATATATTTGACATTAAGCGTTTTGCAACACATGATGGAAAAGGAATCCGTACAACTGTGTTTTTTAAGGGGTGTCCGCTTCGTTGTAAATGGTGTCAAAATCCAGAAGGATTGTCTTATTTACCACAAGTTTTATATATGGAATCCAAGTGTATGCATTGTCTTAGTTGTGTGCATGCATCAAAACATGGTGGAGTCAAATGTGTGAATGATAAAATTTGTATTTCAAGAAATATAAAAGAAGATTGGGATGCGATTTGTGATGTATGTCCTACTTTAGCTTTGAGTATGGATGCCAAGGAGTATACGGTAGAAAAATGTGTTCATGAAATTTTAAAGGATGAAATATTCTTTAAAAGAGAAGGTGGAGTTACTTTCTCAGGGGGAGAACCCTTTTTACAAAGTGATTTTTTGATTGATTTATTAAAGGCTTGTAAGGAAAAAGGAATTCATACGGCTATTGAAACAAGTCTATATACGGATTTAGAGAATGTACAAAAGGCTTTACCATATTTGGATCAGATTTATTGTGATTGTAAATTGTATGATGAAAACTTGCATAAACAGTATACGGGTGTATCAAATGAAAAAAT
>ENA-OQKX01000377-OQKX01000377.1-human-gut-metagenome-genome-assembly--contig:-NODE-377-length-9918-cov-1.673271_pt1 | contig 9918 bp, 12 predicted proteins | sample MGYA00242654_ERZ504810 | MGnify/ENA primary metagenome ERZ504810 (study PRJEB26092, sample SAMD00036378) | human gut metagenome | host: Homo sapiens | study: EMG produced TPA metagenomics assembly of the... | reverse complement strand
CTTGTTGTGAGATCTGGAAATTCAGCTGTTGGAGATGCAGATATTACAATGAGTTATGATACTTCTGCACTTCAGTTTGAAAGCGGAGAGGGTGTAACAGCAGACAGTGATGGCAAGCTTACATACTCAGGAAGCGGAGACGGAACGGCGAAAGAACTTCGTACTACAATGACGTTTAAAGCATTGAAGATGGGAGATACAACGATCACAGTTGACAGCTCAAAGGCTTATCTGTATTCAGATGAGACACTGACATTAGACCAGGGATCTTCCGCAATTAAGATTGGACAGGCAGATGATGGTTCAACAGAGATTGAGGCAAATGGAAGTGAATCAACTGGCGCAGCTACTGATATTACGGTAAATGTGAATGGAACAGATTATAACTTCTCAGAAGAATTTGCAACATCTGCGATTCCGGTAGGATATAGTGAGACTACAAAGACATTCAATGGAGAAGAGCACAAGTTTGTTGCTAATGAGGCTGGTGTTACACTTGGATATTTGGTAGATGCTTCCGGAGAAGGAAAGTTTTTCCTCTACAATGAGGACGATTCTACATTTGTTCCATATACAGAATTGAAGATTTCTGATACAACATCTATTATTCTTTTAGCAGATAATGGAGAAGCAAAACTTCCGGATTCATACCAGGAAGGGGAACTTACAGTAGCAGATCAGACATATCCATATTGGGCAAATCCAGAGAATGATCGTTATGATCTTCTGTATGCAGTGAATACAAGAACAGGTGAAAAAGGGTTCTATCAGTATGATTCACAGGATGGAACTTATCAGAGTGTAGATGTTCAGACAACAGACAGTACAAAGAAGGAAGCAAAAGGGATTGTTGGAAAACTGGAGTCGCTTGTAAAAGAGCATCCAATTGTTCTTCTGGCTGGAGGAGCACTCATCGTAGTTGTATTACTTGTTCTTATGATTATGTTTGCAGTAAAACTTGTGCATAGAAATCAGGAACTTGATGATCTGTATGATGAGTATGATATTCCTTTTGAAGATGAAGAAGATGAAGAAGATGAAGCTACTATGGTAAAACGTCCTCCTGTTGTATGTGTTATGGGACACGTTGACCATGGAAAGACTTCTCTGTTGGATGCGATCCGTGATACCAGTGTGACAGACCGCGAGGCAGGTGGAATCACACAGCACATCGGTGCTTCTGTAGTAGAGATCAACGGAGAAAAGATCACATTCCTGGATACACCGGGACATGAGGCGTTTACTGCAATGCGTATGAGAGGAGCAAATTCTACAGATATTGCGATTCTTGTAGTTGCAGCAGATGACGGTGTGATGCCGCAGACGATCGAGGCGATCAACCATGCCAAAGCAGCGGGAATTGAAATTATCGTAGCGATCAATAAGATCGATAAGCCAAGTGCAAATATTGAGCGTGTAAAACAGGAACTGACAGAGTATGAACTGATTCCGGAAGACTGGGGTGAAGCACGATCTTTGTCCGGTATCTGCCAAGACAGGTGAAGGACTGGAAGATCTGATGGAAATGATCGCTCTGACAGCAGAAGTAATGGAATTAAAGGCAAATCCAAACCGTCGTGCCAGAGGTCTTGTCCTGGAAGCAAAACTGGATAAGGGAAGAGGTTCTGTTGCCAATATCCTGGTTCAGAAGGGAACACTTCGCGTCGGAGATCCAATCGCTGCCGGTTCTGCGTTTGGTAAAGTAAGAGCCATGATGGATGATAAGGGAAGAAGAGTCAAAGAAGCAGGTCCGTCTACACCGGTAGAGATCCTGGGACTGAATGATGTACCGAATGCCGGAGAGGTTATCGTTGGATGCGGAAATGAAAAAGAAGCAAGAAACTTCGCAGAGACATTTATCTCACAGAGCAAAGTAAAACTTCTGGAAGAGACAAAATCCAAACTTTCTCTGGATGATCTGTTTACACAGATCCAGGAGGGTAACTTAAAAGAACTTGGAATCGTCGTAAAAGCAGATGTACAGGGATCTGTAGAAGCAATCAAACAGAGCCTGCTGAAACTCTCGAACGATGAAGTAGTCGTTAAGATCATCCACGGTGGTGTTGGTGCGATCAATGAATCGGACGTAAGTCTTGCTTCTGCATCAAATGCTATTATCATCGGATTCAATGTACGTCCTGATGCAACTGCAAAAGAAACGGCAGACCGTGAAGGTGTAGACATTCGTCTGTACCGTGTCATCTACAATGCGATCGAAGACGTTGAAGCAGCCATGAAGGGTATGCTTGAGCCTGTATTTGAAGAAAAGGTACTTGGCCATGCCGAAGTACGTCAGACATTCAAGGCTTCCGGAGTCGGAACAATTGCAGGATCTTATGTCCTTGACGGTACATTTGAACGTGACTGCCAGGCAAGAATCGTTCGTGACGGCGTTGTGATCTATGATGGAAAGCTTGCTTCATTAAAGCGTTTCAAAGATGATGTGAAGGAAGTTAAAGCCGGATATGAATGTGGTTTCGTATTTGAACGTTTCAATGATGTCAAAGAAGGAGACCAGGTAGAAGCATTCAAGATGGTGGAAGTTCCTAGATAAAGAAGGGTAGAAAATGAGAAAAAACAGCATTAAGAATACAAGAGTAAACGCAGAGGTACAGCGTGAACTTAGTACTATTCTGCGTGGAGGGATCAAGGATCCGCGTGTTGCACCGATGACTTCGGTTGTAGCGGTAGAGGTTGCTCCGGATCTTAAAACCTGCAAAGCATATATCAGTGCCTGGGCGATGAAAAAGCCCAGGCTGATACCCTGAAGGGATTACAGAGCGCAGAAGGCTATATCCGCCGCGAACTTGCTCATACACTGAATATGCGTAACACACCGGAGATCAAGTTCGTACTGGATCAGTCCATTGAATATGGTGTCCGGATGTCAAAGAAAATTGATGATGTAACAAGAGATTTACGGGAAGAGGATGATTAGTATGTTATTAGATGCAATTTCAAAAGCCGGGACGATCGCACTTGGCGGACATGTCCGCCCGGATGGGGACTGTGCTGGTTCCTGCATGGGATTGTATAACTATGTCAGAGAGAATTTTCCTGAAAAAGAGATCGATGTTTATCTGGAAGAGCTTCCGAATACACTGAAGTTCATGAAAAATACAGATAAGATCCGGCATGAAGTGACGGAAGAAAAAACCTATGATCTGTTTATCGCACTGGATTGTGGGGATATGGGAAGACTTGGATTTTCGGCAGTCCTTTTCAAAAAAAGCGGCAGTAAGATTCTGTGTAGATCATCATGTGAGCAACCAGAGTTTTGCAGACCAGAACTATATCATGCCAGATGCAAGCTCGACAAGTGAGCTGATCTACGATCTGCTGGATTATGGGAAGATGTCTGTGGAGACTGCCGAGTGCCTTTACACAGGAATGGTGCATGATACCGGTGTTTTCCAGTATTCCTGCACTTCCAGAAAAACGATGGAGATCGCAGGAAAGCTTATCGAAAAAGGAATTAACTTCCCAAAGATAGTCGACGAGACATTCTTTACAAAAACGTATAACCAGAACCGTATTATGGGACTTGCCCTGATGAAAAGTGTTCTGCATCTGGACGGAAAGTGCATTTCCAGTGTCATCACGAAGCAGGAGATGCAAGAGTATGATGTGCTTCCAAAGCACTTAGATGGGATCGTCAGCCAGCTTAGGGTGACAAAGGATGTGGAAGTTGCCATCTTTTTGTATGAGTTAGAGGATGGAGAATTTAAGGTCAGCACAAGATCAAAAGAACTTGTTGACCTGTCAGAGATCGCAGTGAAGTTTGACGGCGGCGGTCATGTGAGAGCTGCAGGTTTTTCCATGAAGGGAGAACCGGAGCAGATCATCGAAGCTATTTTGCAAGAAGTGAAAAAACAGCTTTAGAAAATAATGAAGAAAAAGGATACACTATGGTCAACGGAATCATTAATGTATATAAAGAAAAAGGGTATACATCTTTTGATGTAGTGGCAAAACTCCGTGGTATCTTTAAACAGAAAAAAATCGGACACACAGGGACACTCGATCCGGATGCGGAAGGGGTGTTGCCTGTGTGTCTTGGTAAAGCCACAAAAGTCTGTGATCTGCTCACTGATAAAAGCAAAGAATATGAGGCAGTGCTCTTATTGGGAAAGGTGACAGATACCCAGGATATCACCGGGTACAGTGCTGGAGGTAAAAAGATGTGAAGGTGACAGAGGAAGCCGTGAGGGAGACAGTCCTTTCTTTTGTGGGGGACTATATGCAGATCCCACCGATGTACTCTGCGCTGAAAGTCAATGGAAAAAAAACTCTGTGATCTCGCAAGGGAGGGCAAAACCGTAGAGCGTCAGGCAAGACCTGTGAAGATTTTAACGATTGACATTCTGGATGTTACGCTTCCGAGGGTGCGCATGCGTGTACACTGTTCCAAAGGAACGTATATCCGCACTTTATGTCAGGATATCGGAGAAAAACTTGGCTGCGGCGGTTGTATGGAATCGCTGCTCCGCACGCAGGTGTCTGAGTTCTTGTTAAAGGATGCCTTAAAAATCGGGGAGATCGAGCAACTTGTGAAGGAGTGCACAAAGGAACTTCCGCCGGAAGCATGGAGCAGGGCATGTTTTCCGTTTGTGCGGTCTGTGGATTCTGTTTTTTTACAGTATCAGAAGGGAGTCGTGCCGGAGCAGTTTTCTAAAGTACTGTATAATGGAAACCGGATCGAGCCGGAGATGATCCGCTCGTTTGAGGCTTCTATGCAGCAAAAACCGATCAGAATTTATGATGAAAAGGATCACTTTATCGGAATCTATGAATTCCAGCAGGAGAGGGGAAACTTCAAACCTGTGAAAGTGTTTATGGAAGAATGAAATATATAAAAAATACACTGGATTTTCATGTCGAAAAACCGACTGTCATTTCTCTTGGAAAGTTTGATGGTATCCATCGCGGACATGAACTCTTAATGGAAAAACTTGCGCAGAAAAAGGAGGAAGGATTAAAGGCAGCTATTTTTACCTTTGATATTCCACCGAAAAAAAATGTGGAGCATATCGAGGCAAAGGTGCTTACCACGAACGAGGAGAAAATGCATATTTTTGAAGGGATCGGGATAGACTATCTCATCGAATGTCCCTTTACGAGAGAAGTGATGTGCATGGAACCGGAAGATTTTATCCGTATGCTCGTAGAAAATTAAATGTAAAATGTATCGTGGCAGGGGAAGATTTTCATTTTGGACACAACAGACGCGGTGATTATCAGATGTTGAAAAGATATGCACCGGTCTATGGTTATGAGGCACTTATTCTCTCGAAAATGAAAGAGGATGAGCGGGATATCAGCAGTACTTTTGTCCGCGAAGAGATCATGGCTGGAAACATTGAAAAAGCCAATCATCTCTTAGGCTAACCGCTATTTTGTGACCGGAATGGTAAAACACGGGAATCAGATCGGAAGGACGATCGGGATTCCGACGATCAATCTGATCCCACCGGAGGAAAAACTTCTGCCGCCTTTTGGCGTCTATGTGACAGAAGTGTTTATCGATGATAAAAGGTATTACGGTGTCACAAATGTAGGGTGCAAACCTACGATAAAGGGAAATAATCCGGTCGGGGTGGAGACACATCTTCTGGATTTTAGGGAAGATGTGTATGAGAAAGTGGTAACGGTTGAATTTCGGACAATGATCCGGGAAGAACGCAAGTTTGAAAGTATTGAAAAACTTCAGGAACAGATGATGAATGACATTGCATTTACAAGAGCTTTTTTCGCAAAAATGAAATAGGATGAATGGACAGGTAAATGCCACTTTGTAAAATCTGGATCTACAAATATTACAAAAATGTTACAAATATGATTGACATTGTAATAAGTGACTGTTATACTGTAAAAAGTTTGAAAAATATATTTTGTAAGATGAAAAAGAAGCAGAAAGACATGCAGATGTTCAGGAGGCATTATGAAATCCAAATATATCAGAGCAATATGTCTTGGAGCAGCAGGATTACTAGTTATTTCCACTGCAGCGATCAACAATCATAAACAGAGTGAAGATGTGACAGCTAAGGCAGTTGCCACAGCTTCTGTAATAGAAGAAAGTGCAGAGACGGTCGACGCAGGTGTGACAGCCGGTATTGCAAGCGTGACAGCACAGGCACTTGCCAGTGATGAAGACGTGGCAGCTGTTTCTGATACAGATACAGAACTTACAGCAGCAGCACAGGAGGAAGTGACATCCGTATATGGATATACGAATCTTGGAATTGCAGTGGTAGATTCCGGTACTTAAATGTCCGTGAGACACCGGGAACCGATGCAACACTTGTCGGTAAGATGCCAAACCATGCAGCCTGCGAAGTGTTAGGTGTGGATGGGGAATGGACACAGATCCAGTCCGGGGAAGTCACCGGATATGTAAAGACTGAGTATCTGGTAACCGGAAATGAGGCGGCCGCTCTGGCAGAGCAGGTAAAAGAGACGGTTGCCAAAGTAACAACGACAACTCTTTACGTGAGGGAAGAGCCCAATACAGACTGCAGTATCGTGACTTCTATGCCAATGGGTGAGGAGTTAGAGGTTGTAGAGCAGTTAGATGGCTGGGTAAAAGTAAGTATCGACAGTGATGAGGGATATGTATCCGCAGACTATATCGAGATCAATACGGAACTTCCGACAGCTATGACTATGACGGAAGTAAGATATGGACAGGGAGTCTCGGATGTCCGTGTGGATCTGGTATCTTATGCATGCCAGTTCGTAGGAAATCCTTATGTGTGGGGTGGTACAAGCCTGACAAGAGGCGCTGACTGTTCCGGTTTTGTCATGAGTGTATTTGCAAACTATGGTGTTTCACTGCCACATTCTTCTGGTTCGCAGGCAGGCTGCGGAACAAGCATCTCTGCATCGGAAGCACAGCCGGGAGATTTGTTCTTCTATGGTAATGGAAGCAGGATCAATCATGTGGCGATCTATATTGGAAACGGACAGGTGGTACATGCAAGTTCCCCTCGTACCGGAATCAAAATCTCCGGTGCATGCTACCGTAATCCGGTAAAAGTAGTCCGTGTATTGCAGGATTAATCTGGCTTAATTACAAAATTTTTGTTTACAAATACAGAAAGACTGTGTTATACTATTCAGGCATGAGTTTAGCCCATATTCGGTGAATGGACACTCCGACCTTTCGCTGAGTATCATGTTTTATTGGGCGATTAAGAATAAGAAGGAGGATCATAACATGATCGCAAAAGAAAAGAAACAGGAAATTATCGCTAAATACGGTAGAACAGCAAATGATACTGGATCTCCAGAGGTACAGGTAGCTCTTTTAACAGCCCGTATCACAGAGTTAACAGATCACTTAAAAGAGAACCCAAATGATCATCATTCCAGAAGAGGTCTTCTGAAAATGGTAGGTCAGAGACGTGGTTTACTTGCTTACTTAAAGAAAATCGATATCGAGAGATACCGTGCATTGATCGACAGCTTAGGCTTAAGAAAGTAATAGTAGGTATAAGCAGAATAGAGCGGAGTTTTCACCGCTCTATTTTTTTGCTTGTATATTCCGAATATTTCTAGTACAATAAAACGAGGCAGAAGTCTAAATACCCGAGACCACTGAAGGGTACATGGCGGACAGGCATGTATGGTTCAGTAGTTTCGGTACTTCTGTTTTAGTCACACAGTATGCTGTGGCGTATACAAAATTTAAAGGAGAGAAAACATGTATAAAAGTTTTTCAATGGAACTTGCCGGCAGAACTCTTACGGTAGATATCGGAAGAGTGTGTGCACAGGCAAACGGCGCTGCATTGATCAAATATGGTGAGACAACTGTATTATCTACTGTAGTAGCATCAGACAAGCCAAGAGATGGAGTAGATTTCTTCCCATTAAGCGTAGAGTTCGAGGAGAAAATGTACGCAGTAGGAAAGATTCCAGGCGGTTTCAATAAGAGAGAGGGAAAAGCATCTGAGAATGCAATCCTTACTTCCCGCGTTATCGACCGTCCAATGAGACCATTATTCCCAAAGGATTATCGTAACGATGTTACTTTGAATAACATGGTAATGTCCGTAGATCCGGAGTGCCGCCCTGAGGTGGTTGGTATGATCGGTTCTGCACTTGTAACTAACCATGTCAGATATCCCATTCGATGGCCCATGTGCCATGACTCAGATGGGTATGGTAGACGGTGAGTTCATCGTAAACCCATCCCAGAAAGTATGGGATGAAGGCGATTTACAGTTAACAGTCGCTTCTACCAGAACAAAAGTTATCATGATCGAAGCCGGAGCAAATGAAATCCCGGAAGAGAAAATGATCGAAGCAATCTACAAATGCCATGATGTAAACCAGACAATTATCCAGTTTATGGATAAGATCGTTGCGGAATGTGGCAAACCAAAACATGAATACACAAGCTGTGCAATCCCGGATGAGATGTTTGCAGCAATGAAAGAGATCGTAACTCCGGAAGATATGGAGAACGCAGTTTTTACAGATGAAAAACAGAAACGTGAAGAGAACATCCGTGAGATCACAGATAAACTGGCAGAGGCATTTGCCGATAAGGAAGAATGGCTTGCTGTTTTAGGTGAGGCCGTTTACCAGTACCAGAAAAAGACAGTACGTAAGATGATCTTAAAAGATCACAAACGTCCAGATGGCCGTGCAATCAACCAGATCCGTCCATTGGCAGCAGAAGTTGATCTGATTCCTAGAGTACATGGTTCTGCAATGTTTACCCGTGGACAGACACAGATCTGTGATGTTGTTACATTGGCTCCATTATCTGAAGTACAGAAGATTGATGGACTTGATGCAAATATTACAACAAAGAGATATATTCATCAGTATAATTTCCCTGCATACTCTGTAGGTGAGACAAAAGTATCCCGTGGCCCGGGACGTCGTGAGATTGGACACGGAGCACTTGCTGAGAAAGCACTTGTTGCAGTACTTCCTTCTGAGGAGGAATTCCCATATGCAATCCGTGCGGTATCCGAGACATTTGAGTCTAACGGTTCTACTTCCATGGCATCTACCTGTGCATCCTGTATGGCACTTATGGCTGCAGGTGTACCAATCAAATCCATGGTAGCAGGTATCTCCTGTGGTCTTGTAACAGGTGATACAGATGATGATTATATCGTACTTACGGATATCCAGGGACTTGAGGACTTCTTCGGAGACATGGACTTTAAAGTAACCGGTACCCATAAAGGTATCACAGCAATCCAGATGGATATTAAGATCCATGGTCTGACAAGACCAATCGTAGAGGAGGCAATTGCAAGAACACGTGAGGCAAGACTTTACATTATGGATGAAGTAATGTCCAAAGCAATTTCAAAACCTCGTAAAGAAGTTGGTGCATACGCTCCTAAGATCATCCAGATTCAGATCGATCCAAATAAGATCGGTGATGTGGTTGGTCAGAAAGGTAAGACCATCAACGAGATTATTGCCCGCACAGATGTCAAGATCGACATTACAGATGAGGGTGCAGTATCTGTATGTGGAACAGACAAAGAGAAGATGGCGGAAGCAATCGACATGATCAAGACGATCACAACTGATTTTGAGGAAGGCCAGATCTTCACCGGAACAGTTGTAAGCATCAAAGAGTTTGGTGCATTTATCGAGTTCGCTCCTGGAAAAGAGGGAATGGTACACATTTCCAAGATTTCCAAAGAGAGAATCAACCGTGTAGAGGATGTTCTTACATTAGGTGATAAAGTAACCGTTATCTGCCTTGGTAAAAGATAAGATGGGAAGAATCAGCTTCTCCATGAAAGATGTTCCAGAGAACAACTAATAAAATAAAAAAATAAGATATGAGGTGTTTTCCGAAAGTGTTATGATCGGGGAACACCTCATTTTGTTTGAAGATAGTATGTCCGCAGAGCGTGCACTCTATGATTCTGGCTTTGTC
>ENA-OQKX01000375-OQKX01000375.1-human-gut-metagenome-genome-assembly--contig:-NODE-375-length-9947-cov-2.819857_pt1 | contig 9947 bp, 12 predicted proteins | sample MGYA00242654_ERZ504810 | MGnify/ENA primary metagenome ERZ504810 (study PRJEB26092, sample SAMD00036378) | human gut metagenome | host: Homo sapiens | study: EMG produced TPA metagenomics assembly of the... | reverse complement strand
CGCGAACGAATGGTCGACCCGCCGCTACCTCGACATGTCCCGGTTCGATGACAACCTCGTGGAAGCGAACTGATCATCGCTCCATGGACGGCCATGATCCAAAGTGCGCAACTTTTCGGGCACTACCAAAGATTCAAGCTGCTGTAGGAATTTCCAGATACCGTTTTCTTGTCCGTGACCAGCCTCAAATCCTTAACAAGCTGGAATACAGTGATGTTCCTATCATGAGGATGTGCACAATACAATCGCTCATCATGAGCACATATATTTCGAAAATCCTTTATTCTCCGGTATATCTTGTCAAGCTGTATAGAAGTAATCTCTTCCCCATGACGGTGAGAATCCTTATATAAAGCAGTAAAGCTACGCGCAATATTTCCACGGACAACGCTACCCTGCGCTTGGAAAAACCAATAGATCTGACCAATAGTGAGATCATTGCACAATACCCAAAGCGGCACTTCCCCCTCATATTCCTCGAGACAATGCCGAAGATATTCTTTCCTATCAGGGAATCTAGGATTTCTGTTTAAAGAGATGATTTTCTCTAACTTTGGAATAAGTAATACAGCTTTGTCGTGTGCTTTGCCTGTTTCCGCATAATTTGCGATATTCAGATAAGGATTTTTCTCTTCTGCATTCTCTTTGGTGAATTCGTATGAGCATATTGTCTTCAGAATAGCTTCTGACAACGTAGTCATACGGAACAACAAGAATCGCAAGTTCCTATCAAAAACGAAAAGAGCATACAAGTCATTGAACGACGTGCCAGTAAGATATCGGTCTTCATGTGTTCTTTTTCCGGCTTCTTTATCGAGAAAAGGATCCTTGTACCCGTTAACAATCGAATAATAGCCTTCACGTTCCAAAATCCACGGAGTGCGCATGTCAGTCTGCAGACCACGTCTGTTAAGCTGTTGCACTTGGCTTTCTATGCCATAAATGGTCTATACATAACGCCTCCCTAATGCACGAAAACCGTTCCCTATCTAGGGAACGGTTTTCGCGAACTAGACAACGCCTAGCTTTATCGCATCTGATAAATTTACTCATGAATATCAGCAATGTCAATTCAGCGTGTCTCAACAGGATTTCCGTTCTAGAGAAAGCGCAGCACATCTCACACTAACGGATTTCTGGTATGCGAACTGTTGCAGAGACATTGAAAGATGGAAAGCCGGAACACCCGGAACCAGACCTTTGTCAGTTCTTCTGGTTGGGGACGAGCATGATCTCATCGTCGACGATGCCCTTCAAATGCCGGTAGGGGCCCTTGCCATAACGCTCAGCGGACTCCATGAGCTGGCCGCGCGTGATCCAACCGTTCTCGAAAGAGATCTCCCCCACGATTGCGATGGGCAGGACCCTGAGCGCGCTGCACGGTACGCACGACCCCTCCCCATTACTAGCACAAACTCTTGGAAAGCAAAGCACTGTCAGAGCCCCGCGCAAGCCGCACCACCCTCAGCTCTGACTTTGCCCGAGTTCCGCACCCTTGGCAGGATACCGCGCAACATTCTGAGCAATTAACTCATCGCCCATCACCTTGCCGAAATCAGCCCATGGCCACGCTGCAAAAGGCGAGACGTCCTCAGACCCATGATCCTGAGAAATAATCTCCCTGACTATGCTCCGGGGATCATAGCCCTTCTCAAGCCGATCCTGATCAGCGGCATCAGTGAAATAAAGCTCATAACAACGTCTTCCCTCATGAATCCCCCTGCGCCACCTTGCAGGCGTGATCTCATAGCCCGTATGGACGATTGAATCATCAACCAAATCTTGCGGATCCGAATAGTTCAGCCCAAGGACATGCGGATAGACCCTATCCAGCCCACATTCCTTAAACGCATGTTCGAACACATTGTCAAACGTCGGATAAAGCTGCGGAATCTCCATGAATCGAATTCCCGAAGCAAGCAGACTGAGAGCAGATTGCCCCACAATCTCATGTTTCATTTGCGTCTTGGTAAGCATACTCGATCTTCCTTTCCTAAAAACCGTCGTTGCAAAACACCAGATGTTATGCTCAAAGAAAACGTCTCAGCCAATCAGGAAGATTGAAGCTATCAATAGACCAAGAATCCTCTTCATCTTCCTCCCAAACATTCTCTTTACCATCAAAGAATTTCTGGAGTATGAAAATCTTTCCATTCAACTTCCAAAAAAATATCCACAACCTCTCATCCATAGGCAAAGTATCATATTCGTACCTCATAGAATAAGTTCATGCTCAACATTTAGATTCAGTATCAATATCACACTTCTCATTTTCAATAAACACATTCTTGCGGCTAATCCAAGAGTGCAAACGAGCCTTATCGTCTATTTTTTCGCTTATCGATACACATAAATCAACAAGCGACAACTGCACATTTTTACTATCACACAGAGTGCATTCTCCATCCTGAATTTCCCAGATTAAAGCTTCACATATATCATCATTATTCCTAAACTCCAACCAATATTTCTCCGCAGTTCGAAGAGCAGAATCATAATCATGTTGCAGAATAAGACAACAACAAAGATTGTAGTAACCGAGACATCGATTTGTAAGGCCACGTTTCAATGCATCCTGAATGATATCTCCAGCTTCACTAGGGGAATCGGGAATGAGACAGAACCCTCGTGAATTTTGAGCACACGTATCGCCAGGGTATTGCTTTAAAAAGAATTGAAACAATGTGGCAGCAGCACCGTACTCCTGACGAGCCAAATGCCGTTTAGCAGACTCGTACACTTGCATGTAAAGACGAGAGTTACTCCTATCCGATCGCAGAACGGCACGCTTCGCAATTTCTGAATTGAGTTTCACCTCATCTAGACCCAATTTTTCAACGGCACGTTCAGGAAAGGCATCTGTATAACCGCAATGGATAAACTTGTACTCTTTACGTAAAGATGAATCTTCCCACGCTTTCATATTGTCGCCAAACAAATATCTGTCTCTTAACCAAACATAGGATTCCACGACAGATAAATCCTCCATGGGAGCAAGATTAAGATTATCCCACTCATCCTTTGAAGGAGGGATAAAACCTATTAAATCATTCATAGAAGCAGTAGAAGCCCAGATCTTAAATCTATGGATATCATTTAAGAACCAGGAACAATCTTTCCCATCCTCCTCTATTCCGAGGATGTTGCGCCAACGAGACACCATGGAATCAGGAAGACCAATTTTATTCAAAATTACCCCTGAAATAAGAAAAACGGCAATGTCATCGGCAAATCCATATCTAAGAACGCTCTCTGTAAGGCCGTGCTTTTCTAATGCGGTAATCATTTTTTTGATAAGGGAAATACGTTCATGCGCTTTTTCGTCAGTGTCCGGAATGGGCCGCATGACTGCGGAATAAAGCACATAGAAGACCTTCCGCAGACCTTCCGGAATCCGAACTTCACAAACAGCGTCCATACACGTATTCTCTTTCCTTCTTCATCAACAGCGATATTTTTATATAATATCATGTATACTTTTTTATGTATAAAGGTTTCAAAAACGCAGGAGTATGATGATGGGGACTTTTCAAGTTTCCGATTTAGCAAGAAAAAGAACAGCAGTGATAGAAGCGGCTCGAACCGACTGCGCCGTCATTCGAGATAAAGACCAGGATTTGGTCATGCTGAAAAAAAAGCAGACTGTCGAATCTTGAAAAATATCAGCAATGGTCTATGCGTCTAGAAAGACTACGCAGCATTATCAATTCAGAGAATCGTCCCAACACAGTAGAATGGGGCGATTTAGCATGGTTGCGCGTCCTCGACAACGATGATCTGAGCACTTTCTGCGAAGATTTAGCCAATGAACTCATTATCGATGCCTCTGAAGATGACTTCACCGGTCTCGACTGTTTAATACGAGAGTGGCGCGCAACAGCCGGACAGCTTGAAGACCCGTTACGGAAACGCATCCTGCTATCTTCAGAGCTCGAAAAAGCGGACTTCACCGAAGCCCAGGCACCAGCATCAGGAGCGGACAATGGGAGCATATGATCCCGAAGTGCCAGCAAAGAGGCCAGGAGGGAAACCTATCAATGCACCTAAATACCGCATATTGGTTCATAGAAAGTACGAAGCAGCTTGGAATCAGATTGTCGAACGGGTTGGCTTGCAGCAAGCCCAACAATTCTGGGATCATGTCGCATATTCGCCAGGCGGCAAAGACCCTATAGCTAATAGCTGCTTCCTGAGAGGCAAGGCTGGAACCCCAAAAGGGAAAGGCTTCTCTAAAACCATCCATTATGAACTTTCAAGCATGGCTCGGATCAACTACCAGTATTGCGACGAATATCAAACATCGCCACAGGGAGACAAGCACCATGTCGTTTTCATCCTCAGCATTGACTATTCGTCTCACTGATCAAGACAACGATTCCAAAACTAACACATAGAAATACACGACAACCAGTAGAGAGGCATAGCCACATGCCAGGGACCATGACTTACGACATGTAAATTATCTCTCAGGAGTCATTAAAAATGTGACAACATTTGTTGAACTCGCTATTAATCCGCGCCCGAACTGCTGGACACCGCATCTGGCAGTTCGGCGCCCCTCTCGACAACGCCTCGCACAGCAAAGCCTTTTTGGGAGTCAACGCCATAAAAGAGCAGTTCAATCAAGCTGCATCTTCCAATTTCCAATCGCTCTTTTGTCTTAGCAAATGAAAATCGTTCCGGGAAAAATAGCTACGCTCTCTTCCGGAAACCCAAACCACAATATACGTAAGAATCCGAACGCCCTTTAAATATTAAAAAAGCATTTAGAAATCGAATCGTATGTACATTACCGAATCTGTGAATATCCCCGACGAATTGGAAAGACAACTCAAGAGGGACCGTTTGGTCCTTTTTGTAGGCGCTGGAGTATCTGTTCCTTCCGGACTTCCAGGTTTTTTCGGACTCGCTGCCGAACTAGCTGGGCAGAGCGGCCACTTGTCCCCTGCCAAAAAGGACGCTGACCGACTGGACTATTTCATAGGCCGGCTTTCCGACGATCATTTCAACACCCATGAAATAACAAAAAAGATTTTTCAAGAGAAACAGCCCGCCGCCAACAGCGAACATGCGGCTGTCATGGCGTTAGCCACAGCCTGCAAAACACCACGAATCATCACTACGAACTACGACAATCTTCTTGCAGAAGCGGCGGATGAACAAGGCCTTGATTATGGCGAACAATACTTCGCACCGGCTCTCCCTCTCGGACGTGATTTCAAAGGATTAGTTCATCTTCATGGTTCCATACTTAGACCCAGCAAAAATATGGTGCTTGATGATAAAGACTTTGGAAAAGCCTACTTCACTGACGGTTGGGCAACGCGTTTCCTCACTGAAGTGTTCGCCAACTACACCGTTTTATTCATTGGCTACAGTGTCAACGATCCTGTCATCAGATATCTGTCTCTCGGTCTGCATTCCAATGGACCTAAACATTTCATTTTCCTCGGTCATGACAACGAAGAGCCGAAAGACCATTATGAAACCACCTTGGCCAATTTCGAACATCTACAGTTCCAGACCATTGAGTATCCCGTTCAGAACGGGAGTCACCAAGCACTAATCGATGCTCTTAACGCTTGGGCCGAACACGAAAACGCAGTCAGTTCCGGATTACATTCGAAAAACAAAAGAACTTGTTGAAGCGGGTATTCCGCAAACACAGCATGACACAGATAGTCTCCTTAGCGAACTCTCCACACCGTCGGGCTTAGACACTTTTATTCAAACCGCAAAAGAACCAATATGGATTAATTGGCTCTACGAGCAAAAACGATATTCAACGCTGTTCGATGGCACAGAGCCTCAAACACCCCAACAGCGGCAACTCCTCAACTGGATTACACGAATCTGCAACATAAACTTCAATAGCGAGAGTATAACCCTGCAGTACATCAAGCTATGCCAGCAGAGACTGTCCGATTATGCTTTCCAGTCATTTTCAACATCCGCAATTCAACCTAGCAACGATGGAACGCCGAAGAAAGCGCTGCAAGCATTCCTCTCAACATCCATAAAAGATAAAACAATGCCGTATATGCCGCATGATTCTTTATTGTGCGGCTTCGAAGACCAATTCCGCGCTTCCAATATTGTTTGGGAAGCCGCATTGCGCCCATTTTTGGAGTTTGATCGAAGCTCAAAATTCTATGAGCCAGATCCGGTTCCTTTTTCTTCCGGCGAGAAGCCCGATGTCAACGTTAGTTGGAACATTCCGTCAAGCTTTGGACAAGGAATCATCGATGACCTCGCCTCAAGATGCGAGCACTCGCCGTCCTTCGAAAGGATCATCGAAAATTCAATAAATCAGGCAATGAATTTGCTTTCAGAATATTATTCGGATTCGAATCACGAACATTGGAACGCGTTCATTCGCATTTGGATACCTGAAATTGAAGCTTGTGGAAATACACGAGGCGATCTACATCTCATTATCGATACACTTCGCGTATTTGGAGAGCAGCACAATGAGAAAAACGAACTCGCCAATCGCTGGATCCACAGTGATCAAATCGTTTTGCGACGTCTTGCCATCCATGAACAGGAAATCAGCGAAGCAGCTCCTGATGAAAAGCTTGAGTGGTTGCTGAAGCAGAATCTTCTTTTTGGCAAATTTTGCGAACATGAGGTTCGGCAGCTCTTCAAGGCTGTTATAGAACATGTTTCAGCAGCACAGAAAGCGTCACTTCTAGAAAAACTGCAGCCTCCGTATAGCCCTGAAGATATTCCGAATAGAGCCAAAACCACAGACAAAGACGAAAGACAACGGCTCATACGCTTGTATGAGTTATTTAATCGGGTCTGCTGGCTGTCTGCAGCCGACCCGAATTGGCATGAAATACAGCAGCTGCAATCACTCTATGAAAAAGATTTTGGCTTTGTTCCAGACCCGGACTCAGACGTTCCGCTCAAAATTTATCATTCAGTAAAAGGACGAATCTCTCTAGAGGAATTCGCCTCATTAGTCAAACAATCTCCCAGTAAAGCGATTTCCAAAATTTTGTCTTTGCCTAAGGACGCCGATGCCTTTGACTCATTCTCTTTTGAAGCTGGATGCAGACTCATCGGCGAATATTGTTCAGAGCATCCGCAGGATACCCGCGGCCTTTGGGACGCCATCCTAGCCGCTCCAAACACCACTGAATATGAAAGAGCGCAGATTGTTCTGTTTATTACCAACGAGATTCGAAGCGCAGACTTCAAGAAGGATGTTTGCAACATCACACAACGCGTATGCGCTTTCGATTGGAACGAGGCTAATCTTTATTCACCGATTTTCTTTGTCACAGAGCAAATCAGTCGAATTGAATCAGAAAACGCAGAATCATTTTTCCAGACAGCCCAGCATCTTATAGATTCTTTGATTCCAAAATATGGCCAGGCTTTTCATACAGAGAAGCCAAACATTAACCAATTTGACTATGTAGCCTGTAACCTATGGCCAGCTCTCATCATCACGTATCAGATTAAAACAGTGTTATACCGATACACAAATACCTCGCCAACCGATTGGAATGGAATTCCCAGCAACGAAAAAAGATAGAATACAGAATCTCTTAAACCAGCCCAATAACCTCATCTGGCCAATACAGATAGCGTGCGCCCAAAAACTAGCCACGTTCTTTATCCTTGATAAAAAATTTGCCAGAGAGTGCATAATGCCTCTATTCCATGATGAAAGCACCCAACATCAAACATGGGCGGCTTTCCTCGCTTTTCCGCGTATTACCAGTAGTTTTTCCGAAAAAGATGTGTCCGGTCTTCTCGAAGATCAAATCGCAGAGGCTAGAAATCTTTGCGAATACAAGGATCAAGGACTCCGAAATAACTACTGGGATGTTCTCTTCAATTTCATGAACATGCCACCCAATACAAGCAACGCATATGATGCAGTACTGAAAAAAGTACTTTATAACAGTGGATTCTCTACACTGTCTGAGATTGCAAAGTTTCTCCCCTATTGGTGCCGTCAGCAGAATGATGAACAAATAGATATCGCATGGAAAAATTGGCTTAAGACGTACATCACCAATCGTTTCCAAGGAATTCCTCGCGATCTTGATTCTGAAGAACAAAAAGCTCTCATCTGCCTTATTCCAAGCCTAAGAGGGCATATCTCCGAAGCTCTAGAAATACTCTCCACGACAGATAACACCGACATCGACTTTTCCCAAGACCATTACCCAGTCCCCGAAGGATATGACGAAAAGGAACAGCAGCAATTATTACTGTTTTATCAGTGGCAGGTTAAGCACCAAACCGGCGAATGCGATTCAACGTTGCTTAGGTGGTGGTTACATCGGATTCTCAGAAACCTGACAAATGAATACCCTGATTTGGATCTGACTGCGCTCCGCGAAACAATGCAAGACCAGTTCGGATTCACAGGAATAGCCGGAATCGATTGACTCACCTGACCGTTTCACAGCGAACGTTGCTGGGACGAACCTACCAATCAGCTCAGGCAATTGCGAGCAGCGGGACCACGGAAGGAACCGACGAATTTTGTCGCACGATTCCGATTTTCGGGGCAAATTTCGAATCGTGCAACATTTTTCCTGCCGAAATGCGGTTTTCCCACCTATTTCATACCCCCGAACCGGCTTTCCCGACACTTTCGCGCGACTACGGGGGTGTGCGATGTAGCACGATTCCAAAAAACGGCCGGAAAATGGAATCGTGCGACATTTACGGGACATAGAACATACCGAAACGGTCGGGACCATGCGATTATGGCAAAAAACACATCCAAGGCGCCGCTTTTCATACATTTTGAGTCCAAGGCCTCCCCTATCGGAAACAGAAACCGAGAGTCCCGGAAACGTCACCATCTCGTTTATGCCAGCAAAGAACAACTGAATTTCTGCATATGTTGCTTTCGACTGCCCAAACACGAGACTAGACTGCTTTTGACTCCATACGCTGAAATTATTTGATATATCTGCATGTAGTCAATGCGCATATTCCCGAACAAGGAGAATGATTCAAAATGACGGAAACCATAGCATCACTTATTGGAGCCATTGTCGGAGCAATCATCACTACATCATTCTGGTTTGTTCAGCACCGCATTGAGCAAAAAGACGTTCTCAATAACGAACGAAGGCAAGACAAAAGAGAACTCGTTAAAAATATCATGCGCAACAGGATGGATCAACGAGCGCTCTGCGTTGAACTTAACCAAATTCCGCTCACTTTTTACGATGATCCACAAGCCAAAGAACTTTATAGAAAACTTCTGGAGACGCACGACGTTGCTACAAGGGATACGATTTTGGCGGATCTGGTGAATCATCTGGCTGAAACAATGAATTTCGATGGTGAAATTCATCCTTCGGATTTCAGCAGAGGACTATACGTCAAATGACATATAACGAAAATAATTCCTGAGCATTATGTGCAAGACTCGAATAATGCTCGTGTCTCACCGCACGTTCCCGATACACTGGTTAGTAGAGCAATATATCACGTTCCTTGGGACCGAACATACGAAAAAACTTTCGCTTAGTTCCCACGGAAAAAATTCGCAGTCCTTTATCGAGGCTAAAGTTCTTTAATTAAATCCCGATAAGCTGATGCTGTAATTGATATTACATACCAAACCCAACCAGCTAAATGAGCAATGAGAAATATCACTAAAGCTGAAAACCACACGGGGAAGATACCCTTTTTATCACACAACCTAAGTGATGAGGCTAGTCCAATTACTAATGTTATGATCAAAGACAAGGCGGATGCATAGACAACTGAATAAAACATCTGGTCAATCATCTCTATAACTGCCGTTTTCTCCATTAGAGGACTTAGATGCTTCTGACGCTCGTCTATGTTTTGCATCAGTAATATGCCATTCGCAATTGGAAAACAATATTGCATGAGCAAAAAGCAACCCACCAAGACTCCAACTCCTGAACACATAATGTCAGCATTCGCCCACTTGCATC
>ENA-OQKX01000374-OQKX01000374.1-human-gut-metagenome-genome-assembly--contig:-NODE-374-length-10006-cov-2.909606_pt1 | contig 10006 bp, 10 predicted proteins | sample MGYA00242654_ERZ504810 | MGnify/ENA primary metagenome ERZ504810 (study PRJEB26092, sample SAMD00036378) | human gut metagenome | host: Homo sapiens | study: EMG produced TPA metagenomics assembly of... | reverse complement strand
ATCCAGGCATGGCGATTCTCATCTCATCGTGATGGAAACAGGTTTGAGCTCGAACAAGCCGGATGCGGAGTCATAGCTTTCGATTTCAGCGATGACATGAATGTTGAGCCCCTCAGTAAACGAGCTCGGAACATTGTCACCGGTCAAGTGAAGATCGTAATAATTCACATCACTGAAATGAAAGTTCGGACCATACGTACCCCCTACATTTCCGGCAAGGATCAGATAGTCGAATCGTGTCTGTTTGAGTCATGCGGTAATACCGATGCCGTATAGCCATCGAATTCGATATTGCGCCCCTGATACTTGTTTGCAAAACTCTCGATGGCCTGCCCGGAATCTCCGCCCGCAAGTATCTGGGCGAATTCCTGGTTGTTCTGCATCGAAATATTGCCTTCATCGGTTTGCGGGGATTCGCTTTTGCCTTCCGACGAGTTAGACGAGCTGGAGGGCTCGTTCTCTGCATCGTCAGTTTCCGCCTTTGATTCCTCTGAAGAAGTGGAATCATCCTCGTTTTCCGATGACGAGCTACTTGTTGAGTAGGAATGATATCTGATGACAACCCGTACATCCGGCCGGAATTTTTGATTGGAGCTATAGCTCGTACTTCCATTGACCGACACTGTCTTGACGTCCCCATCCTTATGGAAGAATCCTGTGATCAGATCGCCAAGGCCTTCGGTCTCAATATTGGTGAAACCCGCCGATTCCAGTCTTGTGACCACGTCCTTGTAGTTTTCACCTTCGAATTCGGATGAAGACTCCGGAATCGCTATCTTCCCATCATTGGCCGCTTTGGACGAAGCCCCGCACGAGGTGATGCCGCAGATAAGACCTATGACAATAAAAAGAACGACAAAGCCTACGAGAATTTTCGTGGTAAGAGGTGCATTGGAGACACGTTGCGCCAACTCGGAGGCAACAGCCACAGATCCGCTTCCATGTTTTGTCTCTTTCCTTGCATCCGCTCTCCGCGATGCCGTTCGACGCTCATGGTCCAACTGCACTGAAGTCATGCCGACTTGCGCCTGGTAGTCCCGGAAGAAATCGCCGATACGCCGTACAGCACGATTCGCATCCCGGCTATCCGACGTTACCCTGACCTCACATTCGGATTCGGATTTCTCATGAATCACTGCAACAAGATCGATATCATCGAAGGAACTGAACGAAATCGACCGCTTCTCATCATCCCAGCGGCGCATCATAAACATCGCGCTGCAGGAAAGCATGTTCTTCAGCACGTCATAGGCGTGATCAACCGGCAGAGTCAGCTGCATCGTCTGATTGATATTCGACGGCTGCAACTCGTCTTCCCTACCCATGTTCTTCTCCCTCTCTCGGATGAATCATAAGGAAATAAATTGAGTTCCGATATTCCAGACCTCAGTCAAGTCAACTCCATCACCCATACTGACCCCTAGTCTTGAAGCAAATGGAGTGGAATACAGGCAATGAATTTATTCATATTTTTTATGATTATTTAATTTAATATTTCTTCACAAAAGGCAAGGACTTGAATTGCCAATATTGGATTCAAGTCCTTGCCGTGTTAAACATCATTCTTCTTTATTCAAAGAAACACTCATATAATCACTCTGCTGGACGGTTAGCTTATATCCATCCTTAACTGCGAATGCAGTAGTATATTCGGTTTGCGATTCAACTTTCCAGCCCATTTGCTCACATTGGCTGACGTAATTCTGCATCATATTGGGATCAGCCGAATATGCATGGAAATACAAAGAATCATCAGAATCATTCATATTCTTCACAACCGACACGTCCGGCTTAGGAATCATGGATGCATGCTTGCCGGCAACCCACTTGAACGCTGCGGTTGCAGGACCTTCCTTAACGGTTCGCTTATTGGAAGGGAAATATTGGATTTTCTGAAGCGTTTTATTGCTTGAATCGTAATACTCAGCATCAATCTGAGCAACGTTCCACAAATCCATTTGATTAGTCACCGAGGTTTTAAAAGCACCGACGGTGCAATATTCCATGCCTGACTCGCCTACCGCAACATACTTGATGGCATCACATGACAAACCACTATCTCGCACATCTTCAGGAGTCGTCCAATCATCTCCTCCGAACAAAGACTGAAGCTGATCATCGGTAACTTCATTCTTCAAGCTGTAGGAAACTTTGAACTCAAGAAAATCCACATCAAGACCATTGGTATAGGAAAGAGCCAAACGAGGGGTATTCCCTTCTGCCGCCGGATCAACATTCCAAGAAATCTTAGAAAGATCAGGAGTCTTGACCACGGATTTCTTCCCCGCTTCATTATTTTGACCGCTTGCCGAAGATTGCTGTGTAGCCGAATTTGCATCACCTGAATTTGCCCCGCATCCAGAAAGACCCGCAGTAATGACTAGGGCCAAGGCCGCAAGGGCACAGCTGATTTTCACAGTCCCGTTTTTCATTTTCATCTCCTTAATTCTTCCGAAATAGCTGCGTCGCCGTTTCGCAAATCGTGTTCCCATTTCCCGCTGACCCGATATAGAGTCCGCAAGCCGTCTTTCCCGGCTCGTCATCGAACGTCATTGTCGTTTCCTTTCTTGCGGGAGTTCTCGCCGCGATGATGTCCGCTCCGTGCCTCGTCGCAATCGTCGGGGCGATTCATCTCGGCCGGTGTGGTGTTCTTTGCCGCCTCGTCGAATATGCGTACGCCGTGCAGAATCGTGTTTGCCAGTTGTGCGAACATGACCTTGCTTCCTTTCTGACGGCGTTCCCTATGAGAAACGACTGACCTTCAGTCATTCCAAGACCACGAATCGGTCTCTTTGCGGAACCCGTCATCAGGGGGCGTGATTTTTTCGCGTGCAGCTTCTCCCTTCTTCCACAAGACGCGAAAATACGGTGTTGAGTCCCACAGCAGATGAGTTCTCTCCTTTTGGTGTCTATCCTCTTTCATCCCTGCTATGGCGTCAATGACGTAACATGTTATAATTCACTCGTATTTTGAAGGGGGTTTATACTATGAGTGGTATATCAACACGAAACAGCGCCTGCTGGAGAACACGACTCAAGCAATGTATGGATGAACGAAGTCTCACGCAACTGGATTTCGTACACGCATTGAACCGGCAGTACCTCACAAAATTCCACCAAAAGGACGTCAGCAGATGGCTGAACACCGGTAATCGCACCTCATCGGGGGAAATCGGGTTCCCCAAATACGAAACCATGGCGACTATCGCCGACTTCTTCGGCGTGGATGTCGGCTACCTAACCGGCGAAACGGACGAGAAGACCTATGCCATGAGCCATGCCTGCGCATTTACCGGTTTAAGCAGCAGCTCCATCGCCGCCGTCCGGTCATGGATCGGGACACCACGGGCACCGCAGAAGAACAATCACACGCACGATGGAGACCCGATGCCCCGAATATCGCGCCGCCACCATCAACCGTCTGCTGTCGTCGCCCAAGTTCCCCGAGCTGGCAACGAAACTGCTGACATTGCAGGAAATGTCGGCAATCTGGAGCAACAATCCGCAAAAATTTGAAGGCATTCTCGGTTCCCTTGCCAACGACAACGACTTACCGGACGACCTGGCTCTGCAACTGCTGCTCGGTGCGTTCTATGGCATGGCGAGCGAAAGCTTCTCCGCTTTGTTGCATGACGCATACCCCATGCCGGAATAAGTCGCCGGCGATACAAACCACCGCTGCCGTCACGCGCGCAGCCCGCACAAGCTCGCCTTCACCAAACCAACGAATCACACCACCCGGCAATAGCTCAGGCCGGCATATAGCCTTCCGCCACATCAACCGGGGTATTGGCCTTGGCAATGGCCTCCTCGTTGACGCGAACTGTGCGGTTGAGCACATCCTCATACCCGGTCAGCGCCGCGAACGGCATGAACTGCGCGGCCCTGCCGGACAACGCCATATGCGCGTGACGCCGAGACTGGTGGTGCGGCAGGTTAATGATGTCGTCGTAGTCATGCGTTTCCGTAAGTGCCATACGTTCCCCTCATTCGCTTCCAATCTTCCAATACCGTTCAGCCGCTATCTCATCAAGCACGCTCAGGTCACACTCAAGCAACCAATCATGCGGCATGACCGCCAATCTGATTATTGCGCTGCTGGCCGGTCGCCCCGTCGAACATGTCCATGGCCTTAATAACCGAGTTCTTGCCGAATTTACGTTTTGATGTCCAGCAAAGCCTGCTGCACGGCCTGTTCAGAACGCTCGTCCGCCACACCATGGCTTCCCCGCTCCCCTGAACCCGTCTGCGCGTCGTCGCCCCCACTGGCAGCAGAGAACAGGTCGGGCTGCTCGTAGCGTTTACCCGCCGCCAATTCCGTTGGCGTCGCCACATCAAGCGCCGTCACGTTCAGCCTGCGCACCAGCAGGCGCGAATCGACAAGCCGGCAGAACAGCCTATCGATCGCAGTACGAATCGTTGACGCCGACGAGGTGAACCCACCCAAATCGACCGAACCCGACACTGCTTTAGGTACGCGCCTGCCGTAATAGTCCGTGCCGACCGGCCCCGTATATGACGCCGCGGCGGCTTCGGCCGCGCGTTTCAGCTCGATCGGCGCACCAGCATCCAATCTCCCCCGGGTCAAGACTTGCCGTATCGTAGCCGACAGCGAGCGCCACCCTGTGGTTTTCAGCCCCTTGCTCACCAAGTCCAATGCCAGTGTTTCCGCCATTTCCTTCGCGATCAGCCGGGCGGTGCCGAACAGCGTCACACTGGTCAGCACCTGCCCGGACCCCACACTGTGTTCGGCGGGCTTGTACGCTTTGATGTCGGCTATGGTGCAGGGCTCCCATCCCCACGCATGGTCGATGAGCAGCTCCGCGTTGACGCCGAACAGGCGGTAGAGCAGTTCCTCGTTGTAATAGTCGGAGGCTCGCCCGAGTGAGCAGCGGGCGATATCGCCCATGGTCATGAGCCCGTGGGATTCGAGTTTTTTCGCGTACCCGCGCCCGACCCTCCAGAAGTCGGTAAGTGGCCTGTGCCCCCAGAGCAGCCGGCGGTACGACATTTCGTCGAGCTGGGCGATGCGCACGCCTTCGGCGTCGGCGGGAATATGTTTGGCCACGATGTCCATGGCCACTTTGGCCAGGTACAGGTTGGTGCCGATGCCTGCGGTGGCGGTGATGCCGGTCTCGTTGTAGATCGCCCGCACGATGTCGCGTGCCAGTTCGTGCGGGGTTTTTCCGTAGGCGTGCAGGTAGCGCGTGGCGTCCATGAACACTTCGTCGATGGAGTAGACGTGGATATCGTCCGCGGAGGCGTACCTCAGGTAGATGCCGTATATTTTTCCGCTGGCGTTGAGATAGTGCGACATTCTCGGCTTGGCGATGTATACGTCGACCGCCAGGCTCGGATCGGCTTCCAGCTCGTCGGCATAATACGATTTGCCTCGAAACCGACGCCCTGGAGCACGCAACTGCCGTTCGGCATTGATTCGGCGCAGCTTCTCCTTGACCTCGAATAGACGGGCGCGACCCGGCAACCCGTATTCCTTCAGCGACGGAGAAACCGCCAAACAGATGGTTTTGTCGGTACGCGACTGGTCCGCCACCACCAGATGCGTGGACAGTGGCGGAAAACCATGCTCGACGCATTCCGAAGACGCATAAAAGGATTTCAAGTCGACCGCCACATATGTTCGTTCGGACATTACGCTCCTTCCATGCAATAATCCGCAGCAAAGCCTGCATCCGCGATTTCACGGTTTCCAACGATTTACATCATACCAGAACATTTCGAACGATTTGTTTCGACTACTCGTCCTTTTTTCATACATAGTCCGAGGACTCCCCGGAAGCTACCGCTTGTAGCCTCCAGTTGGTAGGGTTGAACGGTAGCGAACCCCTTGTCTCCATGGTTTTGGAAGGAGCTTTGGCTTGTCAGCTGAACTCGAAGACATCCACGAGGAATGCGGTATTTTCGGCGTTTGGGGCCACTCGGACGCGCCCGACTCACTTACTTCGGTCTGCACGCGCTGCAGCATCGTGGTCAGGAGGGTGCCGGCATTGTCTCCAACGATAACGGTCATCTCATCGGTCATCGCGGAACGGGTCTGCTGACCCAGGTATTCAGCGACGAGCGTGAAATCAAACGACTCAAAGGCGACAGGGCGATCGGCCATGTGCGCTATGCCACTGCCGGCTCCGGCGGCACCGACAACATCCAGCCGTTCATCTTCCGTTTCCATGACGGCGATATGGCGCTGTGTCATAACGGCAATCTCACGAATTGCCCGTCCCTGCGCCGCAAGCTGGAAGATGAGGGTGCGATCTTCCATTCCAATTCCGACACCGAAGTGCTGATGCACCTCATCCGCCGCTCCACGCAACGCACGTTTATGGACAAGCTCAAGGAAGCGCTGAACATCGTGCATGGCGGTTTCGCCTATCTGATTATGACCGAGAACGCCATGATCGGCGCACTCGATCCGAACGGTTTCCGTCCGCTCTCCCTTGGCAAGATGAAGAACGGCGCGTATGTGCTCGCTTCCGAAACCTGCGCGCTCGACGTCGTCGGCGCTGAATTGGTACGTAACATCCGTCCAGGTGAGATCGTGGTGGTGGACGACCACGGCTACAAGATCGTGCAGTACACGAATCAGACGCAGCTGGCCATCTGCTCGATGGAATTCATCTACTTCGCCCGCCCGGATTCCGATATCTACGGCGTGAACGTGCATTCCGCCCGCAAGCGTATGGGCGCACGTCTGGCACAGGAGTCGCCGGTCGACGCCGATATGGTGATCGGCGTGCCGAATTCCTCATTGTCCGCAGCCTCCGGCTATGCGGAAGAGGCTGGTCTGCCCAACGAAATGGGTCTGATCAAGAACCAGTATGTGGCGCGAACCTTCATCCAGCCCACGCAGGAGCTGCGCGAGCAGGGCGTGCGCATGAAGCTGTCCGCCGTTCGTGGCGTGGTCAAGGGCAAGCGTGTGATCGTCATCGACGATTCCATCGTGCGTGGCACCACGTCCAAGCGCATCGTGCAGCTGCTCAAGGAGGCCGGCGCGGCCGAAGTGCATATGCGTATCAGCTCGCCGCCGCTGAAATACCCGTGCTTCTACGGCATCGATATCTCCACCACCAAAGAGCTCATCGCCGCGAAGAAGTCCGTTGAGGAGATCCGCGAATACATCGGCGCCGATTCCCTGGCGTTCCTTTCCCTCGACGGTTTGGTCGAATCCATCGGTCTGGGTGCGGACGCACCGTATGGCGGCCTGTGCGTGGCCTACTTCAATGGCGATTACCCGACCGCGTTGGACGATTACGAAGCCGACTTCCTGAAGTCGCTCACTCCGGAGGATCGTGTCCGACTACCCGAATTCGCCCTGTACAAGAGCAAGTACGAAGGCAACGAGTACACCACCACTTCACCCCAAGAAGAACACTGAGACCCAAGAAAGGTTTGATATGCCAAAAGCATATGAAGAAGCCGGCGTAAGCGTCGAAGCCGGTTACGAAGTCGTCAAGCGCATCAAGTCGCATGTGGCGCGCACCAATCGTCCGGGCGTGGTCGGCGGCATCGGCGGATTCGGCGGCCTGTTCGATCTCGCCTCCCTGGGCTACAAGGAGCCGGCGCTGATTTCTGGCACCGACGGCGTGGGCACCAAGCTGGTCGTCGCCAAGATGGCGGGCAAACACAGCACCATCGGCATCGACTGCGTGGCCATGTGCGTCAACGATATCGCGGCCCAGGGCGCGGAACCGCTGTTCTTCCTGGATTACATCGCCTGCGGCAAGAACGATCCTGCCCTGCTTGAGCAGGTCGTCTCCGGCGTGGCCGACGGCTGCGTGCAGGCCGATTGCGGCCTGATCGGCGGCGAGACCGCCGAGATGCCGGGCATGTACGACGATGACGAGTACGATTTGGCCGGTTTCGCCGTGGGCGTGGCCGAGAAGTCCGCCATAGTCGATGGTTCCTCGATTGTCGAAGGCGACGTGCTGATCGGCCTTCCCTCCACCGGCGTGCATTCCAATGGCTTCTCCCTGGTGCGCAAGGCCCTGTTCGAACAGGCCGGATACACCGTCGACACCCAGCTGGATGAGCTCGGCGGTGAGAAGCTCGGCGACGTGCTGCTCACCCCACCTAGATCTATGTCAAGACGCTGTCCCCGCTGTTCAAAGCCGGCGTGGTCAAGGGCGTCGCGCACATCACCGGCGGTGGCTTCATCGAGAACATCCCGCGTATGATCCCCGATGGTCTCGCGGCGCATATCAACCTCGGCTCCTGGCCGGTTCTGCCGATCTTCGACGTGCTGGAGAAGGCCGGCGAAATCGACCATATGGAAATGTTCAACATCTTCAACATGGGTATCGGCATGGTGCTGGCGGTCAGCGCCGAAGATGCCGATAAGACCATGGAACTGCTGAAGTCCAATGGCGAGGCCGGCTATGTGCTGGGCAATATCGTCAAGAAGACCGGCGAGGACGTCGAACTGCAGTAAACGAACATACGGGGGTAGCCGAACAGGCACCCCCGATATTATTTCTTGAGATTGGCACTCTTCCCCATAAGGGATACAACAGGAGGAAATATGAAGGTTCTGGTCATTGGTTCCGGTGCGCGTGAACATGCCATCGCCCACGCGCTCATGCGTGGCGGCAGCGTCAGCGAGGTCACTGTGGCCCCAGGCAATCCGGGCATGGAGCTTGACGGCATCCGCACCACGCAGCTCAACCCGTCCAATCATGCGGCGCTCATCGATTTCGTGAAGAACAATGGTTACGACTGGGTGTTCGTCGGACCGGAAGTGCCGCTTATCGAAGGCATCGTCGACGATTTCGCGGCCGCCGGCATCAAGGCGTTCGGCCCGAACAAGGCCGCCGCGCAGATCGAGGGTTCCAAGGACTTCGCCAAGCAGCTTATGGAACGTCACGACATTCCGACCGCGAAGTACCAGACGTTCGACGATTTGGAGCGTTCCACCGCTTATGTGCGCGAGCATGGCGCGCCGATCGTCATCAAGGCCGATGGCCTGGCCGCAGGCAAGGGCGTGACCGTGGCGATGGATGAGGAGACCGCCATCGCCGCTTTGGAGGACATTTTCGTGGACCACCGCTTCGGCAACGCCGGCGCGAAGGTGGTTATCGAGGATTTCCTTGAGGGTCAGGAATTCTCTCTGATGAGCTTTGTGAACGGCACCGATTTCTGGCCGATGCCGATTTCGCAGGATCACAAGCGTGCCTACGATGGCGACAAGGGTCCGAACACCGGCGGCATGGGCGCCTACAGCCCGGTTCCGCAGATCGGTCAGGATGTGATCGACACCGCCATCGAAACCATCGTCAAGCCGACCGTTCAGGCCATGGCCGACGAGGGCACGCCGTTCACCGGCATTCTGTACGCCGGCCTCATCGCCACCGCCGACGGCCCGAAGGTCATTGAGTTCAACGCGCGTTTCGGCGATCCAGAGACCGAAGTGGTGCTGCCGAAGCTCACGTCCGATCTCGGTGCCGGCATCAACGCCATTCTGAACGATGAGACCCTGGAATTCACTTGGGATGAGGACAATGCCACTCTCGGCGTGGTGCTCGCTTCCGACGGCTATCCGACCAATGTGGTCAAGGGTGCCGCGATTCCTGAGATCAAGGTCGACGACGATTCCCACGTCTACTATGCCGGCGTGACGCGTGGCGAGCATGGCCTGGTGGCGAATTCCGGCCGCGTGCTTTTCGTGGAGACCTCCGCGGCCGATATCAAAACCGCGCAGGACAAGGTCTACGGCATCATCGACAAGCTCGACACGACGGGAATGTTCTACCGTCACGACATCGGTTTCAAGGCGTTGAACGCATGATGTGACGTCATGCTGACGCCGTGAAACGTTTTAAGGGGCTTGTTCCATAATTGGAACAAGCCCCTTAGCGTATTCTCAGACGCGCGCGAATTCCACGCGGCACGACACGAAGGCGTACAAAGGTACGTCGAGTGTAGTGCCGTGCGGAAGGCGCGCTGTCCTCGTTACGGCAGGGTCATGAACGAGGTGTTTTTCAGATAATTCTTC
>ENA-OQKX01000373-OQKX01000373.1-human-gut-metagenome-genome-assembly--contig:-NODE-373-length-10007-cov-2.157692_pt1 | contig 10007 bp, 10 predicted proteins | sample MGYA00242654_ERZ504810 | MGnify/ENA primary metagenome ERZ504810 (study PRJEB26092, sample SAMD00036378) | human gut metagenome | host: Homo sapiens | study: EMG produced TPA metagenomics assembly of... | reverse complement strand
TAAATACACAACAAGCTTTGAGATTTTTACATGCCCAGGCGGAAGCATCCGGTGATGAAAAAACAATTTAGCTGACAGAGTATATCATACCAATTCTTCGAATGATGACAACAAAAAAGCACTGGAAGCAATAGCGTCGTGTATCGAAAAAGCGAATGATGGGAAGCCTACGGATTTAGAACTATGGAAATTCTGTAAATGTTTATATTACTTTATTTGATGTGGATTGTAAGGAAAGTATTAACAGAGCCTTATCTATATCCTTAATAAAATGCAATTCAACAGAAAAAGCAGATCTTGTATGGTCCCGACTGGTGGAATATGCTGGTTGCTGTAACCAGACAGCAGCAAATATAAGTCTGCAAAATATTGATAGAGAAATTCTAGATTTTTTTTCGAATCAAGAGAGTATACAATCGCTGCCGTTGCCTCTTGAAAAAGTTGATTTGTTCATTCCAATGCTGGCACTTATTGGTTCCTGGGATGAAAAGAATGAATTTGACCGGCAGATAGTAGAGAAAATATCAAATATGGGATATTCGGAATTTGAATCAAGAGCAAGAAGCAATGCTTTAGTCAAAACTACTGAATATTTAAAATTAGAGAACGGAATTTGGAAAGTACTCCATAAAGAGGAATTACTTGAGCAATGTAAAAACATGATTTTTGACGATTGTGTGAATCGTTTGTTGCAAGCAGCACAAATTGATTTTCCCAGAGGAGTCAAAGAGTAATAAGCCCAAATCCGTATTATATCGAGACTGACGGTGAGTACGATAATTCGAAGATACTTCGGAAGAGCCTGGCAAAAAGTTTGTGTTGGATAAAAAAATCTCTGTCAGAATTGTCAAGATGTAATCGAAATGACATAGAGGGTTCAATATATGAATTAGTACGAGCCATATTGAAGGATGGAGATTGGATAATGTGGGCAAGCCTTCAGGACTGTCTTCAGAATATAGCAGAACTTTTGCCGGACGAATTTTTGAAAAAGATTGAATGGAGCACGATTTACAAACCACAGGAGATATTACGCTTGTTTCCTAAGAGTGGCGATAGTATTCTGCAGCCTAATTATATTACTCATATGCTTTGGGCAATAGAAGCATTAGCTTGGTCCCCAGATTATTTGATTCCGGCTATTAATGAAGTTGGTGTATTGTTTGACAAACAGAAATATTTCCTGCCTCAGTTGATTTCATCAGCTAACACGATGAAAATGGCAATTGAATATGTAGAGCCAATGCTGGAACGGAATGATGCAGAGCAAAAAGCGACAATTGTAGTTGCAACAGTAGAAGGAGATATTCACGATATCGGAAAAAACCTGGTTGTGCTGATGCTGAAAAACTACGGATACAATGTGATCGACCTTGGAAAAGATGTTCCGTCAGCGTTGATCGTGGAAACTGCCATGAAGGAACATGCAAAGGTGATCGGTCTGTCGGCACTTATGACAACAACCATGATGCGCATGAAAGAGGTTGTTGAACTGGCAAAAGAAAAAGGATGCGACAGCAAAATTGTTATCGGCGGAGCAGCAATTAATGAAAGTTTTGCAGATGAGATAGGAGCAGACGGTTATTCGAAAGATGCTGCAGACTGCGTAAAACTGGTGGATCGGCTGTTGGAAGAATAGCAGATGAAAAAGCTGATAATAAAAAAATTGCAGAAACACAAAAATAAGTGTTGACTTTTTTATATAATTCATTATATAATAGCAAAGCGAGTTGCGCGAGCGACTCGCAAACATATGGGATCTTAGCTCAGCTGGGAGAGCATCTGCCTTACAAGCAGAGGGTCATAGGTTCGAGCCCTATAGGTCCCATTTCTACAGAAGACAATGACAGGACGTTATTGGACGGAGTGGAAAATGTGTGACGCATCTTCAATGCCGGTGCACATATCACTGCGTGATAGCGCAGGCAGGAATATGGCGAGATAGCTCAGTTGGCTAGAGCACATGGTTCATACCCATGGTGTCGAGGGTTCGACTCCCCCTCTCGCTACTAACAGAAAGCTTTGGGATTTTCCCGGAGCTTTTTTCGTGTAACAGGAAATTATGGTGAAATGTTCCTGATACATAGAAACGCAGTTTTGCAATAAGAAATCAAAGTTACAAAAAAATCCTTTTCTAATTTAGTCGAAAAAAGGTATTCTTTTATAATTTTATGTGGTAAAATGATAAAGAATACGGCAGAAAGACCGTGGAAGAAAAGGAGTAGAATGAAAATGACAAAGAAATGGGAAGTAACGGTAAATGGAACAAACAATGTGATTGAGTACAAGGCAGGATTTGGAGCAAAGATTCTGGTGAATGGTCAGGCGTACAAGGTGAAATCACAGAACTGGTTTGTTATGATGGTTGATTATCCGATTACGATTGATGACACAGAACTCCGTGTTGTTGTAATTGGAAATAAAGTGGATCTGGCTGTGAACGGAGTATATCAGGGCAGCGGCGAACAGTATCAGCCATTGCACAAAACACCGACAATCTGTAATGTGTTTTTGGGAATCAGTTGTATCGCGGGATTTCTTCTCTGCGGATGGATTGGTCTGTTGATCGGAGTTTTATTTGGAACGGTTTATGTAAAACAGGGACTGGCAGGTAAGGTTGGAAATGCTGTCGGTGCGTTTGTTGGATGTACGGTAATACAGCTTTTGATCATGGTCATTGTAGTATTTCTTCAGCTTGCATAGTAAAGGACGGTTTACATATGGAACAGGGAAACTATGGAGAAAACTTTGACAGAGGATATGAGGAGCAGGCGAGACCGAGACAGCAGGTGATCGTGATCGGGGAACCGGTTCCGGATAAGAGAACGACCAAGAACCTTGCAATCTGTTCGCTGGTACTTGGAATTCTTGCGATTGTATTCAGCTTTTTGCCTTATATTGGAATTATTCTTGCACTGATCGCATTGCCACAGGGAATTGTAAGTCTTGTGCAGAAGCGGCCGGGCAAAGGACTTGCGATTGCAGGGATTATTACAGGAATATTCGGAATATTATTGTCGATATTGTTTATTTTGGTGTATGTTGTTGCGGTACTTGCTTTATAATACCGGGATAGGATAAAGAGGTTATTACAGAAAGAATGTCAGCTTTGTGTAGTAACCTCTTTTTCTACTTATTGACATTTTTTCTCTTATTGTTACAATGAAGTTAGTTGATACTAACCAACAAAATACATACATTATGAATAGAATACGAAATTGCAAAATTGATTGGGTACTTAAAGGAAATAACTGAAATAAAGTTTGCAATTACTTATTAATAATTAGAGAGGAAGGTGTCTTATGGATCAGGCAGTATTTTATGGAATTTTAATCCGTTTTTGGGTACGTCGCTCGGTGCAGCGTGCGTATTTTTTATGAAACATGATATGAGCGAACGGTTGTCCCGGATTCTTACCGGGTTTGCTGCAGGGGTGATGGTTGCAGCATCCATCTGGAGTTTACTGATTCCGGCAATGGAGCAGTCGGAAGAGATGGGAAAGTTTGCGTTTATTCCAGCAGCAGCTGGATTTTGGGGTGGCATTCTGTTTCTGCTTCTGTTAGATCACATCATCCCACATTTACACAGATACAGTGTCAGCGCAGAGGGACCAAAGAGCAGATTGCAGAGAACTACCATGATGGTGCTGGCCGTCACGCTGCATAATATTCCCGAAGGAATGGCAGTCGGGGTTGTGTATGCGGGATATCTGGCTGGAAATGCAAAAATCACAGTGGCGGCAGCTATGGCATTGTCAATAGGGATCGCAATCCAGAACTTCCCGGAGGGGGCGATTATTTCCATGCCGCTCAGGGCAGAAGGGATGAAAGTGTCAAAGGCTTTTGCAGGCGGTGTGCTTTCGGGGATTGTGGAGCCGGTCGGTGCAATGCTCACAATCATTGCAGCAGGATATATTGTCCCGGCTCTGCCTTATCTGTTAAGCTTTGCAGCCGGAGCGATGATCTATGTGGTTGTGGAGGAACTGATCCCGGAAATGTCCCAGGGGGAACATTCCGACCTTGGAACGATCTTTTTTGCAGTGGGATTTACGGTGATGATGTCGCTGGATGTGGCTCTTGGGTAAAAATAACAGAATAGAGACAGTGAATAAGAAATTCCTTTCCGGATGTGAAGGGAGTTTCTTTTTTTACACAGATGGATTGTGGACATACCAGTGACAAAACATTGTGCATTTTTTAACAAAATCATTGACAATAATACTTATGCAATGTATGTTATAGATAGAATGTTTTATAAATAACAATCTGGTTATACCAGAGGAAAGACGCTGGGATCTGACATGGAATAGCCGGAACATAGAAGAAGGGAAGAGGGAGAACCGATGAAAGACTTTAAAGTGATTGAGGTAAAACGGAGTATTTTTGAAGACAACAATGCGGATGCTGACAAATTACGTGCAGAATTAAAGTCAGAGGGGACATTTTTGTTAAATCTTATGTCTTCTCCGGGCGCAGGAAAGACAACGACATTAAAACGCACGATCTCCATGCTCAAAGACGAGATGAAGATTGGTGTCATGGAAGCAGATATTGACTCTGATGTGGACGCACAGGCGATCAGTGAGACCGGTGTGCGTGCCATCCAGATCCATACAGGCGGAATGTGCCATCTGGATGCGGACATGACAAGACAGGGAATCCGGGAGTTCGGAACAAAAGACCTTGATTTTGTTGTGCTTGAGAACGTAGGCAATCTGGTCTGTCCGGCAGAGTTTGATACCGGAAGTACAAAGAATGCCATGATCCTTTCCGTGCCGGAAGGGGATGACAAACCTTTAAAATATCCATTAATGTTTTCTATCTGTGATGTGGTTCTCATTAACAAATGTGATACATTAAGTGTTTTTGATGATTTCAGCAAAGAGGCTGTGAAAGAACGCATCTTGAAATTAAATCCAGATGCAAAGATTTTCTTTGTCTCAGCGAAGACAGGAGAAGGTTTTGATGAGTGGGCGGACTGGATCCGCACTGAGATTTCTAAATATCAGAAATAAGTGAAAGCAGAATAAAATATTTTTTTACAGGAGCCGGCAGAGTGACGGCTTTGCATATAAGGAGGAAGAAATGGCAGATCCATTGGGAAATTTTGTACCGGAATTTATTGAAAACGAAGTAGAGAGAGAAGCTATTGTAAAGCTTGCTAAAATGATCACAGACCGTGTTCCGCAGAAGCTTGGGATGAAAAAGATCACAAAGTATGATCCGGAGTACTGGGGATTATCTGCAATGTGTACAGATGAGATGGCAGAGATCGCACTGAAAATGGGTGTTCGTAAGCCAAAGACATTAGATCAGATGGTAAAGCTGACAGGCATTGAGAAAAAGCACTTGGAAGAGGTTTTACAGCAGATGGCTGTGAATGGTGTGATCGAGTATAATTGGGAAAATCCACAGCATGAGAAGCAGTATGTACTGCCGATCTTCGTACCTGGAAGTGCAGAGTTCTCTTGTATGAATGCGAAGATGTTAGAGAAGCATCCGGAGCTTGGACTTTTCTTTGAGAGAATGAGTCGTATTGCACTGGAAGGACTTGCACCATTTATGCCGGAAGGCGGTGTTGGAATGCATGTTATTCCGGTAGAGAAGGCAATTTCAACAGAGAATCAGTCTCTGCCAATCGAGCACATTTCACATTGGCTTGAAAAGTATGAGGGAAAATATGCAGCGAGTCCATGTTCTTGTAGAAGATCTCGTAAAACATTCGATGAGGGATGTGCGGATGATCCGGAAGAATGGTGTATTGCGGTGGGCGATATGGCAGATTATATCGTTGAGACAAATAAAGGTGGACACTATATTACAAAGGAACGTGCGTTAGAGATTCTGAAACAGGCAGAGGACAATGGTTTCGTACATCAGATTACAAATATTGACGGTGAGAATAAGATTTTCGCCATCTGTAACTGTAATGTAAATGTCTGTTATGCGCTTCGTACTTCATAGTTATTTAATACGCCAAACATGGACAGATCTGCATATGTTGCAAAGGTAGAGACGGAGAACTGTGTGGCTTGTGGACGTTGTGTAGAGTATTGCCCGGCAGGTGCTGTTAAGCTTGGTCAGAAGCTTTGTAAGAAGGATGGTTCTCAGGTAGAGTATCCGAAGCATGTTCTTCCTACAGAGAAGAAATGGGGACCGGAGATGTGGGACGAAGACTATCGTGATAAGAACCGCATCAACTGTTATGATACAGGTACAGCTCCGTGTAAGACAGCCTGTCCGGCACATATCGCTGTTCAGGGTTATATTAAGATGGCAGCGCAGGGAAGATACAGAGATGCCCTTGCACTGATCAAGAAGAACAACCCACTCCCGGCAGTCTGCGGACATATCTGTAACCGTCGCTGTGAGGACGCATGTACACGTGGAACAATCGATCAGGCAATTGCAATCGATGAAGTTAAGAAGTTTATTGCAGCTCAGGATCTGAATGCTGAGACACGTTTTATTCCGGAGAAAGTAGTTCCGGCAACAAAAGGATATTTCGATGAGAAGATTGCGATCATCGGTGGTGGACCGGCAGGTTTATCCTGTGCATTCTATCTTGCTGAAAAAGGATATAAGCCGACTATTTTCGAGAAAAATGAGCGTGCCGGCGGTATGCTCGTATACGGAATCCCATCATTCAAATTAGAGAAGGATGTCGTACAGGCAGAGATCGATATTATCAAAGAGATGGGTGTAGAGATCAAGACAGGTGTGGAAGTTGGAAAAGACATCACATTAGATGAACTTCGTGCACAGGGATACAAAGCATTTTACATTGCAATCGGATGTCAGGGCGGACGTCTTCCGGGAATCCCGAATGATACAGCAAAGGGATGTGCATCTGCGGTTGATCTCTTGAAAGAGGTGAATGCAAATGAGAAATACGACATCAAGGGTGACGTAGTTGTCATCGGTGGTGGTAACGTAGCAATCGACGTAGCAAGAGACTCTAAGAGATAGTGCAAGTGACGATACAAAGGTAAATATGTTCTGTCTGGAGTCCAGAGAGACAATGCCGGCTTCCGTAGAAGAGATAGAAGAAGCTGAGTCAGAAGGAATCGTTGTAAATCCGGGCTGGGGACCGAAGGAAGTTCTCGTAGACGAGAATGGTGAGGTCCGCGGTGTTGTATTAAAGAAATGTCTTTCTGTATTTGATGCAGAAGGAAGATTCAATCCGACATATGATGAGAGTGAGCTTATGACAGTAGAATGTAAGCATGTATTCTTCTCTGTTGGTCAGTCAATTGTATGGGGTGATCTGTTAAAGGGAAGCAAGGTAGAACTTGGACGCGGCAATGGAGCAGTTGCAGATGAGCTTACTTACCAGACAGCAGAACCGGATATTTTCGTTGGTGGAGACGTTTATACAGGACCGAAGTTTGCAATCGATGCGATCGCAGCAGGAAAGCAGGGAGCAATCTCAATCCATCGTTTTGTACAGCCACAGTCCAGTCTTACAATCGGACGTAACAGAAATGATTTCATCGAATTAGATAAGAATGACATCAAAGTGGAGAATTATGATAATTCCAGCCGTCAGATTCCAGGACATAACGATGCGATTGATACAAAACATTCCTTCCGTGATGCGAAGCTTTTATTTACAGAAGAGCAGGTGAAAGCGGAGACAGCGCGCTGTCTTGGATGTGGAGCATCTGTTGTTGATCCGAATAAATGTATCGGCTGCGGACTTTGTACAACAAAATGTGAATTTGATGCAATCAAGTTACATAGAGAACTTCCGGAATGTAGCAGAATGGTTCCTTACGAGGATCGTCTGAAATTTGTTCTTCCGAACATGGTAAAACAGTCCATCAAACTAAAATTTAAGAAGAAATAAATTTGAAAGAAATTAAAGTAACTGTTCAGAGCCAACCTCCAAAATGCTACGCATTTCGTCGGTGTGGCGTATCCGCCAAATAAAATTTCAAAAACAGTCTTAAAAATGCAAGCATTTTACACCTGTTTTATGAAATTTTGCTTGGCTCTGAACAGTTACAGATTACGAGAAAAAGGAGGCAGAATAATATGAAAAAGCGAACAATTCTTTTAGCATTTATTATATCAGCAGTTGCAGTTACATCAGGCTGTTCAGCGAATGAACCAAAGACAGATGAGGTGAAACAGGAACAGACAAAAACAGAAAGCGTAAGCTCGGGAGTAACGATAAAACCGCTTACCAAAAAAGCAATTGATGAGAATCCTTATATGGCAAAAAATGATGCAAATATCCACCATGATTGTTATAATTCAGATTCAACAGATGAGGTACTGCCTGCTGGTATTTACCCAGAAATTAATGTTTCTTATGAAAAGGTGAATCCAAATGCGTCTCCGGCGGTATTTTTTGACAATTATGGACATTCAGTTGTTCCGTTGTTGGGAGGACTTGCAATTCGTGATATCAATGCAGAAGAAACACAGACGATCGGATATTCTCACCAAACAGCATGACGGTGGAGGATATGTGATACAAAGTTCCTATTCCTTTGTTGATGAAAATAATCGTCTGGTGTGTCCGACAAGCAACAATCATGTACTTATGTTGAAAGCAACAGACGAGGAAGGAAATGTGCTGCCGGAATTTGAGAAAGTGCTGGATATTGATATTAAAGCAGCAGCAGAGGCAATTACCGGAAAGACATTGGATCAGAATTTATTATCCGTAGTGTTTGACTATGAGGGAAATCTTTGGTTTGCAACCGGCGGATTCAGAATCTATCCGGAACGTCAGCAGCAAGGTGCGATGGGATACATTTCCAGAGACGCGATCAACGCAATTCTGAATGGAGAAGAGGTTGATCTGACAGCATCTACATTTGTATATGAATTAACTCCTGGAGAAGGGGCAGAAAATGGAATTGCCTCTTCGAAAGAGGGTGCGGTCATCTTAACAAATCAGAACTGCTATCTGTTAAAAGCAGATAACGGTGTACAGGTAGAATGGTGTACTCCGTATGAAAGTGCAGGGGCAAAAGACAGCAAAGAAGGTGATGAAACGACCGGAGGAGGTCTGGCATGGGGAAGTGGATGTTCGCCGTCACTAACCAGCAATCTGGTCATGTTTACAGATAATCAGAATCCGGTGAATCTGCTGGCATTAGATATGAAGACCGGTGAAAAGGTTGCAAGCACACCTGTTATTGATGAGCTGCCGGAAGAAATGCAGGTATCCGTAGAAAATTCAGCAATCGTATATGATAACAGTGAAGGTACAGTCAGCACAATCGTATGTAACTGGTTTGGAGCAGGAAGTGCGAAGCTTGCGGACGCAGATAACGATTCATCTGTACAGACATATGAAAATATCTATGATGTAAACTGGCTGCAGAAAGGAAATAAAATGGTCATGCCGGGAGTTGAGCGTGTTGATACGATCAAGACAGATGACGGATATGAAATGAAGAGTATCTGGTGCAGAGATGATATCCGGGATACATCGATGATGAAGCTTTCAACCGCAACAGGATACATTTACGGTTATGTTCAGGACCTGGACAGTGGTATGTGGCAGTTTATTATGATCGATTTTGAGACCGGTGAGACTGCATTTTCAATGGACGTGTCAGACAAACCGGGATATAACAATATGGCAATCGGTATGTATGCAGGAAGCAGTGGAAATGCATTATACTGTCCAACCGGATATCTTGAACTCCTCAGACTGCAGGATCGGTTCGTATATCTTCCGGAAATGCCTTACCGAAAAGTAGATTTGGACAAGGCAATGCGAAATATATTAACGCAGGAAGAATTTACGGAATTACTCTTGGTGGAGTTGCAAGGAATTACCATTACGGTATCACCATCAAAGTCCGCTCCAGATAAACGGTCCGCATTCTTCTTATTGATACCAATTGCATCTGCCGGTGTGTTTCCGAGAACGCTCTTTCCTTCAGCCAGCTTATTGTTGACCTTCAGAATAGGAATCTCAAAAGTTCCACCATGCGGGTATCGAATCAACGCAACTGTTTCTCCATCTTTGTAGTTCGGAGCATA
>ENA-OQKX01000372-OQKX01000372.1-human-gut-metagenome-genome-assembly--contig:-NODE-372-length-10007-cov-3.333704_pt1 | contig 10007 bp, 8 predicted proteins | sample MGYA00242654_ERZ504810 | MGnify/ENA primary metagenome ERZ504810 (study PRJEB26092, sample SAMD00036378) | human gut metagenome | host: Homo sapiens | study: EMG produced TPA metagenomics assembly of... | reverse complement strand
CTTCAGCTCGTAGCTGAGCACAGCGTCGCCGTTGAAGCCGTCGACGTCCGCGGTGAACTTGCCGTCGGCAGCAGAGACCTTCACAGTGCCGTTGTCAGACAGTGCCTTCTGCGATTCGGTGGAAGTGGCCAGTCCCAGAGCGCCGGCGATCGTGTAGAAGTTGTCGGTCTGGTCGGTCAGGCCGATGACGCGCTGCGCGCCAGGACCGGAAGCCGCGATACGCAGCTGGGTGCCGGTGTGCTCCATGTCGCCGCCATTGTAGCCGCCGTCGGTGTCGCGGGAATCTTCCTGCGCGGTGCCGTAGGAGACGACCATGTTGTTGCCGTCAGCGGTCTTCAGCACGGTGGACAGCGCGTAGGCCGGCTGGGCGTTGAGAATCTGAGAGGTGTGCGCATGATCGGCGGTGACGATCACGAGCGTGTTCGAAAGATCCACGTTCTGCATGGCGTAGGCGATGGCCTGGTCGAAGTCGTCGGTCTCGCCGATCTGGCCGCAGGCGTTGCCTGCGTGGTCCTGCTTATCGATCGAGGCACCCTCGACCTGCAGGAAGAAGCCGTTCTTCTGACCGTTCGGGTTGGCGTTGAGCAGGTCCAGAGCCTTCTTGGTCATGTCCTTGAGCGAGGAGCCCTGGTTGCCGAGCCAGTCGGCGTTCGGGGTGCACACGGTCGGGTTGGCGTCCTTAGCTGGATCCTTGGCGGTGGCCTTGGACGGGTTGAACTTGGTCGGCATGTTACCGTCGCTCATCAGGGCGAGCACTGGCTGGCCGTCCTTGTACTGCAGCGCGTTCATGGCAGCCGGATCGTTCTCGACGGTCTGGAAGCCCATTTCCTTGGCCTGCTCCCACACAGTCTTGCCCTTGTATTCACCGCCCTGCACGGTCTGACGGAAGTACTTGGAACCACCGCCGATGGTTACGTCGGCGCGTGTGTCGAGCAGCTGCTCGGAGATGGAGCCGATGCCGACCGTTTTCCTTAAGCTGGTTGATGAGGCACTGCTTGGAGGCATTGTTGGACGTGCCGTCGGTCTTGCCCTGTGGGCCGTAGCAGGCACGTTCGGACGAATGCGATTCCAGCACGGCCGGGGTAGCATCCTGGATTTCGGCGGTGGTCACATTGCCGGTGGCTTTGCCGGCCGCCTTGGCCAGCTCGAAGAGGTTCAGCTGCGGATTGCCGTAAATATCAACGTCAACGGCGTTGTTGTAGGTCTTGGTGCCGGTGGCCCAGGAGGAACCGGAGGCGGAGGAATCGGTTACGGGGGTAAGCTTGCCCGGGTTGGGGTTGGCGACCAGTTTGCCGTCGTCATCCTTGCCGACAGCGCTGTCCTTGCTGCCGTTGCCGACCGAGAAGGTGGTGTACTGGCCAGTACCAGCCTGCACGTCACCAAGCGCGCCCGGCTGGCCGACCGCGTCGAGGCCGTCGAAGTGGCCGTTGGCGCCCTTCAGATAGTCGCGGGCGACAGTGATTTCCGAATCGCCCATGCCGTCGCCGAGGAACAGCACCACATTCTTGGCTTTTTTGTTGCCGATAGCTGCGATGCGTTGCGCGCCGCCGTGCTGCGCCAGTTCCGCAACGGACTTGCCGTTGGGGCTGTACGTGGTGTCAGCTGCGAGCGCCGGCGCGGCAAGCGCACCGAGCGTTGCGACGGAGGCGAGGGCCGCGATTGCGCCCGTGAGAGCCTTGTGCTTGCTCATGTTTCTTCTTTCTTCCATGCAGTTTCGTCTGTGCCGTCCGGTTTCGTCGATTCGTTGCGATCGAGGCGGTTTCCCGATTCGGTTTCCCGATTTCGGAGTCCCGTTTTCGGCTATACCTTCCAGCTATGCGGAACCTTTCCGCAACTGCATTTGCTTGGATCTTTCGATTCCACTGCTCACGCTATGTGCCGCAAGCCAACGCACACCGCACTACAGAAGAACGACAGATGAACACTCATCGCCATATGATGACCGCAACATATCCACCGCATGAACAGGGGGAATACGGCCAATAAAATCGCCATATTCCGTCAAACAACACTCCCACCGCACCCCACAAGCCAAAATCCCCCACTGGCTGGATAAATCCAACCTCTCAGACCCCACTCACACGCCAAAAATCCCAGTGACTGGATAAAAACCACCTCTGACGCACCACTCACGCGACTAAATCATCCAGCCACTGGGAAAAATGCCCGCGCCACTCAGCCCCGCGCAACCCGCGCCGCGCGCGTGGCCTTTACGGCCACGAACACGGACCGCACCAGCAGCACGCACAGATAGCAGGCGAACATGATCGAACCGGCACGTGGCGAAACCTCCCCCGCGATCCACGTGCCGAGCGGCGCGGTCACAGCCGCCGTCACGCCAATAATCAGCGCGGTTTTCACATGCGCTAGCCTGCGCTTCAAGTTCGCCGCGCTGGTCGTGATCGAATTCGGAAACATTGCCAGCAGCGAAGTGCCGCGCGCAATCAAATCGGACGCGCCAAACAGCATCGACAGCGACGGCACCGCAAGCGCACCACCCCCGATGCCCAGCAGTCCCGCCAACGTGCCGATGATCACGCCCAGCAACGCCAGGCAGATGCCGGTCGTTACGCTCATGGCGATCTGGTGGTCGCGCGACGGAACGAAACTCACCTGATTGATCACCACAAACACGAGAAACGCTACGAAAATCCACCGCAGCACCAATTCCGGCAGCCGTGACAGCAGCCAACTGCCGATCTGTCCGCCAATGAACATGCCGCAGAACAGCAGAGCTGCGGCGAGCCAGTCGACGTGCCCGCCGGTCGCGTACGAAATGACGCCGGAAATGGAGGTCGGCACGATCGCCAGCGTGGACGTGGCGGCCGCGTTGCGTTGAGATAGCCCCAGCCAGACGAGCGCGGGCACGATCACCGTGCCGCCGCCGATGCCGAACATGCCTGACAGCACACCCACCAGCAGTCCGACGGCGACCAGCACCACGATTCCGCGCGCCGATTCGTCCAGCCCTGCCGGGTCGTTGCCGAACAGCCGATCCGCTTTTCTCCAATCGCCGCTCACCTTGCCGCCCACAGCCGATTCCTTTCCGCGTATTTCCACGCCCGATACTAGCTATTCGCGGCACGTCGCCGCCCGTTGGTTTCATATTCCGCCCACGCGGCATCCGTCGTCATGCACGACGCCACGGCCGCCCCGTATATGTGCCCACGCGGCATCCACCCGCACGCATACCAGCCACGTTGTCCGGAAGAAGCAATGCGGCACGGCGGGTCTATGACTAGCCCCGCACGCCGGAGGAGTGGCGCGGGCCACCAGCACCAGCACCCTCTCGCCCACCGGTCAGTGCGGCACCGGCCACGCGACCGTGCCGCACGAGCCACGACCGCCGCCACAGCCCAGCGAGCCGCACGAGAGCACAGCCCGCCACAAATACAAGCAACCCCACAACAGCAGCCGCCACAGCCGTCATCTCCCCCGGCTCGTCGTATTGCGTGGTGTCCGGGACCTTCGGGTTCGGAATCCTGTGGCCGCGCACCAGCAGCCGGTGTGAGTTCACTCCGTATGGCGTGCAGGTGATCAGTGTCGCGTAGTCGGCGCCCGGCTCGATGTTGAGTTTGCTGATTTCGCTCGGCAGCACCACTGAGATCTGGTCCACTTGGTACGTGTAGGTTTCGTCGAGCACGTGGAATGCGAACGTGTCGCCTTTTTTCAGTTCGTCGAGGCCGGTGAGCAGTCGCGCGGATGGCAGTCCGGTGTGTCCGGAGACTACCGCGTGCGTGGTCGCTCCGCCTACTGGCAGCGAGGTTCCGGCCAGGTGTCCGGCGGCGATTTGCAGTACGCCGTCGCTGGTGCCGTGGTATACGGGCAGTTTCACTTTGATGCGCGGTATGGTCACGTACCCCATGATGCCGGTGCCGGTCACGTCGAGCGTTTCATCATATTCGCGCTTCTGTGCGTCGGTCATGTGCCACCGGTCGCCGTTCGCGGCGAGCCGTTCGTTGTATTCGTGCGCCGCTTTCAGCATGGCTTTGCGTTCGGCGCCGGACATGTCTTTGGTTTGTTCCACGTAGCCTGCTACGGCGTATGACTGGTGCATGCGGTTCCACCAGTCGCTGAATGTCGGATACGCGATGAGGCCCAGCGCGCCGATCATGGCGATTGCGGAAATGGCAATCATCACATTGAGCAGCGCATTCGATTTCTTATGCTTGGCAGCCGGTTTAACCTGCGCACCCGGTTTAACCTGCGCATCCAATTCGACTTGCGCAGCTGGCTTGGCGTCCGATTCATCCGTCACGTTATTTATGCTACGCCCGCTTCCGCAAAGCCGTCTTGGCAACGATCAGCAGCACCAAGCCCGCGCCCAAGATGGCCACGGCAATCCAAGCGGCCTGCTGCACGTCGGCGCCGGTGTGCGGCTGGTCCGGCGTGGTGGGTGGCGTGTGCGTGTTGGTGATTTCAGTGGAGTCGCCTTCCACATCGGAGATGGTGGTGTAGCCGTCGGGCACCACCGCTTCGACCACGGTCCATTCGTGGTCCGCGTCGAGATCCGTCCACGAATGCGTCCACTTGTTGGACTCGTCCAGTTTCACGTTTTCCACGGGCTCGCCGTCGCGCAGGAGTTTCACGGTGATGGATTCGGGGCGCTTGCCGTCGGAATTGTTCCGGTCATTCCAGATTTTGCGCACGGTGCGTTTCACGGTTTTCGGCGGTTGCGCCACACATTCGGTTTTCGGTTCGATACTCAGCACACGCGACCCGCCGGAGACGCCGTCTTCGGGCACTGCGACGAGCATGCTGCCGGAAGAGCACGTCCATGTCTGGTCTTTCCGGAAGCGTTGGTGACCTTCACGTCAACACTGTCGGACACGGCCAGGTACAAGCCGTCGGACAGTCCGGTGAAGGTCAGGTGTCCGGAAGCGTTGGTGACACCGGTTGCCGTGGCGTCGGGCTTGTTCACCGCGATGAGCCCGGCGAGCGTGTTGGCCATGTCTCGCCACACTTGCGCGTCCTTGCCGGTCATCTTCGACCAGTCGACGGGGTAGGCGGTGGAGTCGGTGAACGGTGCGACGGGTTCGAAGGTGGCGCCGCCGCTTGCCGGGATCTGCCCGACTTTGTAGAGGTTGAAGCTGGCGTCCGAAATGGCGAAGTTGGTAGAATCGTCGGACGTTTCGGAATCCGAGCTCTTATGGTGGTACGAAATGGCGATGCTGCCGCTGGCAGAGTCTGTTGTTGGCGCCGCGACGGCATCGCGAGTAGTGAATGCACAGGCTGCCGCGGCGAATGTGGCGGCGATTGCGCAGCATGCGGCGATGACGCGGCTTGCGATCGTGCGTTCCTTCATTGCCGACCCCTCTTCTGTGGATTGGAAAGTAAGCATGTTTGATTCGCCCCCAACGGCAAACCGGAAAATATATGGAGCCAGGCTGGATACTCAAGAAAATTAGGCAGTGTACAAGGGATTGAGGTGGTCCAGCCCAGCATATGTGGGTTCAGTTATTATTTAATTTTAGTTTTAAATTATGTATTGCGATTCCCGTAAGCCGCTGCTGACTTGCGTCAACGCGGCTCACGGGTTTCGCATGGTTACTTCAGATTCTTATGGAATCCGGAGGATCAGGCATTGCGACGACGCAGAGCCATCACCAGGGTCGCGCCAGCAAGCACGAACACGGCGATACCAGCCACGTACAGCAGCACAGTGCCCATGCCACCGGTGGAGGGGAGGTTGGAACCCTTCTGGTTCACAACATCGGCGGTAACCGTACCGGTAGTGGTGTTGCCGGCAGTGGTGTTGATCTTGAGCACCGTAAGCTGCGGGTTGTCAGACTCGACGTCATGGTCAGCGGTGATTTCGAAAGTCGTGTCAGCAGCGGTGTTGAAGCCTGCCGGAGTCTTGGTTTCCACGAGCTTGTACATGCCGTCATCAACGCGCTTGAAGGAAGCGGTGTACTTGCCGCCCTCGGTCTTGGTGATGGTCACCTCGCCACGGTCAATGGTGTAATCGTTCGTGGTGCTATCGAACTTGTAGAGCTTGAACTTCGGCAGATCGTCCTCAGCCGGGGTGCCACCGTTGAAGGTCTTGTTGATGTCCAGCTGGTAGGTGAACACAATGACCTTGTCGGTCGGGGTCTTGCCGGTTTCGCCTTCGCCGCCAACATTCGGGTTGTTGGAGAACTCAAGGGAAGCCTCATTCGGGTTGCCCGTAGAGCCGATCACAGCGTTCTCGTTCAGCGTGGACGTGTATTCGACGGTGAACTTGCCACCGGCGGCAACGGTGATTGCGTTGTCTTCAGCATCCTTGACGGCCTTCGCGTCAGCGATGGTGATGTCGAAGGTGTCGTTATCGGTGGCGGGAGTCTCAAGAGTGTAGGAGTCAGTGCCAAGAGTCTGGTCGCCGTACTTGACGACCACGGAATCCTTATTGAAGGTCAGGCCAGCGGACTGCTGATCGTGGAAGACCAGCTTGTAGGTCTTGTAAGCTGCGAAGTCTGCTCCGTTCGTCGGCAGGGTGGCGGTCAGCTGGAACGGCACTTCGTCGTCCACATCGTAATCGGCGGAATCCTGCCAGTCAGTCGTGCTGCCGGTGGAGTCGTTGGTGTCCTTGACCTTCTTCTGGAAGGTCGGCTTATCGGCCTTACGAGTGATAGTCACTTCGCTGTTACCGACAACGTTGACAATATACAGCGTCTGAGCGTCATTCCCAGTCACGCTACCGTCTTTGTCCTTGGCCAGATAGTAGCCAGCAGGAACATTATTCAACGGAGTATTTGCGGTGAGATCAGTCTGGTTGTACGGAGTAGACAGGTTGGCAAACTTAAGAATCTCAGTAAGCTTCTCCTGATCAGACTTCGTGCTTTCAATCTTGGCCAGCGCTTCGGCAGCTGCGGTAGCCGTCAGATTAGTTCCATTATCACCCGCACCATTATCGGCATTGAAATCAGTACCAGGCTTAACGTCACCGAGTGAACCATCAGAGCCATAAGTACCGGTGAAAACCTGATAGACAGTGTAAGTGTGAGAGTCGCCTTCAGCAACTTTGATGCTACCAGTTGCAGTATCTGCCATGGCGGTGGAGGCGCCGGCGAAACCGGCGACGGCCATTGCCGCGGTGGCTGCCACGGCTACGAGGCCCTTGAGAACCTTATTCATTGTTCTCCCTTTCTTTCTTGTTTGAAATTTTTGGAATCTTGAGTTATTCGTATTCAGTTATTGCCTAGAGGGCAGCGAGTTCGCTACGCTACGGACCACTCCCCCTTCTCCTAGACGTTTCCATCATTGCCGCCTCCTGACCTTGAGGGCCATTCCAGCCGCAACAACACCTATCAACGCAGCCACCAAAGCCGCCGCGTAAATCCAATAGTCGCCAGCTCCACCGGTCCCCGGCAGAATCACACCCGGCTTGTTCTTGATGTTGCCAACCGTGAAGGTGAAGACGGAGGAATCGTAATCCTTGTCGGAAGTTGTGAATGCGCCAGTCGTATTGCCGGTGGCAGCCGCAACACTGTTCGAATTCCACTTGCCGGTGCCGTCAGAACCAGCGACCGGGCCGAACGTGAACGTGCGGACGGTGGAATCGACGTCGTATCCGTCAGGAGCCTTGGTTTCGACCAACGTGTACCTGCCCCAATCCAGGCCTTCCAGCTTGAACTGGCCGGCAGCAGGGTCGACGTCGTACGGCTGGCCTTCCGCAGCGCCTGCCGGCGCGGAACAAGTGGTCTCCGCCGCAGTCTTGTTTTCGGCAGGCACGCAGTCGGTGATCGTAATCGGCTTCTGCTGATCAGAAGCGATGTCGGCGTACTCAGCCTTGCCAGTAGTCGCATTCCAGCCGAAGTTCTTCGTCTTCGTCAGCTTCCACTCCGAGCCGGAAAGCTTCTGTCATTGTTGGAATCCGAGGAAACCTTGTTCCACGAAATCGTGCCGGTATTGCGGATGTTCAGAATCTTGTATTGGCAATCGAACCGCCAGTAGCATTCGTAATCGAAACCGATGTAACGCCATTCGTGGTCGTAATCGTCACCGTATACGGACCGGCGATGCTGTAGCCATTCGGCGCGACCGTTTCAGTCAGCGTATACGTACCGTCTGCAAGGTCGACCACCTTGAAATAGCCAGCCTTAGTGTCCATATCGCACTTGCCCTTGGCGTCGCCGCAGGAGTAGACGATGGGAGCCGCACTCGTGCCGGAACCCTCGGCATCGTTGACGGCGATCACATCTGTCTTGCTGGACTTCAGCACCGCAGTGGACACGCGAGCCCTCACCTTGGCGGCAGAAGAGGCGAACTGACAACTCTTCGGCTTCGTTGGCTGCTTGTCGGAATTGGTGTTCACGTACATGTCGGTGTAGGTGCCACTCCAGAATTTGAACGGATCACCTTCCGCGTTTTGACCGTTGCTGTTGTACCAACCATCGCTGTTCGGACTATTACCATTGCGGAAGTAATAGCCGTGATTCGCTGCAACGTTCGCCTTCGGGATGCTCGCAACCACGTAGCCACTGCAATCGCCCGCATCCGTCATCGGGACCGCAGGCCAGTTCGTGCCGGTCTTTGGCTGATAATGCAGGTAGTACTCTTCCCAATTGACCGTGGACTTCTGGAAGTACACGTTGATGGTGGAGTCATCCCTCACTGTGATGGTGACGGAAGCGGTCGCACCGGAGGAGGTCTTCGCCGTGATGGTGGTCGTGCCAGTCTTCAGACCCGTAACCGTGGTTGTGGTACTGGGACCGGCCGTGACACCAGCAACACTGGTGTTGCCGCTGTACCACGTGACGGTGTCAGAACTCGGCGTCGGCGTTGCAGTCAACGTAATGGTCTTGTTAAGTCCGACCTCATACGTGCTTCCGCTAATGGTGACCGAACCGGTAGTAGAGCTTCCTCCGCCCGTGCTGCAACCGGTAGGGGCTCCATTGACAGCCGCATAGTTCTGTACGCGTACTGCCGATTGCTCCGCCGGAAGACTAAAGTTCGTCTGGCCATTTGCGCTGCCACTGTGGTACCAACCGGTAGCACTACTAGGACTGTCGCCCTTGTAGAACAGATACGTTGCAGCCTTAAGACCAGCATTGTCAATGGTGACGCTTACCCATCCGCTGCAATTCTCAGTGCTTTCCATTGCAGCGCTGGTCCAGGTTGAACCATCGAATGTGTAATACAGCTTCGCTTTGTTGCTCGCGGTGTAGCCATCCGCGTTGAGATAGAACGTGGTGGTGTTCTTTGTATCGGCGGGCGCGCCAGTAACGGTGACGCTTATCTTCGTGCACTTTGTGCTATCCGCAACGGAACATGCAGTGATTGTGGCGGTACCGTTCTTCAAGCCGAGGATCTTGCCGTCGCTCACCGACACGGTGGTCGGCTCGCTGCTGCTCCATTTCACGGCCTGCGGGACGCCATCCGAACTGCCATCCGCATCGGTGACGACCGCAGTCAAATCGACAGCAATGTTGTAAGTCAAGGAAATACCGTTGGTCGGCGCAGGATTGCCGTTGTACTGAATCGCTACGGTATTAACGGCTTTGGTAGAATCCGTAATTTCGTAGACTTCATTGGAGTCTTTTTCTGCAACTGCCATTCCGAACCGGCGAGCGCCGTGCTGCCATCAGTGCCGTCGACCTTAGACCATTCCAGTGCGGCGCCTTCCTTCTCGTTGATGATCGCGTTGGAATTGGTCAGCTTCTTGTCCGCATTGGTGCCAGTGATTTCATTACCATTAGCGTCATACACGTGCGCGATATCCGTATGAGTGTCTTCATCGTCGCCAGTGTTGATCTGGTAGATATACGGATTAATCTTCGTGTATTCGGTGCTATTGGTGGCGAACTCTTTCACGAAATACTTGGCGTTCTTGGCGACACCTTCGAACTTGATGGTACCGTTGTCGCCATCGTCGCCATCGGTGAACTCGCCATCAGTGATGGTGCCCAAGGAAGATGTTCCAGCCTTCGCGTCCTCAAGGGTGCCGTATACCTTCCAAGTGGTGCCTTTCAGCGATTCGCCGGCGGAATTCGCCTTGTTCCACTGGATGGCCGGGCAGTTGGCGGTCA
>ENA-OQKX01000370-OQKX01000370.1-human-gut-metagenome-genome-assembly--contig:-NODE-370-length-10026-cov-1.648651_pt1 | contig 10026 bp, 10 predicted proteins | sample MGYA00242654_ERZ504810 | MGnify/ENA primary metagenome ERZ504810 (study PRJEB26092, sample SAMD00036378) | human gut metagenome | host: Homo sapiens | study: EMG produced TPA metagenomics assembly of... | reverse complement strand
GACAGCAGCGGGCTTTCGGCTCTGCTGGATTTCCTACACCGCCCAGCGCCGCCTGACCCACGAATTCACCAACCATATCGGTGCGTTGCGTGCCTTGCTGGCACAGGGAGATGTGGCCGGTGCGCAGGACTATATTGCCGGTGTGGATAAGGCTGTGGCGGCCAGCACTACCATTATGGATACCCACAACCCGCTGTTGGACTCCATCCTGACTCGCAAGTACGAGGAGGCCACCCGGCAGGGCGTAAGCGTGTATTTTTGATCTTTGCGACCTGCGGGATTTTCCCTTAAGCGGAGTGGATATGGTCACCGTGCTGGCCAATCTGCTGGATAACGCCATCTGTGCCGCAGCGCAGGCGTACCCGCCGGAGGTCTACGTGCGAGTGCGCAAAACGGAGGAGGAATATCTTCTCTCGGTGCGCAACCGGGTGCAGCGGGACGTGGAGCTGCCGCCGGATGGGCAGTTACCCCGCACCACCCGCAAGGAGCCCGGCCACGGCATGGGGCTTTCCAATGTGCGGGACGTTCTGCTGCGCCACGGTGCGGAGTATACCCTGAGCTGCCGGGACAATTGGTTCCGCTTTACCTGTGCGGTGCCTACCCGCAAGTTGTGACAGTTACCGATGCAGAATATGACATTTTCTCTGCAACAATAGCGTAACTCTGCTATACTGGACCCAGTAAAGGAACGCAAGGCAGTGCAGGCAGAGGTTGCGGCCGGGAGCTTTTCCGGGTTCTGCAGCATTGTGGCGTCAGGCTGCGGTGCGTGTGCAGCTGTGAAACCTTTGCTTTTGCGGGCTGTCCCGGTGGCGTGTGCCGGGCAGCAGAGCGTCTGACGGGGCTTGTCCGGCAGTTCATTTGGGGAATTGCATGATATAAGCTCATGGCAACTGCCGTACTTTGTGCGGTATCAGGCCGGAAAGTTTCGTCAGACCATTCGGACAAACAGGCGGCTCCTCGGGTAACCGGACAGGAGCGCCTGTCTTTTGTTGTTTTGCTGTTCCGGAGCGGGGAAAAGGGGCAGCGGAGGTTATTCCGGCTTGACCTGCAGCTCCTGCTCGCAGTAGAGACAGCGGTACTTGCCGTTGGAGCTCAGCTCAAAGATCTGGTCGCACTCTTCCTCAATGGAGGAGATGCAGCGGGGATTGCGGCACCGCACAATGTTCACCAGACGCTTGGGAGGCTTCGGCCGTTCCTTGCGCACAGGCTTGCCGTTCTCGATCACGGTCACGCTGATGTCCGGGTCAAGATAGGCCAGCACATCCAGGTTCAGCCAGGAAGCATCGCCCTCCACCTTGATGATGTCCTTGCGGCCGGAAGCGGACTTGCGGCTGCGTGCGTTCTGGATCAGAGCCACGCTGGCGGTGCGGTTGTCCTTGATGCCCAGCAGGTCCATCAGACCAATGGCGGTGCCGGCCTTGATGTGGTCGATCACAATGCCGTTCTGGATCTCGTCGATGTTCAGCATATCAGTTTTCCTCCTTTGCCTTGGGGTCGTGCAGGCCCAGCAGGGTCATGATCAGTGCCATGCGGACGTATACGCCGTTCTGCACCTGCTCAAAGTAGGCAGCACGGGGATCGTTGTCCACATCCAGTGCGATCTCGTTCACGCGGGGCAGGGGATGCAGCACTGCCATTTCAGGCTTGGCAAGGGCCATCTTTTCGCTGGTCAGGATGTAGCTGTTCTTCAGGCGGATGTAATCCTCCTCGTTGAAGAAGCGCTCCTTCTGCACACGGGTCATGTACAGGATATCCAGCTCGGGCATGGATTCCTCCAGGCTCCGGGTCTCACGGTACTCAATGCCGTTGGCCTCCAGCACATCCTTGATGATGTAGTCGGGCACCCGCAGTTCCTCGGGGCTGATGAGCACAAAGCGGATGTTTTTGCAGCGTGCCATGGTCTTGATGAGAGAATGGACGGTGCGGCCGAACTTCAGATCGCCGCACAGGCCGATGGTCAGGTTATCCAGCCGACCCATCCGGGTGCGGATGGTCATCAGATCGGTCATGGTCTGGGTGGGGTGCTGGTGGCCGCCGTCACCGGCATTGATGACCGGGATGCGGGAGTAGCGGGAAGCGCGGAACGGCGCACCCTCTTTGGGATGGCGCATTGCCACGATATCAGCATAGCAGGAGACCACACGGATGGTATCTGCAACGCTTTCTCCCTTGGAAGCGCTGGAGACGGTCTCGCTCGGGAAGCCCAGCACATGACCGCCCAGGTTCAGCATGGCCGCCTCAAAGGAAAGGCGGGTGCGGGTAGACGGCTCATAGAACAAGGTGGCGAGCTTTTTGTGAGCCGCAACGTCCTGATAAGCGGCAGGGTCGGAGCGGATGCGGTCGGCCAGATTCAGCAGAGAGGTGATCTCTTCCTGGCTGAAATCCAAGGGATCGATGAGATGGCGCATGAATTTTACCTCCGTCAAAGTAATTTTCGAAGAATGGAAAAATCGAAGAAATTCGTGTAATAACTCAGTGAGCGCATGACCGGGTGGCACAGACGGTTGAAGCAGATCTCATCCAGCAGCAGCATGGCCTCGCCGGGAGCAAGGCGCATGGCAGCCCGGATGGCCTCATCGCCGCAGCTGGCCTTGAGGTGGGCCACGTTCGAGGAGATCTGCTGGTTGCATTCCTGCTCCAGGATATCGAACACGCCGCCACTCAGGTCGATGCGGGTGTAGTCCCGGCTGCCAAAGAGGGCGCGGGGCAGATAATCGATGGAGTAGATGACCGGGGTGGTGTCGGCCAGGATGCGTTTTTTGATGCAGATGACCTCGTCCCCCGGTGCAATGGCAAGATCCCGGGCAAGCTCGGCCCCGGCGCGGATGGGATAGATCTGGATGCCATCGGCGTGGGGGTAGCTGCCAAAGCTGCGGATCAGCGGGTAATATTCCAGCTTCTGGTCAAGGCGGCTGCGCAGGCCGAGCACGGTGCGGTTGACCACTGTGCCAATGCCGCGCACGCGCTCGATGTAACCGGCGCGCTCCATTTCGCTCAGCGCGTCCCGGATCACGGTACGGCTGACACCGAGTTCCGCGGCCAGATCGACCTCGGCGGGCAGGCGGTCTGCATCGGCGTAGCGGCCGGTGCGCAGTTCTTCCAGAAGCGCCGCGACGACACGGTCACTGATGACCGCACCGCCCAGGCGGATGGATGACGAAGAGCTGGATTCTTTCATGGGCTGTTCCTCCGGTTCGCGGGCGGGGCAGTGCCCGCCTGGACTTGGGAAAACCTGCCCTGCACCCCAAAGCTGCGCCGGACAGATTTTCTTGCTTTCATTATAGCATGATTTGACTTTATTTTGAATGGTAATTATACTGGAATCCAGCAGAAAGTATGATTTTATTTTTGGAGGGTTCACAAAATGGAACTGATACTGCAAAAAGTGTGCGGCCGACCTGCACAGCTTCCCATTCGCCTGCGCCGGTGCGGCCCTGCGGATGCCGCCGCATTCTTTGCTTTGCAGAACGAAGTGCGGGCCGCCATGCCCCACCCGGAGCAGTTTGTGCCGGACACACTGGAGAATATCACGGCCTATCTGAGGGAGGACCTGTGCATCGGGGCATACGACGGCGAACGGCTGGGGGCGTACTTTATCCTGCGCTACTGCGGCCGGAGTGCGCACAACTATGCGGCCTTTCTGGGGGTGCCCCCGGGAGGAGTGGGAGCACTGGGCCAATGCGGACAGCGCAGTGGTCCACCCGGACTGGCGGGGCAACGGCCTGCAGCGGAAGCTGCTGGAAGCGGCGCTGCCCCTTGTCCGGCCCGGCATCGTGGGCATCGGGGCCACCGTCAGCCCGGAGAATCAATACAGCCTGAACAATGCCCTTGCCTGCGGTTTTGTCATTGCCGACCGCCGGGAGATGTACGGCGGGTATGACCGATATCTGTTAAAGAAGATGCTGTAAACAAAAACGCTCTCCTGCTGAGCACAGGAAAGCGTTTTTTGTTATGCGGCCAGGCGGGCCTCTTCCTTCAGCTGATCGTTCATCTTTTTGCGCACGACCAGCAGACAGATGAGATGTACCCCTGCGGTCAGGGCCCAGCTGATGGGATAGCTGATGTACAGCGTGCCGGTGGAGCGGAACATCCGGAAGATGGTCGCGATCCAGACCAGACGGAGCAGGCAGCTGCCCACCAGGCTGACGATCATGGGGATCACCGAGTAGCCGCGTCCGCGCAGGCAGCTGGCCAGCACATCCATGCAGCCGCAGAGCAGATAGGTGGTGCAGATGATGTGCATACGGGCCAGACCGGCAGTCACCACGACCTCATCGGAGGAGTAGAAGTGGAGCAGAGGTTCGCCCAGCAGGGAAGCACCGCCGCCCAGCACGAGGCCGGTGACGGCGGCGCAGAGCAGGCAGTTGCGCATGACGCGGTCCAGGTTGTCGTACCGGCGGGCGCCCATGTTCTGGCTCGTGAAGGTGACAGCAGCCTGGGCGAAAGCGTTCATGGCGGTATAGACGAAGCCCTCGAGGTTGGAAGCGGCAGAGTTGCCGGCCACGACGATGGAGCCGAAGGAGTTGACCGCCGACTGGATGACGACGTTGGAAAGGCTGAACACGGTGCTCTGCAGACCGGCAGGCAGGCCGATGCGCAAGATCTGGCCCAGAGCCCCCGCATGGAAGCCCAGACGGCCGAGGTCGAGGTGGAGCGGGCCTTTCTCCTTCACCAGCAGGGCCGTGACCATGCAGGCGGAGACGGTCTGGCTGATGATGGTGGCCAGAGCGACGCCCGCCACGCTCATGGAGAAGAGGATGACGAACACGAGGTTCAGCACCACATGATGGCGCCCGCCACGGCCAGACAGAACAGAGGCCGCTTTGTGTCGCCCACGGCGCGCAGGAGGGCCGAGCTGAAGTTGTACAGCATGGTCATGGGCATACCGATGAAGTATATCTTGAGGTAGAGGGTGGACAGGCCGATGACGTCCTCCGGGCAGCTCATCAGCTCCAGCAGGACGCGGGCGGCAAAAAAGGCCCACCACGGCCAGAAAGAAGCCGCTGACGAGGCCCAGCGTCACGGAGGTCTGGACGGTGTTGCGGACGCCCTCATCGTCCTTCGCGCCGAAGCAGCGGGCCGCAACGACGTTCGCGCCCAGCGACAGGCCCACGAACAGGTTGACCAGCAGGTTGATGAGCGCACCGTTGGAGCCGACAGCGGCCAGCGCCGTGCTGCCCGCAAAGCGTCCCACGACGACGACATCGGCTGCGTTGAACAGCAGCTGCAGGATGCTGGATGCAGCCAGCGGCAGGGAAAACAGGATGATCTTTTGCAGCATGGGGCCGCTGGTCAAATCGCCTGTCCGGGTATTCTGTGCCATGAAAATGCTCTGCCTCCTCAAATATCAGATGGTACTCACGAAAAAACGCGCCGCTCAACAGCGAGCGACGCAGATAGTATTATAATACGGTTTCAGGTAAAATACAAGTAAGATCAAAGCTTTTTCCGTACAAAAATGCACCCCGCACACAGGGTGCAGGGGCGCGGAGGTATGTTTGCGAAACAGAACGCTTACTTCTGGGGCTTCATGTAGATGTGGTGAGGCAGACCGGCGATGTAGAGCGGGGTCAGCTCAGCCTGGATGAGAGGCCGTGCGTAAGCAAGGAAGTCTTCCGTCATCTGGGTGTGATTCTCGTTCATCCAGCTCAGCGGCACCTTCTCTCGAGATTTGCGACCTCGCTGATGGGGTGCAGCTCAGTGGTACACTGATAGGGGCTGTTGGAGATGCGCTTCAGGGCCACCATCTGGCCGGTGACGCCCTCAAACGCAGCCTTGACAGCAGCACCGCCGACTTGATAGGCCTCGGTGATGTCGGTGCGGCTGGCCAGATGGCTGGCGCAGCGCTGCAGGGTGGAAAGCTCGATGCAGCGGGTCTTGGTGTCCAGATTGCGGGCCACGACGTTGGCCAGATAGCGGGCGGTGCCGGTCAGGGCCTTGTGGCCGAAAGCGTCCACTGCGTGCACATCGTCGGCCAGCTCACAGACATAGCGGCCATCCTCCAGCTTGACGCCCTCGGAGACGGCAATGACGATGCTGGGCTTCTTCTCCTGCATGACGCGGACTTTCTCAATGAAGTGGTCCACATGGAACGGGACTTCGGGCAGGCAGATCATATCCACGCCCTCGCAGTCATCGCTCTTGGCCAGAGCGGCGGCAGCGGTCAGCCAGCCGGCGTTGCGGCCCATGATCTCGACCACGGTGACATAATTGGTGCCGTAAACGGTGGCATCGCGGATGATCTCCTTCATCACCACACCGATGTACTTTGCCGCAGAGCCGTAGCCGGGGGTGTGGTCGGTCACCATCAGGTCGTTATCGATGGTCTTGGGAACGCCCATGAAGCGGATGTCGCTCTGGATGCGGTTGCCGTATTCAGCCAGCTTGCCGATGGTATCCATGGAGTCGTTGCCGCCAATGTAGAAGAAGTAGCCAATGTTCAGCTTTTCCAGGATGGCGAACAGCTTCTTGTAAACGGTCTCGTCATCGTGCCAATCGGGCAGCTTATAGCGGCAGCTGCCCAGGAAGCTGGACGGGGTGCGCTTGAGCAGCTCGATATCCAGGTCATCGGTCAGCACGGTGGAAAGATCCACCACGCGCTCCTCCAGCAGACCGGCAACGCCGTTGCACATGCCGTAAACAATCTCAGCGCCGCGGCTCTTGCAGCTCTCGAATACGCCTGCCAGACTTGCATTGATGACGGAGGTAGGGCCGCCAGACTGACCAACGATTGCATTTTTACCCATGATGATTTCTCCTTTTCTTCTGTTTCGGCTTTTATATTATCGTGCAGGAGCACGAAAACAGACCACGAGGAAGGGGGGGGGAAAAGCGCGCAAATGAAACTTACAGGCAGATATGGCGCGGGGTACCGTTGACATAGACCGGTGTCACTTCGTCCAGGATGAGCGGACGGGCATACTCCTCAAATGCCGCCGTCACCTGCATTCCGTCCGGGGTGATCCAGTCCAGCGGCACCTTTTTCTCCAGGTTTGCCACCTGCTGGACATCCACGGACTCGGTGATGCACTGGTAGGGGTAATCGGAAATGCGCTTGAGCGAGATCATCCGCCCGGTCTCGCCCGCAAAGGCAGCGGAAGCGGCAGCGCCGCCCACGGCGTAGGCCTCGTTCACATCGGTGCGGCTGGCCAGATGGCTGGCGCAGCGCTGCAGGGTCGAGAACTCAATGGCACGGCTCTTGCAGTTCAGATTGTCGTGGATGAGATCAGACAGGTACCGGCTGGTGCCGCTGAGGATGGCCTTGTGGCCAAAGGCATCCAGCTGCCCGGCAGTGGAGACCAGATCGCACAGATAGGTGCCGTCGGCAGTCTTAACGCCCTCGCTGGCTGCAATGATGACATTGGGCTTGACCCGCTGCAGCTCGTCTACTCGGGTCAGGAACCTGTCCGGGTCAAAGGGAACCTCAGGCAGCAGGATGAGATCGGGGCCTTCGCAGTCATCGCCGCCGGCCAGGCAAGCCGCACCGGCCAGCCAGCCCGCGTGGCGGCCCATGATCTCGGCCACCGTCACGCTGCGGATGTTGTAAACGGAGGAGTCACGGATGACCTCCTTCAGGATGGTGGCAATGTACTTGGCGGCAGAGCCGTAGCCGGGGGTGTGGTCGGTCAGGCAGAGGTCGTTGTCGATGGTCTTGGGCACACCGATGAACCGGACGCTGCTGCCCACCTGGGCACCGTAACGGGAGAGCTTTGCAATGGTGTCCATCGAGTCATTGCCGCCGATGTAGAACAGCGCACAGATATCGTACTTGTCAAACAGGGTGAACAGCTTGATGAACGGGGTAGAATCCACGTCCGGGTCCGGCAGCTTGTAGCGGCAGCTGCCCAGATAGCTGGACGGGGTGCGCTTGAGCAGCTCAATGCTCATGCGGTCGTCCAGCAGGACATTCAACTCGATGAGCTCTTCCTTGAGCAGGCCCTCGATGCCGTACTTCATGCCGTACACCTTGTCGGCACCCAGACTGCAGGCAGCCTTGTACACGCCTGCCAGGCTGGAATTGATGACGGCCGTGGGGCCGCCGCTCTGACCAATGATCACATTTTTGGCCATGAGTACCTCCTTCTTGATCCTTTACCGTGAACGATAGAAAACGCCTGCAAACCGATGTTGTCTGCCGCCCTGCTGCAAAGGGACTGCGGCCCTGCACTGCACACAGACCAAAGGCGGCTGACAAAACAAGTTTGCAAGTGGTACAAAAATGATGCAGCATGTGAATGCGCTTTTTGTAAAATGCGCAAAAACTGCTACGACTCTATTGTAACTGTTTTGCCTGTTGTATGCAAGACCCAATTGGTTGCACAGGCAAAAAAATTATGATAGAATGGGAGCACCTGCATCCGATGCGGCGGGCTGCGTCGGCCGCTGGGGGTAAAAACGAGAAAGCTGGAGCAAAACCATGGGGATTTCACACGAATATCATTCGACATCGCACCGTGCCCGTCACGGCGGCGTGAGCGGCAAGCTGCGCCTGGCAGGGGTGGTGCTGGCCATTTTGGTGCTGGCCTACGCCATTACCGCCATTCTGGAAAACGGTGCATCGGCCAAGGACGCACAGTCGGAGCCGGCGGCCAGCGGCATTGCACAGGACATTCTGGCACCACTGCCCATGCAGGGCGAAGCGGCAGACAGTGACAGCAGCGGCGACAGCACCGCGCCGGACGGCAGCGGGGACGCACAGGCGGTCACGCTGGAGACCTTTGGCCCGGCCCGGCAGGATGCGGCCGCTGCGGTGGTCAAGGCCTACGACGCCAGCGTCATCCGTCAGCCCAGCTGCGGGCAGGTGGACCTGAACTATTTTGCGGACGCGGCCTTTCTGGGTGACAGCCTGACCGTGGGCTTTTCGGACTACCAGATCAATCTGGGCGGGGCGCTGGTCTGCGGTTACACCGGCGTGGGGCCGGATGCCATCGTGAACCGGACGGCGGTCAAGAGCTCCGTCCGCGGGGAAGAGATCGCACTGGATGTGCTGGCCGCTGCCCAACCCAAAAAGCTGTATATCCTACTGGGCACCAACACCCTCACCACGCTGGGTGCTTCCGACCGGTTCCTGGCCTATTACGGCCAGATGCTGGACATGCTGCGGGAGGCGCTGGGGCCGGACTGCGTGATCTATGTGGAGTCGGTCCCGCCGGTGCGTCCGAAAGCGGCCGCCGAGAAGCCGGGTCTTGCTTCCGATGTGCTGCGCGGGGTGAATGAGCAGCTGGCCCAGCTGGCCGCCAGCAAGGGCTGCGTGTATCTGGACCTGTGGGAGGCCCTGGCCGACGGTGAGGGCAACCTGAAAGAGATGCTGGCAGCGCCGGACGGCGTCCACCTGTCGGCTGGCAACGGCTATGGCACCTGGCTCACCTACCGTGCGCAACCATGCAAAGTATTCGGCCAACATTCCTGGACGATGGGCAGTGTGTACAGCGCTCAGTGACCTTAATCTTTGGGGGCAACCTGGAATTTTATGCTGAACACATGAAGAATGTTGAGTTTTGCATGAACGGACTTCACAAGTGCCTGCCTGGCAGACAAAAAGCACCCGGCGGAAAAACAAACCGCATCCCATTTCCAGAACAGCAGATCTTACGGTCTGACAAATGGGGTGCGGTTCAAACCCGGCGGTTTCGATCTTATATTGTTTTTATTGTTTGCTTGACGGAGTACACTTCAGAGGCCGCAGCGGTCTTTTGCGTTTTGTGGTAAAACTCAGCTCCGGCGCTTGGCCAGTACCGCCGCCCCGCTGGCAGCGGTCAGGACGCCCAGCAGGGCAAGCCCGGCACCCGCCTGCCCGAAGAGATCGCCCACGGCACCCACAAAGGGGCTTGCGGGGATCATCAGGATGCTGTAGGCCATGCTGTCCACACTGATGAGGGTGGCCCGCTGATCACTGGAGATCAGGGCATTGAGACGCTGGTCGGCATGGAGCAGCCAGACTTCCAGCACGCCCTGCACCAGCATCATGCCCAGAATGCCGCCCCAGGCAGGCGCAGCACCCACCAGCAGAGTGCCCACACCGCAGAG
>ENA-OQKX01000369-OQKX01000369.1-human-gut-metagenome-genome-assembly--contig:-NODE-369-length-10033-cov-2.662730_pt1 | contig 10033 bp, 9 predicted proteins | sample MGYA00242654_ERZ504810 | MGnify/ENA primary metagenome ERZ504810 (study PRJEB26092, sample SAMD00036378) | human gut metagenome | host: Homo sapiens | study: EMG produced TPA metagenomics assembly of... | reverse complement strand
GTATTTGGGCCATTCTTAGGAGCTATTCCTGTCATCATTATCTTATGTTTGATTGACCCATTCTCAGCCTTGATTTTTACAATCTTCATCTTCATTCTTCAACAATGCGATGGAAACATCATAAAACCGATTGTTCTTGGAGATAAACTGGGAATGTCAGGCTTCTGGATACTATTCTCTGTTACTGTTGGTGGCGCATTATTTGGCGTTGTTGGAATGTTCTTAGGCGTTCCAATATTTGCACTTATTTATGCAGGCGTACATGATTATATTCAAGTTCGATTAAGAAACAAAAAAATTACAATCAACGATAAAGCAGGAACAATTGATTAGTTTCCTGCTTTTTACGTGCAATTTTTGAAAAAATGTGTATACTTATGTAAGTTAGGAGGAACTACCTTTGAATTTTATAGACATTATTTTAGATACAATACACGATACATGGGCTATGCTACCATTATTGTATATTACTTATTGTATATTAGAAGTTTTCGAAAGAAAGAATACGCAAGACGATAAACTCTTCTTTGGACTACAAAGACTCGGACCCATTCTAGGCGCAATAGTCGGATTGATTCCACAATGTGGATTTAGTATTCTAGCCGCTATGTTGTTTGTTCAAAATAACATTACCCTAGGAACTTTAGTCAGTGTTATGATTGCGACAAGCGATGAAGCCATTCCAATCCTTATTAGTAATCCGAAGATGTATTCATCTCTACTTGGTATTTTAGGATTAAAATTAGTTGTCGCAATTCTTGTTGGATTATTTACCGATCATGTATTATTTCGCAAACAAAAAATCCTCCGCTTCGAAGATATGGAAGAAGAGGATTATGATGAAGACGAATATGAGGAAGAAGAAAATTCAGGATCAAGCTGTCCATGTTGTTATCCTGAATATCCATTATGGATCAGTGCCTTATTAAGATCATTAAAAATCTATGTATTCATCTTTATTACTAGTTTTGTATTAACACTATTAATGGAATGTATTGGAGAAAAAACATTATCTATGATCTTACTTCAAGATAATTTATTCCAACCAATCATCGCCGCACTATTCGGCTTTATTCCAAATTGCGCAGCTACAGTTGTTCTTACACAACTCTATACAGCTAGTGAATTATCCTTTGGATCGCTACTTGCAGGACTTGTCACAAATGCAGGACTGGGTTTAATTGTGATGATTCGTTATGAAGCAAGAAAAAAAGACATTTTAAGAACCATTTCCATCCTATTTATAACAGGTGTTATCGTAGGCATTGGATTTATGTTATTATAGCCACTATTGTAGCTATTTTTTTATCTTTGCGGAAAAATCCAAATTTCAAAATGTTCAATGTCATACCAAAACAAAAAAATAAGTATGGCAACCGCAAATAACAAAATATAAAAGATAATAGAATTCAGCTTTTGCGAATAATTCTGTTCATTCAATTCTGGATGCTCCTCTAATTCAGCCAATCGCTTCTTTGCTATTTTATCAAGCCAACTCATAGCTACCTCTACTTAGACTAATATTGGAAAATGAAATGGAAATATATCAATTTCCGGATGATTCCATTGATACCAAAGCGCTAAAACTAATGCAGCAAGTAAGATAACAAGTACATAGAATTTAATATCTTTCATCATTTTGTTTCCCTTTTCTTCAAAATCATGCGAATTCAATTCTGGATATTCATCCAATTCTTTGATTCGTTTTTTCGTTGTTCTTTCAATCCAGCTCATAGAATGTACCTCTCTTTTATTATATTTTAATCATTAAGTTTATATACAAATATGGTAAACTTGGTTATTGTGCTGGCCAAATAAGTACGAAAAAAGCTAGAAACAAATGTTTCTAGCTAGCTTTTCCAAAAAATGGTGGGGACGGTGGGACTTGAACCCACACGGGATTTCTCCCAACGGATTTTAAGTCCGTTGCGTCTGCCTATTCCGCCACGACCCCATCATTTATGGAGGTTCCGATCAGATTTGAACTGATGATCACAGAGTTGCAGTCTATTGCCTTACCACTTGGCTACGGAACCGTTTCGTTGACTGCCCATATATAATACCTCAACGCATAATAAAAAGCAAGAAAAAAATTTATTTTTTTTACATTTTTTTAAAAACCATACATTTTTCATTTTTGGTTGAACTTATTTGACAAATGACCTATTATAATGTGGTCAATAAACAAGAGGTATTTTATATTATGCAACACATTATTCACCAGCTTCAAAAAGAAAAGAAGCTAAGACTATTAACGTCGACCATAATGATTGTATTTAGCGCTTTTATGCAATGTTATATCATGAATGTATTTATGGCGCCGTGCAATTTGATCTCAGGAGGATTTACAGGACTTGCCCTATTAATCAATAAAGTCTGTGCTCTAGTAAACTTTAACTTTCCTACTCAAGTTGGAATCATCGCTTTAAATGTTCCAGCAGCCATCCTATGCTACAAACACATCTCACCCAGATTCACATTTTTGAGTTGTGTACAATTCTTTCTAGTATCCTTCTTTATTTCTATCTTCCATTTTGAACCTTTCTTTAAAGATCAAATCTTAAATGTTCTTTTTGGAGGATTCTTATGGGGCTTCTCCATTTCCCTAGCCCTAAGAGCTGGAGGATCTACAGGAGGAACAGATTTCATTGCCCAATACGTTTCTAGTAAGATTCACAGGGGAATCTGGGACTATGTATTCTTCTATAACTGCGCAATGATCATTGTCTTTGGATACTTATGCGGATGGATCTATGCAGGATATTCCATCCTATTCCAATTCTTGTCTACAAAACAATTTCTCTTTATATCAACGCTACGCACAGATTACCGTTGAATTTACGACAAACGATCCAGACCCAATTATCGATGCCTTTATGGCCACTTGTCGCCATGGAATGAGCGTATTTGAATGTTATGGAGCATATAGCCATCGTAAATATTATGTATGTAAAGCCGTTATTTCTACTTATGAATTAAGAGATGTTGTCGATAACGTAAGAAAAGTTGATCCTAAAGTATTGATCAATACTTACAATACAGTAAACTTCTACGGAAACTTCTATCAAAAACCTTTGGAGTAGTATTACACTACTCCATTTTTTATGGCGATTATTGCATCAGCCACATAGGTATCATATAATATGCAAAAGGAGTATAAATAAAATGTGGACAGAAAGAGAGCGAATTATTGATAATTTCGAGGATGCGATTACATATATAAAACAACAACACTACTTTCACGATTATCGAATGGGTAATATAGAAATAGACGACAATTCAGCTTTTATAACTATAGAAGAATATACTGGTAATATTGCAAACAAAAATGCACATGTATGGAATTTCAAATTCAACAATATATCAAATTTTAAATGTGAAATTGACAGTATAGTCCCTTTTTTCATATTGGAAGTATTTATCGAAGACCATGAAATCACCTTCAGCTTAAATAATGGTTATATATCTTTTGAAGCTAAAGACATATTATTAGGTATTCCAAAATGTTAGTTTTTATAAAGACCTGCAAGGTCTTTTTTTATATTAAAATTTTGATTTAAGACAACAAAAAAAGCCATATTTACCATGATATAGTAAACATGACTTATTTCATGTCATTAACTATTTTTAACCAAATATAGAAACCTAAATAATTTACTTATTACTGCGATTTCCCATTCCAATCAATTGTAAGATTCTTAAGAAAATATTCAAGAAATCCAAATACAATTGTAATGCCATGAAGATGGCGATCTTATCTTGTGCTACGACTGAACCATCCGATTGAATCAACAACCGATTCATTCTTTGAACATCCCAAACGGTGATGCCTGTAAAAATCAATAGAGTAAGGATAGAAAGTAAGCGAAACATCCATACTGACTCTAAATAGCATCATAAAGCATTGTGTAATAATCAATACAAAAAGTCCAATCATACATAATGAGCCAAAGCTTGTAAAATCTTTTTTAGATGTTGTACCAATAACAGCTAAACTAATAAAGTAAACTGCACTGACTAGAAAAGCAGTACCAATTGTAGCTACATCATATACATAGCCAATCGAAGTAAGTGAAACACCCATACAGATGGCATAAAGCACTAACATAACCTTCATACCTGTACTTGATGTAGATCTTGCCATAGATACACCAAAGGCAATGGACAAGATAAATGGTGCAATCACAAATAACATAAATAGAAATGGCATTGTACTCAATAAAATCATTAAAGCATTTGTAGCATATAGACCATAAGATACAATTGCCGTAATGGATAAGGCAATAGCCATCCATGCATAAGACTTCAACAAAGCACTTTTTAAAGTGCTTGTTGAATAATAATTCATAGAATCGTTGTTAAACATTATTAATCCTTCTTCTGGATAAATTCTAATAATTGCTGAGCTGCAATATTTAAACCTTTACGGTTTGATTTATCGAATCCTAAGTGCGTATAGATTTCACCCACAAATACTCCGTTGTCTTCTAGAGCCTGGAACATTGTGTCAATGATTGGTTCACAAAGTTCTTGTTTTTGCATAGGACCAAATGGGTTTGCGAAATATGTAGTTGAAATACCAACTTCTTGTGTTGTACCCAAAGCCATACGCTTACCTAACTTACAAGTATCTTTTACTTCTTGAGCAGTTAATTTCTTTAGACCAAATTCATTTGTGTAGTTGTTTGCATATGCAAATAAGTCAATTTTATGGTTGTGAACAACAACACGATATGGAGCCGCTGGCTGAATCATACGTGCATTTGGATTTTCTGGAGCCATGAAAATTGAACGGTCCATATCACGATATGGAGTACCTGGATCCAAATCATCTAGACGAATGAAGGCACCAATTTCAGTACCCTGACCATATGGAACACCATCTTCTAAGTGAATTGTTCCCATGTCATCAAACACAACTTCAACTTCACGAATCATATCTCCGGCTGCCGCTTTTAATGCTTCAATCGATTCAGATTTACCAGCACCACTATCACCCATCAACATGATACCTTTCTTAGTTCCATCTTTTAAATAGATGTTTACAAAAGCACCATGGATTGGTAACCATCCTTTTTTCATCTGAGCTAAGTTGTGTAATGTTAAACACATTTTCTTTAAATATCCAAAGTATTCGATACGAGGATTATCGCTGATACATCCTACCCAAATATCATTGGCTTTATCATAATAGAAGTTTGTATCGTCATTTCCATCATCGTTACCAAAAATAACAACTAAATCTGGTTTTTGCGCACTTTCTTCTTTTGTAGCTAATTCAAATAAGTTAGCCATACTCAATGCACTAGACATATATTTTGAGTTGAAGTATACGAAACATAATAAAGCTCCAACTTTACAAGGATAACAGAACCAGTTTGATTCTCCCTTATTGAAATATGTCATAGGCTGTGTATCAATTTCAGTAAACATACCTGTACGTTTACTTGATTTTGGATGCAAAATCATTGGAGTTCTTAACATTACAGTATCGATCATTGGAATATCTTGTAATGCAGCATATTCATCAGCCCATACTTTATCCAAAGTATGAATAGAGAAACATGCATTTGTCCCAGCTTGAACCTGACGATACACTAAGTTTGGTCTTCCCATTAATTTTTCTTCAAACAAACGATATGTACGAAGGAATAAATCATTTGAAGCTGAGTCAAATGCCACTAATGTATTAATACCAAAATCCGTTGAATTATCACTCTTCATATATCCAAAACGTTGTAAAGAACGCCAAGTACGATACATCTCTTCAATAACATCTAAAGTTGCATCTTTATCTGAAAGATAATATTCATCTTTTAATTCTTCACAAGTAAAGATTGACAATAAACGTAAGAAATGACAGAAATCATAGGCTGCTTCTTTAGAAGATAATTCACCATTTTTTGTCAAATAAGCATACATATTCGCATTATCTGTTTCCTGATATTCAATGAAATATTGAACGAATTTTGCGAATGTATGAGACTTTAATAAAACCTCACGACTCTTTGGGTACGCCAAATTGTAGTTGATAATAACCTGATTGTTAAAAATTTCAATTTTATTCTGCATAATTACACTCCTTTAACTATGACTAATATACATGAAAACCTTATGAAAGTAAATGTGAAACTAAATTTTTTGTTTATATTTCAAGTACAAGCGTTTACATGGCGAAAACTTTTTCGATTTCAGAATATACATTCTCAACCGCAATTTCACTCTTTTCACCTGTATAACGATCTGTCCACTCTAATTTTCCTTCTTTGACACCACGACCTACCGTAATACGATAAGGAATACCAATCAATTCCATATCTTTGAATTTAACACCTGGACGCTCATTACGATCATCTAAAATTACCTCGAACTTATGTTCTTTACAAAATTCATATAGATCATTGGCAATCTTAACTTGTTCTTCATCCTTTAAAGATACTGGAACAATCGCAAGTCTAAATGGTGCAATTTCAATTGGCCATTTAATACCAAAATCATCATGATGCTGATCTGCAACGGCAGCCATACATCTTTCTAGACCAATACCATAGCTTCCCATCCAAACTGGCTGTAATTGGTTGTTGGCATCTGTATAGTAAAGATTCATACTCTTCGAATATTTCGTACCCAATTTAAATAAGTTACCAACTTCAATACCATGTTGGAAAGTTAATTTTTTACCACACTTAGGACAAATATCCCCTTCTTTTACCTGACAAAGATCTGCCACTTCAACAGGCGTAAAATCTTTACAGTTAACATTCTTAATATGACGATCCGATTGGTTTGCCCCTACAATGAAGTTTTTCATATGCTTGATTTGACGATCCATATAAACTGGACAATCAATACCGACTGGACCTGCAAAACCAACACGAGCATGTGTAACTTGTTCTACTTGTTCAAAGCTAGCAAGCTCCATTTCATTCGCATCCAATAACTTCAATGCCTTTGTCTCATTCAATTCACGATCACCAGGAATACAGAATGCGATGACTTTTCCATCTACATTATAAAGTAATGTTTTGACAAAATCACTTTCCTTCTTACCAAAGAAAGCAGCCACTTCTTCAATTGTTTTTGCGTTTGGCGTATCCACAACTTCCATAGAAAGTTCTTCTTCACAAGAATCTTCCATTGTGTCTACTACTTCTGTGATTTCTAAGTTGCTCGAATAGTCACAACCAACACAGCCAACGACAACATCTTCACCAATACTTGATAGAGCCTGGTATTCTTCCGATAATAAACCACCCATAGCTCCCGTATCCGCTTTAACGATTTTATATTCCAATCCTAAACGATCCATGATACGGCAATATGCATCGTACATTTTGTTGTAAGCTACATCCAATCCAGCTTCATCTACATCAAATGTATACGCATCCTTCATGATAAATTCACGAACACGAATCAACCCATAACGAGGACGAGTTTCATCACGATATTTCGTTTGAATCTGATATAAGTTATATGGGAAATCCTTATAAGATTTTCCATCCATACTACTCGCTACCGCAAACAATTCTTCATGAGTAGGACCTAACACATAACGCTTATTATAACGATCACTCAATGAAAACATATTAGAACCAAATGCTTCACGACGACCCGATTGTACATATACATCTTCTGGAATCAATGCAGGCATCAATAACTCTTGCGCATCTTTCGCATCCATTTCTTCACGAATAATATTTTCAACTTTAGAAAGAACCTTCTTTCCCATAGGCATGATCATATAAATTCCATTTGAACATTTCTTGATCATTCCAGCACGCACCAATAAATTACTTGATACGCTATCTTCATCTTTCGCATTTTCTCTTAATGTATAAAAGAAACTCTGACTTAATTTCATCTTTTCTTACCTCTCCAATTATCTAATCTTACGAATCATTGCATCGACTTCAATAGGCCCAAACCACTTCGTATATACGATCTGCATCGGCTTATTACAAGCCTCTAATACATTCTTGTCACTATCATATACATCTGAAACATGTACGATCGTACTTTGAATGTGAGGACCAAATATTTCTAAATCTTGATTTGGCATAAAATGATTCTTCACCTGTAAAGTTGCCAACTGACTTTCCTTGTCATAATCTAGCACAATAGCTACATATTCCTGTGTTACCGTTTCATCATGATCTTGATACAACTGCACCTTATATCCAGGAAGCCCATTATAGAAGCCCGGCCCTGTCGGTCGATTTTCTGCCTTTGCGATTTCCTTTTTTACACGCTCAATGATTTTTTCATCTGCATGCCCATGCTCATAAATATAATCTATCAACATACGATAGCTAGAAACAACCGTAGCTAAATAATAAGCACTTTTCATACGCCCTTCAATTTTCAAAGACGCTACACCCATATGGATGAAATCCTCAATATAATCCACTGCCTGCAAATCTTTTGAAGACATAGAAAATAAATTTGTAGGATCACTAAGTTCCGTATCACCATCCATTAAATGATATTTCCAACGACAACTTTGTGCACATCCACCACGGTTTGCATCACGAAGCGTCATATGATTACTCAATACACATCGTCCTGAAAAAGAAATACACATACCTCCATGAATAAAAACTTCGATAGGAAGAATATTCTCTTCGCAAATCGAACGAATATCCTCCATTTGACATTCTCTAGCAAGAACAACACGGTCCATGCCCTTTTCTTTCCAAAATCTTACAGCACTTGAATTTGTAGAAGAATGCTGCGTAGATACATGCACTTCAAACTTGCAACCAAGCTTTTTAGCCAACATCATAATGGATGGACTTGCCACAATAATCGCATGCACACCAATCGAATCCAACGTTTTTAAATACTCTTCAATACCATCAAGATCCGACTCATGCGGAAGCATATTTACAGTTACATGCACATGACTATTATGTGCATTCGCAAATTTGACTAATTCTGCGATCTCATCAATGGAAAAATTACTAGCACGAGAACGCAAACTAAATTGTTTTCCACCAATATATACGGCATCCGCTCCATATAAAATCGCAATCTTTGCTTTTTCTAAATTTCCAGCAGGAGCTAATAATTCAATTTTATTCATTTACTTGCTCCTCCTTTTTCTTAATTGTTTCTTCTAAATACCAACGATTACTTGATTCATCATCCGTAATTTTAATACCTTGTAAAGCCAAATCATATAAACCTAAGATTTCAACGGTCCAATCATCATCAAAGAACAAAGAATCAATGCGGAATCGATGCATTCCTACATCGGTAAAATCCCACATTTCCTGTAATGAATTGATTGGCATTTCACTAAAGATATGCGTACCCGTTTCATTTTGTACAATTGGCATACGCTCTTGTCTAGTTTGTTCAATCAAATCATAATGACATGGCAATGAACATACCGGTTTATTCACTGCTTCTAAATAGTTAGTGACCAAAGGTCTTCTTGAATAAAGAATTGAGAAATAGCCATGCACTAAAATTTCTATATCCGGATTATGAGTACCAATACTTACTACTTCTTCAAGACTTAACTCATGTGCTAAAGATACAGATTGAATCCCCAAAGACATATAGAAATTTACATCTGTGCTTGAAGCTACCAATGTTTCCGGTTGATAAATCAATTTGGATTCAATCCCCAATTGTTTTGCCTCATAATATAGACCTTCATCCGCATAATAAATACCATCCACATCTAATTCTTTAAAAATAGAAAAGTATTCACGAACACCCGATAAATCTTCATCCATACATAATCTTAAAAAGTTGATATATAATTTTAGGCCAAGCTTTTTACACTTCTTCTTCCAAAGCTGTAAATCCTCTTTTTTTACCGTAATACACGAACGAATGGAATAATGTTCAACACCAATGATTACGGCATCGGCCTTCGCCCTTTTAATTTTCTAATGAATCAATAGAATGAATTGTTGTTATAACATAATTACTCCTTATTAAACATACAGTATTATTTTACCACAAATGTGATTTTATGCCTTACTAACCTCCTATTTAAATCTAGACTTAATTTCATATATAC
>ENA-OQKX01000367-OQKX01000367.1-human-gut-metagenome-genome-assembly--contig:-NODE-367-length-10050-cov-2.452383_pt1 | contig 10050 bp, 10 predicted proteins | sample MGYA00242654_ERZ504810 | MGnify/ENA primary metagenome ERZ504810 (study PRJEB26092, sample SAMD00036378) | human gut metagenome | host: Homo sapiens | study: EMG produced TPA metagenomics assembly of... | reverse complement strand
CAAGTGTCCACTTTTTGCATGGAAACCATCAGATATCGATATCACACGACCGTCATTTTGTAGCAGAAAAAATTCAGTTTTACTTATATGTAGTTCTTGACCGGATTTTAGTTAGAAAAAAGTTGAAAATTCTGGAAAATCTGATAATATTGACATGGGTTTGAATTTGAATATGTAAAAAGAGAGGTGCAAAACATGAACAGTTTATTACTTTGCATTCCGTTTGCAGGTTTATTGCTCTGCATTGCGGTAATGCCATTGGTAAAGCCTGAGTGGTGGGAAAAACATCAGGCTTTGGCAGTGATCGTGTGGTCATTGCTTTTTATTATCCCGTCTATCGTGTTAAACGGCGCAGGAGAGACGACCGAAACAGTGTTAGAGTGTATCGTGAATGATTATCTGACCTTTATCGTTTTATTATTCGGTCTGTTCTGTGTATCCGGAAATATTACGCTGGAGGGTAACCTTGCAGGTTCTCCTGCTGTGAATGCTTTATTTTTAGCATTCGGAACTTTATTATCGAGCTGTATCGGTACAACCGGTGCAAGTATGCTGCTTGTCCGCCCGATGATCAAGATGAATTCATGGAGAAAAAACAAAGCACAGATCATGATATTTTTTATTTTCATGATCTCCAATATGGGTGGATGTCTGACACCTATCGGCGATCCACCACTTTTAATGGGATTTATGCGTGGTGTTCCATTCTTCTGGAGCTTACACTTGTTCCCGATTTTAATTTTCAATATGATTTTATTATTGATCATTTTCTACTTAATTGATAAGAAACAGTATCGCAAGGATATTGCGAATGGTTTACGTCCGGATATCAGCAAACCGGGTGTAGATATCAAAGTAGAAGGTTTACATAATATAGTTTTCCTTGTAGCGATCGTTGTGGCTGTTATTTTAAGCGGTACGCTTCCAAGTCTGCCAATGTTCCAGGATGCAGCCGGAAACGTACTTGGAATTACAATTTATAAATCTGTGAAATTGACATTCCCGGCAATGATTGAAATTGCAATTATTCTTTTAGCTGCACTGCTGTCATTCAAGACAACAAACGAGAAGATACGTACCCAGAACCACTTTACGTGGGGTGCGATCCAGGAAGTTGCAATATTATTTATCGGCATTTTTATCACAATGCAGCCGGCGCTTGCATTACTTAAAACAATGGGACCTAACCTTGGAATTACCGAGCCATACCAGATGTTCTGGGCAACCGGATTCCTTTCCAGCTTTTTGGATAACACACCAACCTATCTGGTATTCCTCACAACAGCAGGAACACTTGGATTCACATCAGGTATTGTTACTACAGTTGGTACCATCTCTGTAAAGATCCTTACGGCAATTTCCTGTGGTGCGGTATTTATGGGAGCTAACACTTACATTGGAAATGCGCCAAACTTTATGGTAAAATCTATTTCTGATGAAAACGGTATCCGTATGCCATCCTTCTTCGGATATATGGGCTGGTCACTGTGTATTTTAGTACCTGTATTCTTTATTGATATGCTGGTATTCTTCTTATAAAATTGCAGTGATAGAAAGGTATGATGAGTCATGGAAAAAAATAGAGAGAATTGTTACGAGATCGCAAAGCAGATCTATCAGTTAGATAAAGAGGTATATGAGTGTGTAGGTTCTTCTCTTGGTAGAACTTTTACCGGAGATGAGGCAACCTGCGTTGAAGAGATCACCAGACTTCTGATCACAAGACCACAGGGGCATGAGATCCGAAGCGATATTGCATTGATCGGCAATATGGCGAGAACTATTAAGAATAAAGAAGATCATCACAGAATGATGACACAGTACAATGAGATTTTGAAAAAAATAGCAGCGATTCCGGACAGTTTTGGAAGCGTTGATATTATCAATGAAAATCTTGCGGCTTTGAATACTTCCAATTTAAGACAGAAGTTTTCACCGGATGATCATTTGATCATCTGTATTGGACGTACACATGGAAGCGCCGGAACCGATATCGGTTTTGCGCTGGCAGACAAGTTGAAGATCAATTACTATGATGCAGAAATTTTTGATCAGGTTTTGAAAAAAATGGATGCAGAGAAAGAAGATATTGAAGATCATAGCAATTATGTAGAAGAACTCAAAGGAAAGATTGCAAAAAAAACAGGTATTGGAAAGTTTTTCAAGAATTTCAGAAAATACCATGGACTTCCGGTGCAGGATGCTATTTTCTTTAATCAGAGTGACTTGATCTGCGAGATGGCAAAGAAGGAAGACTTTATTGTTATGGGAAGATGTGCGGATGTAGTACTCACAAATCACAGAATCCCACATATCAGTATTTTCATAACAGCTTCTTTTGAGCAGCGGGTACATCGTATGATGGTACTGCACAATTTAAATTATAAGCAGGCAGCGCACCTTCTGGTAAAATTAGATGCAAGGCATGCAAAATATTATTTTGATTATACCGGTAAGAAGTGGGGAGATGCCGTTAACTATGATTTATGCATCAACAGTGCAAGCTACGGTATTGAAGAGTCAGTAGAATTGATCGAGCGTATGATCAATAAATATCCAAACAGCTAAATAAATGCGATGGCAGAAAGAGGACTGTGGACAGATGTCTGCAGTTCTTTTTTGCAATGAAATATCCTCAAAGAGTCATTTTTGAAAATATGTAGTTATACGACATAAATGTTGAAAAATATAAACTTTACTTCTCGCAAATTATACGTTAGTATAATAGAGAAAGAGATGCCAGTGCCATGGCATACGCTTTTGAGATTACCCAATTGTATATGTTATTCTTCTCCTAGAAACATATTCATACAACCCTTTTGCAGAGTACATAAAATGTACGACTTCGTAGTGTAATGAAAAGAATCTACCATATGAAACTGTGGTAGGTTTTTTTTCTATTTCATTCATTGCATCAACGAATTGTTACCGGGAGAAGTTTTGGAAACCTGAAAAGAGGGAGGATATCTGGATGGATAAGAATGTGCAGTATATTTTGGAAGTTGCAAAATGTGGAGGGATTACGAAAGCAGCGAATAATCTTTATATTACACCTTCTGCGTTGAGTAAGTTTGTCCAGGCGAGGGAGGAAGAACTGAATGTGCAGGTTATTTCACTAGGATCGGGAAACGTTTTGTGCTGACGGCGGCAGGCGAGTATTATGTGGGCAGATGTAAGGAGATCGAAACAATCCAGAAAGAGATCACAATTCAGATGGAGCGGTTTTCCAGTATGAGCCACGGCATGATACGTATCGGTGTGCAGCCTTCTTTTTCGGATCTTGTTTTAAAAGATATCATTCCAAAGTTTCAGGAGAGTTTTCCGGCAGTAAAAATTATTTTACAGGAGTATTCAACAGGAGAGCTGATGGAGCTGTTGAAAAAACAGCAGGTGGATGTGGTGCTGGCAACAATTGACCAGAAGGATGCTGATCTGGAATACCGCCCGGTTAAAATGTGTGAGTTTGTCATGGCAGTCGGTAAAAATCATCATCTGGCAACGCTGGCGGTGGCGAAGGAAGGATTTCAGTATCCATGGGTTGACCTTAAAGCGTGTGAAAAAGAGGAAAATGTCATGCTTTTACCGGGGTCACCGTTTCGGCAGCACGCAGATGAAATTTATGGACATTACCATTTAAAACCTAATGTTGTATATCAGATCAGTGGGACAAGAACGGGATTGTCCTGTGTGGCGTACCATGAAGCAATTATGATCACGTTGGATCATATGATTTTTAATAACCCGTTTTCAAAAGAAATTGTACCTTTATCAATCGGAGATGCACCGATTCAGATTGAAATTGACCTGATTTGTATGAAAGATACCGTATTAAAAACGGAGATGGAAAAGCTGTATGAGATTATCTGTGAAGCAATCCGGTAGCAGCATATACTGGAAATAATAATATGTAGTTGAAGGACATATTATGTGAAAATAAGGAACTGTACTTTCTGGCACTTCTGACATATGATAGTTATACTTGTTAAAAAATTATCATACTCAAGAAAAGTTGGAGGAACAGATGACACCGTTAGAAATTACGTTACTTATTTTAGTGCTTACGATCGTTGCTTTTATCACAGGAAAAATTCCGTTTTCCGTGATTTCAGCCGGAATTATGCTATCGCTCATCATGACAGGAGTGATGGAACCTGCGGAGGCATTCAGTGGATTTATCAACACAAATGTGGTCATGTTTGTGGCAATGTTTGTCATTGGAGCAGGACTTACGAAAACAAGTCTGATCGATAAGGCGGAGCAGCTGGTTGTCCGCTACAAGGATAATCCGAAAATGCTGATTTTTCTGGCATGTATTGCCTCATCGCTGCTTGCAAGTATCACAAGCGCGACAGCGACGGCTGCGATCATGATCTCACTTCTGGTTGGAATCGCAAATGAGATTGGCACAAGCAGAAGCAAACTGTTGTATCCTGCGATGGCCTGTGCCAATATTGCAACTTCGATGACCTTTTTGGGACAGGGGGCGAGCAATATCACATGGATTGATATTATGGCAAAGGCAGGAGCACCAAATGAGCTTTATATCTGGGATTTTACAATTGCAAGAATCCCATTGCTTGTGGTGTCAATTTTATATATGACGTTTGTTGGATATAAGTTAATGCCAGATATTGATAACAACACATTTGTAGATGGCGGGCATACAGGAAGAAAGTCTGCAAAATTAAGTCCGATAAAGGAAAAGATTGCAATTATCATCATTGTGGTTACAATTCTCGCAATGCTTTTTGAAAGTGTAATCGGAATCCCGATGTATATTGTTGCATGCATTGGCGCTGTTTTGCTAGTATTAAGTGGAATTTTAAACGAAAAAGAGGCATTGGATTCCATTCATCAGCCGACAATCTTTTTATTTGCAGGGGTGTTGACCTTATCAGAGGCGATCAAAATTACAGGTGCAGGGGATGTCGTGGCGGACTGGATGATCAGTCTGATTGGAAATACAACGAATCCGTATCTGATTATGGCGGTATTTTTCCTGATTCCATTTTTACTTACCCAGATCATGTCGAATCTGGCAACACTTACGATTTTCATTCCACTTGTTGTATCGGCCTGTATGAAAATTGGGATTGATCCGAGAGCAGCCGTTGTGGGTGTACTCACCGCAAGCTGCATTTCTATCATGACGCCGATGGCAGCACCGTGCCAGATCATGATCATTGAACCGGGCGGATATACGCTGAAAGATTATCTGAAATGCGGTACACCTCTGGCAGTGATTCTTGCGATTATGACGATTTTTTTAATGCCGTTGATGTTTCCGTTTTATTAAGGGATAGAAAAATAAAAGAAAAGCAGGGAAGTTGATTTTTATAGAAAAATCAGCTTCCTTTTTGTGTTTCAAAAGGTTTTTATTTACAAATAAGGGGAAATTGGATACATTATATATAAAGCTATGAGCAGTGCACAAATGAAACGTACTAAAAGGAGAAAGAAATGAAAAACAAACGTACCTGCGATTATATCGCAGAAGCAATACAAAATGAGATTTTATCAGGAAGAATGGAGGCAGGACAGCCGCTTCGCCAGGAGGAATTGTCAGAGAAACTTGGCTATTCGAGAATGCCGGTCCGTGAGGCACTACAGATTTTAGAGGAGCAGGGACTTGTAAGGCGACTTGCAACCCGCCATGTTGTGGTGGCAGATTTTTCGGAAAGAAATATTGAAGAAATATTTGATATGTTCGGAAATGTGGAAAAGAAAGCATTAAAAGACCTTGCAGAGATGTCCTTTGAATGGGTGTACTCAGCAGAGGGCGAAGATGCAGAAGAGAAGTTCCATGAATTTGTCTATGGAACGATCACAAACGGACTTTTCCGCAGGCTTTTAGAGACATCGGCAGACTGTTATATCCGTTTTGCATCGGAAGAGACAGAAATGGGAAAAGATCCGGAGCAGAAACAGCTCAGACGGAATAAACTTGAAACTGTTCACAGTGCATATTGCAGAAAAGATACCGTCGTGATGGAAGTCGCACTGGAGGAATATTATAGATTACTGACAGAAAATGTGAAAAAAGAAAGAGGTTTTGAGAAATGAATGGTTTGAAACCGATAAAAATACCATCTGCTAAGGAAAAGGTAGCATCGGAGCTGCGGAAAGCAATTTTGTCAAGAAAGATGAAAGAGGGAGAAATCCTTTCTTTAGACAGTGTGGCAACTCAGCTGAATGTCTCGATTACACCTGTAAGAGAAGCATTTCAGATTCTTGCGAGAGATGGACTGATTAAGCTGCGGCAGAACAAGGGCGCAATTGTTTTAGGGATTACAGACACTTATATCAGGGAACATTATCAGCTGCGGGCGATTTTGGAGAGTGCGTGTGCCGGGCTTGCAGCAGAAGAAGGTGTGGATATCAGCGGTATCAGAGATTCTTATGAGGAATCCAAAGCTGCTTTGGAAAATGGAGATTACAGTCAGTATGCGAGCCAGAACCGGGAGTTTCACAGTGAAATCTGGGCAGCAGCCGGAAATAAAAAGATGGAAAATATGATCGCAGAACTATGGAATGGGTTGTCTATGGGAAATATGGTGACGGAACAAGAGTATGCAAAGATTTCCATCGAGGAACATGGCAGGATCATGGACGCAATTGCAGCAGGAGATGGTGAGCGCGCCAAAAAAGAAATGTACGCACATATTATGCGAAGCCGGGACGATATGCTGACTTACTATCAGTGATGTGAAAAAAATATTTTTCGTGCAAAACCGGAATCGAGGTTATTGATAAATAATGCACAAAAAAGAAAATATAAAATTATAGAAAATGCCGAAGTTGTCAAAAACAGTTGACGACTTCGGTTTTTTGTTATATTGTGTAATCAACAAATGGATACATTATCACATATCAAATATCAAAAAGACGAAGGGAGAAGGAATGATATGAGTCCAGCAACAATAACGTTATTATTTTTATGTTTGCCATTGTAATGTTTGTGTGGGAAAAGATTCCACTTGGGGTAACATCCATGATCATCTGTGTCGGTCTTGTCGTAACAGGGGTGTTAGACTGGAAAACAGCATTTGCAGGGTTTATCGACAGCAATGTCATTTTGTTCGTGGCAATGTTTATTGTCGGGGGAGCATTGTTTGAAACAGGTATGGCAAATAAGATTGGCGGAGTGGTTACACATTTTGCCAAGACAGAGAGACAGCTTATCATTGCGATCATGATTATTGTAGGATTGATGAGCGGTGTGCTTTCCAACACAGGAACAGCAGCAGTTTTAATTCCGGTAGTTATCGGAATTGCAGCAAAGTCAGGATATTCAAGATCAAGGCTTTTAATGCCGCTTGTATTTGCAGCAGCGATGGGCGGTAACCTTTCCCTGATTGGTGCGCCGGGTAATCTTATCGCACAGTCCGTTATGGAAGAGATGGACATGGGATTTGGATTTTTTGAATATGCAAAAGTCGGACTTCCGATTTTAGTCTGTGGGATTATTTACTTTGCATTTTTCGGATATAAATTACTGCCGAACAAAACAGGCGGAACAGACAGCAGCTATGATGAACAGAAAGATTTTTCCAATGTTCCAAAGTGGAAACAAGCATTGTCACTCATCATTCTGATCCTGACATTACTTGGAATGATCTTTGAAGATCAGATTGGTATCAAGCTTTGTATTACTGGATGTATCGGGGCATTGGCATTGATCTTAACCGGAGTGATCAGTGAGAAAAATGCGCTGAAATCCATTGATCTGAAAACAATTTTCCTTTTCGGAGGAACGCTTTCTCTTGCATCTGCATTGCAGACAACCGGAGCAGGAGAGGATATCGCAAAAGCAGTGATCGGAGTTCTCGGTGAGAACCCATCCCCATATATACTTACATTTGTAGTGTTTATGCTCTGCTGTGTACTGACAAACTTTATGTCAAACACCGCTACCACCGCACTGATGGCTCCAATCTGTGTTTCCATTGCACAGGGGATGGGAGCAGATCCAAGAGCAGTGCTTATGGCATGTGTCATCGGAGGTTCCTGTGCATATGCAACACCAATCGGTATGCCGGCAAACACGATGGTCGTGACAGCCGGAGGATATACTTTCAAAGATTACGCAAAAGCAGGTGTGCCGCTGATCCTTGTGGCAACTGTAGTCAGCATGATTTTACTGCCAATCTTATATCCGTTTTTTCCATAAGCGGATATTGATGATAAAAAATGGACGGTATTGTGTGAACGGCACAGTACAGCCAAAAACTTATAAAAAGAATCTATATTATTTTTCAGGAGGAACGAATTATGTCAAACGAAAAACAGGTAGAACAGCTTACCAACTATATGGCAAATTTCATCGCTCATATAGCAAAAAATTACCAGATGATGTCATCGCAAAGCTCACAGAGTTAAGAGACAAAGAGGACAGTCCATTATCCAAAACAATTTATGATACCATGTTCGAGAACCAGCGTCTTGCGGTTGAATTAAATCGTCCAAGCTGCCAGGATACTGGTGTTTTACAGTTCTGGGTAAAATGCGGAACAAAGTTCCCACTTATCGATGAGTTAGAGGGATTATTGAAAGAAGCTGTTGTAAAAGCAACATTTAAAGCGCCATTACGTCACAACAGTGTTGAGACATTTGATGAGTACAACACAGGTAAGAACGTTGGTAAAGGAACACCTACTGTATTCTGGGATATTGTACCAAACAGTGACAAATGTGAAATCTATACATACATGGCAGGCGGCGGATGTACTCTTCCAGGAAAAGCAATGGTATTAATGCCAGGTGAAGGTTACGAGGGTGTTACCAAATTCGTTATGGATGTTATGACAACTTATGGTTTGAACGCATGTCCTCCATTGTTAGTGGGTGTCGGTGTTGCAACATCTGTTGAGACAGCAGCATTACTTTCCAAGAAAGCATTAATGAGACCAATCGGTTCCCACAATGAGAACGAGCGTGCAGCCAAGATGGAGACATTGCTTGAGGATGGAATCAACAAGATCGGTCTTGGACCTCAGGGAATGGGCGGAAAATATTCTGTTATGGGCGTTAATATCGAGAACACAGCCCGTCATCCATCCACAATTGGTGTCGCAGTCAATGTCGGATGCTGGAGCCACAGAAGAGGACACATTATTTTTGATAAAGATCTTAATTATACAATCACAACACATACGGGGGTGGAATTATAATGGTAGAGAGAATCAATGGAAAAACAATTTTAACAACACCAGTTTCGGCAGAGGATTTAGAAGGAATCAAAATCGGCGATATCATTTATTTAAACGGAAGCATGACAACATGCCGTGATGTAGCACACCGCCGTGTCGTAGAAGAAGGAAGAGAAATTCCGGTAGATGTAAGAAATAATGCGATTTTCCATGCAGGACCAATTATCCGTCCATTAGAGAATGACAAATTTGAGATGGTTTCCGTAGGTCCTACAACTTCCATGCGTATGGAAAAATTCGAGTACGAATTCGTAAAAGAGACAGGTGTCAGAGTGATCATCGGAAAAGGTGGTATGAAAGAGAATACCGAGCGCGCATGTAAAGAGTTCAAAGCGATCCACTGTGTATTCCCGGCTGGAAATGCCGTTGTGGCAGCTACAGAAGTAGAAGAGATCGTAGATGCTCAGTGGAGAGATCTCGGAATGCCTGAGACACTGTGGCACTGCCGTGTCAAAGAATTTGGACCTTTGATCGTATCTATCGATACAGAAGGACGTAACCTTTTTGAAGAGAACAAAGTTATCTTCAATCAGAGAAAAGATAAGGCTGTAGAAGAAATCTGCAAGCACGTAAGTTTTATCAAATAATAATATAATTAATATTATCTCGGACAGAGATAAATTCCTCAAAAGCAGTTTTTATGCACATATTTAGTTAAATTAAACCAAAATTTTTGCCCAAAATAATGCCATAGCAAAAGCCACACAACAGGATTTACTGCCATGCTCCTGTGATGTGGCTTTTGTTTATGTCCTTTTTAATTTATATAAAGTTAAGATCTTTGCAGACCGGATAGCCATAAGCAGACTCAGCATTTTTTACAGTCAGAGAGGATTGCCTC
>ENA-OQKX01000365-OQKX01000365.1-human-gut-metagenome-genome-assembly--contig:-NODE-365-length-10097-cov-3.888164_pt1 | contig 10097 bp, 6 predicted proteins | sample MGYA00242654_ERZ504810 | MGnify/ENA primary metagenome ERZ504810 (study PRJEB26092, sample SAMD00036378) | human gut metagenome | host: Homo sapiens | study: EMG produced TPA metagenomics assembly of... | reverse complement strand
CTTTCTGCTCCGGCTGCACCGGATTACTTTTTACGCTTTACATAAGTTTCCATATGTATTTACCTCATATTTTAATTGATGTATTTTTTCACTTGCACCTTTATTATAGCAGTTTCATATCCAAAAAAGGCTATCTTTAAAGAAACTTAAATAAATATTAAGATCCGTCTGTACGAAAAAAGGCATCCACCGCGAATGTCCTTTTCTCCCATATGGTATCATCCTTATATTGCATCTTCCTCAATATGCTCCCTGCCCTGTGCAATGATTGACCGGACGTGGTCATCTGCCAGGGAATAAAAAACAGATTTTCCCTCCCTGCGACATTTGACTAACTTATTCTGTTTTAAAATCCGAAGCTGGTGGGAAATTGCAGACTGTGTCATTGACAATACCGCTGCAAGATCACAGACACACACCTCTGCTTCAAACAGTACAAACAGGATGCGGATACGGGTGGAATCTCCAAACACTTTAAATAATTCTGCAAGATCATACAGTTCCGTTTCTTCCGGCATCGTGTCATTCACGATCTTTAGCAGATCCGGATGTACCTGATTTTCACTACAGCATTCAATCTTTTCTTTTTCCATGAAGTTCCTCCTCTCCACCGGAACATTTCCGGCAGAATTATACCCTATAATTTTTTTACAAAAAGTGCACGGATTGCATTCAGCACAGCAATCACCATAACACCAACATCTGCAAAAATTCCCATCCACATATTTGCAATACCTATCGTTACCAAAAACAGGCAGAGCAGTTTAATCCCGATTGCAAAACAGATATTTTCATATACAATCCGCAGGCACTTTCTTGCGATACGGATTGCTTTCGCAATCTTAAGCGGATCATCATCCATCAGTACCACATCTGCTGCCTCAATCGCCGCATCCGATCCAAGTGCTCCCATAGCGATTCCAACATCAACACGGGAAAGCACAGGTGCATCATTGATGCCATCCCCGACAAAGGCAACGGTACTCTTTTCTTCCCTGGTTCGCAACAGTTTTTCCACTTCGGAAACTTTATCTGCCGGAAGCAGCTGGGAATGTACTTCCGTGATTCCAACCTCCCCTGCTACCTGCTGTGCTACACGGTCATCATCACCCGTCAGCATTACCAGCCGGTGCACACCGGAATTTTTCAGTGCCTGCATGGCAGCCGCCGCATTCGGCTTAATCATATCTGAAATCAGTATATGACCGGCATAGACACCATCGACTGCCAGATGTACGATTGTACCGGTACAGCTGCAGTTGCGGTACGCAATTTTTTCTTTTTTCATGAGTTTGTCATTTCCTGCTGCAACCCTGTGTCCGTCTACCGTTGCGATCACACCATGTCCACCGATTTCCTGTACATCTGTGACCCGGTCCACATCCAGTTTCTTACCATAGGCTTTCTGCAGGCTGATACTGATCGGATGTGTGCTGTGACACTCTGCCAGTGCCGCATACTCCAGCAGCTGTTCTTCCTCTTTCGTATATACCGGATGTCCGGACTCAACCGGACAGCTGCCGGATGCACAATTTGTTCCATGAATTCCGCAGACTTCAAATACCCCCTGCGTAATTGTTCCTGTCTTATCAAAGACAACCGTACGCGTTCCCGCAAGTGCTTCCAGATAGTTGGAACCCTTTACCAGAACACCCTCTGCACTGGCACCTCCGATTCCTGCAAAAAAGCTGAGTGGAATACTGATGACCAGCGCACACGGGCAGCTGATAACCAGAAATGTCAGTGCACGGTAAATCCAGATGCCCCAGTCTGCCGGAAGCCCCATAAACAGCATGCGGACAAGCGGTGGCAGTATTGCCAGTGCCAGCGCGCCGTAGCAGACTGCCGGTGTATAATAATGTGCAAATCTGGAAATAAAATTCTCGGAACGTGATTTCTTGGAACTTGCATTCTCCACCAGATCAAGGATCTTGGAAACCGTAGACTCTCCAAACTCTTTTGTGGTGCGGATCTTTAACAGTCCGGAAATATTGATACATCCACTGATGATTTCCTCTCCCACAGCGACTTCCCGCGGAACACTCTCTCCCGTCAGTGCACTGGTATTCAGGGAAGAATGTCCTTCCACAACCACACCATCGATTGGGACTTTTTCGCCCGGCTGTACAATAATCACCGTGCCGATCTCCACCTCATCCGGGTCTACTTTTTCAATCTGACCGTCTGTTTCAATATTTGCATAATCCGGTCGGATATCCATCAGATCACTGATATTCCGGCGGCTCTTACCGACTGCATAACTCTGGAACAGCTCTCCGATCTGATAAAACAGCATAACTGCAACACCCTCTTTGTAATCACCGAGGGCGATCGCTCCGATGGTTGCCACTGCCATCAGAAAATTTTCATCAAACATCTGCCTGTTACAGATTCCTTTCCAGGCTTTCCGCAGAATATCATAACCGATCACAAAATACGGAACCAGATAGAAAAGAAACTCCAGCCACTTTGGTATGGAAACAACGCTTCCTGCAATCCCGATGATAACCAGAAGCACTGCCGCCACAATAATTCGTTTCAATACTTTTTTCTGCTTTTTATTCATGGTGCCCTCCAATCTGACTGATACCTATGGGAAAAGCCGGATTTAAAGAAAGATCTCACAATCATCTTCCACTTTCTTACAGTTCTTTAACACATCCTGCATAACCGCTTTTGCATCTGCACCCTCTTCAAATTCTACGTTCATCTTCAGTGTCATGAAATTTACAGTTGCATCCTTTACTCCGGTAGTAGCTTTTGCAGCTTCCTCCATTTTATTTGCACAGTTTGCACAATCCACATCAATTTTGTAAGTTTTCTTCATCGTCGGTTTCCTCCATACTTTCCTTTTTCATTTTATCATTCTTTCATATGAGCATTTGTTCATATGTTTGATTCTATTATAGCGCAAAGTTCGTAAATGTCAATTATATTTTTAATACGCTGGGATTGTTTCGGAATTGAATTTTCCAGAACATTTTTTTAATAAACAGATTTGCATGTGTTTTTTAAGAAAATCAAGTGTTCTATCACTTTCCAAATTGATAGTGGACATATAGAAAATAAAGGATTGATTATGTCCCACTTGCATCGTGTGTTGGGACATATATGATATATTTTTCCAACTATGCCCCACTTATCACCGCCATCGGGACATATGTTCTCCTTGTGAAATCTGTAAGATTTATTACAGGATTTATGATAAACAGGTTATGTAAGATGTACTATCCGTTTTCTGTAATCCTTTTGTAAAAACAAAAAGAGTGGATGCTTTGGGACATCCACTCCACATGCCGGCTATGCCATGCCGTTTACGGTTTTATATTTATAGAGCATCTCCGCGTGGTTTTGTTCTTCCACCTGGATATCTGCCAGAAGTTTGCGCACATCGGAATCCCCGAATGCAAACACATCGGTATTATACGTTCCGGACACCATTTTTTCAGAACCAATGCTGTCTGTAGCAAGGAAATTATCGTTTTTCTTATCTTCCGGATTGGTCATGGAATCATATGTTGCCTTTGGCTCATACATCTTTCCATCTCTGTCATTGACGTTGCAGGACGGGACACTGCCTTTCATGACCTGTTCCAGAGACTCCACATGCTTTTGCTCCTTTTTTTCCAGATCGGCAAACAAATCCCGAAGCACCGGGTCCTTTGCTTCCTGTCCGTAACGTTTGTACTTCTCCACGCAGGAAAGTTCCTGTGTGTGCAGATCCTCAATTGTAGCCATCTCTTTTTCTGTTAAAACCATGGTTTAACCCTCTTTCTTTCCATAAGATAATCTTGTTGATTGCAGAACATGAACACTCCGCAACCTTCTCCTCTAGTATCTGTAAAAAAATACAACACATACCTGGTAAAATTTCGTCAAAAAGGGTTGAAACTTCTCACAACAGATTGTATAATTTCGTTTGTATTTTATACAATGTTTACAAAAAGGTGGATTATTTTATGGAAGAACGAGAAAAATTAAAATCCCGTCTGGGATTCATTCTCCTGTCAGCCGGATGTGCGATCGGAATCGGAAACGTATGGAAATTTCCATACACTGCCGGACAGGGCGGAGGCGGTGCCTTTGTGCTGTTTTATCTGTTGTTTCTGATTATTCTCGGACTCCCGATCATGACGATGGAATTTGCGGTTGGGCGTGCCAGCCAGAAAAGTCCGGTCAAAGCCTACCATGCACTGGAAAAACCCGGACAGAAATGGCATATCCACGGGATTATCACATTGATCGGCTGCTATCTTCTTATGATGTTTTATACAACGGTCACCGGCTGGATGCTTCATTATTTTTATATGACGGTCACCGGACAGTTTCAGGGACTGGATGCCGACGGTGTATCCGGACAGTTTACCACAATGCTGAGCAAACCTCTGACCATGGGCTTCTGGATGGTGGTAGTTGTTTGCGCCGGCGTATTTGTCTGCTCCCGTGGACTGCAGAACGGTCTGGAAAAAGTAACAAAGGTCATGATGACTTCTTTGCTTATCATCATGATCATTCTGGCGGTCAACAGCTTTTTTATGGATGGTGCAAAAGAAGGCCTTGCCTTTTATCTGATCCCGGACTTTGAACGGATGAAACAGATCGGTATTGCAAAAACCATTACGGGTGCCATGAACCAGGCATTTTTCACGTTAAGCCTTGGAATCGGCGCGATGGCAATTTTGGGAAGTTATATCGGAAAGGAACGCTCTCTGCTTGGTGAATCGGTAAATATTGCCATTCTGGATACGTTTGTTGCTATCACCTCCGGACTTATCATTTTTCCGGCATGCTTTACGTTCCATGTTGACCAGACTTCCGGACCAAGCCTGATTTTTATCACCCTGCCGAATATTTTTAACCATATTCCGCTTGGCAGACTCTGGGGAAGCCTGTTCTTTTTGTTTATGTTTTTTGCAGCGTTTTCCACAATCCTGGCAGTATTTGAGAACATCATCTCCTGCGGTATGGAACTGACCGGATGCAGCCGCCAGAAATCCTGTGCCGTTAATCTGGTACTGATCATTGTACTCTCCCTGCCATGTGTACTCGGATACAATGTATGGAACTGGAAAGGTTTTTCAATCTTTGGCGGGTCTGTGCTTGACCTGGAAGATTTTCTGGTAAGCAACCTGTTCCTGCCTCTCGGTTCCCTGGTATATCTGCTGTTTTGCACAAGCCGCTACGGCTGGGGCTGGAAAAACTACACAACCGAAGCCAATACCGGAAAAGGATTAAAAATTAAAAACTGGATGCGCGGCTACATTACCTATATTCTGCCGCTGATTGTGCTTTTTATCTTTGGATTTGGCATTTATGATAAATTTTTTACAAACTAAGGAGGATTTCTTATGTATCACGCAAATGAATCACGTTACGAAACCATGAAATACCACCGCTGCGGCGACAGCGGACTGATGCTGCCGGAAGTATCTTTGGGCTTCTGGCACAATTTCGGAGATACCGGTGTTTATGAAAATATGAGACAGATGTGCTTTACGGCATTTGACCACGGGATCACACATTTTGATCTGGCAAACAACTATGGACCGCAGCCGGGCAGTGCGGAGGAAAATCTCGGGAAGATCCTTCGGGAAGAATTTTCTTCCTACCGCGATGAACTGATCATCAGTTCCAAAGCCGGTTTTGACATGTGGCCGGGACCTTATGGAAACTGGGGCAGCCGCAAGTACCTGATTGCCAGCCTTGACCAGAGCTTAAAACGACTCGGTCTGGACTATGTGGATATTTTCTATCACCACCGCATGGACCCGGATACACCGCTGGAGGAAACCATGGGTGCACTCGACCAGATCGTGCGAAGCGGAAAAGCACTGTATGTCGGTCTGTCCAACTACGACGGGGAAACCATGAAACGCGCAGCTGCCATCTTAGAAGATCTGCACTGCCCGTTTATTATCAACCAGAATTCCTACAATATCTTTAACCGTACCATTGAAGAAAACGGTTTAAAACAGGCCGCAGCAGATGGGAAGAAAGGAATTATTTCTTTCAGCCCGCTCGCGCAGGGTATGCTGACCGACCGCTATCTAAACGGTATTCCAAAAGACAGCCGTGTCAACACGGACGGACGTTTCCTGCATGCGGATCAGTTTGATGAAAAGCGGATGGCAAGTATCCGGAGCCTGAATGAGATTGCGGCTGCCCGTGGTGAAAGCCTCGCACAGATGGCACTCAAATGGGTCATCCGTGACGGTGTGGTCACTTCCGTTCTGATCGGAGCTTCCCGCCCGGCACAGATTCTTGAAAATCTGAAAGTGTTAAACTCTGCTCCGTTTACGGAGGAGGAACTGAAAAAAATTGATCAGTGTGCACTTTCTCTCTAGGTAAAACAAAAACCCCGGATATTTATTTCCGGGGTTTTGTCTTTTCCTGCATCTGCTATCTGACTTTGACTTTTAATTTTAAATCTTTGGTCTTTCCATTGTTTAAGGTTACTGTCACGCGAATGGACGCAGTTCCTTTTTTGTTCGATTTTATGGTACCCTTCTTGTTTACAGATGCAATTTTTTTGTTATTGCTCTGATAAGAAACACTTTCTACATTATCCATATTTAAGGCAGCCGACAGGGAAACCTTCTTTTGTTTTCCCTTCTTCACCTGAACGGTTTTATTCTTCAATGTAACCGTTTTTAATATTTTCGTTGTGACCTGATCCATATCTTTCTGATCCATAAGGACATAATCCTTTTTGGAATCTGCTGAAAAATTCACATTTCCGGCTTTTGTAACCGTATAACTCTTGTCGTTTACAAGGACATAGGCACCTGTCTTTTGATCTTTTGCACACACATACAGCTTATTTCCGGTCTGTATGTCTGCTGTATTTACGGTCAGTGTATAGCTTACGTTGCCAGCCGGATCGGTGACCTGGATCGTCACATCTGTGTGTTTTCCATCGTTTTCTTCCAGTATCTGATTTATCAGATCAGCGGTCACCGTTGTTTTGATGGCTTTATTTTTCCGGGTTCCGGTAACGGTTACGGTTGGTGTATTTTGTCCGGCCGCGTTTCCATCGGACGGTGTTTGTGTACCAGCTGTATTTCCGTCAGACGGAGTTTCTACATCGGTTTTGTTTCCGTTGGACGGTGTTTCCCCTCCAGCTGTGTTACCACCCGAAGTATTTCCGCCACCAGAACTTCCTCCGGAAGATGAGCCGCCTCCAGTCGTTCCACCGCCTCCGGAAGATGAGCCGCCTCCGGTTGTTCCACTTCCTCCGGAAGATGAGCCGCCTCCGGTTGTTCCACCGCCTCCGGAAGATGAGCTGCCTCCGGTTGTTCCACCGCCTCCGGTGGAACTGTCCTCTTTGATTGTAACGGTCGCGGCTTCACTTGTCACTGTTTCGTAATAAGTCTGTCCATCCTTATCATCCGGCTCATATACTGCCTTAAACTGATAAGAACCGCCACGTTTTAAGCCTGATACAACCGTATCGGCTTCCCCATATACGAGTTTTTCCTGTGCCTTTATTATGGTTCCGTCCTGATAAAAAGAAATCGAACCAAGCGGAATACTGCCATTTCGGACTCCATCTACCTTTGCATACAGATGTACGGAATTACCGTTTTCTGTCTCTGCCGTAAGACGAATCGATGGTTTCGCCGCTGTAATGGTAAAGGTTCCGACTTTTTCCGCTATCACATCGTACTGGTTTCCAGTTACTTTAAACCACACCTCATAGCTGCCCGGCTGCACCGGAACAACATTTTTTCCATCCTGCCGATAGAAAACTTCAGGCTTTACCTGCGAATCTACCGTCTTTCCGTTGTCCGTTCGGACTACATTTACCGTGGAAACAAAGCAGCTCTGTTTCAGCCCTGTGTATGCAGCTGTCTGCTGGATGGTATCATACTGCATCTTTACGGCAATTGGATTTACCGTCACGGTTTCGTTTGCCTGGGAAGGAAGTGCCCTGTAGTTTTCATTGGCTGCTCCTGCATAAGAAACTGTAATTGCATTTTCTCCCATATGAAATCCGTTTGCCTCTGAAACCGGAATCTTTATGGCTGCCACTCCGTTTTGAAGCGTGATGCCGGATACTTCATAAGGGGTCTGGTTAATGTATACCGAAAAATCAGCAGACGGCACGTTCTTTCCCTGTAAGTTGCTATCTGTATAGACCGTCTGCACGGTAAGATTCAGTTCATCCTGCATGGACACGGCCGTTGGTAATCCATTTATCGTAGTGGTTGTTTCCTTTGAAGTAGCCGTCGAACCGGATGTATCCGGATCTTTGTTTACAATCAAAACTACCTTCTGCTCAATTTGTTCACCTGCTGAAAATGGACGGATTGTGATGTAGTAGGTTCCCGGTTCTGGCAGTTTCAGTTCGCCACTAGTAGCATCTTCATAAAATTCCGGTGTAATTGTATGTACCCCGTCCTGATTTGTCTCCGGATGAAATGCCAGTCTAAGATCCGAAACATTGGCATTTCCATCATCACCAACCGTTGAATAATATATATGATTATTGAACTCTACTTCGTATGTAAGTGGAACCTGATATAAAGTTTTCCCATTTTCGGGTGTCCCTTCCTGCCATTCCACATCCAGATAATACGATTTATCACTACTCATAATATTTGAAACATTCGCCAAAAGTACAGGATTTTTTACTGTAACATTTTTTACCGCAACCGGTCCATCCCCTGACAACTCACTGGTTTTCCAGATTTCTCCGTTTCCAGACGATGTCCGTTCCAGTGTCATTCCCGCCTGTCCGTCTGTCGGTGTAAAAGAAACCGTCGTATCCGCAGCCTTTCCAAGTTCCAGATAGGTGTGACCATACTCCGCAATTCCGGATTTTCCATTTCTTCCATTCAGGGTTTCAAATGTAAGTGCACCCGTAATGGTATCTGTAACATTCAGCTTCTGTTCTTTTCCTAAGATCAGTCGGTTTCCTGCTGAATCCGCACTCACAATCGAATGTACCTGTGGAGTTTCCATCTGGGAAAGATCAATCGCACTTGCCCCTTCCAGCCTGACCGTACAGCTGTCCAAAGCTGCCGGTGCAAATGTTCCACCGCCCTTTACTGTGAGGTTTCCTACTTTGCTTATACCTGGAATTCCGGTATAGGACTGGTCGGTATCTATGGTCAGAAATGTCTTCCCTGCGTGATTTTCAGATACTCCGTACACCTGTTTCGTATCGGAACCGGTAAGTGAAATTTCCACATCGCCGGAAACCGTATATTGTCCATCCGCTGCCGGTGGATCCGGCTCCTGCGTGGAAAACCAGTCATCCTGATTTACATATGGTTCAATGGCACCGGATGCATAGATTTCCCCATTTTGCGTACCGGAAACGTGCGCAAGCACGATCTGTGTCTTACCGTCATATGTTCCGTTCATGGAACCGGCATAAATATTCCCCAGATTGGTACCACCACCCGTAATCAGAATCTGTGCCTCTGATCCCGGATGATCCCCCATATTCTTTCCATTCTCATAAAGAGAACCGCCAAAGATATCTACATAGCGGAATCCGCTGTCGCACGTAACATTCTCAAGAACAAGTTTATGCCCATTTGCAAAAATTGCATCGTGCAGACGATTGGAAAACCGCAGCGTAATGTTTTTAAATGTCACATCCGTATTCAGGATAAATCCCCCCTTACGGTTGGAAAAAGTATTTCCATTTCCATTGACGGTCACGCTTTTATCAAAAATAAACGGTTCCGCAGCCTCGGCATTTAAAAAAGCACCACTTCCCAAAATTGAGATTTCATCCCCATTGCCGGCAGCCGCATAGGCATCCTCAAATAAATTGTAGGGATTTCCATAGCTTCCATCTCCAGAATGGGTAGAATTTCCATCTTTAAATTCCGTATAGATCGTTCTTGCCGCTGTCTGCACAGCCTCCTGCGCCTTTACCGGCACGACAGGCTGCACGGTAATACACATGGTGAGCACGATAAAAAACTGCCCATAGACGTTTTACTACATTGGTCTGGTTTCATCTGATTGTCTTTTTCATCCATTTCTCCTGATAATAAGACAGGGGATGAGTCAAAACTCATTCCCCTGTCACTTCATTGATAGTCTCTACCATCATCCTAACATGGTTTCCTATCATCGTC
>ENA-OQKX01000364-OQKX01000364.1-human-gut-metagenome-genome-assembly--contig:-NODE-364-length-10100-cov-2.951670_pt1 | contig 10100 bp, 14 predicted proteins | sample MGYA00242654_ERZ504810 | MGnify/ENA primary metagenome ERZ504810 (study PRJEB26092, sample SAMD00036378) | human gut metagenome | host: Homo sapiens | study: EMG produced TPA metagenomics assembly of... | reverse complement strand
ATATGGATCATCAATAATTTTAAATACATTATTAAAATACATTATTAGGATAGAAGTAACAACAATAAGAATCATCCATGACTAAAAGAAGTCCGTTTTTATCTCTTGCAATAGCTTTGTATTCTTTTCCAAATGTGATTCCACAAATTAAATGATCATATTCATGTGTAATACATTGGACAGTGGCTTCATAATTGTTTAGAGGGTTGCCTTCATCACTTATAATTTCAAAATCTTCTAAAGGATTAAAATCTGTGATCGTACCATCATTACCTCTTACATGTAGGCTAGTACGTCCACCTTCCCAATATTCGATAAAGTAGGCCTTATACAATTTGCCTTTCGTAAATTTACGATTTGATTTTGCGTTGTATCTTACAACAGCTGGTTTATTAAAGTTTATATTATTCATTTCTTTAAATGTATTATAAGGTTGATTGCATTACAATACAAATCAAGTTTATATTTTCAAAGAGTATTGTTGTATTCTGCTTTTATGCTAGTTTGTAGAAAAGAAACTAAGGCTTGATTTGATTGAGCTATTCTTAATGATTTAGTATACTTTATTAGTAAAAAAACGAGGTTTAAGGTGATCTTGATTCGTATTATACTCGTACTTTTAGTGAGTATTGGAGTTCCTTGTACATTCTCCAAAACAAGAAAGCTGCAACGACTTTCTCTTGGCTTAATTACATTGGCACTCCTGATTCAAACGGTACAGTCTGCTTTGCAGCATAATTTGGAAGAAACCCGCATTAACAGGTGTTTTGGCAATTCTCTACTATTTTGTATATATTCGTACATCTAAGACTACTTTAAGATCGGACTTAGATGATATTGAGTAAGATGTTTCTTTTAAGGATTGACTGTGTATTGAATTGAAGTGTAAACTAACATTAGGAACAAAAGCTAAGAAGCTTTTAGCGAGGTATGATGTGCATACATGCAGGTTATGCCTCGATTTTTGATTTTGAGAATCTGAAAATAAAAAAACAGCTTCTGCGTACAGAAGCTGGGCGTGCGCCTCTTGCGTCACCTTCGTCCTAATTAATATACCATATTTTCTTAATTGTGCAACTCACTATATATTCTTCGAATCAATTATGTTAATAATATTATTGATAATAAATGTTTGGGGAATTACTGACTAAATGAAAGGGAACCTGTTATGTATGATCAAGAGAAAATTAAAAAGATGAAGAATCATGAGCTTGCTATGGAAGCTTATTTCTACGCATATAACCATAAATTATTTGGTGGGGCATCTCAAAAAAAGGCTGTTAAGTGCTATGAACAGATTATTGTCATTATGGATCTGGATGAAAGAATGAATTTACCTTTCATGTCTACATATGGAAGGTGTTATGTGGCAACAGAAAAGCGTTTGATAAAATGTACTAAGAAATTGTTTGGGTATAAAATTGAAGAACAGAATTGGAATGAAATTAAGCACATATTCTATAATAGTACTTCATCAAGAGGTGCTTTAATTTTGGATACTGTTTATGGTGAAGTTAAAATCGGAGTTCATCGAGATGGTGCAGGCTATGCTTGTGAGGTGTTGAGAAAATTAAAGGAAGCCGCAAAATAAATGGATGTATCATAGTTTTGATGTGATATAATAGTTGTCGGAGAAGCCTTTGGAATCTCTCTTTAAATCTTTTGGCTTTCGATTAAAGAGTTTCATAGGTCCATTTGAAAGATATGTTTTATGCATATCTTTTTTTATTGACTTAATAGTTAAGTAGGTATATAGTTAAGTAACTTAAATAAATTGGAGGTTCTTATGGAAGTTCAAGATGAAGTACTCGATTTGATGTTTGATCTCACGTATAAAGTCACGAACTATGTTCGAAATAACCGTCATTGTAAAGATGGTCCTAGAATAAGGATGTGATGTTGTTTAAAACAATTTATAAAGCAGAAAATCATCAGATTACGATGAGTGAACTGGCAAATATATTGGGTGTATCTGCTGCAGCTGTTTCGCAGATGATTGCTGGATTTGAAAAGAAGGGTCTGCTTCAAAGGGTGCATTCGAATACGGATCGTAGAACGGTCTATATTCAAATTGTCCCTGAAGCCATTGAAATGTTTCAAAAAAGAATGGATACACATGTAGAAAATGTATATCATTTTTTGGATTATTTAGGATCTGAAGACTGTGCGCATTTAAGAGATATATTGATCAAGACAACTCGTTATATGGAGGAAAATAAATGACAAAGATATTGAAATATTTAAAACCGTATTGGCTATCGATTGTACTTGCGTTTGGTTTGTTGTTTGGACAAGCGACTTGTGAACTTACAATGCCGGATTATATGCAAAATATTGTCAATACAGGAATTCAAAATGCGGGTATTGAAAGTGGGGTTTATCAACAAATTCGTGAAAAGACTTTAAATTCCTATTTAATGTTCGCGAATGATTCTGAAAAGGATTTGATTACATCTTCATATAAGTTGGTTACACCAAGTAAGGCAACCAAGGAAGAAAAAACTGAAATTCCAGCTTTGAAAACAGAGAATGTATATGTATTAAAAGATATCAGTGAAGAAAAGGAAGAAAAGCTTTCTTCCACTTTGACCTTACTTCAAATGACAATGGTTGAAGTAAGTAAAGAGGCTAAAGAACAAAATGTACAAATTCCACAACTTCTTATGATGAATGGTATAGATTCATATAGAAAAGCTGCAAAATCTGAAATTTCTAAATTGGGAGATTCAACCGTATCGAGTATGAGTTCTCAATTCCTTAAAAAAGAAATATACAGATCTAGGTATGAATATGGAAAAGATGCAACAAGACTATATTATCTTTTCTGGACTTAAGATGTTAGGCTATGCCTTAGGCAGTGCTGTATGTGCGATTTTAGTTGGTTTTTTAGCTTCAAGAATTGCCGCAGGCTTTTCCAAAGACTTGCGTGAAGAAGTGTTTGAAAAAGTCACTCATTTCTCAAATGAAAACTTGAATACATTTAGTACATCGAGTTTAATTACACGTACCACAAATGATATTCAACAACTTCAAATGACAATCGTTATGTTTTTAAGAATCGTAATGTATGCGCCAATTATTGGTGTAGGAGCCATCTTACACGTCATTGAATCGGGTGCGAATATGACTTGGATCCTAGCTTTATGTGTCGTTGTGATTTTAAATGTTGTTTTATTGATCTTTATGATTGTGATGCCAAAATTTAAGATTATGCAGAAAATGATTGATAAAATGAATAGTGTGGTTCGTGAATTGTTAGATGGAATGTTAGTCATTCGTGCTTTCAACAATGAAAAGCTTGAAGAAAAAAAGTTTGATCAAGCCAATTCAGACATCACTTCCATTTCTTTATTCACAACACGTGCAATGGCTATTATGATGCCAATCATGATGTTTTTAATGAATGGTACAACCCTTATGATTTTATGGTTTGGATCGAAACAAGTCGATTCAGGAATGATTCAAGTAGGTAGTATCATGGCCTTTATGCAGTATGCGATGCAAGTTATCATGGCCTTTTTAATGATTACAATGGTCACAATCATGCTTCCTCGAGCTAATGTAAGTGCTTTGCGTATTCATGAAGTCTTAAGTAGTGAAATTACTATAAAAGATCCATCAAATCCTATGAATTTCTCATCTTCTATGCGTGGTGTTGTCTCTTTTAAAAATGTATCGTTTAAATATCCGGGTGCCGATGAAGAAGTGTTGAGTAATATTAGTTTTGAAACTAAACCAGGCGAAACCACAGCCTTTATTGGAAGTACTGGATCTGGTAAATCAACATTGATTAATTTAGTCCCACGTTTCTATGATGTAACAAGCGGTTCGATTTTAGTGGATGGAGTTGATATTCGGAATGTGAAACAGGCGGATTTAAGAAGTCGTATTGGCTATGTTCCACAAAAAGGAATGTTACTATCGGGAGATATTGAATCGAATTTATTATATTCAAAGAAAGATGCAAGCAAGGATGATATTTCTAATGCATTATCTATTTCTCAAAGTACGGAGTTTGTTTCTAAAAAGCCAGAAGGAATCAAGAGTGAAATCAATCAGGGTGGAACAAATGTTTCAGGTGGACAAAGACAAAGACTTTCCATTGCACGTGCCGTTGTAAGAAAGCCTGAAATTTATATTTTTGATGATAGCTTTAGTGCTTTGGATTTTAAGACGGACGCTAAACTTAGAGAGGCTTTGGCAAAGTCTTGTAAAGAAACAAAGAGTACGGTATTACTTGTGGCACAACGTATTTCTAGTATTTTACATGCGGATCAAATCATTGTACTCGATGAAGGAAAGATGGTTGGCAAAGGAACACATGCTGAATTGATGAAATCTTGTGAGGTTTATCAACAGATTGCGTCTAGCCAATTGACAAAGGAGGAACTTGCCAATGTCTAATCAGAAACAAAATAATCGTCCAAGAGGTCCTATGGGCCATGGTATGCGTGGTGGCGAGAAGGCAAAAGATTTCAAGGGAACGATGAAGAAGCTTTTAAACTACATCAAACCCTTTAAATTCTCATTTCTAGTTGGTCTATTATGTGCCATTGTTTCCGTTTGTATCATGGTGATTGGTCCTAAGATTCAAGGAAATATTATTACTGAAATTGCGCAAGGCTTTATGAATAAAGTACAGGGTAAAGGTGGCATTGATTTTGATGCGATCCAAAAAACATGTGCTTTATTACTAGCGATTTATGCTTTGAGTACAGCCTTCTCTTATCTTCAAGGCTGGTTGATGAGTGGTGTCTCGAATAAAATGGGATACAAGCTTCGTAAAGAAATGAATCAAAAGATTGATACACTTCCATTATCGTATTTTGATAAAAATAGTCATGGAGATATTCTTTCAAGATTTACCAATGATGTGGATACACTTGTACAATCGTTAAACCAATCTTTATCCACTATGGTATCAAGCTTTGTACAAATTATTGGCTTTTTAGTCATGATGCTTAGTATTTCATGGAAGATGACACTTATGGCTTTAATTGTCATTCCATTGAGTTTGATCTTAGTTATGGTCGTTGTCAAAAAGAGTCAGCGTTATTTTAAGGCTCAACAAAAATCATTAGGTTTAGTGAATGGTCATATTGAAGAGATGTATTCGGCACACACGATTGTGAAGGCATTTAATGGGGAAGAAGATTCTTTGCGCACTTTTAAAGAATATAATGATCAATTGTATACGAGTGCTTGGAAATCACAATTCTTATCTGGACTTATGATGCCATTAACGAACTTAATTGGAAATATCGGTTATGTCGGTGTATGTATTCTAGGTGGATATTTAACGATTCATAAAGAAATTGCCGTGGGAGATATTCAATCGTTTATTACATATACACGTAACTTTACGCAACCGATCTCTCAAATCTCACAATCAATGAATATGTTACAGAGTACGGCAGCCGCTGCAGAGCGCGTATTTGAATTTTTGGCAGCAGAAGAAGAAATTTGTGATGTAAAAAATCCAGTTGTATTAGAAGATGTACAAGGTCAAGTGACTTTTGAAAATGTATGTTTTGGATATGATCCAAATAAAATTGTCATCAACAATTTTTCGATGTATATTAAGCCAGGACAAACGACCGCAATTGTTGGTCCTACAGGCGCTGGTAAAACAACCATTGTCAAATTATTGATGCGTTTCTATGAATTGAATGCAGGATCCATTTATATTGATGGCCATAATATTACGGAATATACAAGAAGTGGTTTGCGTAATATGGTTGGTATGGTCTTACAGGATGCCTGGCTATTTGAGGGTAGTATTTTAGAAAACTTACGTTTTGGTAAGCCAAGCGCTAGTGATGATGAAGTAATCCAAGCGGCTAAGGCAGCTCATGTCGATCACTTTATTCATACATTAGATCATGGATATGGTACTGTATTAAATGAATCTTCAAGTAATATTAGTCAAGGTCAAAGACAATTATTAACGATTGCCCGTGCTTTTTTAGCGGATCCTAAAATTTTAATTTTGGATGAGGCGACAAGTAGTGTGGATACACGTACGGAAGTCTTGATTCAAAAAGGTATGGATGAGTTAATGAAGGGACGTACAAGTTTTGTGATTGCGCACCGTTTATCCACGATTCGTGATGCGGATAATATTATTGTGATGGATCATGGTGACATTGTAGAAGTCGGAAGTCATGATGAATTGATGAAGCGCAATGGTTTCTATACGAAGTTATACAATGCTCAATTTGAAGAGGCTTAGTGATGCGTAAGATCATTGTGGATTTAAATCGAGTCAAAGATGATGAATATGCAGCGATGTATGAAATCTTTGGATTGGATGTACTTAATAAGTCATATGAGGATTTTGAAAGAAGAATGCTTCAAATCCAAATTGAAACGATTGTCGAAGTAAAAAATAGGAAACATAACCTTTCTACTTGTTCGAAATGGATCTTTATCTTAGAGGATATTCAACAAAAAAGTGATTACTTTTACTGTATATGGGGTGTTTAACATCCCATTTTCTACTAAATCGCTTTCTTTTTGGTTAGGATTCATATATAATAAAAATGTGTTAAGGAGTGTGAAATTATGAAAGACATTACCGAAACAATGACATTTACTACGGAAGAGATTCGTCGTGAGAATATCAAGATGATTCTTCGTGAAGTAAGTGATGCTTTGGAAGAACGTGGTTATAATTCAGAAAATCAGATTGCTGGCTACTTGATCAGTAATGATCCTGCGTATATTTCTTCTCACAAGAATGCTCGTAACTTGATCCAAAAGATCGAACGTTATGAAATCATTGAAGAATTAGTACGTGCATATTTGGATAAATAATGGATCGTATCATTGGTTTAGATCTTGGTTCGAAAACGTGTGGTGTATCGATTTGTGATGCGCTTCATATTACGTGTCGTGCTTTAACGACTGTGCGTTTTGAATCGGATGATTATGATGCTTGTTTGGAAGAAGTTTTGAAATTGCTTCAGGAAAATAAAGTAAAAGAAGTAGTTTTAGGCTTACCGAAGCACATGAATGGAGATATCGGAATTCGTGGTGAAATATCTTGTGAATTTGCCAAGAAATTAGAATCTTCTGGAATTAAAGTTCATCTTTGGGATGAGCGACTTACAACAGTTGCAGCTGAGAAAATTTTACTTCAGGGGGATGTTTCTAGAAAGAAACGTAAAAAAGTAATTGACCAAATGGCTGCGGTTCAAATTTTACAGAGTTTTTTGGACAGACAAAACGGGGGATTTTAATGTCCTCCTTTATTTTTGAAAGGAAGTAATGTATGTTAGATTCAAATTGTTTATATGTTAAAGATGAAAATGGAAACGAAAAAAAGATGACGATTCTATTCACTTTTGATAGTGATGAAACGGGATGTCAATATGTTGTTTTCCAAGATCCAGATTTAGATGAGGGCGAAGTATATGCCTCTCGTTATGATGACAAGGGTCAATTGATTCCAATCGAAAGTGAAGCAGAATGGGATATGGTTGAAGAAGTAATCAACACATTTGTTGAGGACGAGGAAAATGCCGACTAGGCGTAAAGTCAATTCTGTAAGAGTTGTTTTATTAGTCGTTGTATGTATTTTAATTATCGCTGGTCTTGCAGGTGTTTTTGTGGTAAAAAAAGACTTGTCAAGTACGGGCAATGGGGATAAGAATATAGTATTCACAATTGAAAGCGGAGATACGCTTGATCAGGTTGTAGAAAATTTAGAAAATGAAAATTTGATTTCAAATGCGACAGTGACAAAGTTGTATGCCAAGGCAAGTCACAATACAAATTTTGTGGCCGGAACATTTGAATTGAATAATGGTATGAGTGTAAAAGAAATATTATCGTATATTCAAGATAGTACAAAACTTAAGAAGGATGCGTTGATATTAAAGGTACCAGAAGGAAAATGGGCAAAAGAAATAGCGGCTGAAATATCCAATTTATATGATGGAAAGTTTTCGTCTGAAGAAATCTTAAATCAATGGAATGATATTTCATATATTCAAAAACTAGCGAAAGATTATTCATTTATCAATGTGGATGATTTAAACAATTCCAACTACAAAGTAAAACTAGAGGGGTATTTATTCCCAGATACGTATTACTTAGGTAAAGAGGATTCCATTGATGAAATCACTCGGATTATGCTAGACCGCTTTGAAGTGATGTATAAAGAGAACAAGGAATTGTTCTCAAAGAGTCATTATTCTGTGCAACAAGTCATCAGTTTGGCAAGTGTGGTTCAATTTGAGGCAAGTTCAAAAGAAGATATGGAAATGATTGCAGGTATTTTCCATAATCGTTTAGAACAAAATATGAAACTTCAATCGAGTGTTACAGTATGTTATGCATTATATGATGATTTTAAAGATCCTAAAGATTGTGAAACCAATCCAGAAATCGATTCACCATACAATACGTATCTACATGAAGGTTTGCCAATAGGGCCAATCTTAAATCCGGGAGATGATGCGATCAAGGCTGTGCTTGCACCTAAAAAGACAGATTATCTATTCTTTGCGGCCGATATTTACAATAAGTTGGATGGTAAAGTCCATTATTCAAAAACATATGAAGAACATCAACAGATTTGCGAAGAATTAGGATTAAATCTGTAACAATGTTTTGCATAATTCAAGGATTATGCTATAATTTTTTGTGCTAAATACAAGGAGTGATACCACATGGCAAATGAAAAATTTTACGTTACCCAAGAAGGTTATAATGATTTAGTCAATGAACATGAAAACCTAGTTCATAAAGTGCGTCAAGAAGTTATCGTTGAGTTACAAGAAGCTCGTGCACAAGGTGACTTGTCCGAAAATGCGGACTACGATGCGGCAAGAGAACACCAGGCGCAAGTCGAAGGTCGTATTCGTGAATTAGAGGCAATGATCAAAAATGCCGAAATCATTACTGAATCTGCAGATGTAGAAGATAAAAAGAAAAAGAATGTTGTTAAATTAGGATCGACCGTAAAGATTTTAGATTTATCAGACAATCAAGAAGTAACATTTAATATCGTTGGTACAATTGAAGCGGATCCATTCAATGGTAAGCTTTCAAACACAACTCCACTTGCAGAAGTGATCATGGACCACAAAGTAGGGGATGTTTGTACTGTAAAACGTGTTGAAGAACCTTATGAATGTAAAAATTTTAGAAATAAATAAAAAACATCAAAAAATAACGTATAAGAGAAGGGTGATATTTATGAAACGAACTCTTCTCTTTTTTTGTGCAATCATTTTCTTTGTCTTTACATGCTTTAACCGATATACTCCAATTACTTTAAAAGAAATAAAGCCTACATTGATGGAAGTTGAAATTAAAGGGGCCATTCAAAATCCAGGTGTCTATACACTCAAACGGAATAGTTCTATTTCAAAACTTATTAAAATGAGTGGTCCTTTATTAGAGAATGCGGATACTTCAAGTATTAGTTTTACGCATATTCTTCAAGATAAAGATGTTGTCGTTATTCCAGAAATCAAAGAAATCAAACTTATATCTTTAAATAGTGCAACTTCAGAAGAGCTTCAAACGCTTCCTGGCATTGGTCCAAGCATTGCGCAAAGAATCATAGACTATCGGCAAGGAAACACATTTCAAACTTTAGAACAAATTAAAGATGTAAAAGGCATTGGCGAAGCTTTATTTAATAAGATCAAGGATAAAATCTGCCTATGATGTTGATTATAAGTCTTGGCTTTTTGGCCTGTATCATTCTAAAAGATCCTCTTTGTATATTTTGTTTTAGCTTTTGTTTCTTATTGTATTTAAATGAAAGATTTCATAGTAAAAGAATTCTGATTGTATTTACGATACTCTCTGTATTCTCTATTGTTTTAGTCAAGCCTTGTAAAGAGGCTGAAAAAGGAATTTATACTATATCCGAAATCAAACAAAGTTATTATGTCGCAAAAAATCAAAGGACAAGGGTGCTTGTACAGAGTGATTTAGATTTAAATTTTAACGATTAAAGATATTGATTTGGTTATATTACAATCCAGAAGTCCTACTTGTGGTGTAAATCAAATATACGATGGTAGCTTTACTGGAAAACTAATTTCTGGAATGGGATTTTTTGCGAAGGCATTAAAGCAAAG
>ENA-OQKX01000362-OQKX01000362.1-human-gut-metagenome-genome-assembly--contig:-NODE-362-length-10136-cov-2.549306_pt1 | contig 10136 bp, 16 predicted proteins | sample MGYA00242654_ERZ504810 | MGnify/ENA primary metagenome ERZ504810 (study PRJEB26092, sample SAMD00036378) | human gut metagenome | host: Homo sapiens | study: EMG produced TPA metagenomics assembly of... | reverse complement strand
GGAGCCGTCCTCGCACGGCGACCTTCGAGCAGCTCGTGGCTGTCCATCGCTCCGATGCCTGCTTCACCGCGGCGTCGGTCAGGTCGTTCTTGCCGATGTAGAGGCAGTGGGTTCAGCTGATTCGCCATCGCGCGCAGCTGCTTGATTTGCTTCTTGGTCAATGCCATGGGAATTTCCTTACATCTTTCGTATAACCACACCAGCATAGCAACCGGTGCTGTCTGCGCTGTTTGCCGCCCTACAGCGCGATGATGGCCGCGATGTAGATGATGACGGCAGCGGCGAATATGAGATCTCGCGCGGCGATGGTCAGGGCACGCCAGTGGGTGCGGCGGATGCCCTCCTCGTAGCAGCGGGCGTCAAGTGCGAGGCTCAGGTTGTCCGCGTGACGCAACGTGCCGGCGAAAATCGGCACGATAATCGCGCTCATCGCCTTGATGCGCTGGGCCAGTGAACCGGTTTCGATGGAACCGCCACGCGCGGATTGGGCGTCGACGATGGCGCGGGTTTCGTCGGTCAGCGTTGGAATGAATCGCAATGCCAGACTCATGACCAGCGCGATTTCTTGGGCATGGATACCGAGCCGGTTGAGCGGACTGATCAAGGTGGCGAAGGCGTCGGTCATGGCGGTAGGCGTGGTGGTAGTGAGGAACACCGCGCCCAGAATGATTACCAATGCGAAACGGCAGGCGTACAGCACGGCTATGGTCACGCCCTGATCGGTGATGCTTAGCGGGCCAAGCGCCACCACCGGCGTGCCGGTGCGTACCACAAACAGATTGACCACGCCCATCAGCACCAGCAGGATCAACGGCATGACACAGGCAGTCTCGATTGTAAAAACTTCCCTTACGAATCATACTGTATTCATTTGTTATACAAAAATTATCTTTCATATCAAAAATCCTCCCAGATATCCTGCCAGCAGAAATGGCACAAACGGTATTTCCGTACTTCCCTTTCTGTCAAAATCCCATCATCATGATGCCGGACCATACTGCACTGCAGATCATTCCTATAAAAAGTGTTGAAAAAAATTCTTCCGGGTACAGCACTGTCCCCAGTGCCATAAGCAGCCAGCCATCGCCCATTCCCACAGCACCTTCTGTAAGGATGCCGATCAGCACAAAGAGAAAACCTGTCCCCACGCACATAAGAACCTCCGGAACATTTCTTCTGCTATATATTGTCCACACAGTTCCGCAGACTGCAAATATTATGATCAGCAGAAGAGAAACCTGCTTTTTTCTGATATCTATCCATGAATTTATTCCCAGAAATCCAAGTACACATATTTCTTTTACACCATTCATCTCCATATACATCTCTCCGGCAAAATTCAGCCACACCTGCTACATGCTCCCATTTCCGAAACAGAGGAAGCTTTTACCAGTCTTACCGAACGTTTCAGCCCACTGCAGGACTCCAGATTATGGTATCTGTTTCCCTGTTCCGTAACATATACCACTCCTGCCGGATTCTGATTCCTGCTGCAGATTTCACAGGCTGAATAATGCTCCCCGTACTTATTGGATGCAGATTTTGCGGAACTTCCGGGAATTTGTTTTAATGAAACATTCAGATAGCTGCAGCCCGGATTTTTATGGTACACACTGCCCGAGGCAGTTACATAAACCATCGGTTCTGTTTCTCCCTGCTCTCCTCCATTGTCAGGAAATTCGGTTCCTGTCCATGCATGGACTTTTACATGGTTATAAATTACAACATTCGGAAGAGGTATCAGTCCACCAAAGGGTTTATACGTGTAGATATCCGGCAGCGTAATATCATCAACACTGTCCCCACCCGGAAGATACGCATACATTCCCGCCTGTTTTGCCTTCGTACACAATGCAGTCAGATGTTCCGTCTGCAGTTTATATATATCCATAAACGAAATCAGCGTAACCATTCCCAGGAAGAACAGCGGCAGTACAAGTGCTGTTTCTACTGCCAGACTTCCCTTCTTAATCTTTCCCCGAAAAGAGGTGCAGAAAGATACTTTTACAGAAGAAACTTCTCCAATATGTTCTTTTGCATTTGTCCGAAAATATTTCCGACTCTTTTGGGGGAATAAAAGATCGTAAATATTGCTTAGAGAGACTTTTCTCCTTTCATAAATTTTTTTATCTTTTTTTCCGATTTCTTCAATGCTTTGTTTTTCTTTCTGTAAAAGCATCTTTTCACACCTCTTTTCATCAATTCATTCATAACAATACTGACGTATCACCTGAAATTCCTTTTTCCTGTTTGCTTTTACCTCCGCAAATGCCTCCAGAGCTACAACACAGGAATCCATATAAAAATTTGCCCTGCCTTTCTTTCTTATCGCATCTTCGATCATATCCATAGCTCTCATCACTTTCTTTTCCTTTGAAACAGGCAATATCAGAACCTGAAGGTAATCCTCATAGGACAATCCATGTTCATTGTTTTTCCGCATGGAATCCAGTCCTTCCATCAGACTTGAAAGATTAGACAGCGAAATCTGCCAGTCTGCGGAAGTTTTTACAAGTGGAATCTTCCCTCCTGCAAAAAGTTCTCTCACATCCAGTACACTCTCCGCAAATGCCCAGCATAAAAGCAATGCAGACTCTATCACTACCGCTGCCGGAGGAACCAGAAATCCCGACGCAATGGCTGCAGCGAGTGCCTGTGCCTCTGTTCTTTTTACATTATCTGCCATCAAACATGCAAAGTTTACGCCTTCTCTGATGAACAAAAGCTTTGATGCCACAGATTTAAGGTTATCTATATCATTGTCTCTTCCTCCAAAAATATATTTCCATCTGATATGCAAGACTTTCTTTTGACGGATCTGTGTAATTTCCCAGATGATTCATCAGATACTGCTGAAACAAAACCCCGGAAGTATAACTGCTATCTGCTGTCACTCCGTCCGGCATCTCCATTCCCTGTTGCAGCTGTCTTCCCGAAACCATTGTGTCTTTGCTGACTGTCCGGGTGGAAATTTCCCGTCCGGGTGGCAAAACCAGCTCCAGTATTCCCATTTTCATAATTCTTTTTATAATACTGATGGGATTGTCAGCCTGTGGCTGCGTCGGTGCTGGCTGGGTTGATATTTGTCCTTCCTGTTGCTGCCTGTTTTCAGCTTCCTGTGCTGCCTGCCGGCTTTTCTGAGAAGCCTGATTCATTTCTGAATCATATCTGTCGATGGAGCCTCCTGTCTCCGCCTGTTTCGCTTTCAGATCCGCCTCTTCTGTTTTTCTCTCTCGATCAGACATTTTGTTGAGAAGGAGCTGTACCCCCTGACTTCCAAGAGTTTCCTGCATATACTGCACATCTGCTGATAAAAAACCTCTCCGCACTCATCTGTCAGAAGCCGGTAACCGGTAAGTCCGCTCTGATGCAGTTCAAGTTTCTGACTGTTCTGCTTTAACACCGGTTTCATATAGGATTCCAGATTATCGCAGATCTTTGCGAGATTAAGCTGCCCGCTCCCAATGGAACCATCCAGCGCAAACAGATCATATTCCTCAAGAAGTTTTACCTGTCATACTGTCCAAATACAGAATAAAGTCCGATATCCATACTGTTGAGTATTTGGGTTCTGGCCGATGCCATACATACAGATTCTATACTTGTACATACAAGAGACAAAAGCAGACTGAGTATTAATGCAAGAAATAATGTAATGCTTCCTCTTTCCTTTCCGCAATATTTCATACAGGAAGTACACCTCCTTCTCTTTTCATCTTAAATAGAATTACTCTGTTTGGCGATCTTTGAAAGAATGCTCTGCACCAGTTCGGTCAGCTGCTCTTTGAAAATAATGACAAGCCCGATCAGGACTACAAGAATCAGAATGATCTCCACAACACCTACAGCGTCTTCTTCCTCTGCGAATCTTCGTATCAGTCCGTTTTCTTTTTTATCTGTCTTATCAATTGTCCCATTTTTTCCCTCCATATCCAAAAGCACCCTTTACGCTGCACAGAATTTACTGCAGCACCTTATCATGTTTCTCCGTAGAAAGACATAAAAGCAGGAATCATGACAATTGCCATAACGACAATAAGCATCATGATCATCGGCACCAAAAGTTTTGTGGCTGCAGCCTCTCCAAGAACACGTGCTTTTCTCTTTCGTTCTTCCCATGCTTCGGTTGATTCTCTTTCAAGCATATCAGCCATCTGTCTGCTGCCCTTCTGGAGATTCTGGATAAGAAGCGTGGCAAATGTTTTATACTTTGCCTGACCACATCTTTCTCCAAATCTTCTGTATGCTTCACTTTCAGAAACTCCGCTTTCCATCTCATAGCAGACAATCCGTATCTCTTCATACGCAGGTCTTGGATTCCGCTTTCTCTTTCTTCCATAATCCAGAGAAATTTTCTGGAATGCCTTTCTTACAGTCATCCCGGCCTGAACCAGAAGTGTAAATTTCATGATCAGTCCCGGATAATCCATAAGAAGTTCTTCATACCGTTTCTGAAGCTGAACCTGTTCTTCTCTCCCTTTCATCACAAGAATTGCCATTGCCGCAATAAGAAACAGTCCTGTCAGAAGCATTCCGGAAGTGTCTGCCGGACTTTCCCATTTTACCTTTTTTCCATTCAGCTTATCCGGAAGATAATAATAATCCGGATCACTGCGCTGCTCGTTATACCGGGATACTGCCTCTGCAATACTTTTTTGTGCCTGTTCTTTTCTGGTCAGCTTCTTATTCTGTTTCGGTTCTTCCTCCTGCTCTTCCAGTTCCTTCTCCGGTACCTGAATGTACATGGAGACCGGTTCTTCTCCGTCAACGGATACCATAAATTCCTTCTCATATGATCCTGTATCCTCCTTTTCCAGACGGTATCCCTGAGGATACACCTGTCCACCGTTTTGCAAAGTAAGGATCATGCCCAGCAGATTTCCGGCTATCGCTACTACCGCAAAAAGTCTGATACCATCCTTCCCTCCGATTCCGGAAGATGGAATCCATCCTTTTTTCCAGCCGGTCAGTGCACACAGGATCATAACAAAAATGACAACATGTACCCACATTTGTACTGTCACACCTCAATATCTACAATCCTTCTGCCAAGCCAGTATGCCGCAGCATAAATGACAAGACAGATACTCATTGCTGCAATTCCAAAGGGATTTCCATAAAGAACACTTAAGAAGCCCGGTGAAGTCATCTGCAAGTACAGGATAATTCCCACAGGCATAAGACTCATGATCATCTGTTCTGACTTCTTTGCTGCCAGTGTAGCCTCTATCTCTTTTTTAACGTCAATCTTATCTCCAAGCATACGAGACACCTTCTGAATTACCCGGTTCATATCACCACCTGTACGCTTGGCTGTATAAAATACAGAGGCAAAATTTTCGATATCTTCTATCTGACTTCTTTCTCCAAGATCCAGAAACAGCTCTTCCAGCGGAACACTGATATGCTGCTGGCTTTCAATATAGCGAAATTCCTCCACAATATCCGTTCCCTTTCCGTAGAGTCTCTCCAAATCTCTGACACAGGTTTTTACCGCGCTTTCCACCGAATATCCGGCCTGAACCGCAACACTCAGCGAAGTAAGTGCATCCTTAAACTGATAATTCAGATTCTTCCGTCTTTCCCTGATCATACGATTTTTCTGCCATTTCAGATAAAACACAGGAACAGGAAGCATAAGAAGCAACACCCATTTACTTTTGTAAAAAAGATAATCTGCCATTATGCACAACGCCAGTGCCTGTCCCATATATTTCAGAAGTTCTTTCATAGAAAAACGATAATGATCATAATTACGTTTCTGATAAAGCTGTTCTTTTTCTTTCCCTTTCATAGTTCAATCCCCGCTCTTTCCAGTTTTTCCACATGAAGGAGGGATGCTGTCTTTACAAGACCTTTCCCTTCCTGCCATTGATACAGCGGCCGGATACGGATTTCTCCATTTTCAAAGCCGCACACCTCAGTTACTTCCAGCAATTTCCTTGATTTATCCCTCATTCTTCCCAGATGTACCAGAATATCCACTCCGGAAGCAATCTGTCTTCTGATTGCTTCCAATGGAAGATCAACGCCCATCAGAACCATTGTTTCCAGTCTGGATAACATATCCCTGGCAGAATTGGCATGGGCAGTAGACAGCGACCCTTCATGCCCTGTATTCAATGCCTGAAGCATATCCATTGCCTCTCCGCCGCGGACTTCTCCCACTATGATTCTGTCCGGACGCATTCGTAATGCAGATTTGATCAGATCTCTGATCGTAACGGAAACTGCTCCTTCCATGTTTGCCATCTTTGCTTCCAGCCGGACCAGATTGTCAATTCCCCTGATGCGAAGTTCTGCATTATCTTCTATTGTGATCAGTCTTTCGTCCCTGGGGATATATTCCGACATTGCTGCAAGAAATGTAGTCTTTCCGCTTCCGGTTCCGCCTCCTATGACCATGGAATATCTGGCCTTCACAAGCTTCTCCAGAAATTCTGCACATTCCTGTGTGATACTTCCCAGTGCAATCAGCTTTTCCATTGTAATGGGGTGTTCAGGAAAACGCCTTATAGTGAGAATCGGACCATTTAATGCAACCGGATAAATTACAGCATTTACCCTGGAACCATTTTCCAGTCTTGCATCCACGATCGGCATGGATTCATTGATCACACGATTACATTTTCCAACAATCTGCTGGATCACATCCTCCAGTTTCTCAGCAGAAGTAAAACTTTTATGCCATTTCATAAGCTTGCCGGCCCGTTCTACAAAAATAGTATCCGGCCCGTTTACCATGATCTCAGTCACTGTCTCATCATCCACCAGTTCCTGAAGCACATCCAGTTTGCGGACAGAATAAAACAGTTCCTGACGAAGCTGTACCTTTTCTTTCAGCGCAAGACGGACATCTTTTATCTGGTTCAGAATCAGCTCATCAATTACATCAAGGATTTCTTTATCCGATAATTCTCTGGACAGATCCAGTTCTTCCATCAGCATCTGCCGCAGCTTTCTAAATACATCTTTGTTCATCCTTTTTCCCTTTACAGCATCTTTCCGGAACTTTTTTAATTTTCTTTTTTCTGGCTTTCTTTCCTCAGAAGGTTCCGCACATAATCTCCCAGTTCACTCCACATCAGCTGTTCAACATACGCAGGTGATAGACAGGTTGCCATATGAAACGGTGGATTTATCTTTTCCGTCTTTTCCAGAATCTGAGGATAATCCCAGATTCGGACCAGATTCTCAAACTGCGCAATCTTACACTGTGAAACAGCATCAGACAATACAGGCATATAAATCTTCTTACACATATCCAGCAGCTGGAAATTTTCATCAATCCCACATCCAATATCCAGCACAATCACTTCATAAGAACTGTCAAGTATAAGCATCTGAAAAAGCCGTTCCCAGTCCTGCCAGGCTGTTGTACGGATATCTGCCGGCATCTGCACAGGTGGAACATAATCCAGATTATTGATCGTCTGTATCATACTGTTCATCTTATAGAGAAGATTCTGGTTATCCTGTCTCACATAATAAAGAAGATCACTCAGATTGTGGGCAAAACCTTTTCCCATCAATTCTTCAAATCCGGAATATTCTTCCATATTCAGATAAAGAACGGCTCGTTCTTTGGCAAGTATCTGTCCAAGTGTCAATGCAAAAGAGGTTTTCAGACAACGTCCCAGAGGTGAAAATATTCCAATAATTTCTGTTGTCTTTTTTAATACAGCAATCTGATCTGCCACTGTCTTTTTTTCGGCGCCATAACATGCCATCACTTCCCGGAGAACATCAGAAGAAGACTGATATTTATACACACTTGGATACTGGTCAAGTTCCGGAGGGTGTACCCCTTCCGACAAAATGATGATCTTCCCGATATCCAGATCCCGGACTTCCCGGCACATAGCCCGCCCGGAGATCAACAGCAACTCTATATGTGTTTGTTTCCCATAGGGCGATCAGGTTCTCTACAGATGTAAATGCCTGTATCTCAAAGGGAATATTCTTCTTCCGATTCATATAGTCCATAAAGTTCAACGCATAATCCACTTCCAGATCGCATACTGCAAAAATATTTCTTTTCAATAGATACCTCCTGCATATAACAACACACTTATAAAAACAGGAATCGTAAAATGGAAATTTTCAGGAGCAGCAATATTTTTTCTCCGATAGGAACTAATCTTTCCCGTACCGACTGTACATTTCACATATTCAATAAATAAAGGATACGTTCACAGAAATTGTGGTTAAAGATCAGAAGTGCGGCAGAAATACCTGCACCTGTCAGAAAAGAAATAAAGATGCATTTTATGATAGATTCACAGCCCATTATCCCTCCCAGTGCGCAGAATAATTTAATATCTCCGGCACCTATCATCCCAAAAGCAAAGAGGATCATAAGAAATAACGGCATTACGCTTCCCATTATAAAAAATCCAATTCCCGTAATATTCTTTTGCCATATACAGACAAACAGTCCCACAGACATGGAAAAAATAATCCATCCGTTATCAACTTTTGCTGTACGGATATCCATGATCATGGCAGTTCCGGCAACCGTTACAGGAAAAAGGTGAAAAAATGCATATTGCATCACCTCCAGTCTTATATTTTTCGCAACTGTTTCGATACTGTTCATACAATAGGAAACAGCCTGTCTCTTCTTTGGTATTTTAAAAAAATAAAAGTGGAATTAACCGCCGAACTGACGGGATTGAATCACCAGAAGAACTCTGGTGAGTATTATTATAGGACCGGACAATTGATTTGTCCAGTCCTATTTTTTGTCGAATTTCTAAAATATTTATAAACTGTAACTATGCAAAAAGCAAAATCTGTATATTGCATAAAAACAAAAGATTGTGGTAATATTCTCCAAAATAAAGGAACATATAACTGTGCTATATTTACAGCAAACAATCCACTAATAAACAGTTATAAATATGCAGATTTTACAGGTATGTATTCTTTACAGCAGGAGGTATAACTATGTGCACAGCAGCAACTTATAAAACAAAAGATTTCTATTTCGGCAGAACCCTTGATTATGAATTTTCCTACGGTGATGAAATCACCATCACACCACGAAACTACCCATTCCATTTCCGTCATTCTGATAAAGCCCCTGACTCTCACTATGCCATCATCGGAATGGCTCATGTGGCCGGAGACTATCCACTCTACTATGATGCCATTAATGAAAAAGGTACTCGGCATGGCAGGTCTGAATTTCGTAGGAAATGCAGTCTATGCAGAACCAGTATCGGACAAAGAAAACGTAGCCCAGTTCGAATTCATCCCATGGATTCTCAGCCAGTGTGCCACCTTAAAAGAAGCCCGCCAGAGACTCTCAACTATGAATCTCACCAACACACAGTTCAGTGAGAACTTCCCATGTGCTCAGCTCCACTGGATCCTCGCAGATGCTTCCGGCTGCCTCGTTATCGAATCCATGCAGGACGGCCTCCATATCTACGAAAATCCTGTAGGGGTACTAACCAATAACCCACCCTTCCACAGCAGATGTTCCAGCTTAACAACTACCAGTCTCTCTCCCCTCGCCAAACCAGAAAACACCTTCGCTCCAGGATTAGAACTCCAATCCTACAGCCGCCGGTATGGGCGCCCTCGGCCTCCCGGGAGACCTTCCTCCGCCTCCCGCTTTGCCAAAGTTGCCTTCACAAAAATGAACTCCAGATCCGGCGACTCCGAACTCGAAAGCGTCAGCCAGTTCTTCCACATCCTCGGCTCCGTAGATCAGCAGCGTGGCTGCTGCGAAGTAGCAAAAGGCAAATATGAGATCACTCTCTACACTTCCTGCTGCAACACAACAAAGGGAATTTATTATTATACCACCTATGAAAATCATCAGATCAATGCTGTCGATATGCATCGTGAAAATCTGGATACAACAGTCCTAATCCGATATCCTGTACTCGCAAAACAGAATATCTGTTTCCAGAATTAATGTGAAGCACTCTATACCTGTGGCAATTTCGACAAATATTCTTTAATTATAGCCATTGCCATTTTTCAGTTCTGTACGGTATAATAAAGACAAATTATTGGTTTCAAAAAGAGGTAATAACAATGGTACATTTTTTGATATTACAAAGTTCAACTTATATAAAGAAGATAACCGGCGCGAAGTAAAAAAGCAAATGGCGGCCTTCCTT
>ENA-OQKX01000361-OQKX01000361.1-human-gut-metagenome-genome-assembly--contig:-NODE-361-length-10191-cov-2.781300_pt1 | contig 10191 bp, 8 predicted proteins | sample MGYA00242654_ERZ504810 | MGnify/ENA primary metagenome ERZ504810 (study PRJEB26092, sample SAMD00036378) | human gut metagenome | host: Homo sapiens | study: EMG produced TPA metagenomics assembly of... | reverse complement strand
TGTTCCCTTACTGTCTTCAGTTGCAAAGGAAATGCCCGCTTTGATCGCATCTGCAGGATTTTTTATAGTTACTTCTTTACCATCAATAGAAATCTTTGCTGTAGTGTCTTTGTAATGTACACCTGCCAGACATTCAAAAAGTTCTGATCTTCCTGCACCTGCAAGTCCGGCGATTCCAAGAACTTCGCCATGCCTTACATGCAGAGAAATATTCTTGAGTGATCTTCGAAAACTTCCTGCTGGTGGAGTGTATGTAAGGTTTTCTACTTTAAGAGCAATCTCACCTTTTTCAGTAGGATCTTTTGGATACTGCTCGCTCATATCACGTCCAACCATCATCTTTATAATCTCATCTTTTGAGGTCTCAGAGGCCTTTACGGTACCTATATACGTTCCATCACGCATTACAGTAAGTCTGTCTGCAATCTGGAAAATTTCTTCCATTCGATGTGTGATGTAGATAATTCCTTTTCCCTCTGAACGAAGCTTTCGAATGATCGTAAACAACTTTTCAGCTTCTTTTTCACTGATAGCAGAAGTCGGTTCGTCCATGATAATAATTTCAGAATTCAAGGATATCGCCTTTGCGATCTCAACAAGCTGCTGCTCTCCGATTCTTAAATCTTTTAATTTTGTTGCCGGATCAACATGTACGTCCAACATCTCCAGATATTTACGAGCCTCTGCAGCCATCGTTTTAAAATCAACCGATCCGCCCTTTTTCTTCATCCATCTTCCAAGAAAAATGTTTTCTGCCACGCTCATTTCCGGAACAATCTGAAGTTCCTGATGAATTTTAGAAATTCCAAGTTTTTTTGCTGCGATCGGTCCCGGGACAGTTACTTTTTCTCCTTTCAGATAAATTTCTCCTTTTGTAGGCTGAAGAGAACCACTGAGAATGTTCATCAGTGTGGATTTTCCTGCTCCGTTTTCTCCCATCAGAGCAAGTACTTCACCCGCATAAAGGTCCAGAGAAACTTCTTTTAATGCCTGCACACTTCCGAAAGTTTTGCTTATGGCCTTCATGTTCAGTATACCTTTTCCATAGTTCCTCCTTTTCTTCCCTCATTCATGATGTGTTCATTATACATAAAAAATCGCCGATTGTATTTCTAATGATATGTACCCCTTTTACTGGACATCCAGTGAAAGGGGTATTTTTATGCGTTATACTTACGAATTTAAGAAAAAAGCTGTTGAATTGTATCGCCAAGGAAAATGGATTGATGCACCCAATGATATAATAAATCTAAAAAATTTTCATGACATGATTGTCAGATGGCATCATTTGGAAGAATCAAATACTTCTGATTGTTTAAAACACTATGGTACAAATAAAAAGTGGTCTCCAGAGGAAAAATATGAACTTGTTGCACGAGTTATAGCTGGAGATACTATTACTTCAGTTGCTTATACTGTGGGTATAAACAGTGGATTACTTGCTCAATGGATTCGCAAATATAAAATATGGGGTTATAATGGACTTGTAGGCCGAAGAAAAGGGCGAAAACCAAAGGAGTCCGCAATGAAAAAAATGAACATAAATAATCCACGTAAATTAAATGAGTCTGAATATGAAGAACTGATTCGTTTACGAGCTGAAATTACTTATATTAAAGCAGAAAATGAAGCAATAAAAAAAGAGATCGCCTTGAGAGAAGAAAGGGAAGCTGCGCTACTCAAGGCGAAAAAGCAGCAATCATCAAAGAACTCAAAGAAAAAGGATATCTGTTAAAACACTTGTTAAAGGCTATGAATATGGCGCGTTCTACATACTATTTTGAAATTAATAAAACAGATCCAGTTGCTATACGAAATGAAGAATTACTTCTAGTTATTAAAAAAATATTCGTAGAAAACAAAGGCAGATATGGGGTACGCAGAGTTTATATGGAATTAAAAAATCGTGGCTACAACGTAAATCATAAGAGAGTTCAACGTCTTATGCATGACGCTGGATTATTTGGAAAACGTCCAAAAGAAAAATATCATTCTTATAAAGGTGAAGTTGGGAAAGTAGCCGACAATGTAATTAATAGAAATTTTTCAACTACTTTACCTCTGCAAAAGTGGACAACAGATGTATCCCAATTTAATTTTTCGTGGGGAAAATGCTATCTTTCTCCTATTTTGGATATGAATACAAATGAGATTATTTCATATGATTTAGCGCTAAGTCCTAATTTAGAACAAATAAAAAGAATGCTTGATAAAGCCTTTGATAAGTATTCTTCTGTAAACGGTTTAATTTTGCACTCTGATCAAGGATGGCAATATCAACATGCTTATTATCGAAATCGTTTGAAAGAACATGGAATAATTCAATCTATGTCTAGAAAGGGGAATTGCTACGATAATTGCATCATGGAAACATTCTTTGGAAGAATAAAAACAGAACTGTATTATGGTTTTGAAAAAGATTATACATCATTTGAAGAATTTGCAATTGCTATTGATGAATATATTGATTACTATAATAGCAAACGAATCCAAGGCAAAAACAAAATGGATGCCTCCTGTAAAATACAGAGAAGCATCCATGATGTCCGCCTAACTTATAAATATGTGTCCAGAATTCTGGGTACATATCACTTGCAAAGGCGTCTTTTTTTGCTATTTTATAGGGCGACAGCCCTACAGCGAGGGAATTCTTTCCCGAGCTGTGCATGGCGTAACATTCTCTTTCGCACTCGATTTTCTTGGTTTGACCACATTTTTACGACAAATTCTTGGAAAAATATATTTGTCTGATTTTCTTACTACTCCTCATCTCTTTTATTATTAGATTTCAGGCATACTTGCTAATTTCTTCTATTCAGCCTTCCCCTCTGGGAAAATAATTTTAAACACAAAGAAAAAAATCACCATAGAAACTCCACCTGTGATAATTGTCACAAGCATGTTATAGACTGCCGGTGCCACATATGCAGATGCAACTGGCATCCACAGATTATTAAATCCATTACAGATCAGTGAAATTACCACCCATGCTATAAAATACCAGATTGCCTGATATACAGGATTTCCATGGCTTTTAAAAGTAACATTTCTCTGAAGCGGAAAATTGATACACTGTGCAAGAAATGACCCCAATTCATAACTGATAAAATAGCCAAGTCCACCACCGATCAGTATATTCCCCGTTGCATCACGCAATACATTATACCCCAGCAAGCTCCATGTAAATTTTACTCCAAACAGATTCATTGAAACCTTTGGCCACATAAATTCTGTACCAGCCAGACCAATTCCCAAAATCCCTGGTAAAAATGTAAATACAAGATACTGGAATACTGTCACGCCCATACTGAATATAACAAAATAGAATATCTGATAAAGCCATTTTGCAAAAGTAGCATGTTTCTCTTCAAAACATTTCCATATATTTTTTATATGATTCATCTGCACTTCCCTCCGGCTCCTTTTAATAATTTTTCATATTTCTTATTATTTCTTCTGTTTCTGAAATATCCGCCAACTACTTTTTTTACTCCAAGCATAAAATGGCCATTCACAGCATCGACAATTCCATATACCATTTCCATACTGACGGCCCCGCCGGTCATCTTGGCAATCCCCCGAAACGGCATATTGTAAATAAAAAGAATATTCAGATCTGGCTTTCCCTGTGCCTCACTCTTCTTTTTCATTTTTGTGAGATATCTATATATCAGCCTTGCAAGTCGACTTTTTGCATAATACATCTGACAGATTGCATCATTGATTTCCAGATTTCCACTCCATCTCCCGTTCGGTATCTCATGGCCAAGAAGTTCACGAAATTCCTCATCTGATATTTTCTGCACGATTCCTGTATAATAGTAAGGCATTTTTGCCGGATTATACGGATACCCTTTACTATTTCCTATTCTCTCAGTCATACCTGTTAAACGAATATCTGCAACACTGGCTCCTACCATAATCTGATAAGTTCCTGTTTCTATTTCCCACTGTCCCGTTTTTATATTCCAATAACGGAATGTCTTATCATCAAACGGAATCCTGAGCTGTCTGCTTTCTCCTGCCTTTAGATAAACTTTTACAAAACCTTTCAGTTCTTTTTCCGGTCGGAACACGATTGCATTAGGAAGTCCTACATACATCTGAACAACCTCTGCTCCATCTCTGTCACCTGTATTGGTAACCGAAACTTTGATTCCATCCTCTTCTATGATAAGATCAGAATATGTAAATTCCGTATAGGAAAGTCCAAAGCCAAATGGATATTGCACCCGGACTTTTGAAGTATCATAATAGCGATATCCCACATAAACACTCTCTCGGTATTCCGATGTTTTCTCATTACTTGGATAATATCGGAATGCCGGTGTCTGTTCATAAGATATAGGATACGTTTCTGCCAGTCTTCCTGATGGATTCACTTTTCCGGTCAGAATATCCAATGTTGCAGAAGCGCCTGCCTGTCCATTCAGATAGCCATGCAAAATCGCTTTGCAGCAGGTGTGCCATGGCATTTCTATCGCAGATCCTGCACTCAGTATTCCAATAATATTTTCATTCACTTTACTGATATCCTGCAGAAGATCTATCTGATTCTGCGGAATACGCATATGGGTTCTATCCAGTCCTTCTGATTCACTGATCTCATCAAGACCAAAGCAGAAAATCACAATATCTGCGTTCATGGCCAAATTTAATGCAAACTTTCTATCATTCTCATCTACATCTCCATTTCTCTGATAGCCTCTTGTCATCCCCAGAATATTCAGATCATATTGTTGCAAAATCGATGACATATCTTCTACTTTTGTTGGATTGACCATAGAAGACCCTGCCCCCTGATATCTGGGTGAAAAAACAAAATCTCCAATAACAGCGATGGATTTTTTTGTATCCAGCGGAAGAATCTGTTTTTCATTTTTCAGAAGAATCATGCTTTCTGCTGCTGCTTTCCTTGCCAGTTGATGATGTGCATTTCTGTCAAAGTTTTTATCTGAAAGCTTCTTCCCTGATGTCAGTTCCATCACTGCATCCACCAGTTCTCCAACTCTTTCATCCAAATCCGCTTCCTTCAGCGTTCCATTTCGGACAGCAGCAATCACTTCTCTTGCAGAATCGTACCCACAGGACGGCATCTCCAGATTTGAGCCGGCAGCAACACCTTTCACATGGTCATTGCTTCCGCCCCAGTCTGTTACTACAATTCCATCAAATCCCCATTCTTTGCGCAGGATATCTGTCAAAAGATGTTTGTCCTCATTAGCATAAATCCCATTAATCTGGTTGTAACTGCTCATGATTGCTTTTGCGTGTCCTTCTTTAACAGCTATCTCAAAACCGGTCAGATAAATTTCTCTTAATGTCCGTTCGTCAACAACTGCGTCCATTGCCATTCTCCGAAGTTCCTGACTGTTAACCGCCAGATGCTTCGGGCAGGCGTAAACGCCTTTACTTTGTATTCCACGAATATATGACGCTGCCATCTTCCCGGAAAGATATGGATCTTCTGAAAAATATTCAAAATTTCTTCCACATAATGGGCTTCTTTTAATATTTAATCCCGGACCAAGCAGGATATTTACATCCATACTTACTGCTTCCTCTCCAAGAGCCTGTCCAATCTCTTCCCCCAGATCCTGATTCCAGCTGTTTGCTATCGTCGCTGCTGTGGGAAAACAAGTTGCATTCAAGGATGCATTCAATCCCAGATGGTCTCCTGCTCCTGCCTGTTTTCTGATTCCATGCGGTCCATCTGAAAGAAAGATGGACGGGATGGAAAGCCTGTCAATTTCTCTGGTCTGCCAGACAGTTTTTCCACTGAGTATCGCTGCCTTTTCTTCTATTGTCATCTTTTCAACCAATTTTTGCTGTTTCATAACTGTTTTCCATCCCACTTTCATCCTTATTCAACATTCTTTCTTTTCTTATATCCTCTGATTACCAGTACTTCCATTCCTGCCATGAAAAGTGCTATTACAATGTCGATTCCAATTCCTGCTTTTTTCCAGTTTTCCATACCTGTTTCTTCGTGTTCTCCATCATAAGCCCAGCTGCTTACAACTGTATACATGACATTTTTGCAGGCATTCCTCATCTGAAGTACAGCTGTTGGATGCTCCGGATTGGCTACATTGTTCTCTTCTCCGTTAAATGTGGACAACATTGCATCTACTCCATTCGCCAAAGCTGCATCTGCATTCATAAATCCATGACCATTGTTTCGGAAGAAGTCTGTAAGTGCCATTCCCCTGAATCCCCATTCATCTCTGAGAACTGTATTCATAAGGTTACTGCTTTCTCCAGTCCATTTATCTCCAAGGAAACTCCAGGAAACCATAACCGCATTTGCGCCACCCTGTTTTACAGAAATTTCAAATGGTTTCAGATAGATTTCCCGGATTGCCTGCTCATTTGACCAGACACTTACCATCTTTGCATTTCCCTCATACAGTGCGAAATGCTTAATGTAAGATAAACTCCATATTTTCTTGCACCTTCTACTGCATTTGCACCCATATTTCCTGCAAGAACTCCATCTTCTGAAAAATATTCATAGTTTCTTGCTCCAAATGCAGTTCTGTGAGTATTCATACCTGGTGCATACCAGCCTTCTGCACCCATTTCCTGACTGATCTTGCCCATGCATTCACCCCAGGTCTGTGCAAGTTCTTTGTTCCATGTGGAAGCAATTACAACTTCAATCGGAAAACCAATAGAACCAACTCCTGTAAAGTTGTTATTAATTGCTGCTGGTCCGTCGAAATCAAGTGTAGCCACTTTTCCCACAGAATCCATAGCTGCTGTCTGATAACCAGCCATCGCAATCATATTTGCCATTTCATCAACAGTAAGCTGATCCAGAAGTTTTTCCCAACGAGGATCGTCATAATCAGCATCACGCATATCAGCTAATGTAAGTCCATTATCAGCTCCCGTTGTCGGCATTACATCCTCATCATTGAGATATGTAGTCTTATCAAAGTTGCTGTTCAGATGATATTCAGAAACATATGGCTCACCCAGCTCTACAGATGCCGGTGCTGCTGTAGCCTCTTCATAATTTGCAAAATGATCCGCACGTGACAGATATGTTATATCTCCTTTTGCATCTTCAAATACATTTACTGCAGCAGTATCATCTGATGCTCTTTTATTTTCGCCTGCATATACCACAGTGTCATCTACGGTATAAGTTTTCTGGTCTAAAACGGTATGTGAATCCCTGTTAATAGAAATCACATAATCTCCTTTTTCGAGGACATACGCTTCTGCGTCATTCTCATCATAAGATGCCATATCTTCTACATCAAATGTAACTGTGACTGTCTGAGAATCTCCTGGCTGAAGCAGGTCTGTTTTTGCAAACTCAATCAGATTTGCAGAAGCTTTCTCGATCCCGCCATTCGTATACGGTGGATTGTAATACACTTCTACTACATCTTTTCCGGCAACATCTCCGGTGTTGGTTACTTCTACATCTACAGAAATCTGTCCGTCTTTTTCCTCCAGTTCACCCATTTTCTGTTCAAATTCCGTGTAACTCAGGCCATATCCAAATGGATACTGTACAGTCTTATCGTAATCAATCGCACCTTCCTGTGCAGCTGTTTCATAGTACTTGTATCCTACATAAATACCTTCCACATAATTGGTAAATGCCGGAGCATACACCTGCGCAGTTCCTGCGTTCATTCCTTCAACGGCCAAATCTGCCAGATTTGTATACTCCGTTTTTTCTGCATTATTCCACCACGGAGCAGTCGTCATATCATAAATAAATGTATCCGGTGTTTTTCCGGAAGGATTGACTTCACCTGAAAATACTTTACCAAGTGCATTAAATCCCACATTTCCCGTTCCGGGGCACCATACAACAGATTTAATCTGAGGATATTCATCTGCGAAACCAAGTTCAAACTGATTTGCTCCATTATAAACCACAATCACATTATCAAAGTTTGAGCAAACCATATCTACCATATCTCTCTCAGTTTGTGAAAGCTGTAAATAATGCTCTCCCTCAGGAAAATCATCATATTCATCTGAATTATTATCATATGCTGCTTTTCTTACATCCATAGGAATATCATTATGACCTTCACCTGCTTTTCTGGAAAGAACCACAACTGCCACATCAGAATACTCTTTCGCACTTTTAATAAGCTCATCACTGTAAGTATCTACAGGTGGCTCCGGTAATGTCCAGCTCTGTTTCTGGATAGACATTTCCGGATTATCTGCACCATAATTGTTATAAAAATCAACCAGTTCCTGGTTAATAGAAAATCCGGCATTTTCAAGTCCCTGATTCAGACTGACAATATCATACAGATCATTAATTCCACCGGAACCAGCTCCTCCGTAAGCCGGATTAATAGATTCCCAGCCAAAAATATTCAGTTTTTTTGTTTCATTTAAAGGAAGCAGGCTTTCATTCTTCAGAAGAACAATTCCGTCTTCCATAATTTCTTCTGCTACTTCCGCAGCTTCTTCATTTGTTTCATCGCTTAAAGTTCCATTTCCCGTTGCCAGTCCAATCAACGTAGACATTGGTCCAAAACAGATCATATTCACGCAGACAACAACTGCAAGAACCATTGCGATCGCAGCTTCTCCTCTTATCAGAAATCTTTTGCCCCTGGACATCCTGCGGCATGCGATCATAATTACGATTCCAATTACAAGTGCAGCAATAATACCGATAATATACGGTTTGCATAATTGTAATACCGCCAGAACATCTTCCATTTCAACACTGATCATTCTCTTTTTTCCTCCTTTGACTCTCTCGCCTTTTTCAGGTATCATTTCCTGTTGACATTACTATAACATGGTTATTATTTCGTGCCGTTTTTGGCACAAGATGCAGCAAATATGGCACAAAATACAAAAATACCCAGAGCATTACAATACTCTGGGTAAAAGAATCTTTAATTCAAACCAGTTCTGCTGTACTCCAAATACTACAGAACCATCATATTTTTCTACAGCTTTACGAATACTCTTCAATCCAAAACCATGGTTTTTACTATCCTTTTTTGTTGTTGTAATCAGATTCTCTTCATTTTTGGAAATTTCTGCTTCACAATAATTCTCTATCTTGATGAACACAAATCCTTTTTGAGCGGATACTGTCAGATGGATCAGTCTTTTTTCCGGATCTGGAATTAAAATTACATGTTCAATCGCATTATCCAAAGCATTTCCAAATATAGAACATATATCTGTTACATGCATATGATCCAATAATTTTCCATCTGCCACACAGGTAATCTGTATATGATTTTTTCGACAATGGAAAATCTTAGCTGCCAAAATCGTATCAAGTACCTGATTCCCCGTTCTGCTTATATTCTCAAAAGCAGCGATTTCCTTTCCATGGAATCAATCCATTTTTTCGTTCTCTTCATCTGATTCCGCGCGAAGTCCCGTTATCTGGTGTTTCAGATCATGGTATTTCATTTGTATGAGATCCAGGCTGTCCTGATAATTTCGGTATTGATCATACTGGCTTTTCAGCATCACGTTCATTACTGAAAGTTCTTTCTCGGCAACATACTCACTGATCCTGCTCTGATAAGCATGCAGGATTGCAATTCCTCCAAAATCGATCAGTGTTCTGATAGAAAAAATATCTGCACGTTCTCTGCTCGCAAATGGTGCATTTTCATTTAAAAAGCTCAGATTACTAAAAGCAAAGATTGCAACAGCCATGATTGCCGCCGCTACTACTTCCTTTACTGTCATCTGTTCAAGATAATTCTGCTTCAGAAGATCTTTTTCTAAATAAATATCAATAGTAAAGCAGCCTCCAAAAACAACCATCGTAATCAGAATTTCAACCCCGAGGCTCTGATTCCCCCATGCCTGTACAATAGATACCATCTGCCACTGCAGCGAAGCTGCAAACTCTGCAAGAACAAATGCACGGGCACAGCAATAAGCCGCTCCCAGAGGCTTCATATTTCCTCCGACCATAAGAAATCCATACATCATACCTGCAGCGATCATCATACAGGGAATCCACAAAATTTCAGTTACGCTGCCTGTCAAAGTCAGAAAAATACTCTGCATTGCCAACATGAAAAGACTGCCTGTAAAAAAAAACTGTACAGATTTCATGTTTCTTTTTTAGGATATAAAGATAAACCAGACATGATCCCCACTCTGCTATTGCCGTATAAATTCTTGGAATATCCTGATATAACATAGTATCCTCCATTTCGCATG
>ENA-OQKX01000360-OQKX01000360.1-human-gut-metagenome-genome-assembly--contig:-NODE-360-length-10192-cov-1.991456_pt1 | contig 10192 bp, 10 predicted proteins | sample MGYA00242654_ERZ504810 | MGnify/ENA primary metagenome ERZ504810 (study PRJEB26092, sample SAMD00036378) | human gut metagenome | host: Homo sapiens | study: EMG produced TPA metagenomics assembly of... | reverse complement strand
GCTATAGGTGCTCGTGTTTTGGTATGCGCCGGCATACATTGATGCCGGCGATGTTGGTGTAGGTGTAGCGGCCGGGAACGCGGGCACCCGCTTGGCTTTGGATGGTCGTCGCGGTGTCAATGGCGGCGCCGTCGCCAAACAGGTAGCGGTCGGTGGTGTCGCCGTCGGAGGCACGCACCGCCAGCGTGCTCACGGGCCTCGTGGTCACGTACGGACTCGTTGCCGTGGTAGCAGTATCGCCTGCGCCGTAAAGCGTTTTGTTCTCGTTGGGCGCGGCAGCCGTGCCGTTGTAGTCGCCGAAGGCAATATAAGTTTTCTCGTTAACAGCAGCCGTATTCGTATTGGTCGTGTAAACCATCGGCGGCAGGTCGCTCGTGGTCTTGCCACTACCGGGCTTTACTTCCACGCCCGCTGCGGAAAGGCTGTACTTACCATCCCCCGTGTCAACCTCGCCCAAGAGTACGCCCTGGGTTTTGCCCCGCATTGTAGCTATTGCTGTCCATGAGCACGTTTAACAGATGGAACTGGCCGCGCCCGTGCCCATAATGCCGCCGTTGGACCTTTCGCTAAACGTGGTGTTGGATACCTTTGTGTTGGTAACGTCGATGACGACGGATCCGCTGTTACTCGCGTTATTCGCGCCCAGCAGACCGCCGCTCCAGTTACCCTTAATCGTAGCGTTCTCGATCGCGATGTTGTTGCAGGCTATATTCACATTGCTGAAGAAGTAGCCGATAAGCCCGCCCGAGCATTTGCCGGTGCCGGCGATGCTGACATTCTTGACACTGCAGTCGTCGAACCAGTACTTGTTGGGGCTACCGCTACTCGTAACCTCACCAATCAGGCCGCCCGCATTGTAGATGCTATTGTTCGTTCCGGCCTTATCGCCGATGACGGCGTTCTCGGTGCCGTTTCCGCCATCAATGCGCACGTTGCTCATAGAAATAACGCCGCCACGGGCGCGTCCGACCACGCCGCCGGCGCCCATATGGTCATCGGAGTTCGACCCGGTGGCTAGCACGTTTACCCCAGAGATGACTGCCGTGCACGACGACTGGGCCGCTGTGGTGGTGCCGATGTTGGTGTTGACCGAGATATCGCTTCTTTCGACATAGCCGAGCACGCCGCCCACGTAGGGCACTGTCCCTGTGGCAGTTATGGTCGAGTTTTTGCCAACGGTCCTTTCGCTCACCCCTGTGCCTGCGGTTGTCCACACACCGCACGCCGAGGCGACCGTACCCACATAGCCACCGACATTCTTCTCGCCCGTGACGTTAAGGCCAGTGTATGAGCAGTCATAGAGATACGCGGGGCCCCACCCGTCCCCGAACTCGACCATATAGGTTCTGTCTTCGCTCGTAGTTCGTCTGGCGCGGCCCGAGCTGCCAAGAAGCCCTCCTACGCTCTTTGCGCCCGACACGGTGCAGTTCTTCATCTGCACGTTGCGGTAGATGCCGCACGTGCCGTCGTCGTAGTTGGCCGTTGCACCCGCCAAAAGGCCGGCACCGGTAAGGTCGTTCGGCGCCTCTCCTGGTTTGGCTTCGCCGTTGGTGTCGATATAGGTGAGCGCTACGTTGCAGTTGCTAAAGGTGAGGTCTTTGACCTGCGCGCCGTCGTTCGCGGTGACGCTCTGCCCCACATTGGTGGAGGTGAACATCACGGTGCTGAATAGACCACCCACGCCCGAGACCTTATAGTCGTCGTCGGCGTATTCGACGACGCCGTAGGCGGTGCCTTCGGTACCCACCGTGATGGTGGCGCCGTTACCGTCGATCGTGGCTACGTGCGGCGTAATACGGTCGCGGTCGGTGCCCGGCTGGTTCGAATTGCAGGCATTGGAATAGTAGCGGCCGTTTAGGCCCACGTACCCCGTGCCGTAGTCGGTCATATCGTAGGTGTCGCCCTGCTTGAACTCCAAGCTCATGCCGATCGATTTCGACGCGCACACATAGCCCGTTTGGTAGTCGGCAGCGTAGGACGCCACCAGGTAGGGCGAATTTACATCGTCATCATGGTCGAGCGGGCCGTGCCACCTCTGCTTGCCGGGGGCCTTCTGGTCGTCGTTTTTGGCGATTTCGAAATCGCCGGCAGCACTCTCAGGCTTGCCCACATTTGCGTAGTTAGCATTCCGTACCTTGCCATATTCCTTGTTGCCAAACAGGTAGCCGCATATCGCCGGGTCTTGCGAATCGCTGCCCCAGTAAGCCTTGGAACCGCGGAACACGCCATTATTGGAGTAGTTGGTATGTGCCGCGCCAGCACCCGCACCCGAGCTGATGATGGCCGAGAGCACCAAAAGGCCCTGGGCGTTTTTCACCATGGTCACAGGAGCCTCGGCGTTAGTGCCGAGGTACTTGTTGTCGGTGCCCGTGGTGGTGACACAGGGGGTTCCTTTTTTTGTGAGCTCGTTAATCTGGTAGTTAGCGTTACCGTTTTCAACCTTACAGCCCTCGCTAAAGGCATAGCCATCAATCACGCGACCGACGTAGGGATTGTTGTAGAGATCAAAGTTGCCCTTTCCCAGACCACGAGATTTGTCACCAGTTCCAGCACGCCAGGAAGATTTTCCGCTTTTGTCCATATTGCGGAAAATCACGCCGCCACCCGCAATGGCACCGACGTAGCCACCAATGGGAACAAGATGCGGCTTGTCGCCACCGCCCGTGACGGTAAATCCCGTTGTAGGGTTTTCGGCCGTCGTCCCATTAACGACCACGCCATCGATAATGTTATCGCCACCAAGGATGCAGCCGACAACGCCACCGAAAAACGCCGTCGGAACGCCGTCGGCATCCTTGGCAGAATAAGTAATAGTCGCCGACGCGTTCACATAGCGAATATTCAGATCGCGCACCACGCTGCCGTAACTATAGGGAATAAGGCCGCGAAGCGAACCCTCGTTATTCTCTATCTTGATGGCTGCGTTTTTATATCACTGCCAAAGTTGCCAACGATGACGCCCCTAAACGGGTTGGCCCTATTTCCAAAACCGCCAAACGATGCGCCGTCGAGAGTAATCGTATTGCCCTCAGTAGGCTCGATGCTGTAATACGCGCTCTGCATATAGCGGTGCATGGTTTCGTCGCTCAGCGTCTGCGGGGAATTGGTCGACGCGTCTCCGGTCTTCTTCTCCCATTTATTATCGGTACCGTTCGCCTGCTTGTAGACGTACGTAACCTCATTGTCGGTCGAGTGATCGCTGCTGCGGCGAGTGCAGAGCCTACCCTGGTCGGCGACAATGGTGACCTCCCAGCCGTCAAGCGCCGTCATGTTATTAATGTAGTTGGCAATAGCATTCATCTCCGCCGCGTTTGTGACGGAATAAGGATCGCCGTAGGTACCACATCCCATTACCAGCTTTGGAATGCGCTGGTTGACTTTAATTTCGTGATACTGGACGCCATCCTCGGCGGCTTTTCCCTTGTAAACATAAGGAAGGTAGTCACCGAACCAAGGCCTGACGTCACCGTCCTTCTTACCATCAACCGTCACATAGCCGCTCACGGCACCATACGTCGCTTCGTCGTAATACCAAAGCTGCTTGCCCGGGTACTCCGTACTCCCATCAATCTCGGATCCGTAGGTCACCTTGCCCGCATCGGCATCAGCCCTAGTAAAGGTGTAGTCCGCAGAGCCCGTGCCCGTGCTTCCGTAGCCAAACTCTCCAGCAGGCTCGCATGGGTGAAGATCGTATTGTTCTCTTGGCTGGGCAAGCTGATTTGCTCAAACTTCGCCGTCACCTGATCGGCCTCACTGCCTACACCAAGCTTTCCGAACAGCGACGTAGCCGCCTTGGTGCCACTCGTGTACCCAGTAGTCTTGATATTCTTCGCGTTCAGGCTCACGTACTTCTGCATCTCGTTGATGAGCAGAGGCATATAGGCGTTAGCGTCCGTGGCGCTGTTGGCGCCGTCGACAATCAGATTGTTGAGTGTAAGATCATCAATTGAGATCTTTCTAATCTTGGTGCCATTGCCGTCGCTGGACCCATACACGTAGCGGCACACGAGCGCGCCCGATGAGCTTCCGCCCGCGCCAATAGCGTCAGTAGAGCTCTTTCCGTCATTGATAACGGGCCCAACGGTACCACCCAAAGTGACGTTGCTTACTGTGAGATCGCCGTCTGCCACCGTTTGAAAAAGACCGCAGTGCATGTTCTCGTGCTGGGTGGCATCGGAGTTTAGCTTGTTGCCATTCTGCTCGGCCTTGATCTTGGAGTAGTAGAAGGTGATGGCCGCATTATTAACCGTCACCTCTCCGATCGGTTGAGTGGGATAGTAGCTGTAGCCGGCCAAATCGATTGTGCCCGTTATGGTTATGGAATCATCGAGCCCTGTCGTACCATCGGGAACGATTGTCGAACGAATACCGGCGGGAGCATAGCAGAAAGCAGACCATAAGAGCAGCTTGTCCGCTGTATCGATTTGACTGCCACTAAAGCCGCCTTCACAATTCTTAGAGGCTATGTCGAGGTTGTAGAGTAGCGGGTATTGCCGTTCGATTCTGGCTTCGACCGAAAGACGAGCGATTATGGTAGCTGTTGTCTTTTGTGGAATCGCCGTCCATGTCCAGCTTGGTTTTTCTGTGTGTGTAGCGAAACGACCGTGTTCCAGTCGGCGTCCATGAGCTTGCTGCCGTTGTTTGGTTTTACACCGCTGCCAACCCATTCATCGAAGGACGTTACGCCCGACGCAACGATGGCCCCCTCGCCGGTGGGCACCCTATAGGCGGTATCCCAATAAGCCCTGTCCTCCAAGTACAGGCCTAGGTAGCTCTCGACGCCATATGTCGTCTTATCATCCACCTTGCAGCCGCGGCAAACTAGAACGCCGAGCGTCTGAGCGGCGCCTGCATTTAATCTTTGTGCCCGAGAGATCGATGGCGTAGTTGTTGATAATCCAGTGACCGCTGGCTGCGTATACAAGGCCGCCAAGCTCCTTGGAATCATCCACAGTCGCGATTATAGAAGCGTTGGTCGTTTTCAAAGCATAGGAGTTTTCACTCTTGTTAATGTTGTCATCTCCGATAGTTACGACCGCGTTGCCCCAGCTATAACCCAAGAGACCGCCCACGCCATTGAGCTTATCGCCGTTCTTTCCGACTCCCATCTTGAACGAGTTGAACGAAAGGCCCGTAATGTTAACGTCCTTTTTGGCCGAGTTGGCTATTGCCCCATCAGCCCCATAGGTGCTCTGTGCGATGCAGCCGATAAGACCGCCGACCTGGGCAATCTTGCCGCTGGTGCAATTGCCGGTTTCGATTGATCCGGCGACTTCGAGGCCCGCAACATTGAATGACGAGCCATAATCGCCCACATAACCAATGGCGCCGCCAATGCGACTATTGCCGTTAAGCGTTTTAGTTGCAGCGATGGTCGCTTGAGCCCTGCTGTTATCCTTAAACGCAACCGTAGAAGCCGCCGACACGCTGCCCGCAATACCACCAATGTTCACTTCGTTGCCGAACGTATCATCACACGCGATATTCGTTTTGCACGTTACGCCAGACAATGGCAGGTTGCCGACGATGGTACCTGCAAGCGACCCGGCATCGATAGCCGAACCGTTATCAAACTTCATGGAACCAGCGATTGTGACGTTGGAGATGGTTGCGCCGTTGACGGCCGCGAACAAGCCCAAGCGGCCGTGGCGGTAGATTTTGCCGTTGCCGTTGCTCGTGTCATTGCCGTCGAGCACAGCTTCACCACGCTTGCCGTACGGCTCGCCGACGGCAAGGTTGATTGTGCCGTTGCCATTTGTGCCGCCGCCGTTCAACGTTCCCGAGAAAACTTGCGAGCCGTCTGCACGATCCTGCGTGAAACCCGTCAGGCCCGTGCCCTTGAGATCAATAGTGCCGTTCACCGTAATGGTCGAGGACTGCAAGATGTTCGGGTGTTTTCGGAAACGCCCTCGACCATGGAGTAGTAGCCGTTGGTTTGCCAGGTGATTGCAAGTTTGGCGAAATCCTCAACAGAGGTTAGGGTGTAGGCACCGTTAGCTGCCGTCAGCGAATCCGGCAAGGTCAACTTATGAGTGTCCACATCAAGCTTAATGAAGTCGCCGCCCAGACGAATAACTTCGCCGTAGGTCGCGATGTCGTCCGTCTTCGAGGCAGTATTGCTACGTTTGAAGGTCCAGCCCGCTGCACCCTTGTCAGCGTCAGAGCCATCGCCGACAGCAAAAATCAGCGCGTTGTGGTTCTCGTATACGAGCTGGCCCGTCGTGCTGTTTTCGGCAAAACTTGCGCCCGACAGATCCGTGATGCCGCTGAATTTGATTACAGCATTCCACGCGGAGCCCGCAATTCCCGCGGCACGGTTGCTTTGCGCCTTACCGATAGGATTGTCGCTTGTAAGTTTGAAATCTCGCACGTCAAGGACATTGCGCGTGTCGACAACGCCCACGGCGCCACCGAACTTTCCGGCGTCCGTTCGCGCCGAAGCACCTCCCTTGCACGCAACCGTCACGCCGTCGAGCACAACGGCGACAGGCTGCGAATTGGAGTCCGCGCTATCGCCAACATAGCCAACAACACCGCCCGTATCGGACAGCTTGCCCGCAAGTTCAAACTCAATTGAGCACGTTTTCTATCCGCATCCTTTTGGACCACAAAGGCGCGCAGCGACTCATCGACGCCTTTTGCCGTCGCAAACACCTTGCCGACAAGGCCGCCGTAGCTGCCGTTGAAGCTAACTTCTTCCGGTAAGGTGAACTTGCTCTTATACGTTCCGCCTTGCACCACGATGTCGCCATTAGAAATATCGGCCACACCAAAAAGGGCGCCGGCGCGTTGCGATGCACCAAGCGTCACAAGCTTGCCCAGGTCGAACATATTGGGCTTAACGATAAATCCTTGCGCAAAGCTCACGTCGCCGATGACGCCACCGGAGCAAGCGCTGTCTTTATCGCCGACGTTGCACGCCGGCTTAACCGTTACGCCATCAGCGATGTTGAGCGTGAGGTTGGTGGCCTTACCGATAAGACCGCCCGCCGCGTTTTTACCTGCGACGCTCAGCGCCGAGACATCGATGCCAGTTGGTAGGGCGACGGTGGCACCCTCCCGCGCCTCGCCGATAAGACCCCCCCGCGTTGGCATCAGCGGCTGTCGCGTTGATAGTGGGGGTACCGTCGAGTTTGTCCGGCAGGGCGAGGCCCGCAAGCGTAAGCGATGCTCCTTCGGCAAGGGTGTTCACAAGCAAGCCCATGTTGCCTGTGCTCGATTGCATATCGATCGCCAGGGGGCTGTTCGCGCTTGTCACGTAGGTTGCGTTAAGCGTGAGCGCGCCCGTGACCTCGCCCACAAGTGGCGAGGCGAGCTTGCAGATGTCCTTTTCGGTATCGCTCTTGGGCGTGCCCACGGTTACGGTGGCAGCAAGCGTCTTGTCCGCGCCCGTGACCTCTGCGGCCACGATGGGCTGGGCATCGGTACCCTTCCAGGTGAGCTTTACGGTGCTGTTGGCGTCGCTGAGCTCGATGTTGTTGAAGAGCGTCTGTTGACGGTCAGGGTCCTGTCGCCGAGGTTGAGCGCGCCTTTGAAAGGGTAGGCATCGCTGCCGAAGCCCTGGAACGTGAGGCTACCCAGGCCGTCCACGATCTCCGCGCCGCACACGTCGAAGTCGATACCGGTCGAGCCACCTTTGGAGATGTTCGCGTTCTGGTAGATGGCGGGATCGGTGTTGGAGATGGCGATAAGGTCGGCGTTGGACTCAAAGGTAATGGCCGTGACGGCGCCCAAGTCGTCAGTGATGACATTGCCGTCACCCAACGCGTGCCTGAGATCCTCGACAGTAGCGATGGTGGGGGCGGTGTTTGCCTGATCAGCAGCATCCGCGTCCGCGTCATCCGCTTGTTCTCCGTCAGCAGCACCCTCATCGGCAGCCGCATCGTCTTGGGACGCGTCGCCCTCCGTTCGGGGTATCGCCGTTAGTGGTTCCATCGGTCGTGGAGTCCTGTGATTCGCCAGCGTTGGTAGAACCGTCGCCGCCCTCGGTAGCGCCAGCGTCGGCGCCCGGAGTCGTTGCGACATCATCAGATGTAGTCTGGTCAGCATCTTGCAGCGCGGTGGCCACAGCATCCTGTACGGAGCGCGCCGTGTTGCCCGCGGCGCGCGCGGCGGAGACGGATGCCTCCATGACGGCGTCGAGCTCTTGCGCGAACACCTCCGTGGAGGGCGCAAGCGCCTGGAAAATCATGATCGCGGTCAGGCATGCGGTTGTTATGCGCTTTGCCGTTCTCATCTGGTCCTACCTCGTTCTATCTCATGCCCCGTGCGGGGTCTCAAAATCACAGATTGCGGTTGGCCTACGCAGCCCTGCACGTAACACCGATGTCATCCAAGCTGCCGGGCGCGGCATCCGTCGAACGGTAAAAGGTATAATCTCCGACCCGGGATCCATGGTGAACGTTAACCGACCTTCCATCAAAGGTCGCGTCGGAATGATTCGTCGCCAAAAATGGGTCAAGCTCAACCTTGTCGCCCCATGTAAGCTTGATTTTTGTTGGCGCGCCCGTAACGGTCGCGCGATAGTTGTAAGCGTCGAAAGCGTTGATATCCGAGTTCTTGTCGACCCACTCGCCCGAAACGCCCGAAGCCGTTACCTCTGCACGCTCGGAAGGCGCAATCTTGGCGGCGAGCCATTTAAGATTGGTGCCGGGGCTATTGGAGCCGACCTGGGCCTTAACGGTGAAGGATGCTTTGTTGAGGTCCGCCTTGGAAAATGTAACCTTATAGGTATACATGGTTGCCCTGTTGGCAGGGAAGGAAAGGTCGACCGTGCCGCCCGCCGTCAGCGTGGGCGAACCGCTTATGCTCCAAGCTTTCGTCGTTCCCGTCGCCTTCACGCTCAGCGTCGCGTTAACGTCCTTGTCGTTGACCTTGTTCTTGTCGCCCAGCAGATGGTTGTAAATGCGAAAGGTAAAAGAGCAGTTTTCCCCACTCGTGTCGGCGATGACGCTTCGGACGGCAATACCCTCATCATTCAGCGTCTCATTCGTGTAGCCCGTAAGCATGTCCGAGGCAAACAGCGCCTGTGACGTGCCCGAGACAGCGACCGACTTAAGGAAGTCGCCCGCCAAAAAGGCCGTGTAAGTAAGGTGGGTACCCGCCGCAATCGCGACGGCGCATAGCAGCACCGCAACCGCCCACAGGCGCTTGCGCATTTTGGAAGCAGGGGCCGCCGACTCTACGCAGCAAGGCTCTGCCTTAGAATCATCCACCTGCGCAAAGTGCTTGCCAACAGGCCTCGCGATTTCATTTTGCTCTTTCTTGTCTTTTCGCATCTGGCGCCCCTCCCTTCTTGTTATTAGTTGCCACTCGTGCCGCGAGCAATTAGATAAACCATGTCGGTCTCTTTGACGTTGGAGACCGTCTTTCCGTTTACGGTCACAACGCCCGGATTCCATGTGCACTCGATGATGAAGTTCGTGGCGGCGTTGGCTGTTTTGCCATTCCAGCCATCGAGCCCACTCCCTGCGAACTTGTGGTACCGATACAGCGGACGGGCGTTTTTCTGGACATTCACGTACGAGCCGTACGTCGGGTCGTTTGCCTCAAGCTCTTTAGCCAACGCACTTGTCCCGTCCGCGGAGTTGATAAAAGCAAACTCAATCGGGGTGCTGCTCTTCTTGCTCCATGAGTAGGTGCGGTTGAGCCCGTCGAGGCCGACCACAGTGCCGTTTTTATCGTTCGGATTATTGACCGTCACGTGATACACGTTGATTGTCAGCCCCGTGATATTCGTTGTGTTGGCAATCTGCAGCTCAAACGCTTGACCGCCGGCAGCGGGATCGCCATTGTCGCTCTGCACACAAAACGCGCGACGAACGGTCACGGTGCCGTCTATGTTTTTAACATCGCCCCGTGACTCGTCATACGAAATCTCGATGGGCTCGATGCTCGTCTGGTTGGGACCCATGATCTTAAGCTGCGCGGGCGTTTGGATCTTGCCCACCGTAGACAGACTTTTGCTGCCCACAAACCACGAGAGCGACAAGCCGATGATAAGAGCGATTGCCGCCAGCAATATCAGGACCGCAAGGGCCTGTGCGCGGTGGTTTTCTATCCAATTGCGGGCATCGCCGAGGCGCGTTTGCATGGTGCTCATGAGCTCACGCCCTCCTGAGCGCTAATTCTAAGTTGGATGTATTTGACCTTATTGCCGATCTGCTCGTCGGCATTGTTGTACAGCGCCGAG
>ENA-OQKX01000359-OQKX01000359.1-human-gut-metagenome-genome-assembly--contig:-NODE-359-length-10215-cov-2.033307_pt1 | contig 10215 bp, 13 predicted proteins | sample MGYA00242654_ERZ504810 | MGnify/ENA primary metagenome ERZ504810 (study PRJEB26092, sample SAMD00036378) | human gut metagenome | host: Homo sapiens | study: EMG produced TPA metagenomics assembly of... | reverse complement strand
AATACTCTGATAAGATAATGTCATTCAGTTTTGAAGCAGCTAGTGATAATAGGAGTTGAAAGTATTTTAGGTATGTTCATTAGCTGTTGATATTAGGATAAGAGAAAAGGAGATTCTTATGTCAGAAAAAAGAGAGTTAGTTTTGAAAGCATTTCGTGGAGAAAGTGTTGATCGTGTCCCGGTGGGATTTTGGCATCATTTTACTACTGAAGCAGAGTGGTTACATGGTTTTGAAAATCCAGAAATTATTGATAAAAATAAGGCTGGTCATAAAAAATTTATAGAAGAAGTCAAACCCGATTTTGTTAAATTGATGAGTGATGGTTTCTTTGCATACCCACAACCTGCTTTTAAAGACTTTAAGTCAATCAGTGATTTGCAAACAATTGAACCTTTAGGTGCAAATCATCCTTGGATTTCTGCCCAAGTTGAACTTGTAAAAAGTTTGATTGCTGATTTTCCTGAAGATATCGTTGCAATTTACAATATCTTCGCTCCGGTTACTTATTTTAAATGGTTAGTTGGAAAGGTTTCGGGTGGAGATGACGCTATCGCAGATTACATTGAGGAGAACCGTGAAGCTTTGAAGCATGTTTTAGATGTTATTGGCGAAGACATCGCAAGTCTTAGTCAGAGAGTGATTAAAGAAGCTGGTGCTGATGGTATTTACCTAAGTGTTCAAAGTATTCAAGATAATCGTGTTAGCGCTGAGACTTATAAGGAAATCATTTCTCCAAGTGAATTAAAGGTTTTAGATGCAGCTAATGAGGTCAAGGGTCACAATATTCTACATATTTGCGGTTACGAAGGGGCTCGTAATAACATCGAACTCTTTAAAGATTATTCTGCTCAGGTAATTAATTGGGCGGTTGGTCCTGAAGGAATTAGTTTGGCAAAAGGCCGTAACATTTTTGGAGGTCGCACAGTTCTTGGTGGGTTTGAAAATGGAAAAGATGGTCTTCTATATACTGGAACTAAAACAGCTATTCAAGAAAAGGTTAGGGAGATTATTGCTGATACTGGAACCCATGGGTTAATCATTGGTGCTGATTGCACGATTCCAAGTGATGTTAACCATGAGCGTATTGAATGGGTACGTGAAGCAGCAATTTTGTAAGAAAAAGGAGAGATTAATATGAGTAAAAAGACATGGATTATTGGTGGAGCAGTTGTTGTAGCACTTATTGGGGCTACAGTTATTGGACGTAGCTTAACAGGAGATAAAAAAGCAAAATCAGACTCTGGAAAGGTAACAACATTAAAGGTTGCCCATACTCAAAACTATGTTCCTTATGATTTTGTTGATAAGGATGGTAATTCTGATGGCTATGAGGTAGCTGTATTTAGATATTAAATCTAGATACTCTGAAGAATTATTGTTCTTTCGATTAGGTGATTTTTATGAATTATTTAATGAGGATGCTTTAGTCGCATCACGTGAACTTAATATTACCTTAACAGGTCGTCCTACAGGAGATGAGGAACGCACACCGATGTGTGGCGTTCCTTTTCATGCAGCTAATTCATATATTTCTCGTTTAGTAAAAAAAGGATATAAAGTAGCAATTTGTGAACAATTAGAAGACCCTTCTAATGCGAAAGGATTAGTGGATCGAGGAATTGTAAAAATTGTTACACCAGGAACTTATATGGATTCAACTATGGATGCCAAAACTACAAACTACATGGCATCGTGTGATATTTCTAGTTTTGAAATTACAGTGGTTTATTGTGAATTAAGTACGGGTGAATTGAAATATCAAACTCTACAACGATCATTAGTTGCTTTACAAAAAGCACTGTTAGAACAAAATGTAAGTGAACTTGTTTGTCCGATGGCAATGGACAAAAAATGGATGAGTGCACTAGAAGAAATGGAAACAATACTTATTTCGAAACATAAAAAGTCAAGTGTTGATTCACAAGATCTACCGTTATTAAATGGAATTGAATCCGAGTCATTAAAAGAGGCGTTTGCACTTTTAATGGCATATTTAAAAGATACACAAAAACAACATATTGATCATTTCTTGCCGATTGAATCGATGGACAAAGATAGAGTGCTAGTTATGGATTATGAAACCAAGAATCATTTAGAATTGGTTTCAAGTCAATCAACAAATGCTAAGGCAGAAAGCTTATGGTCTTTTATGGATAAATGCCAAAGCGCAATGGGATCAAGACTATTAAAAAGATGGATTGAATATCCGTTAATTGATGCAAATAAAATAGCTAAAAGACAAGCTGCAATCAAAAGATTTAAAAAGAAAAACTTCAATGTTAAAGAGAAAAATCTAAAAAGAACATTTAGTGTATGTATATGATATGGAAAGACTTGCAAGTCGTATGGCTTATGGTAGTGCTAGTCCTAGAGATGTTTTACAACTTGTTGCTACACTTGAACATGCAAAACCTATATTAGATTTAGCTGTTTCTTTGAATTCATATCCAGAATTTTCTCAAGTACCAGATTGCCAGGGATTATATAATGAAATTAAAAATGCGATTGTAGAAAATCCACCACTAACACTAAAAGAAGGTGGTGTATTTAATGATGGTTACAATCAAGAATTGGACGAAGTAAGAAGGATTGCAAAAAAAGGTAAAGATTTTATTTTAGAACTTGAGGCTAAAGAACGTGAAAGAACGGGTGTAAAATCATTGAAAGTGGGATACAAGGGTCTATTTTTGGCTATTTTATCGAAGTTCGTAATGGGAATTTATCAAATATCAAAGATGAATTTGGATATCATGCAAAACAAACACTTGCCAATGCAACAAGATTTGTTACACAAGAATTAAAAGAAAAAGAAGAACAAATTTTACATGCACAAGAAACAAAGGTGAAGTTGGAACTAAAGTTTGTTTAATGATTTATTATTAAGAATAAAAAAGATTTATTTGATCTTCATGCATGTGCACAAGCATTGTCTACAATTGATGTACTAGTTTCTTTGGCAATCCTTGCTAGTGAAAAAGGATATGTATGTCCAGTTTTTCATCCTGGATACAATGTCAATGTAGTAGAAGGAAAACACCCGATATTAGATGATCGTATGAAGAAAAAAAGATATGTATCGAATGATTGGAAAATGTCAGAAGATGAACATGTTCAATTAATTACAGGACCCAACATGGGTGGTAAATCCACTTATATGCGACAAAACGCTTTATTGGTGGTAATGGCACAAATGGGAAGCTTTATTCCAGCAAAAACAGCAGAATTACCTATTTTCGATCGTATTTTTACAAGAATTGGTGCTTCGGACGATATATTAACTGGAAAAAGTACATTTATGGTAGAGATGATAGAAGCAAATGCTGCTTTGTGTTATGCAACAAAACATTCTTTAATTTTGTTTGATGAAATTGGTCGAGGAACAGCAACATACGATGGTATGGCTCTTGCACAGGCAATGCTCGAATATATTGATGAAGCTATTGGTGCAAAAACATTATTTTCAACACACTATCATGAATTAACAGATTTAGAAAAAGAACATCCATCAATGCATAATGTTCATGTGGATGTTCGCGAAGAAAAAAATGAAATTGAATTTAGATACCGTATTATTGACGGAAAAGCAGATAAGTCGTATGGTATCAATGTTGCGCGTCTAGCGCATTTACCAAAAGTTGTTTTGGACAGAGCGGCACAACTTCTAACAAATTTTGAAAATCAAGATAATAATCAAAATTATCAACCAAGTTTATTTGTGATGGAACAAGTGCAACCAGAAAAATCCAAACTTTTACAACAATTACAAGAATTAGATATTGATTCAATGACACCAAGAGATGCTCTGGATTGTCTGTATGAATTAAAGAAACTAAGTGAAAAAATCGAATTATAAATATGAAAATCATATGAATGGAGGTGTGAAGTATGACTAAGATTCATGTTTTGAGTGAACATTTAACAAATATGATAGCGGCTGGAGAAGTTGTTGAAAGACCAGCTGGAATTGTAAAGGAATGCGTTGAAAATAGTATTGATGCAGGTGCTACAGTCATAGAAGTTGAAGTCTTTCAAGGTGGTATTGAAAGAATTGTGATTACAGATGATGGTTGTGGAATGGATCATGAAGATGCACATTTAGCTTTTATGCGACATGCCACAAGTAAAATGCATTCTGAAGAAGAATTGTTCAATATTCAAACGATGGGATTTAGAGGAGAGGCATTACCAAGTATTGCTTCTGTTGCCCAAGTCGAATTACAAACGAGCAATGGCAAAGAAGGTACCTTATTAAGATATAACTATGGAAGTTTGGATGTGGATGAAAAATGTAATTGTCCTAGAGGAACAAAATTAGATGTTTCTGGATTGTTCATAAAAACACCGGCTCGATTCAAACATTTGAAAAGTACTTCATATGAATTTTCTGTCATTGCAGATTTAATGAATAAAATGGCATTATCACATCCGGATATTCGTTTTCAACTTTCTCATGATGGGCGAGTTGTATTTCAAACGAGTGGAAATGGAAATATTCAAGAAATTCTATATCAAATGTATGGGAAAGAAGTAGCACAGAATGCAATTCATTTTGAAGGAAGTAATGAAGATTTTCATATTCATGGATATGCGATTCAGCCAAAAATAAATCGTGCAACAAAATATTTTATGTTTTTAACTCTAAATACAAGATTGATTCGTAGTGTCGCAATCCAAAAAGCGATCCTAGATGCTTATAGTGATTATATGCCGCCAAATCGTTTTCCAATCGTAGTATTACAGATGGATTCAGATACACAATTGGTTGATGTAAACGTTCATCCAAATAAATGGGAAGTTCGTTTATCAAAACAAGGCGAAATGTTAGATTTAATCAAGAAAACGATTCAAGATGCTTTAAATGCTTCTTTAAAAACAGTTTCAGTAAGTAAACCAGAAAAGAAAAGTGTTATATTTGAACAGCCAGAAATACAATATTCATATCCTGTTAAGCCGCATTTAAAAGAAGATAAAACGATTGAACAAAGTTTTCAAAACTATAAGCCAATTAAAGAAACAATAGTTGAGGAAAAAAGAATATATGAAGAAAAAAAGATTCCTGAAATAAAAATACAAGAAGAGCCTATTTCATATCCATTACCTAAAGTGGAAGAAACGAATGATAAGGGTCCTGAATTTTTTTAAGCACTTGCAGGTTTTTAGCCCCAACTTTCATGATTCCTATATATTATGTAGTAATGAAGAAGGATTAGTTATTGTGGATCAGCATGCTGCACAAGAAAGATATCATTATGAACAATTGAATGAAAAACTATTGGTTCAATGTACAAATAAACAACCATTAATGGTTCCTATTCAATTGGATGTCTCAAGTAATGTTTTAGCTCAATATATGACAATCAATGAAAAAACAGCATTTTTTGGGATTGAATTTGAACCATTTGGAACAGATCAATTGATTCTTCGTGAAATTCCGCTATGGTTTCATGATGTGGACCAGAAACAATTTTTACAAGATTTATTAGATTATTTTGTGGAAAATCAAGACGTAGATATGGCAAAACTTAGAAAACATATGATTGCGACTATGGCTTGCCATAGTTCAATTCGTTTTAATCGACCATTATCTATGCAGGAAATGGAGCAAGTCATTTTAGATTTACAAAAGTGTAAACAACCATATCACTGTCCCCATGGAAGACCTACAGTTATTGTGATGAGTGATGGTGAGTTGAGAAAGGAATTTGAAACGTGGATAGACAAAAAGTTTTAGCAATTGTAGGACCAACCGGAATTGGAAAAACAAGCCTTTCTGTATGGTTGGCAAAACAATTGAATGGAGAAATAATATCTTGCGATAGTATGCAAGTATATAAACAATAGGATGTTGGTACAGCAAAAGTTACTAAAGAAGAAATGCAGGATATTCATCACGAATTGATTGATGTCCAAAATTATGATGAACCTTATAACGTAAAGGTTTTTCAAGAAAAATGTCGTAAAGCTATCGAAGATGTTGTAAAAAGAGGAAAGTTTCCTATTTTATGCGGTGGAACAGGACTTTATTTAAAGGCAGCGTTATATGACTATGAATTTCAAGAAGAACAAGAAGATACAGCTTATACAACCTATTTAAATTCTAAAACAAATGAAGAATTGGTTGTGATGTTAGAAGAAAAGATGCAAAAGCTTTAGAAAAATTCATCCTAACAATCGTAAACGTTTAATTCGTGCTCTACAAATTTGTCATAGTGGTACTTCAAAATCAGAACAAGAAGACAAACAACAACATATTCCATTGTATGATGTATACTTTTAGGTTTAGATGTGAAACGAGAAATTTTGCATGATCGAATCAATAAAAGAGTGGATATTATGTTTGAAAATGGTTTGGTCAAAGAAGTAGAAGAACTATTCTCAAATCCAAAAACATGGGAATATACAAGTTTTCAAGGTATTGGATATAAAGAGTTTAAAGATTATTTCTTAAAAGAAAAAAGTATAGAGGAAGTAAAAACAGCTATAAAAACACATTCTAGACAATATGCGAAAAGACAATATACATGGTTTAAAAATCAAATGCCAGTACATTGGTTTGAAGCACAAAATAGAGATGAAATATATAGTGCAGTAAAGGAATGGTTGGATGATGAAGACAAATGAGAGAAGTGAATTGTTGCTTGGAAAAAAAGCATTAGAAACACTAAATGATAAGATAGTCCTTGTTGTTGGTGTAGGTGGAGTTGGATCTTTTTGTGTAGAAGCCTTAGCAAGAACTGGGGTAGGTCATCTAATTCTAATAGACAAAGATTGCGTGGAACCCAGCAATATTAATCGTCAATTGGTTGCAACTTTAGATACAGTAGATCAAATTAAAGTCAATGTATTGAAAGAAAGAATTCGTACACTAAATCCAAATTGTATTGTGGATACATTTGCATTTTTCTATGATCAAACTAAAAGATGATGTGATTTTTTCACAATCTATTGATTTTGTGGTAGACTGCATTGATTCCATTCAAAGTAAAAAGGATTTAATGCAAGCCTGCATAGATCGAAATATACCATTCTTATCAAGTATGGGAATGGCTAGGCGCAAAGATCCTACAAAACTTGTTGTTACGGAAATAGAAAAGACAAGTTATGATCCAATGGCTAAACAAATTCGTCAATGGAAACGAAAAAATCGTATTCGAAATAAATATGGGTTGTAGCATCTACAGAAATTCCTATACCAGTAGAATCAGGACAACCATTACCAAGTGCAATTTTTGTGCCTGCAAGTGCAGGACTACTTCTTGCGAGTACCTGTATAGATCGATTGATTGAAGTATAAAACGAAAGGAAGAGTATATGAAGGACGTATTTATTGTAAATCCTAAATCTGGAAAGAACAGTCAATATGAATTGATTAAGGAAATTAAAGAACATTTTCAAGGAAAAAGAATCATTATCGAAAAAACCAAAGGTCCTGAACATGCGACATTTATCGCAAAAAAATATGCTCTATCCAATGAACCTGTACATTTATTTGTTTGTGGTGGAGATGGAACTTTGCATGAAGTTATTAATGGGTGTGCAGAAAAAGAAAATGTGACCATTTCTGTGATTCCGATTGGTACGGGAAATGATTTTGTGAAATATTTTGAAAATTTAAAAAGAGAAGACTTTTTAAATTTGGCAAACTATTCAGAACCAGAATATATAGATTGCGACTTAATAAAAGTAAATGGAGAATACTCAATAAATACTGTTTCCTTTGGCTTTGATGTAGAAGTCGCAAAACAAGTGAATGAACTAAAGAAAAAAATGACCCACAGAAGGTATTATTCCATACGCATTATCCGCTTTGATTAGTTTGAGAAAACCAATATGTAAAGAATATCAAATTCAGGTCGATACAAAAAAATTACCGAAAGATAAATATGGATTTTTAGTATTTGCGAATGGAAAATACTATGGTGGAGGCTTTAAACCATGTCCAGATGCCAATATTGATGACGGATGGATGGATGTTTGCCTGATTTCAAATGTGAAAAGACATCAAATCATAAAATTGGCAAAAAAATACCAAGAAGGAAATCACCTTCAATACACAAATCTAGTCTCTATGTATCAGGCAAAAACAGTTCATTTAGATACGGAAAATGAGCTTATTTATGCAAATCTAGATGGAGAAGTCAAAGGATTTAAAAATCCAACAATCGAAATTGTAGAGAAGGCAATTCGACTTGCCCTTCCTAGAATATCGTGAGTATGATACAATATTCAAAAATATAGGGAGTGTGAAAAATGGATTCGGATTTATGGATACAAATCCTAGAGTTAGTAGTTTTATTAACATTATCAGGCTTTTTCTCTTCAGCTGAAACGGCAATGGTTTCAGTCAGTAAAATTCGCTTGAGAACATTAGAAGAAGAAGGAAATAAAAAGGCTGCACTAGCCTTAAAAATATTGGAAAATCAATCGAAAATGTTGAGCGCAATACTTATTGGAAATAATTTAGTTAATACTTCAGCTGCAAGTATTGCCTCATTGATTGCGTATTCTTTTGGTGGAGCAGCCGTTAGTATAGCTACATTTATTATTACTTTTTTAATTTTAGTATTCGGTGAAATTACACCAAAAACATGGGCTACGATTAATGCGGATAAACTTGCGCTTGCGTATGCACCTATAATTATTTTTTTGATGAAAATATTAACGCCTGTTATTTGGTTTGTGAATTTGTTTAGTTCAGGTATTTTAAAATTAATAGGCATACAAAATTCAAATAAAAATATATCAATGACTGAAAGTGAATTGCGTACAATTGTAGATGTTTCGCATGAAGAAGGTGTCATTGAATCAGATGAAAGACAGATTATTAACAATCTGTTCGATTTTGGTGATGCAGAAGCTAAAGATGTTATGATACCGAGAATTGATATGGTTGCCGCAGATATTACGACGGGATATGATGAGATTCTGGTGTTGTTTAGGGAAACGATGTATTCGAGGATTCCGGTGTATGAGGAAGAACAGGATAATGTTGTCGGCATTTTATATCACAAGGATTTAATTGTTGCGCCGCATGGCACACAGTTTGAAATCAGAAAAATCATGCGCAAGCCTTATTATGTTTATGAACATAAAAATATTTCCGAACTGTTTAAGGAAATGCAGAAACAGTCACAGGGGATTGCAATCGTATTAGACGAATATGGTTCTACGGCAGGCATGATTACAACAGAGGATTTATTGGAAGAAATCGTCGGGGAAATCCGTGATGAGTATGATAATGATGAAACAGAACCATTTGTTAAAATCGATGATTATACATATCATATTGACGGAACGTATAAATTAGATGATGTCAATGAAAAATTGTCAACAGCCCTAACATCTGAAGATAATGATTCAATCGGTGGTTATATTATTGAAAAGCTGGACAGGATTCCGGCGGCAGGAGAAAAACTGCGCGTGGATAATCTGGAATTTACAGTAGAAAAAGTAGAATCCAACAGAGTTGTATCTGTGATTTTAAAAGTTTTTTAGTATAACCGGGCTTTTCCTTTCATAGGATAGATTAAGAAAAATGAATCTTGAATCTGGAGGGAAAATGGCAGTAAAAGGATTTCAAACTTGTAAAAACATTGATTATAGCATATGTAATAACGGCAGTTTTGCTTCTGTTAACGGCCTTCGGGCTGTATCGTCTGCATTTGTCAGACTGGCAGGTAATGGCAGCTGTCGTTATTATTTATGCTCTTTCATGCTTTGCCGGCGGCTATATTTTAGCAAAAGCACAGAAAAGCAGAAGAATGTTGTGGGGCATGGGCTTTGGTATTTTATATTTTACCGTGCTGACGGCTGCCGCCTTTATTCTTACAAAAGGGGCAGATATTGATATGACAGAACTTGTAAAGGCACTGATTGTCTGCCTTTTGGCAGGTGGAGCCGGAGCATTTGCAACGCCTGAATAAAATAACAGAAATGTCAGGATTAAAGCTGTACTGTAAGATGTCCGGATTGCATCAGTGCTGAAATTTTATTAAGAAAAATTAAAGGAAAATCAGATTCTTTGCAGAATATATAAAGTATAGGCGCTTTTAACAGGATGGACTGTTTACCGGATAGGAGGCTTTGAATGAATATCAGGGAAGAACAGGAAAAATACGAGCATGAGCATTTAAGCAGATTTGCCAGCTTCAGTGATGAATCGCAGGGGCGGGACAGACCGGAAGAACCTTGTACGGTGCGCCCTGCATATCAGC
>ENA-OQKX01000358-OQKX01000358.1-human-gut-metagenome-genome-assembly--contig:-NODE-358-length-10240-cov-2.781766_pt1 | contig 10240 bp, 10 predicted proteins | sample MGYA00242654_ERZ504810 | MGnify/ENA primary metagenome ERZ504810 (study PRJEB26092, sample SAMD00036378) | human gut metagenome | host: Homo sapiens | study: EMG produced TPA metagenomics assembly of... | reverse complement strand
CGCCATCAAGGCAGCCGGCTTCACCAGCCGTGGAGGTGCTGACCGGCCACGGCTTTGAGACCCAGGAGCTGTAAAAGAAAATAAAGCACAACCCTCTCCGTTTTTGCTGCGCAATGCCGGGAGGGTTGTTTCCGTAAACTGTGAGGAACCTTATGACCCAAACTGCGAAAAAATCCCCCTTCAGCATGAATGTGGACCTGATGCACGGGCCCATTTTCAAAAACCTGCTGCTGTTCATGCTGCCCATCTTCATCTCCAGCCTGTTCCAGCAGCTCTATAATACCGTGGACACCATGATCGTGGGCAATGTACTGGGCGATACCGCCCTTGCCGCCATTGGCTCCTGCGGCTCGATCTACGAGCTTCTGGTTGGTTTTGGCCTCGGTATCGGCAACGGCCTTGCAATCGTTGCAGCGCGCTCCTACGGGGCGCAGGATCACGATCTGCTCAAAAAGACCGTGGCAGGCTCACTGGTCATCGGTCTGGTGGCTTCCCTCTGCATTACGCTGGCGGGTGTGCTGGGCCTGCACACGCTGCTCCTCATGCTGGACACCCCGGCGGAGATCCTGGACGATGCGTACCGCTACATTTTGACCATCGATCTGGGCGTGCTGGTCATGTTCGCCTATAACCTCTGCGCGGGCCTGCTGCGCGCCATTGGCAACAGCGTGATGCCGCTGGTGTTCCTGCTCATCTCCTCGGGCCTGAATGTGGTGCTGGATCTCCTGTTCATTGCAAGGATGGGCATGGGGGTGCAGGGAGCGGCTGTGGCAACGGTCATCTCGCAGGGCGTTTCGGTGGTGCTCTGCATCCTGTACATCTTCCTCAGAGTGAAGATCCTGCTTCCGGAAAAGCAGCATTTCAGGGTGGGCAGCCACCTTTACTGGGAGTTGTTCAGCCAGAGCATCTCCATGGGCCTGATGAGCAGCATCGTCTCGGCTGGCTCGGTGGTGCTGCAGTACGGCATCAACGGGCTGGGCACGCTGGTCATCGCCGGTCACACCGCCGCCCGGAAGCTGTTCTCCTTTACCACCATGCCGGTCATGGCCATGGCATCGGCATGCTCCACGTTTGTTTCCCAGAACCGCGGCGCAAACCAGCCGGAGCGTGTCCGCAAGGGCATGAAGGAGATCGCCCTGTACAGCGTGGTGGTGGCCGTGCTGGCGATCTTTCTGATGCAGCTGGGCGCAGAGTGGATGGTGCGGCTCATCTCCGGCTCCAGCGAGCCTGTGGTTCTGGAAAACGGTGCACGGTATCTGCTCTGGAACGCGCCCTTCTACTCGGTGCTGGGTGTTCTGCTGGCCACCCGCTATGCCCTGCAGAGCCTGGGGCAGAAGGTCCTGCCCCTCTTCTCCAGTGTCATCGAGCTGGTGGGCAAGGTGGTATTCGTGCTCTTCTTCATCCCGAAGTTTGCCTATAACGCCGTCATCCTCTGTGAGCCCATCATCTGGTGCTTCATGGCGGCGTACCTCGTGCTGGTCTACCTGCACGACCCGTTTGTGTTCCCGAAAAAAGCAGAATAAGGAAAAGACCCGGCTGCCGATGACAGCCGGGTCTTTGTGTCTGCAGGAAGTGGATGAAACGGATCGGGCAATGGGGCTTACAGTGCCGAATAGCCGAAGCTGTTGACCAGTGCATCGATATGCTGGCCTGCCTTGCACATGGGGCACTCGCGGGAATCGAAGCTGGCGTAATCGGGCAGGTTGAGGGGTCAAAAATGAGGTGACCGGGATGCCCAGGCACTCGGTAGCGGTGGCGAAGATGGCGCTCAGGCCCGCCACGGTGCCGCCGTAGTAGTTGACTGCCTCGATCGCAGCCTGCACGGTATAGCCGGTGGTGATGGAAGCAGCCAGGATCAGCACGTGCTTGCCCTTGACCATGGGGGCCAGATTGTCGCGCAGGATGATCTGGCTGCCGGTGGTGTACTCCGGGGTGATGACATAGATGGTCTGGTGGGCATTCATGTTGGCAAAGCCGTCCTTGGTCAGCTCGTTGGCAAGGCAGGTGCCGATGACCTGTGTACCGTCCAGGCAGAGGACAGTATCCACGATGGTGTTGTGCTGGTAGGCAGCCACCAGCTCTTTTGCCACGGCCTTTGCCTCGGAAAGGCGGGACTTCTGGGTGGTGACATCGATATAGTAATTGATGTGGCTGTGGCTGGTTGCGAAATGGCCCTTTGCCACACGCAGGAACAGATTGCTCTTGTTGGTGGGAAGCTTTACCATGTTGATCATAACTGCAACACTCCTGTTCTGTCAAACTACGGCCCATGGCCTTTTTGAGCGGAAACACAAACAGCGCGGCGGCCCCTGCCGCTGCGCTCCCATTCTTTTCCATGAACCTATGGTATCAGAAAATGCGGGTGTACACAAGATACAGAATTGCTGAAAATTTGAAGAAAAATTGAGACACTTTGCCAGCACAAACGGCGCAAAAAAGCCGCCCGGCTTTCCCGGACGGCTTGGGATGTACGTTGGGGAGATTACTTGGTGGTGGTAGAGCCGGAGCTGGCGCTTGCGGCACGAGCCAGAACCCAGTTCATGGAATACTCGGCATACTGCAGGTCGGGGCAGTAGGTAAAGACCAGCTTTTCGCCCTCAGCCAGAGAGGTGTTGAGCGTGATGGTGCCCTTATTGATAGCGCTGTTTGCCAGGTTGGTGTCCAGCAGGGAAGCGTCGATCTTAAGTTCGTTGCTGGTTCCACCAACATACTTTGCCTTCTGCTTGCCGTCCTTACCGTAGACGATCGCCTTGAAGTTGCTGGGCTGGATGGGCAGGTTGTTGGTGCGGCCAACGGTGATCTGGAAGGGGAAGGTAATGGTATTGCCGGTCAGGTTAATATCCTTGTACTTCTTGGCATTGTCATCGTAGGTGCCCAGAACAGCATTGATCTGCAGAACAGTGATGGAACCGGCACCATCGCAGTACAAGTTCTTGGTATCGGTCTGATCACAGCCGGAGAAGAGGCTGGCACCCGCAACGGCCACAGCTGCAACAGCGGAGTATTTCAGGAAAGAGCGGCGAGAAAATGCTAACGACATAATCGTTCCTCCTTATAATGTGCAAAGCGCACGAAAATGCCAAAAGGCTCTGCCTATACAATAGGCGAAACGGGGGCGAATGTCAATGGTTTTCACAAATATTTTGTGAAATTTTCCCACCGCCGCCGTGCAAATCATACGAAATTTCGTCCTGCTTGATCAGGCTTTGGTCTTGATCAGGCTTTGGTCAGGTCAGAGGCGTTGATGGTAAAGTTCAGGGTCTTGCCGGAAACAAAGGTCGGGGTGTAGGTCACACCGATCTGCTGCCAGGTGGTGGGCACCATGCAGACCAGCTCAATGTAGCCTGCACCCTGCGGGGGAATGGCAGAGGCCGTGGTAAAGCTCTCGGTGGCGCTGTCGTACAGCTGGACATAAGCGCCGCCCTCGGCTGCCTGACCGTCGCAGGTGAAGGAGAAGTCGGTGGTGGAGGCAGACAGAGCGTGGAAGTAACCGGCAGTGTTGGCAGCGATCTGCTCCGGGGTATCCAGAGGATAGGCCTCGCCGATCTCCAGAATGTTCTGTGCGCCGATGGCAAAGGTGTCGCGGCTGGAACGGTTTGCAGAGGTGATCAGCATGGCAATGTACTCATAGCCCTCGGCATCGGGGGCACTTGCCAGAGTAAAGACGCTGGTCAGCTGGACCGCCAGATTGTTCCAGTTGCTGATCTTATCGCCGACCTTGACCTCGATGGAAGAGTTATCGCCGGCCTGGCAGCCGCCCAGCACAGCAGCAGCGCCCAGAGCAGCGGCAGAAGCACCGGTGACCTTGAGGAAGGTGCGGCGGGAAATCTTGTTCGACATAAAGCTTGCCTCCTTAATCAATGGCAGAAATCTTTTTCTTCGCTGATTCGTTTATAGCATTTTTTACCGGAAATTGCAAGGCCCTGGGCACAGAATTAACAGGAGTTTCACACAGAAGCTCACTGGTTGGGGTCCAGGCCGCGCACATGGGTCTCGCTGGTCTTGACCAGATTCAGCAGGCTGGGGGTGTACAGCGGGTATTCCCGGGTCAGGCTCTCGGTGGTCATGGCAAGGCAGGAGGGGTCTTTCACGCCCTCGGCACCGTTCAGGTCCTCACCGGCCAGCAGGTCCTCCACGTTGCTCTCGCTCATCCGCATCACGGCATCGGAGTAGCCGGGCCAGCGGCGGGCCTCCACGCTGAACAGGCTCTGGGCGTTGTGGGGTTCGGCGGAATAGAGCAGGCGGAACATCTTGGCCACGGCCATCATCAGGTAGGTGCTGACCTCGGTGGTCAGGGCCTTGCTGTGGCACTCGGCGATCTTGGCATACAGCACGTTCAGGCTGTTGGAGATCAGCTTTTTGTTCATGGTGGGCAGAACGCTGCCATGGTAGACGTTGTCCTTCATCTTATCGGGGTTGGGCAGGTCATCGGCGTTCAGCATCATGCCGTTGCGCTCAGCCGAGCGGCCCAGCAGGTAATCGCAGGACACATTATAGTAATCCGCTACCCGGACAACAAAGTCCAGACCGCACTCGCGGATGCCCTTTTCGTAGTGGGAGAGCAGTGCCTGGGACACCCCAAGGTCTTCGGCGGCCTGCTTCTGGGTGATGCCGCGCTCCTTGCGCAGCAGCTTGATGATACGGTTGAATTCCATGATTTTGGACTCCTCAGTAGTGGAAATTGAACTTCTTTGAGTTTTGGTTTACAACATGTTGATTATACACAGTGAAAAACCAAAAGTAAAGCAAGAAAAGTGACGGAAATTCTCGTCATTTTTCGTCATTTTTGTCAAAAGGCTTGCCCCGGATACCATATCTATGCTAAACTAAAGACAATCAACGCATATTTTGTGGCGCACGGCCCGGGCAGGATGCCCACTGCCGGTGCGAAATTTTACAGCAAAGAGGAACTCTTTGCCAGATAGAGGTGTTTTTCCATGAAAACGTTCAAACTTCATCTCATCCGCCACGGCATGACGGCCGGTAATCTGCAGGGCCTGTACATCGGCAGCGGTACGGACATCCCCCTGTGTGATGAGGGACGCGCCCAGCTGAAGGAGCTGAAGGAGCGGTTCGAGTATCCGCAGGTGGACACGGTGTTCTCCTCCCCGCTGGTGCGCGCTGTGGAGACAGCGAACATTCTGTTCCCCAATGCAGGCCACCAGTTCACAGTGCACGACCTGCGGGAAGCGGGCTTCGGCGTGTTTGAGAACCGCCCCGTGAAGGATCTGGTCAAGGAAGAGGATTTCAAGAAGTGGATCACCCCCGGCTCCGGCTTTGTGCCCGAGGGAGCAGAGCCCACCGAGCAGTTCCACGCCCGCTGCGCCGAGACCCTGCTCAAGCTGTTTGAGTATATGATCCGGATGGATGTGACCGAGGCTGCCTGCGTGACCCATGGCGGCGTGATCATGAGTATGCTGAGCCAGCGCGCGCTGCCCTCCCGCCACCCGGAACAGTGGATGGCCGACCCCGGCTGCGGCTATACCGTCCAGACCGACGTGCAGCTCTGGATGCGCGACCGTCTGGTGGAGGCCATCGACATCGTGCCCTTTGGCTACGCCGATACCCTGCGCGGGCAGGCAGAAGCCGAGGAAAACGAGGCATTTGAGTAAGAATCTTTGCCGCGCCGCCCTGAAAATATCCAAAACACGTAAAAACGCGGAAGAACAGGTAAAATTCCGGGCAAATCTCTTGACAGAAAGCCCGGAATTTACTATTGTATAGAGAGAACTTATTTTCCCGTTAGGAGGAATCCCCGATGTCACAATCCCTGTCCCGCCGCTCGTTCCTGAAATATGCCGGTTCCGGTGCAGTCAGTCTGGCTGCTGCCCTGCTCACCGGTGTTTCGGGCGCGGCTCTGGCCCCCTGCTATGAGGGCGAACCTGCTCTGTTGGACGGCAAGGCGGCAGTGGAGCTGCTGGGCTATGCGCCTGCGCCGGAGCTGGACAGCACGTTGGTCTATCTGTCGGTGGAGAACCTCTCGGCCCGGCCGCTGGCTGTGGGTGCCAGCTACCTGCAGAGCCGCGGGCTGGACAGCAGGAACGCCCTGTACAGCCTGGGCACCGGCCTGACGGCTCTGTGTGACGGCAGACAGGTGCGGGTGGGCAGCTTTGCAGCTCCCCTCTACGGTGAGAATGCGGCAGATGCCTCTGCCTTTACCTTGAATCTTTCCGCAGGGCGCGGGGCGATGCTCCACTGCTTCTGCGAGACCCCGGCGGACTGGCAGACGCTGGAGCTGATCTATCAGCCTGACTTTGCCGCAGGCCAGACCGTCCATTTTGTGGTGCGCCGGGATGCCGATGAGGTCCATCTGGGCGCGGTGCCTGCCACCCTTGCCGAGGTGGGCAGCGTGGTCGATCTGTAAATAGCATAGCGTAAAAAGAGACGGTTCTGCATCGGATGAACTGCACCCCATTTGTTAGACAGTATGGTATACTGTTTAGGAAATGGGGTGTTTTTGTATGCCAAAGGGACAACGAAAGTACAACGGAGCTCAAAAGGTAGAAATCATCAAACAGCTTCACAATGAAAAATTAAGCTTTTATGAAGCGTCCAGCAAGTATGGAATTCCAAGACGTACGCTTCAAGATTGGGAGCGCATCTATCTGGAAGAAGGCGAAGAGGCACTTCTGGTAGAACGTCGAGGTCGAGCCTGTGCCGCCAGTGGGACACAGAAAGGCCGGAAGCCAAAGCTGGATAAGCAAGTAGAAGAAGATCTTATTGCAGAAAATCAGCGACTTCGGATGGAAATCGACTACTTAAAAAATTGAACGCCTTGGTACTGGAAGAGGAACGCCAAAACAGAAAGCACAAGTAGTTCAGGAGCTAAGGCAGAAATATCCATTAAAAGCATTGCTGCAACTTGCCGGACTTCCTCGCAGCACATTCTACTACTATCTGCATCGGTCTCAAAATCCTGCGAAGTACCAGATGGTAAAAGAACAGATCATTACAATCTTCAATGAGAACAAGAAGCGATACGGATATCGCAGAATTACACAAGAACTACACAACAACGATATTTGTGTGAATCACAAGACGGTTCAGAAACTCATGAAGCAGCTGGGCGTAGTCTGTCAGGTTCGCGCAAAAAGAAAGTACAACTCCTACAAGGGTGAAGTCGGAGAAGTTGCGCCAAACTTGCTGGAACGGCATTTCAAGACAAACCAGCCAAATCGAAAATGGGTCACAGATGTTACTGAATTCAAAGTGAACGACCAAAAACTCTATCTGTCTCCAATTCTCGATCTGTTCAATGGTGAAGTTGTCAGCTATAACCTGAGCCGCCATCCAAATTTCAAACAGATCACGGATATGCTGGAGGGCGCTTTTCAGAAGCTGCCAATTAAGGTTGACAATCTGATTCTGCATTCGGATCAGGGCTGGCAGTATCAGATGAAATCCTACCAAAATCTGCTGAAGGCAAAGGGCATTACGCAAAGTATGTCCAGAAAAGCTACTTGTCTGGATAATGCTGTTGCCGAAAATTTCTTCGGACTGCTCAAGACAGAACTGTTCTATTTGGAAAAATTTGATTCCATTGACCAGCTTGAAAAGGCCATTATCGATTACATCGACTATTACAACAATCGCCGAATCAAATTAAAACTAAACGGCCTGAGCCCTGTGCAATACAGGATTCAGACCGTTGGAGCTGCTTAATTCAATTTTTGTCTAACTTTTGGGGTTCATTTCAGGATTGCAGGACCGTCTCTTTTGCTTATAACAGGTTTTCCCCGGTGGAGTTCTGCACGGTTGAGCTCCTGCCCGGTCAGGCTGGACACCAGCGCCAGATAGCTGCGGCCTGCCGTCAGGGTCAGGGGGCGGCCGTTGGAATCATACAGGAAGAAGGTGGTCTCGCTGCCCTGCGTCCAGGTGATGTTCCACAGGTGGCCCTCGTTGAGCCAGACACCGACCGCCCATGGTCAGGTCGTAATCCAGCGTCACACCATCGTCACGCAGGGTGGATGCACTGAACAGAATGAGCAGGTTGTCGAAATCTGTCTGCTGGCCGTTGTTGGCATCCAGCTGCAGTGTGCCGTCCGCGTGGAGCATCCGGTAGGTCTTGCTGTCGGCATCGTAGGAGAAGCCGGTGGCGTTCTGCGCATCAAACTGGACCCGGACACTCATTGCGTCCGAAGCATCTGCATCGGGCAGCTTGCCGTTTTCCTGCATGGGCAGCAGATTGGGCACGGAGAGGAGGGTTCCGCTCTCGCTGTCGGAGCTGCTGGAAGAGGTGTCCGTGACGCGGGATTCTGTCAGGGCCGGGGAGATGTTCAGACTGCCCAGCACACCCGAAAGTGCTGCACCGCTGGTATGCCACAGCGGGACATTCTGCCAATTGGTCTCACAGGAAAAGGCATTGGTACCTACCTCCAGCGCGTCTACCGCGCGCAGAGAGTAGTAATCAAGGTAGTTCTGGTCAAACTGCCCGCCGCCCCGCTGCACCGGCAGTACCTGCTGGCCCACCAGCAGCCGCCAGTAAAGGTCCTGCCCGGCAGAGACAGGCCCGACCTGCGGCACAGCCCCCACGGCAGGGTAGACCAGGCAGAGCCTGGTGGCCTGCTGCTGTGCGGTCAGGGCTTCCAGCACCAGCGAGGCTGTGGAAAGCCCCCACTGAGTGGTGCTGGCGGCCGCGTTGTCAATGGTGATGGCGACCGGCCGCCGGCCCGGCCAGACAAGCTCCTGCCCGGTGAGCGGGTCAGTGGGACTTTCGGCGGGCTGGGAGCTGGGGTTGAGCGCACAGCCTGTCAGCAGTGCGGCGCAGAGCGCAAAACAGAGCAAAGCGCGCATCCAAAAGCGTTTCATCGGTTTCCCTCTTCTGCCCCGAGGGCGGGTGATTTAGTAGCTGAAATTGCTCCACTCATCATTGTCCACCAGTGCCAGATAGGTCTTGCCCCGGTTCAGGGTCATCTCCTCACCGGTCTCGGTGTAGAGCTTGAGCGGATGGGTGGGATGCGGCTTCTCCCAGCGGCCCACCTGCACGCCGCCCCGTGTGAAGAGGTACGCCTGCCCACCGGCCACATAGTTGACCGACTGGACATCGTGAGAATCGCCCGCATAGGCGGCGATATCGGCAAAGCAGACCACCACGTTGTCAAAGGTCAGCTGCTTGCCGGTCAGCTCGTCCACCGTGTTCTCATAGGCTTTTTTGGAGCGGTTGTACATTTCCAGCTTGTAGCTGCGGCCCCAGCTGTTGTAGGTCAGGCGGGTCCTGTAGCTCTCGGAGTGGGTGATGCTGATGGTTTTGGCCGCAGGGGCACCGGGAAGGTCATTGGAGGCTGCGGTGCGGTAGTCGGCAAAGTGGAAGAAAGGCGTTTCGTTGGCGTAGGTCAGGCCGATGCCGGCATTGCCGGCTGCCTGTTTGATCTCCTTGCCGGAGGTGAACTCGGTGTGTTCATAGGCTACATTGCGGCCGCGGTTGTCACGGTGGGCAACGTGGGGGTGGACCGGCGTGTTGAAGTAGCTCTTGCCGCCGATGTTCAGACCGGAGTAGTTGTAGACGCTGATGAACTTGGTGCAGGGGGCGCTTTCGCCGTCGTGGTAGTACAGCGCCTGCCAGGGCATCAGCAGCTGCAGGAACTGGTCCCGGCCGGAGCGCATGGGCCCCACCTCGGGGATGCTGTCGGCGTCGCGGTACACGGCACAGAAGCGAGTGATGCCGCCCTCTACCTTGCTCTCGATGAGCAGGTCAGCAGAAGAAAGGCCCCGCTGAGGGCGGGCGTTCTGCCGCTCGGAATAGCTGATGTTGTTGACCATCACGCCCACGATGCGGCCGCTGCTGCGGTTGGCCTCGCCGGTCAGCGGGTCGGCGTCGTAGGCAGGCAGCCAGCTGGACGCGGCCGGTTCCTCCGCTGCTGCGGAAGATGCGGCGGCCTCACTGGAAGCCGCTGCCTCGCCGGAGGCTGCCGCCTCCGAGGATGCAGAGGAAGAGCTGCTGGCGAGCTTCTGCCGCAGCCAGTCGGAAAAGCGGCTGCCAACGGCGGCAGAACCGGCGGCCCGGCAGCTGGTCAGTGCCAGCGAAGCGGCCGCCAGCCCGGACAGACGAAGAACGGAACGGCGAGTGATCTTTTTCATAGAAAGTACCTCCTGCAGGGGGAAAGGATCGCGGCGGGGTCAGGCACTGCCTGCCCGGAAAAGAGCCCAAATCGGATTTGCTTTGATTGTAACGATTCTGTCCGGTTTTGTAAAGAGGAACTTGTCGGGATAAAATCCCTCCATCTCGCCTGTGGCGAGACCG
>ENA-OQKX01000357-OQKX01000357.1-human-gut-metagenome-genome-assembly--contig:-NODE-357-length-10246-cov-2.360905_pt1 | contig 10246 bp, 13 predicted proteins | sample MGYA00242654_ERZ504810 | MGnify/ENA primary metagenome ERZ504810 (study PRJEB26092, sample SAMD00036378) | human gut metagenome | host: Homo sapiens | study: EMG produced TPA metagenomics assembly of... | reverse complement strand
GGTAGACCACGGTGCCGTCCGGCTTGATCCAGCGGGTCAGCGCCTCGGCCCCGATGACAGAGAGATCCTTGGGCGAGAACTTGGGCTGGAGGTACAGCTTGAACTCGCCGTTCTCAAGCGCCTGCGGCAGGCCGCTCAGCAGCTCACCGGTCAGGGTCTGCTTGACCTCCAGCTTTTTGTCAAACTGGACAGCAGACACGCGGGTATTGCTGTGCACCTGCTTGCGGGCAAAGTTTGCCTTGTCGATGGCGGCAGATGCGCTCAGGCAGCCGGGCTCAATGGCGTACACACCCATCCGTACCCGCAGGCGTACCTCCGGGTAATGCTGGGCCTGATACTGCTCAAACCGGCGGCAGAGCGTGTCTGCATAGTGGAGCGGGCCTTTCTCGTCGCGGCAGGGAGAGGTAGAGTACGAACTGGTCGCCTACCACCCGGGCACAGGTAGCACTCGCCCCAGTGGCGGGCCGCCTCGATGAGGAAATCGCTGAATTCCTTCAGCAGCTGATCACCGGTGGCGTAGCTGTATTTTTCGTTGAAGTATTTGAAGTTCTCGAAGTCACAGTAGAAGATCTGGTAGCCCTCGGCATAGCCGCCGATGATCTTGTGGGAGACCTCCTCCTTGAAACGGGTAAAGGCCAGCAGACCGGTCAGCCGGTCAAACTCAGGAGCAGAAGTCATGCCGCGGCTTACATCGTTCACGGCCAGATGCTTGCTCAGGTAGGCGTTGATGATCTTTGTGATCTCGCCCAGCTCCCGGCGGTTCTGGGGTGTCCAGTACCGTTTGCTGCCGCACACCACATAGGCAATGGCACCCTGATATTCGCCCTCGCCGTACATGGCAGCGTAGACCACCGTCTGTGCTCCGCCCTGCATCAGCAGTGCGCGCCCCTGCGGCGAGTACATTCCCATATTGTCGGCCTGCAGCACGGTGGTACCGTATTCATCGTAGCTGTGGAACAGGGTCAGGAAGTCCTCCTTGGTAAAGGAGTTACCGTTCAGAGGCACCGGCTCCGCGTGGGGAGAGGTCCACTGGAACTGCCGGGAGACGCTGCGTTCCCGGATGCAGGTGTCCACAATGGTAATGCGGTCCAGCTGCAGCCGGATGCCGACGATCTTCAGGAAGAGGGGGATAGCAGTCTCAAAGCTGTTGTTCTTCTCAAACAGTTCAAAGGCGGTGGAGATCAGGTCGTTGTGCAGGTAGCGTGCATCGATATCGGCCGTTTCCGGGGCGGCAGGAACCGCCTGGGCATAGCGCCGCAGATTGTCGCAGAACACATACTGGTTGCGGCCATTCTGCTTGGCCTGATACAGGGCCCAGTCCGCGTTTTCGAACAGCTGGTCAAAGGAATAGCCCGCTGTGTTTTCAGGCAGGAAGCAGGCACCGATGCTGCAGGTCATCCGGTAATCGTTTCCCCAGAACTTCACCTGCTGCACGGATTCCGAAAGCTGGCGGGTCTTCTGGAGCAGGGTGGTGTTGGGGATATCCTTCAGAAACACCACGAATTCATCGCCGCCGAACCGCACCAGAATGTCGCTGGAGCGGAACAGGGTGCGCAGCATCCGGGCAAACTCCTGCAGGACCTTGTCGCCGAACAGATGCCCGTAGCGGTCGTTGACGTTCTTGAAAAAATCAAGGTCGATGACCAGCATTCCACAGGAGGCATAGGGATCTTTGGCCTGCAGATAGCGGTCGATAAGCTCCTTGCCGGTGCGGTTGTTATACAGCTGGGTCAGGGAATCGTGGCGGGCCTGCTCCAGCAGCTCCTGGGTCTGATTCTTCTGGTCGGTGATGTCCTTAGCGTAGCCCACATAGAGTGTGCCGCGGGCGGGGTCTTCGACCGGGCGGGCATCCACCTCCCGGGAATAATACACCCCATCCGGCGAGACAAAGCGCATCTCCAGCGGGCCGTACAGCTCACCGGTGAGCAGGGCGCGCATCTTCCAGCGGTCCTCCGCGAAGATCGTGGCGTGCTCCGGCTTCTCGGAGCCAAGGTAGGCTTCCAGCGTTTCCAGCGTGCGGCTCCGGGTATCGTAGACCCGCAGCTGATCCAGACGGGGGTCATATTCCAACAGAAAAAACCACCGATGCACAAGAAACTGCATCAGCAGGGGATTGTTGATGATCGAATCGATAAACCGAACAGGGACATCCATGGCCGACTCCCCACTTTCCGCTTTTTAACCAGTATAACAAAATATGGAAGATGCATCAAGGCAAAACACAAAAATTTCATGGAAAGTGAAAGAATTTTACAGAAAGCTCTGTCGGAAACGGTTTCGGTGTTCCCGCTCAGGCCGAACGCCCACAGCTCGATCGTGGCACCGGCGGCAAGCCGGACATTGGTGTCCACGGTCAGGGTCAGCCTGCCGAGCTTCTGGCTGGCATCCGACATTCCGTGGCCCGCCGCTTCCGGCAGGCAGAACGACCGAAGGCGGTGCACCCGTGGTGCCGGATGCGGCAAAACAGAGATACTGCCCGAAGCAGGGAAGTGCCTGAAAGCTGGCAAAGGTGCGGGTGGGCGGGCTGGACATCGAGCTGCTGGCAGCACAGGGGGCAGAAGCACTGAGCAGCTGGGCACCATCGCTGGTGCTGCACACCCAGTGCAGCGTGCCCTTGGATTGGCTGCTGCCTGCCTGAAACAGCACCTTCAGCGCCTGCAGTTCGGTGGGAAAGGTGCGCTCAAAGCTGGCAGCGGCGGCGTTCAGGGACACCTTTTCCAGCAGCTCCCACTGGCCGGGATCGCTGGGGTCACCCTTTGGGCCTTGGGGGCCGGGTTCTCCCTGCGGGCCTTGCGGGCCGGGCTCTCCTTTGGGGCCGGTGGGTCCTGCGGCACCGGGTTCTCCCTGCGGGCCAGGTTCCCCCTTTTCGCCCCGGAATGCACCGCTTTCCACGGCTGCTTTCAGCCGGTCGAGCAGGGCCTGCCAGGCGGGCGTGCCGGGTTGGGGCAGGGTGCTGTCCTCCGTGCCAGAATTTTCGGCCACGCAGTAGCACACGTCCGCGCTGGTCAGGGTGCGGGTGCCATCGGTGCCCTCAAAGGTGATGCGCCCCTCCCCGGGCACAGCCGTGATGAGGGCGGGCACTTCCACAAGACCGTCCACCACCAGCGTGGAGGGGGCAGCGTTCCCATCCGGCAGGTGCCAGAAGGCCCGCAGGGTCATGCCCTGCCACTCGCCGTCGGCTTCCACCCGCAGGGCGTAGATGCCCCGGTTTTTGGTGTAGCCGAAGCGGAGCAGGCCGTCGTACCCCTGCAAAGCAGCCCCGCCGCCCGAGGATAAATGGATCTGACGTTCGATCATACAGTTTCACTCCTTTTGTCGTGGTTTTTGCGTTCAAAAAGCTTGACTTTGGTTAGAGTTTTCGGTAAGATTGTGAAAAGACCGCAGAAGGTTTGGTGGATGAAATCTAACCAAAATCAGCTTGTGAGGCTATAATATCTGAATAAATTCAGAAAGTCAAGGGAAAATCTGAATCCGGTTAGAAAACCGGCGTTCTGCACAAGAAGGAGTGCAAAATTTGTGTTTTATGACTGCTACACGGCCCTGTGTCAGGCCAGAGGCATCAGCCGCAGCCGGGCCGCGCAGGAGATGGGCCTGAGCAACTCCACAGTGACCAAATGGAAAAACACCGGGGCGACCCCCTCGGGCGAGACGCTGGCCAGAGTATCTGCCTATTTTGGCGTGCCGGTGGGGGAACTGCTGGGCGAAGCCGTCCCGTCGGTGCAGGAGGAGCGGAAACTGCCCGAAGGAGCTGTCCCGTTCGATCCCGCTCTCACGGCTCCGCTGCTGGGCACGGTGCGTGCAGGCCTGCCCATGTATGCGGAAGAAAACATTGAGGGCTACATCCCCATCACCCGGAAGGATGGGGCACGGTACTTCTGGCTCCGTGTCCGGGGCGACAGCATGAACGCCGTGGGCATTTCGGAAAACGATGAGATCCTGGTGCGGGAGCAGCCGGAGGTGGAAAACGGCCAGCTTGCCGTGGTGATGGTCAACGGCGATGAAGCCACCGTGAAATATTTCCGTCAGGAGGGTAGCCTTGTGGTCCTGACCCCCAAAAGCTTCAACCCCGTGCACCAGCCCCAAATCTATGATCTGAAACGGGTGCAGGTGCGGGTGGTCGGCCTTGTGGTGGAGTGCCGCAAGGTGTTCTGAAAAAAAGAAGATGGCCCCTGCGGGGCAGAATAGGAGACTCGCTATGAAATGGAGGACCGTTCTGTGCACAGCGCTGTTTTTGTGCGGTACCGTGCTGCTTTCTGCCTGCGGCGGGGGAGAGATGCCCGCGCCTGCGGAACCGCCCGCTTCCAGTGAGCTGCCGGCCCCCTCTCAGCCGGAGGAAGTGCCCGCCCCTCGGAATCGGCTTCTTCCAGTGAACCGGAGCCGCTTCCGGAACCGGAACCGCCCAAACCGTGGGATGGCATGGTCGTCCCGGAAGGCTGTAAGGCAGAGTGGAAAATAGAGCAAGGCAAGCTGGTATTGGTCAGCTATGAGTTTACGAATGGGGCAAATGTGCTCCTTCCGACGGGAAAGCCGTACAGTATTGGAATGAGCTGCTTTGAAAATAACGCAAAGCTAAGGGCGGTCACAATTCCCGCAGATGTGACGGAAATCCAGTTTGGAGCATTCAAAAGTACGGGCCTATGGCAGATAATTGTTCCCGCGACAGTCAAAGAACTGGGGGATGCAGTATTTGCCGATTGTAATCAACTGGTACAGGCGGAAATTGTTGGAATGCCCGAAACAGGAAAACAAACATTCGCCCGGTGTAAAGCCCTGCAAAGTGTGCAGCTTGGCGAGGGAGTGATCCGGATTGAAGAAGGCGCATTTGAACATAGCGGCCTGAAAAAGATCACTCTGCCGGGAACATTGTCGAACGTAGAGAAATATGCATTTGATTACTGCAATTTGAAAACGATCGTTTATAACGGTGATTGGGAAGCAAAGAAGAGTACACTGACAATTGGTGAACAAAACGAGGCCTTGTTAACTGCAACCCAAAGTTAAACCACCAAAAACAAACGCCGTCTCTTGTGCAAAAAGGCAGGAGACGGCGTTTTTGCGTGGAAAAACCGAAACGAAAATCAGCGATGAATAGCTTGTTTATCAATTTGACCGGAATTTGTGCAACAAAAAACCTATAAACATATTTACATTCTAGGAAAATGGGTATATCATACGGCCAACGGAAACATACATCCGCAAGATCAGGAGAAAAGGAGGGGAACAGACATGGACTGGAATGTGATGGTGCAATATCTGCCGCAGTATGAAAAAGCGGCCTGGCTCACCCTGCGTCTGGGTGTGGCCGGTATCTTCTGGGCTATCCTTGTGGGCCTTGTCTGCGCCGTACTCCAGTACGAAAAAGTGCCGGTGCTGCGCCGTATCGTGGGCGCTTATATCCAGCTCAGCCGGAACACGCCGCTGCTGGTCCAGCTGTTCTTTCTTTATTACGGTCTGCCCAAGATCGGCATCAAGACCAACGCCGAGCTCTGCGGCATTGCAGGCCTTGCCTTTCTGGGCGGCAGCTACATGGCCGAGGCTTTCCGCAGCGGGCTGGAAGCCATTGAACCCATCCAGACCGAAAGTGCCCTGAGCCTTGGCATGAGACGGCGGCGGTCATCGTGTTCGTGCTCTGGGGCACGGCCGAGATGAGCGACCTCGTCCGCGGTGCCCTCATCGCCATCCCGAAGCATCAGTATGAGAGCAGCGAGGCGCTGGGCATGAGCCGGGCGCAGACCTATTGGTACATCATCATCCCTCAGACAGTGCGGCGGCTCATCCCGCTGTCCATCAACCTCATCACCCGCATGATCAAGACCACCAGCCTGGTGTTGATGATCGGTGTGGTGGAGGTGCTCAAGGTGGCCCAGCAGATCATTGAGGCCAACCGCACCGCCAGCCCCAACGCGGCGTTTGGCATCTACCTCACCGTGTTTATCCTGTATTTTCTGGCCTGCTGGCCCATCAGCCTGCTGGCCGGTTACCTCGAAAAGAAATGGAAGTGACTGTTATGGCAGAGCCGATCCTGACTGTAGACCATCTGGTAAAAAGCTACGATGGCAAGACCAATGTTCTGGATAATGTCAGCTTTGCCGTCAAGCCCGGTGAGGTCATCGTTGTGGTGGGCCCTTCCGGCTGCGGCAAAAGCACCCTGCTGCGCTGTCTGAACGGTCTGGAGCCGGTGCAGGCGGGGCGGGTGAAGCTGGGCAGTGAGACGGTCGCCTACGGCGGCAAGAATCTGGCGGCCCTGCGCCAGCGCATCGGCATGGTGTTCCAGAGCTATGAGCTTTTCCCGCACCTGACCGTGCTGGAAAATATCCTGCTGGCTCCCACCAAGGTGCAGAAACGCCCCCGGGCTGAGGTGCAGCAGGAAGCCGAGGCCCTGCTGGACCGCGTGGGCCTGCTGGCCAAAAAGAACAGCTACCCCCGGGAGCTTTCGGGTGGTCAGAAACAGCGTGTCGCCATTGTGCGCGCGCTCTGTATGCACCCCGAGATCCTGTTGTTCGACGAAGTGACCGCGCCCTTGACCCTGAAATGGTGCGCGAGGTGCTGGATGTCATGCTCGACCTGGCCCGTGAGGGCAAGACTATGGTGATCGTCACCCACGAGATGCAGTTTGCCCGGGCAATTGCCAGCCGGGTGCTGTTTCTGGACGATGGCCGTATTGTGGAGGAAGCGCCCCCGGCGGACTTCTTCGACCACCCGCAGACCGAACGTGCACAGCGCTTCCTGCGCACCTTCACCTTTGATGCGGTTGCAAAGCAGTGAGAAATGCGCAGCAGCCCATTTCCACTTTGAACCTTTTTGTCTGATGCTGTGAAATGATGTCACAGATCATGGATAGTTTTTATATGGGAAAGAAAGGAAAGGAGTTATTACCATGAAAGTTAACAAGATCTCTCGCCGTGCCTTCCTGCTGGGTCTGGGCGCAGTTTCCACCGCCGCCCTGCTTTCTGCCTGCGGCGGCAGCGCATCCTCCTCTTCTGCCGCATCCGGCTCTGCTGCATCCGGCTCTGCCGCAGCTGCTGGCAGTGACGTGTTCCGCACGCTGGACGAGATCAAGGCGGACGGCACCGTGAACATCGGCGTTTTCTCCGACAAGAACCCGTTTGGCTATGTGGATGAGAACGGCGAGTATCAGGGCTATGATGTCTACTTCGCCCGCCGCCTGGCCGAGGATCTGGGCGTGGAAGCCAACTTCGTCTCCACGGAAGCCGCCAACCGCATTGAGTATCTGCAGACCGGCAAGGTCGATATCATTCTGGCAAACTTCACCGTTACGCCCGAGCGCGCCGAGGAGGTGGACTTTGCACTGCCCTACATGAACGTTGCACTGGGTGTCATCTCTCCCGACAGCAATGTCATCACCAGTCTGGACAACTGGAACGCTGACGATCAGATGATCGTCATTTCCGGCACCACCGCCGAGACCTACCTGACCAAGGAATATCCCGACATTCCCCTGCAGAAGTATGATTCCTACGCAACCGCCAAGAACGCGCTGGAAAACGGCAATGGCGTTGCATGGGCCAACGACAACACCGAGGTCATCGCCTTTGCAAAGCAGAACTCCGGCTACACGGTGGGCATCCCCTCTCTGGGCAGCCAGGATACCATCGCCCCCGCTGTGAGCAAGGGCAACACCACCCTGCTGGACTGGATCAACGACGAGATCAAGAGCCTGGGCGAGGAAAGCTTCTTCCACAAAGATTACGAGGAGACGCTGGTGGATACCTATGGCCTTGACTATGAGGATGAGCTGGTCGTTGAGGGCGGCGAGACCAACGCATAAATCTGAATTTTAAGATGCAGTAATGAGAAACACCCCGTGCAGAAATGTACAGGGTGTTTCTTTTGTGCAAATCTGTGCAACGATGTATTGACAATGTTGCACGATATGAATATAATAAAAGTGACAAAGGAGCGTGAGAGTATGACGACGGTAAGTGTCCGGATGGATGAGAACCTGAAGCGGGATTTTGATGAGATCTGCAATGAACTGGGCCTTTCGATGACAACAGCCATCACCATGCTGGCCAAGAAGATGACGCGTGAAAAACGCATTCCGTTTGAAGTCTCGATGGATCCCTTTTATAGTGCATCCAATATGGCCGCCCTGAATGACAGCATTGAGGAAATGCGTCAGGGAAAGACTGTAACGAGAACGCTGGAAGAGCTTGAGGCTATGGAACATGAGTAAGATCACCTTCACGGAGCGGGCCTTTGCGGAATATCTGTATTGGCAGTCTCAGGATAAAAAGACGCTGAAACGGATCAACGCATTGCTCAAGGATATTTCGCGCAGCCCGTATGAAGGCATTGGAAAACCGGAAGGGCTGAAAGAAAATCTCAGCGGGTATTGGAGCCGCCGGATCGATGATGTGAACCGGCTGGTCTATCGCATTGAAAATGATCTGATCGAAGTGTATCAGTGCAAGGGACATTACGACGATTGAAGCAAAAAAACGAGGACAGCCAATGGCTGTCCTCGTTTTGCTGTATCTGGGGGATTATACTTCCTCGGTCTCATCATCCTCGTCGTCCTCCTCGTCGGCGAGAGCTTCTGCATGGATGCGCTGGCGCAGGCGGGTGCGGAACTCCTCGGCGGGGATGCCGCTCTGGTTGGGTGTCAGGTCCGGGGCGGGCTTGCCGTCAGGCAGGTGGGCACCAAAGGCCGGCACAAAGAAGAACTTGCGCACGACAAAGATCAACGCAATGGCACCCACGCTGATGAGGTTGTCCAGAGCCGATTCGTGGCCGACCACCATGTGGCGGGCAATGGCGTAGAGCAGCACTTCCAGGCTGCTGCCGGGGCTGTGCTTGGCCAGCATCTTGATGAACTCCACGCCGATGACAATGTCCAGCGCCCGCTCAAGGAAGCCGCGGATCTCTACATCGTTGCCATCAAACAGCAGGCCCGGCATCCACTTGAGCAGGGGGATGAAGCTGAGCAGCAGGCCGATGAGCACCAGCCCGGACAGCACGATCTCCAGCAGGGTGGCGGCCTGAATGATGTAGCTGCGCAGTGCCTTGCGGCTGCGGCTCTCAACATGGGCGGAGTGCGGGGTGTCGGAAGGATGGGACATGATGCGGCATCTCCTTTGCTCAAGATCGTGAAACGAAAAAAGCTGACAAACTTTTCTTAAGTCTAGCAAAGGATTTGAGCAAAGTCAATGAAATGTGCCGAATTTTCTGGGAATTACTGGACGGCTACATAGCCGGAGTGCTCAATGCAGGAACGGCCTGCATCGGTGGAGAGCCATTCGTAGATCCTGCGTTCCGGGCTGTCGGCAGCGGAATCCTGCAGGATGGCGGCATAGAATTCGTTGCACAGCGGGTAGCTCTGGTCGGCGATCGTCTCGTTGGAAGGGGTCACGCCATCCACGGCCAGCAGCCGCAGACCGGGCTTGGAGTACATCTGGTCGATGTAGTAGTAGACCGAGAAACCGATGGCGTTGGCGGAGTTGTTATACTCTGCAATGCTGTCCACCAGCTCACCCATGGCGGTGGGGGCCAGCTCGGTGGGGGCCTCCATCAGCGGGCCGCCCTGGATCAATAGCTTTTGGAACAGGGTCTGGCTGCCGGAGTCCGCCCGCCGCTGGAAGGCAATGATCTCCTGATCCTTGCCGCCCACATCTTTCCAGTTGGTGATCGTTCCGGCGTAGATGTCCTTGAGCTGCTGCAGGGTCAGGCTCTGCACGGGGTTGTCCTCGTTGACGATGAACACCAGCGCGTCCCGGCCAATGGCCTTCTGCTCCAGCGGGTCACCGTCTGCCTTCAGCTCCTCCTTGACGGATTCCGGGGCTTCGTAGGCGATGATGAGCTTGACCGAATCGCCGTAATTGTTGCCGTACAGGCCCAAGTTGCGCCAGGCCTGGGCCGTGGTGTTGGTGGTCACGGCGCTCCGGGCGGTCTCCAGATCCAGCCCGGTGGTGTCGGCCATGATCTGTGCGATCAGCGGGATGCAGGCCGTGCTGCCGTCCGTAATGGGGAATTCATCCACGCTCAGGATGGGCTGTGCGGGCATTTCACTGGCGGCAGAAGAGGAGGGTGCCTCAGAATCCGGCTGAGACGGTGCCGCCCCCGAATTAGAGGAGGCAGGTACGGTATTGCAGGCGGAGAGCAGGGCGGCGGTGGATGCCAGACCCAGACCGGTCAGGAACGCGCGGCGGGAAATTTTGACAGTACGCATGGAAAAACCTCCTTAGAAGAAACCGTTGTCCATTTCGTCGTTGCTGGAAGCGAAGAT
>ENA-OQKX01000356-OQKX01000356.1-human-gut-metagenome-genome-assembly--contig:-NODE-356-length-10257-cov-3.783712_pt1 | contig 10257 bp, 9 predicted proteins | sample MGYA00242654_ERZ504810 | MGnify/ENA primary metagenome ERZ504810 (study PRJEB26092, sample SAMD00036378) | human gut metagenome | host: Homo sapiens | study: EMG produced TPA metagenomics assembly of... | reverse complement strand
GAATTCCAGGATCAGGTTGCGAAGCACGTTCGGACCGGTAGACGACGTGCGGTCGGTGACCGTCATCCAAATATGGCGGATCACGCCCGGACCGTCCACATCCATCAAAGTGACGCTCTCCCCCGCTTTCACGGTCTGGATGCACGGACTGCCCTTGCGCGACGGGCCAAGTGCACTGGCTGCAGTGGCCGCAGCGCCCTTGCCGCCCGTGGGATTCTCGGCGTTCACGCAACGTGTGCGCCCTGGTGCCGCAACCGCAAGCAAGTCCAGCGGACTGCGCGCGGCGAACGCACCCAACGAATCAACCTGCATATCGTGACGTGAGCTGTTTTGCATGGTGCTCCAATCGTTATCTCGAGTCATAAGAAACCCCTTTTCCCGCTACTTTACGGCACCAGCGGTAATGCCCTGCGACAACTTGCGCTGGAAAATAATGAAGAAAATAATAGTCGGCACAATGCTCAGCAGCGAAGCCGAAGCAAGTGTGGTCGCATCCATCGTGCGTTGGCCCTGCAATGTGGCGAGCGCCAGCGGAATGGTCTGCACGTCGTCGCCCATCAGGAATGCCATCGGAATCATGTATTCGTTCCACGTCCACACGAAGAAGAACACGAACAGCACGCTGATGGTCGGCCAGGAAATCGGCAGCACCACCTTACGCAGAATCTGCCAGCGCGAGGCGCCGTCAATGGCTGCCGCTTCGAGAATGGCCTGCGGGAACGTACCGTATACGGACGACAGCAGATACGTGCCATACGCACTTTGAATGATGGTGAAGATGATGATGATCGCCAGTTTGGTGTTGTACAGTCCGACCTGCTTGAACATGGTGTACAGCGGGTAGAGCAGCGCTTCCTGCGGCATCATATTGGCAAGCATGATGGCGAGCACAATCCAAGTGTTGCCTTTGACCCTGCCGATGCCGAGCGCGAAGGAGTTCAGCACGGAAAGCACGACGGCGGCCACAGCCACTACCAGCGAAATAACCAAGCTGTTCCAGAATTTCAGCGGGAACTTGGTGGTGGTCCAGAAGGAGATGATGCCGCCATGGTGAAATGCTTCGGCAGCGAAAGCGGGCCTGTGGCATTGTAATCGGCGGGTGTTTTGAACGCGTTGACGGTGAGCACGAGCAACGGGAAAAGCACGAGCAGTGCGGCTGCGATGAGCACGATGAGGGTGATCCAGTCGCCGGTCGAGCGCACATGTTGGGTTTTCTTGGATGCTTTCCGCGCTGCCGATGCGGTCATGGTTTGCGTCATGGTTGTTTCCTCGACTTTCGAAGTCTTGCGAGTCTTACATGTTACGGGTCAGTTGCGGTTTGAACCGTTCAGACCAGTTCCTTTTCGACGTGCTTCTGCACCATGGTGAACACGATGGAGAACACGATGATGACCACGGTGAGCGCTGTGGAGATGGCCGCGCCGTAGCCGACTTGTTGCACTTGGAAGAATTGATTGTAGGAATAGTATGATGGCACGGTGGTTGCCGTTCCCGGCCCGCCTTTGGTGAGCAGATAGACCGGTGCGAAGGTTTTCAGCGCGCCGATGGTGGCGGTGAGGATGACCACCAGCAGCTCGGGAATGATGGACGGCAGCGTGACCACACGGAATTTCTGCCACCAGTTGGCTCCGTCAAGACCGGCCGCCTCGTAAAGTTCAGGATCCACGCGCTGCAGACCGGACATGAAGATCACGATCGGATAGCCCAACTGGATCCACACCAGAATGAACATCAGCACCGGAAGCGCGCTATCAGGGCTGCCGAGCCAGTTATGCTGCAACGATCCCAGGCCGAGCTTGACGAGCAGCGCGTTCACCGCGCCATCTTCCGGACGGAAGATCCAGCCCATGATGATTGCGGCGACGGCTACCGGAAGCAGCTGCGGCAAATAGAACAGCGCGCGCAGGAAGGAAGCGGTTTTGCCGCCGAACTTCTTTTGGATCACGTCGGTGAGCAGAGACGAGATGAACAGGCCGAGGATGGTAGGGATGACCACGATAGCCACGATGATCCAGAACGAGTTGGCGAAGGAAATCCAGAACGTCGAATCGGAGAACAGGCGTTTCCAGTTTTTCAGGCCGACCCACTTGACGGGACCGACGCCACGCCAGCGGGTGAAGCTCAGGTAGATGTTCCAGATGAACGGAACAACAACTACCGCGAACAGACCGATGAGGCCGGGGATGAGGTATGGAACGAATTTCGCGGAGCGGTTGCCGGGAAGTCTCGACATGGAGGCTTCGTGCTTGGTCTTTTGAGACATTGCAAGTCCTTTGAAATATTGATGATCCGAGGGATTTCCGATGGATTGTTCTGTGATGACGCACGATTTGGCGCGATGCGACGTGCGGAATGTATGGGGGAGGAAAGGGTTGGTGCGGTCCGCCCGAAGACGGGCCGCACCATTATTGGAGTTGGAATGGAAAGGAAGGATCGGTTGTTTTTAGTTGTTCTTGACGCCCATGTCCTCGACGCCGGTGTCGTACTTCTCGTGGATGTTCTTGAGCACGTCTGCCGGCTTCTTGGTGCCGTTGACCAGCTCCTGGAACTCCGCTGGAACCGCGTCGGTGAGGTTGGAGGCCGCGTAATCCGGGTAGTAGCTGAGCTTGCCGTCCTTGGCGTAGGAATCGTATTCCTCGATCATGGCCTTGCTCTTCGCGTCGGTGATCTTGCTGGTGTCTGCCGCTACCGGAATGCCGCCTGCGTTGCCGAGGAAGTTCTGCACATCATCGGAGAGGACGTAGTCGATGAACTTGGCGGACAGATCCTTGTGGTGCGACTTCTCAGGAATCACCAGCAGGTTGCCTGCGCAGCCGACTGCGTAGTTGGATTCCGGCATGACGGCCGCGTCCCAATCGAACGACTTGATCTGCTTGACGAAACGGCCCTGGTTCCAAGTACCAGTCTGGTAGATCGGATATTCGCCCTTGATGAAGGCCTGCGTGGTGTCCTCGGCCTTCATGCCAGTGGCGTTGCGGGAGATGAAGCCCTTGTCAAGCCACTCGTTGATGGTCTTGACGGAGTTGGTCAGCACTTTGGAATTCCAGTCGACGTCACCCCTGTACAGCTGCCAGTTGTCGATGAACTTGGAGTCGGCATTCTTGGAAACGAGCTGCCACCACAGCCACATCACGCCGTATTCCTGCGCGTCGGCTGCAATCGGGGTCACGCCGGCGTCCACGAACTTCTGGCAGGCGTCCACGAACTCGTCGTAGGTGGTCGGAATCTTGATGTTGTACTTGGCGAACAGGTCCTTGTTGTAGTAGACGCGCTGGAATTCAGCGTAGCTGGTCATACCGTACCAGGTATCGCCGTCCATGATGCCGTTCTCGTCGTACTTGGCGACTGCTGCGTTTGCGCCGGTCACCTTCTTGTCCCAGCCGTACTGCTTGACATAGTCGCCGAGGTCGGTGAGCAGGCCCATGGTGGAGAGCACGCCGGCGGAGCCGTTGCCGCGGTTGGATTCCATGAGGTCTGGCGCTTCGTCGGAGTTCAGGAATTGGCTGCCGTTCTGCGCGATTTGGGTGAACGACTTTCGTTCGAAGTTGATCTTGACGCCAGTTTCCTTTTCGAAGGCCTTGGCCGCGCGACGCCAAGCCTGAGTCTGGCCTGCGTCGTCCTCTTCGTAATACCAGAACGACAGGCTGTCCGGCTTTTCCTCGTCCTGTGCGGTATCGCTACCACATGCGGCGAGGGAGGTCAGCGACAGTGCTGCGATGGCCAGCGTGGCCAGTCCTCGTTTGATGTTCATTGCTATTCTCCTTGTTTCCTTCTTGAGGCGCGCCCTGCGGCACGGCTCACATCTGGTTGTATTGAAACGTTTCGATGACGTGCGTGCGATTCCGCGGTCCGTTTGGATTCGCCGGATTTCGCCCGGCTTGTTCGTTTGTTCGGTTTCTTCGGAGACCGTTATATCGTCATTGAAACGTTTCGATTATCCGTATGAAATTATGTTGCCTTGTGATTCCGTCCGGCCGCTCTGCCTTCCGGTAATCGCAGGAAAATCTATATTGTTCCGCCGGACCCCGCTTCCGCAACGGATCCGCGGCGCTTCATCGCGGGTTCGATGAGTTCCACGGAACCTTTGATGTCGGTGTGCTCCTCGATGGCGGAGACCAACAGGTTCATGGCTTCGGCGCACAGCTCCTCCGGCATGACCGGCATTTCGGTGATGGGGAAGCGCGTCGGCTCGCCTTCGAAATACGTGCCGCACGACAGGACCGAAACGTCCTGCGGAATCGACATGCCCGCGTCGTGCAACGCCATCAGCACCTGGCTGAGGACGCTTGCGTTCGCCTGGTTGATGATGGCGGTCGGGCGGTCGGGGTGCGCGAAGACGATGCTGACGAAGTGCTGCGCGTCGAAGCTGTCCGCTTCGTAATGCTCGGATTCGATGACCGTCATGCCGAGCTCCTTCACGTGCGTCAGCAGGCTTTCGCGGAAGATGACGACGTAACCGGAATGGCGGTTGTAGTCGGATTCGTTGTTGCGCAGGAACACGACGGTGCGGTGTCCCTTCTCGTACAGGAAGTCGACGGCCTTGCGGCCCATCAGCGCGAAATCGATGTCCACGCAGGCGCAGCCGGCGTGCGACGACGGATAGCCGATAGCCACGCACGGCTTGGAAAAAGTGCCGGATTGAGCGGCGCGCTCGTCATCCTGCTCCACGTCGAGCAGCACGATGCCATCCGCAAGATTGCTTTGCGTCACGCGGCGGATATCCTTCACTGCATCCGGACCGGTCAGCAACATCACGTCATACCCTGCATTCCTTGCGGCCCATGCGGTGCGCAGGAAGTAGGCGTTGTACCTGGCCTGGTTGATGTCGCCTCGAATCGGGGCGCTCAACGCGATGATCTGGTTGCGCATGCCGCGCATCTTACGGGCGCTGGCGTCCGGAGTGTAACCGAGCTTCTCTACGGCGGCCATGACTTTGTCGGTGGTTTTCGCAGAGATTGAACGCTTGCCGGATAGTACATAGGAGACGGTGCTGGCGGAAACTCCCGCTTCGCGGGCCACGTCTTTGATGCCTGCCATGCGTCTCGCCTCCCTTTTGTGCCGTTCTATCCGCTATCTATCGAATCGTTTCGTCGAAACGTTTCACTTAGCATAGCGCAACTATAAAATCATGTCAATCGTACGGCACGTCGCGTTCTCCCGTATGGGTTTATCGCCTATACGGGAGAACTACGCGTAGTTAGCGCTTCTTGCCGGACTTGCCGACCCTGCCGAACGTGAATGCGCGGACGATCGCCACGATGCCAAGCACCACCAGCGCGCATCCGCCAAACAGAATCAGCCAGCCGGTGGAGGCCAGCGGGCTGAACAGCATGATGCAGCCGGCCACAATCGAAATCAGCGCGTAAATCACAGCCCATGCGGAACTCGGCATGCGCCACGATTCGACAAGCGCCATCACGCCTTCCATCATCCAACCGAGGCCCACCACCATGGTGACGAGCACTGCCAGCATGGCGCCGGACAGGGTCGAATTCTTCAGCATGACCACGCCGCCGATCGTCAACAACAGACCGACCAGAATGTCAAGCACGCGCCAGCAAGCTTAACATAACTTAACAGCAACTTCGCAGCGGTTAAGTTATCTGTTAAGTTCGCTGTTAAGTTGCTGGCAAGTTCGTTAAGTTCGTGCGAAGCTGGCGAAATCTCCGAAAACGGGCTATTTTCTGACCAGACGATACCGTTGCTTCGGGCTGCGTGCCGGCTCCGTCGGCTCCACGACATCGTTGGCGATCATAGTTCGCAGATGACTGGTGATGGTCGAGCGGGACAGCCCGGACAGTTCGGACAGTTCCTTCGAAGTCGCGGAGCTTCGCCTGCCCAGCAATTCGGTGATCGCCTCCTCCACGGATAACGGATTGGTGTCCGTCTTCTCGCTTTTCGTCATTCTTCGCTTATCGAAGGTCAGGGAGAAGAACGTCAAGGTATTGAGCGGCTTCGGCGGATTCATAAGCGCGGCCTGCAGCTGCTCTTCGATGACCTGGTAGCCCGTTCCCCGGTTCTCCACCACATATCCGCCATCGGGGTATGGTGTGGTTTCCAGAATGTTGGATAGGAACTGATTCCTCGAAGAGGAGATGCCCACGGTGCCCAACGTGTCGACCGTCACATTGCCGAAAAGTCCTCCTGGGTTGAGGATTTCCAAACGGTCGGCATACAGGTTCACCTGCACCTGCGAGCCGCGGGCGTCCGGTGAATAGTCGCGATGCATGAGCGCGTTGGCGATCGCCTCGCGGACCGCTTTGCGTGGATAGTCGGGCACGTCCTGTCGGAATGCGCCTTCGATCACGGCTCCGGTACGCATGTTCTTGGTGACGGCGTTCAGGGCATCCTCGATCATGAAAGGAATCGGACCGATGATGGTCTGCGCGTCGAGGAATCTGCGGTCCTCGTCCACCGTTTCGGCTTTGGTGACGCCTGGAAAAGCGGTGAAGGTGATATTGAGCCTCGGAAAGAACTGTTGGGGGAACGAGCCGAGAGCCAGCAAACCTCCGAGCGTTGGTCGGATGGTTCCCGCGTCGTCCTTTTTCGCGACGTGCATGCTGATGGCGATGTTCTCATCGTCGCGCGTGCCGAAAATGCGTGGATGCAGCTCCCGTTGGCGTGCGATGAATTGGGAAAGCAGATTGGGATCCAAGTCATCCAAGGTGGCCTGCGGAACGATTTCGTCGTCGAATGTGGGCTGACCGTGTTCTTCCATAAGACGGTCGATCTCGTATTGGGTGAGTTTGCGATCACCATCGCCGGTGCGGATGTATGAGCCTTGGTATCGTCCTTTGGATGTGATGAAGCACGGTTTGTCCTTGAGCGGCATCGCGGGCACGTGCGCCACGAGGACATTGGTTCCCTCAAAGGGGATTATTTCCAGAAACGGCCGCACCCGGGGAGTCATCTGCTCGCATTTCGCGTTGAAGGCCTCCTGCATGGCTCGTGCGTTGAAGGATTTCACCGGCGTGAATCCTTCCTTTTCGGATACGCCGAGGATGATGATGCCGCCGTCGCCGTTGGAGAAGGCGGAAAGCGTGTCGGGAATGCTTTCGGAGATTTTGTTGCGCGATTCCTTGACTTCGCATGCCTGCGTATCGTTCCCGATTTGGCGCATCTGCAGGATGAGATGCTCAAGCTCGTTTGCGTTCATGGTCGCTTCCTGATATGAATCCAACTACTTGCCAGCAAGCTTAACATAACTTAACAGCAACTTCGCAGCTGTTAAGTTCGCTGTTAAGTTGCTGGCAAGTTCGTTAAGTTCGCGCGAAGCCGGTCGGTGCAATCGTGTTCCGTGCCGTTCGTCGTGCGGTCGCAACGTATCGAAACGAATGTGCACAATAATATGCAAACGATTGCAAAAGAACCGGTTCAAGAAAAGGCGCAACGATGGCGATTCGGTACGTCGAACGGGTTCGTTGTGCGTCGGGGGAATGGTGTGTCGAAAACGATTTCAATGCATTTGAAATCGCAAAATCGCAATAAATCAACAATATTAACCCGTTTTATTTGGAAGTCGTTTTTTCTTCGGGGGTGAGAAAAATGTAAGCGTTTGCAAAAATTTGTTTCTGAGCGCACAATATTTGAAGTCGGCAATTGCAAGGACGTGGCTCAATGGAGGAGCTTGCGCATGCCGACAGGGTAATAATCAAGGAGAGAAAGGTGCGGTCATGAAGCGCACAGTAAAAGCGGCAATCGGTATGGTGGCCATCGCGGCGATGTCCATCGGCACTCTGGCGGCGTGTGGCGGTTCCGATTCGGGATCCGACAACGGCAAAGGCAAGGTCTACTACCTGAACTACAAGCCGGAGACCAACGACGCATGGCAGGCGCTGGCCAAGAAGTACACGAAGCAGACCGGCGTCGAGGTCAAAGTGCAGACCGCCGCGTCGGAAACGTATCCGCAGACGCTGAAATCCGAGCTGGCCAAGTCCAATGCGCCGACCCTGTTCCAGATCAACGGCGTGGTCGACTATCAGACATGGAAGGCCTACACCACGGATATGTCCGACACCGAACCGTACAAGCAGCTCAAGGATCAGTCCATGGCGCTGAAGGATGGCGACAAGGTGGCCGGCGTCCCGTATGTGGTGGAAAGCTACGGCCTGATCTACAACAAGGATCTGCTGGCCAAGTACATCGCTACCGACGGAGCCAAGATCAAAAGCGTCGATGACATTGACAATTTCGACACCCTGAAGGCCGTCGCGGACGACATCCAGGCCAAGAAAGACCAGCTTGGCGTCAAGGGCGCGTTCACCTCCACTGGTTTCGATTCCAGCTCCGACTGGCGCTTCAAGGGTCACCTGGCCAACAATCCGCTGTACTTCGAATTCCGCGACAACAACATCACCGAGCAGCCGGCCAGCATCAAGGGCACTTATCTGCCGCAGTTCAAGCAGATCTTCGATCTGTATCTGAAGGACTCCACCTGCCCGAGGACTCAGGTCAGCTCCAAGACCGGCGATGACGCCAATTCGGAATTCGCGCTCGGCCAGGCTGTGTTCTATCAGAACGGCACCTGGGCGTGGCCGGATTTGCAGGGAGCCGGCGTCAAGGCGGATTCCGTGGGCATGATGCCGATTTACATGGGAGTCAAGGGTGAGGAGAACCAGGGTCTCGACGTGAATTCCGACGCGTACTGGAGCATCAACGACAAGGCTTCCGATGCCGACAAGAAGGCCACCAAGGACTTCCTGAAGTGGGTCGTCACCGATCAGGCCGGCATCGATTCGATCTCCAAGGACATGGGTCTGACCACGCCGTTCAAGTCCTTCGAGAAGGTCAAGTCCGATAATCCGCTGGTTCAGGCCGAAATCGCCTACCAGGATTCCGGCAAGGAGGCCGTCTCCACCCGTCCGACCGCCATGATTCCGTCCGAGGAGTGGAAGAACCAGCTCGGTTCCGCCATGTTGGAATACGCGCAGGGCACCGGCGATTGGAGCGCCGTCAAGAAGGCCTTCGTCGACAATTGGAAGACGGAGTACGACGCGTCCCACTGACGGCTGGCGAGCTGACGCCGGACGTGTGAAGCTGCGCTGACGGCATAAAGCATAAAAAGTATATGAAAAAGCGGGAGTGCGCGATTCGATTGGGAATCGCGCACTCCCGCTTTGCGATTTTAGTAATCGAAAGGACGGAAAGTGGAGATCTGCGCGCACCGTGTTGTCCACGGCGAACCGGATCCTGCCTTACGCGGCCGGCCTCTGCGAGGTCGCCTTACGCGGCTTGACCACACCGCCTTTCGCCTGAGGGCCTTACTTGTTGAGAACCTTCTTCATCAGATCGGCGGAGACTTTGGCGAAAGCGAACTGGCCGAAGCCCGGGTCGACGGAAGCGAGGTTGGAGTTGACGATCTGATCGAAAGTATTGTGCTTCATGATGTTTCCTTTCGGACGGCCGCTGGTTTTCTTCTTTATTTCTGTCTTCTCGCATCGCGCGGCGCGTCGCTTTTTATGCTGTTTTCTTGTTTCTTGCTTTTCTGTTGTGCCTTCACTATAGGCAGGCCGGCATGGTTAAGGCATGCCGCAATTGTCTTTTTTATGGTAAATTCATCGGGTCATCTTGAAGAAAATGCAAACATATGGTTGCATTTTCTTCTGCGCATGTCGATTGCGTGCGATTTGTCGGAAACGACAGCGCGATGTGAAGCGGCTGGGCGGCAGAAAGCGATTCAGCGCGAATCGACGCGGATTACAGGCTGCTACTGCAGAATGAGGCCGGCGACGTCGGTCGGGCCGATCTCCAGCACCTGCCCCTTGGTTGTGATCAGCACGTGCTGATGGCCATTCCATTGGAATTTTCCGTAGAACAGATTGCCTTCGTGCAGCACTGCGCCGATCGCGCCCTTGCCAGTTGCCGCGGAAGCGGGCTGCGTCTGCTGGACGGGTTGCTGCGTCTGTTGCGGCACGGGCTGCTGCGCTGGCTGGGTTTGCGGTGTTGGCTGTACGAATTGGGTTTGTTGCGAGTCGATCGGCAGCTGTGCCGGCTGTTGCGCGTCGATGGGCTGTTGCGCCGGTTGGACGGGCTGCGCCGCCGGCTGGACAGGCTGCATAGGCTGGACGGGCTGGACGGGTTCTTCCACGGGAAGATGGCGCAGGGTCTCCGCGATGCGGTCGAGCAGATCGGGTAGTGCCCGAAAAGTTGCGCACTTTGGATCATGGCCGTCCATGGAGCGATGATCAGTTCGCTTCCACGAGGTTGTCATCGAACCGGGACATGTCGAGGTAGCGGCGGGTCGACCATTCGTTCGCG
>ENA-OQKX01000355-OQKX01000355.1-human-gut-metagenome-genome-assembly--contig:-NODE-355-length-10276-cov-2.901173_pt1 | contig 10276 bp, 6 predicted proteins | sample MGYA00242654_ERZ504810 | MGnify/ENA primary metagenome ERZ504810 (study PRJEB26092, sample SAMD00036378) | human gut metagenome | host: Homo sapiens | study: EMG produced TPA metagenomics assembly of... | reverse complement strand
AAACTGTAATCACCGTGGTGGGCAACCTCACGGCCGATCCGGAAATTCGTACCATTGGCAGCGGCGCCGCCGTTGCCAGCTTTACGATCGCCTCCACTCCGCGCACCTGGAACCGTAACTCGAACCAGTTCGAAGACGGTCAGGCCCTGTTCCTGCGCTGCTCCGCGTGGCGCGACATGGCCGAACATTGCGCTCAGAGTCTGTCCAAGGGCATGCGCGTCATCGCGCAAGGCCGTCTGCAGCAGCGTTCCTACCAGGCGCAGGACGGTTCCCAGCGAACCGTCATCGAGATGCAGGTCGACGAAATCGGCCCGTCCCTGCGCTACGCGACCGCCCAGGTGACCCGTCAAAGCTCGTCCGGCAACGGAGGCTTCAGCGGCAATCGCGGCGGCTACAACAACGCCAACAACAACGGCGGTTTCGGCGGCAACAACGGCGGATATCAGGGCGGCTCCAGCTATGCTGGCGGCGCCGGATATCAGGGTGGAGCCTCCGCTCCGGTCAACGCCGCTCCCGCACAGTCCGCTCCGGCCTCGGACCCGTGGTCAAGCTCGGATAACTCCGGCTCGTCCTTCGGTTCCTTCGGCGCGTCCCAGTCCTTCGGAGGTTCCTCCGAATTCGGCGGCGACAGCGACGAACCGGAATTCTGACGGACCGAACCCCGTCCGCAACATAGGCGAACAGCGAAACAAGCAGCTTAATCGCAGTATTTCCAGATTTTAAGGAGAACATCAAGATGTCACGCAAGAGGCCGCAGCCGCCGGTCAAGCCGTTTAAGAAGAAGCCGAATCCACTGAAGGCCGCCAAGGTCACCGAGATCGATTACAAGGACGTCGCCCTGCTGCGTAAGTTCATCTCCGATCGCGGCAAGATTCGTTCCCGTCGTATCACCGGTGTCACCGTGCAGGAGCAGCGCGAGATCTCCAAGGCTATCAAGAACGCCCGCGAGATGGCTCTGCTGCCGTACGCCACGTCCGGCCGCTGATCTTAGAGAGGTTTGAACAATGGCTGAAACTAAGGTTATTCTCACCAAGTCCGTCAACCACCTGGGTCACCCGGGTGACGTCGTGGCCGTCAAGTCCGGCTACGCCCGCAACTACCTGTTCCCGCAGGGCCTGGCTTTCGCTTGGTCCAAGGGTGCCGCCGCCCAGATCGAGGCCATGAAGCGCGCTCGTCTGGCCAAGGCCGTCGCCACCCGCGAAGAGGCTGTTGCCGCCAAGGAAATCATCGAGGGTTCCACCGTCGAAATCGCTGCCAAGGTCTCCGAGTCCGGCAAGCTGTTCGGCGGCATCTCCGCAGAGAAGATCGCCATCGCGCTCTCCTCCAAGGTTGAGGTCAACCCGAAGAACATCACCGTTGAGCCGATCAAGACCACCGGTGACTTCCCGGCAACCGTCGCCCTGCACCCGGAAATCACCGCCAACTTCTTCGTGAAGGTCGTCGCTGAGTGATTTCGCCCCATTCACCGCTCGACGTCCTTACGGACCGGCGGTGAATGACTTCAGGCTGAAACACGTCTGAGCTTAAGCATCGAAAATCCCCCGTACCGATTGGTGCGGGGGATTTTCCTATATCCGCTCTTTAGCCAGCATCAGTCCTCATCGTCAATCGTGACGCTGAGCTTGCCATCCCTGATGCTGAAGCTGCCGTTGACGGTGAAGTGGGTGCTGTCGTCCTGAGACTCCCACGAATCGTCGAAATTCTTCTCTTCATACGTGCACTTCGCCTTGCCCTGCCGGGTGGAGAACGTGCCGTAATCGAGATCGATGTCGGACAGCTTCGGATAGACGCTGATGGACCACGCGAAGTTGCGGTAGTAGTCCTCGTCGTACAGGTCGAAGCCGAACGGGCAGCCTTCCGGCGCGTAGTCGGTGGACTTCGCGCATTCGTCCAGCTTGGCGTTCACGGCCTTGCTCAAGTCCTCCTTAAGCTTGGCCGTAGGCATGATCTTGAGATCGGCGGCATCGGAGTCCGCGTTCGTGCGCACCATGGTGATGCCGCTGGTGACATACCCTGACTTGCCGATCGACACCTTGTACGAACCCGGGTAGACGCGCAACGTCCACGTACTGCTGTCCGACTTCTCCGCATTCTTCGCGGTCACGTCAACACCGTTGACGGACAACGATTCCACGGCATTGGGCACCGACACGGTGATGGTCTTGAGCAGTGGGCTCGAGATCTTCCAATTCGGGAACAGCAGGAACTTCGACCCGTCCTTGTTGATTCCGGTTTTGCTTACTTCGGCTTTGCGCTTGATGTACCATCCCATCTTCGACGGGTTCTGCTCGTTCAGATAGATGCCGATCTGCGGGGTGTCCTCCCTGCTGGAGATACCGGCATCCTGGAAGTATTTGGTTTCCTCCGCATGCGTGGTGTACGCGTAGAAGTGACGTTGCTCGATCATGCCTCCGATGCTGCGAGCCATGGTCATCATCTTCGCGGCGTTCAACCTGCTGAACGCCTGGTTCATCACCGTTTGCGCGATGTATTCGAAATAGGCGTCCTGCTGGGCTACGGGAATGTCTTTGTAAATGGTATTCAGCTAAATATTCCGCGGTGTTCTTGCCGGTGAGCACCGTGCCGTCCTGCAGCGTGACGTTGCCGCTGATCTCGTACCATTTTCTGGATGGAATACGGGGGTCGATCGCGATGAAACCGTCGACGTCGCTCGCATAGGGTGAACGCTGCCAGGTCGCCGTCAGCATTTCCGCATTGCGCGAAAGGTCGGGAATGGCGAAAGTGTCGCGAACATCGAGCGAGAACGGCAACGGACCGTTGAATACCGACAGTTCCTCACCGTTGCCGTTACCGCCGTTCAGGAACTCCGTATCCGCATGGAAGTCGCCGACGCTGACGGTTCCCTGATCGGCATGCAATGTGCCGAGGGACCCGACCAGACCGCCGCCGGAACGCTGCTCGGATGTGGTTTGCACCGCGATCAGATAGGTTCTGGCACCATTTTGCCCGAGGATCGCAGGCATCATCTGCATGGCGCTGTTGAGATGTCCCACGCTGGCCACGATGGAACCCAAGCGTTCCTTGCCTTGCTGATATGCCTTACTGACCAAGCCAATCTTAGGTTTCGGAAGATTATCGTACGTGCTTTGTTGCTGTTTCAGCAGCGTACTCAAGGATGCGAAATCCGATTGAATGTCGCAAATCGGCTTCAGGTTGAGGCTGCCGTTCCCACCTTTTAGCTGAGTGGCGTCAAATTTCTGTGCGATGGTGTTGATTTCCGGAAGCGCCTGCTGCGTGAGGTCATCAAGGACTTCCGTCATGCCTTGCAACGTCTTGACATCATTGCCCATCACGGGCATCATGCTGAGCACCTTCCACAGGGATCCGTGTGCGATGCGTTTTGCCTCGGAGGTATGCCGCTGCGCCTGCGCGATGGTGTCGGACGAAATACCACTGCCCTTGAGCACATCCGAATTGGCCATAGCGGAAATCGCCGAAACGGCTTGATTCTCATGGTTTTTCACAGATTGTGCCTGCTTGTAGAACGTCAGACTACAAACGACCGACAAGCCAACTGCAACGATGATGATGCCCAGCACTATAAGAACGATATTACGCACAGTGTGCGTTGAATGGAATTGTGCATGCGCACTAGGTGAGACCAATGAACACCCCCGCCATAGAATCAGATATATCCCTGAAACATATACTCCAAATCTATTAGAGCTACCGCTAGCGACAAAATCCACTAAAGACTTACCGTGCAGTGGATGACTTCCTTCCCAACCGTCCGCTCCGTATCTGGGCTGCCTGCCCAACCCTCGTCTGGGCCATATGCCGAGCGTTTCCGTCTCATATCCCAACACTTGCGGGGCCGACCGTTAAACGGGGGTAAAAACCATTGCGTTCGTCCCAGCGGAAGTCATAGAATGGCCACCGGACCGCGCGACGAAGAGCCCAACCGGAAGAGCCCAACCGGGTGTTCCCGCGCGGGTGCGCCGCCGCACGTAGACGTTGCGACCAATACCCGCGAGGAGGCTTGATGCACCAGGTTTTCGCCATCTTCCTTCGAGACGTGAAACGCATTCTGAAGAACCCAGTGGCGCTCGTCGTCACGCTGGGTGTGGCCATCATCCCATCACTGTACGCATGGTGCAACATCCTCGCCAACTGGGACCCGTACGCGAACACGGGCAACATCCAGGTCGCTGTGGCGAACGAGGACAAGGGCACAACCTCCACGCTGGTCGGTCATCTCGACGCTGGCCAGCAAACCGTCAACCAGCTTAAGAAGAACCATCAGCTCGGCTGGCGTTTCGTTCCCGAGCAGCAAGCCATCGAAGGCGTGGAATCCGGCAAATACTATGCGGCGATCGTACTGCCGGAAGACTTCAGCTCCAGACTCATCGGCACCGTCACTGGTAAAGGCGACCGACCGTCGATCACGTACTACATCAACGAAAAGCTGAACGCGATCGCGCCGAAAATCACCGATACGGGTGCGACCACGATCGACGAGCAGATCAACACCACTTTCGTTTCCAGCGTGGCCGACGCCGTGGCGAAGGAAGTGAAGGAGGCAGCGGGAGAAACCACCGGCAGCATGAAAAGCGCGCAAAGCGACGTCATCAACGATCTGACCGACACCATCAACCAGCTCGAAACCGTCCAACAGCAGCTGCGCGGCACGCGTTCCACGCTCGACAAGGCCCTCACCACCATCGATTCGGCCAAACAGTCCAACATCGCGCTCGCCTCGGGAATCACCAACTCGCTTGACACCGTCGGCAAGGCGTCCGACTTGCTGAGCGAGACGCGCACACAAACCGAACGATTCTCGAACACGCTGGTCGGAGCGCTCGACAACGGCAGCACGCAACTGTCCGGTCTGCAGGTCAACGTGAGCAATGCCACCGGCACCGTGCTCAGCGGACTGAACACCACGCAGGACGCGCTCGACCAAGTGTCCAGCACCATGCATCACGTCAACACCACCACCGGCAATGTGCTCGACGGCGTGGAGAAGGCGTTGCAGGCCAGCCAGCTGGATCCGAACAACCAAACGTATAAGGATCTTTCCGCGCAACTCGCCGAAGCCCGCAAACAGCTGACGTTCCAGCAGCAGCGCATCGACGCCTTCGATCAGGACACCACGGCTGCGATCAACGCGGGGAAGAACACCGCGAACGGGTTCAACGACGATGTCACCACGCTGGCGAAAAACGGCACGGCGTCGATGGCGAGCGCACGCACGACCATCACCGGCACGGTCATGCCGAATCTCAACACCGGGCTCGATACACTCAGCCTGGCCAATGGGTCGCTGTCCGGCACGCTTACCACGCTGCAAAGCACACTGGAACAGGGCAACGGGCTGCTCGACCAGTTGTCGCGCACCGTGACCCAAACGAACACCACCATTGCTGGCACGCAGACGCAGCTCGCCAATCTCGCCAAACAGCTCAACACCACGCGCACCGATGTGGCCGCGTTGAGCAGTTCGGCGATGTTCCAGCAGCTTTCCCAAGCGCTCGGACTTGACGCGAGCGAGGTCGGCTCGTTCGTGGGCGAGCCGGTGCATTTGGACGAACAGGTCCTCTACCCGGTCAAAAACTATGGTTCCGCGGTCACGCCGTTCTACACGAATCTTGCGCTATGGGTCGGCGGATTCGTGCTCGTCGCGATCTACAAGCTTGAAGTGGACCGCGATGAGAAGATCCGCATGTACACGCCACGCCAAGGCTATATGGGCCGTTGGCTGCTGTTCGTCACGGTCGGATTCCTGCAGGCGATCATCGCCACGATCGGCGATCTCGCGCTGGGCATCCAATGCGAGCATCCGTTCCTGTTCATCCTCGCCGGCATTTTCGCCTCGTTCGTCTACGTGAACATCATTTACGCGCTCGCCGTGGCGTTCCGGCATATCGGCAAAGCCGTCGCCGTGATTCTGGTGATCGTGCAGATTCCGGGCGCGGCCGGCCTCTACCCCATCGAGATGATGCCGGAATTCTTCCGCCGTCTGAAACCGTTCCTGCCGTTCACCTACGGCATCAACGCGATGCGCGGGCCGATCGGCGGCATGTACGCCAACCATTATTGGAGCGACATGCTCTCGCTGTTCTGGTACCTGCCGGCGGCGCTGTTCATCGGCTGGTGGTCCGCAAGCTGGCGTTGAACCTCAACCGCCTGTTCGACAACCGTCTGGCGGACACTGATCTGATGATCACCGAACATAACGAAGGCACGGTGGAACCGTTGCGGCTCACCGAGACCGCGCAGCAGATCGCCGAGGAGTTCCCCGAACTCGCCCGCAGACGGGCGATTCATTTCTTCCGCCTGTACCCGCGCCTGGTGCGTTGGGGATTCCTCGCGCTGGCGGTACTGCCGTTCGTGTTCCTGCTATTGCTATTCATCACGCGCATGAAGCTCGCCATGCTGCTCGGTTGGATCATTTCGATCATCGCCATCGACACGTATCTCATCGTGGTGGAGTATCTGCGCGAACGGTATGCGAATTATCTGGGCGAGGAAGCGATGAGTGCGGAAGAGTTCCGCAGCGCGATCCTGCACGAGAACCTGCTGTTCCGGCCGGGCATGCATTACAAGCCGATGCATGCCGTACGTACGAGGCTGTATGAGGTTGCGCATGGTGGTTTGGCCGGACATGCGACTGAACATGCGGCTGAGTATGCGGCTGGAAACACGGACGGAAATGCTGGCAGGAGTCTGCGTGAGGAGGGGAACGAACAGTGAAAATGATCTGGGGCATCTTCAAGCGGGACATGTGCCATGCCACCCGCAACGTGATCGCCGTGATCGTCTCGATGGGTTTGGTCGTGGTGCCAGCGCTGTACGCCTGGTTCAACATCGCGGCCAGCTGGGATCCTTACGGCAACACCAAGGCGTTGAAGGTCGCCGTGGCCAATAACGACAAGGGATACAAGTCGGATCTCGTGCCGGTGCGCGTCAACGTGGGCGAAACCATCATCAGCACACTGCACGCCAACGACCAGCTGGACTGGCAGTTCGTGAAAAGCGACAAGGCAATCGACGGGGTGAAATCCGGCGAATACTATGCGGCGATCGTAATTCCGAAAGGTTTCAGCGCCGACATGATGACGCTGTTCTCCCCCGACATCAAACACGCGCAGCTCAAGTACTATCTGAACGAGAAAATCAACCCGATCGCCCCGCATATCACCGATCAGGGCGCGACAACCGTGGTCAACACGATCGACAAAACCTTCGCCAAAACGATTGCGCAAGTCGGACTCGACCTGGCCTCAAGCATCCTACACTATTCGCAAAGCCCGCAAATGGCCGAATACATGCGCAACCTCAACGGCAATCTCACCACCATGGCGGATACGCTGAGCGGCGCATCGCAGCAGGTGACGTCGTATTCGCAGCTGCTCGGCTCGGCGAACGACATCGTGGATTCCACGGGCAAACTGCTCGCCTCGGCGACCAAGGCGGGCAAACAGGCCCAGAACGCGTTGAAGCAAGGCAAATCAGGTGCCACGTCACTCACTTCTGCAGGTGCGAACGTCACCTCCTCGGTGAACACCGCGCTCGACCAGGTGTCAGGCGCGTTCGACCAAGTAGCTGCCAAGGTGAACAAGGCGTTCGACGCGATCGGCAAGGACTCAGACACCGCAGCCAGCCAGTTGGCAACGTTGAGCGAACAAATCTCCAGCGGCGAATCGCTGTACGACACGTACATCACAAGCCTCAACCACATGCGCGAATCGGTGGAACAACTACCGGACAGTGATTCCGCGAAACAGGCGCTGCTGGAAGCCATCGACCGGGAGATCACGCTGCTGGAAGCCGCCAAAGGCGATTCGCAGAAGCTCGCGCAGCAGCTGAAAGACGCTTCCACGCAGGTCACGCAGGATACCGCAGCCGCGGAACGCTCCCGCAAGGAGATCCTGAACCGCATCACCTCCGCGAAGCAGTCGATCAGCAATGTGCGCGACGATTACGCCACGAACGTCAAGCCGAAAATCGACGCGCTCGCCTCCACAGTCAGCACGCTGATCTCCCAAACCGACAGCATGATCACCCAGCTGAGCGGCACCGCCGACGATCTGGACGATGTGACGGGCGATGTGGGGACGAATGTGACATCCATCCGTTCCACGCTCGGCGCGATCGCGAAGAAACTCGACTCGTCGGCAGCGACGGTGAAGGAGCTGATCACGAAGCTGGAGACGGGCGGAAACGCCGGTGACGGCAACAGCGATGGTGGCAATGGTGGCAACGACGCCAGTTCGTCCGATTCGGGTGAATCGGACGAACTACGTGCACTGGCCACCGCCAACGCGTCCACACTGTCCACACTGATTTCCGCGCCCGTCGCACTGCATCGCGTCTCGGTATACCCGATTGCGAACTACGGTTCGGCCATGGCGCCGTTCTATACGATCCTGTCAATCTGGGTGGGTGCGATCATCCTGTGCGCCATGCTGAAAGTGACAATTTCGGACCGCGAGAAGGCGCATGTGCTGGGCTTGGGCGACACGCTGCCGCGCATCGCCGGCCCGTCCGGCCCGGGGAACGCCTCACGTTGGGGACTGCGTCTCGACCACGAGTATTTCGGACGGTACGCGATCTTCGCACTGCTCGCGTTGCTGCAGGGCACACTGGTTTGCCTGGGTGACACGTATTTCCTTGGCGTGCAGGCGAATCATGCGCTGCAGTTCCTTGCCGTGGGGTGGCTTGCCGCGCTCGTGTTCTCGAATATCGTGTATACGCTGACCGTGTCGTTCGGCGATATCGGCAAGGCCGTGGCCGTGGTGCTGCTGGTGATGCAGGTCGCCGGTTCGGGCGGTACGTTCCCTATCGAGACGCTGCCGAAGTTCTTCCAAATGCTCTACCCGTTCCTACCATTCCCGCACGCCATCGATGCCATGCACGCCGCGATGGCCGGATCATACGGCAATGAGTACCTGCTTGACATGGTGTATCTCGCCTTGTTCCTGATTCCTTCGCTGCTGCTGGGATTGGTGTTGCGCAAGCCGGTGATCCGGTTGAACAACTGGGTGAGCCGCAATCTGGAGTCCACCAAGGTGATGTGACGAGGCGGATTTGAACGGGCTGGTTTAAGCCGGTTTAGATCGGTTTCGGCTGGTACACGTGAACGCGCTGCCCGCCATCATCGACGACCTGAAAACCCAAAGCCACGAATTCGTCACCATCGACCAGCCGGCAAAAACCTAAGCTAGCGTGGAGGCGTAGGGCATTGTCCTGCCCAGTCACTTCCCTTACGTACCGCTGCGCCATCCCGGCGCTCCTCTGCGCCGCCACTACCCCACCATGTCGCCTCCTCACGCACCAACAAGTGTCCGACCCCCCCCGAATCAGCCACCCACCGCGTCATCCGGTCACCCCAGGTTGTCCGATTCGGGAGAAACGGACACTCAGGGGCACCGTGCAAACCACACGTTGATCAGAGAACCGGCAACCACCAGCACAACACCGATCCAGAACGGCATGCCCAGCGCCACGCCCAACAGAAGCGTGCTAGAAGCCGTGGAAAACAGCGGAGTCGCGTACGAACCAATCGCAAGCGTTTCCATACTGCCGTGCAACATGCCGTATCCCCAGCACGCGTAGCCGCCCGAAATCGAAGCGGCGCACGCAATCAGCGCAGCATATCCACCGATGCCGGGCGCCGTGTCCGGCAAACCGTCTCCCGAAACGAAATGGATGGTCCACAGTACAACGGCCACACAGCAGAAGAAAATCGTCGTGCCGTCGTAACCGCCGGACAACGACGGCGTAAAAGTCGCATAAATCGCCCAAATAAAGGCGCCAACAAACGCGAGCACATACGGTAGGGGGTTACTGGCGATATTGTGGACCGCTTCCTGCATATCAAGGCTTTCTCCGCCAACCGCCATCGCCACACCGATGGTTGCGATCACCGCGCCAGGAATCGCTTTGGCGACCGCACCACGTTTGTGCGATACCGCTGCGGTCATCAGCACCAGCAGCGTCGGCCACAAGTAGTTGACAAGGCTGACTTCCACGGATTGCGCGTTCGTTGTGGCCAGGCCGATCGACAGCGAGATTGACGCCTCGTATGCGATGAACATGAGTCCGCCTGCGATGAGGTACTTGCATGGCGCTTCGCGGATTGGTTTCGGACGGCGCACAATGAACAGCATGACACCACCGACGGTGTAGATGAGCGCCGAACCGAGCGTGGCGCCGAACGATTCGGAGACCAGTCGCACGAGGCCGGCCATGAAGCCCCACAGGACGATTGCGAACAGGCCGATGAGTGTCGCCGCGTGTGATGTGGCATGGC
>ENA-OQKX01000354-OQKX01000354.1-human-gut-metagenome-genome-assembly--contig:-NODE-354-length-10282-cov-2.912949_pt1 | contig 10282 bp, 12 predicted proteins | sample MGYA00242654_ERZ504810 | MGnify/ENA primary metagenome ERZ504810 (study PRJEB26092, sample SAMD00036378) | human gut metagenome | host: Homo sapiens | study: EMG produced TPA metagenomics assembly of... | reverse complement strand
AAAATAAAGAAGTTTTTCGCAGCGGTGCCGGAGATGCGCAGGGCAAACTCTGCACCCTCCAGCGAGTAGCGGACGACCTGATCTGCAGGTTCAGAGCCGTAATTCATCTGGCGTCACCGTCCTTTTCTTTGGGCGAGGGCAAGCGGCTGAACGAGTCCACGCCGGGGATAAGGGCAAGACTGCGTCCGCAATCCCAATTCATGTGGATTTGTCCGGCATCGTCGATACATTCCACCGTGCCCATAGAACCGGGCGGCACGGGAAACTCATCTTCCATGCAGCTAAGTTGCAGCCGGGTACCGGGCGGGTACTTACGGCGCAGATGTTCGATGTAGTCTTTGTTGGGGTATTTCATGGGCATCTTTCCTTTCATGGTTATAGTGTCAAATCAATGTTGGGACGGCGGTCACGCTCGTGTTCCTGTTCGCGCTGTTGTTGCGCAGCGCGGTCACGGCGGGCTTCGGTGAGGTGTTGCTGCACCTCTAGGGAGTGTTCTGCGATTTTGCGGCAGAGCCGTTCCTCTTGGCGAAGCTGTTTTAGGGCGGTGTTGACCGATTCACGTTGCGATTGTACATCATCGGTTTTGGACAGTTGCTTACACTTTGTCAGCAACTGCCTAATTTCTGTTTGCAGGGCTTGTCGGTGAGTTTCCAGCTGTGTCAGCGTATCAATATTGTTTCTGGACAGGAACTCCATCTGTCGGATGCGCTGGTCTAACTTGTAGGCATCCTGCCGCACGGCATAACTGGAGCGGCTCGGCTTGCGAGGGAGCGCACCCAATTCGTATAGATAGCGATAATACAACGCCCGCAGCCCGGTCAGCTTGCGGCGGGGCTTCTTTTCGCTTCGTAGGCGACTATGTTGAACGGCAGGCGAGTTTTTAACATACGGGCGATAGTCTTGTGGATAAAGGATGCGCGTCTGGATGGCTTCGGGCGTGTACCGCTTGCCCAGCGTTTTGAATCGAACAAAGCGCTCTTTTCCGGGCGGACGCAAAACGGGATACTTGCGCCCCATGCGGACTTCATAGCCTTTGCGGTCCAGCGCGTTAAGAAACTGCCGCCATGTAAGGCTTTGTTGAATCGCTTCGTCCACATCCTGCCGAATAGCCGTACGCCATGTTGGCTGACCGTTTTTCTCCGCCAGCCATTCGGCGTAGGGCTTTGCGACATGGTTTGAGTTTTCGGTGTCGATGACCGACAGCTTATATTTCCGGCAAAGTTCATCTGACACTGCGCGGATTTCCGTTACATAGCTTTTATAGTTGCTGCGATACTTTTTGCCATCCACACAGCTGACCGAGTTCCAGACGATGTGCGAATGGATATGCCCGGTGTTCAGGTGCGTACCGATGACATATTCATACCGCCCGCCCAGCACGCGAGCTGCCAGTTCCTTGGCGATTTGGTGCGCCAGTTCGGGGGAGACCTCTCCTGCAGCGAAGCTCTGCACAAGGTGATACCCCTGCACACCGCCCGACTTGTGCCAGCGTTCCTTGGTTTGCCGCATATCGGAAAAGGCGGTTTCCAGCGTGCAGGCATACGAGCTTTCAAAGCAGGACTTCTCGGTTTTGTCACGGTTGGATGCATAGTCTAATGCATCCTGCAAGGATACCGCCGTGGTCTTTTCTTTGTTCATCACATACTTCACCGCCCGATCCAGACGGCGGACAGGGATCACGGATGTGTAAGCCATTTTTCATGCTATCTCCTAATAGTTCTCTTTTATTTCGCGCCAGACTTCCTTGGCAACGCGCGTCATCTCGTCCACGCTTTGCTGCCCCGCCACGCCCGTGCTGTTGGCGCGATGCGCAAGCTGGTTTGCGTTGTTGCACAAACCGGAAATTTGCCGCACAAGTTCCGCATGGTGTGTGCAGAGGCGCGGATGGATTTCCTTGCCTAAGATAAGGGAGCGCAGGTATTCCTCGCGGGATAATCCACTTGTTTCGACCTGTTCACAAAGATGGCGGTACTCGCGCTCGTTCAGCCGCAGCGGAATAACACGACCGCGTCTGCGCATGGCGGGGGTTTGGGGATCACCCCAAAAGTGCGTTTGGATATCCAAACGCTATGCTTGCGTTACAGCCCCCGCAGCACGGTTCATGACACAAGGTCATCGCCCTCTGCAACGGCTTTCTTCAAGCCGTCCAGCGTGGTTACAATGCGGTTGTACTTCTGCGCCAAACCGATCTGCGCGTTCGTGGTAGCATCCTGATTGCGGCTGCAGACCACCAGCATCGGGCAACGCAGCAGCTTATCCCGCACAATGGCGGTGTATTCGCTGCGCTCCACGGCATCTTCCAGCACCAAATACTGGCTGTCCTGCAATTTGGGGCATACCGGCAGGTATCCCAGCAGGTACACTTCACGGCAATAATTGCGGAGATGTTTGGAGGTTGCGCCCTCGCTGGCGCAGATAAAAGCCCAAGGTCGTTTCATTTTCGTGTTTCCTTTCTGAATTTCGGGAGTGAATCAGATTTGATTCACTTTTCGGTATTTCTTGCAAAATAGTGAATCAGTTCTGATTCACTTCGGATTCAAGGGCAGTTTTCAGCCGTTCAGTGCTGCGCTGGAAGTAGGCGTTCGACATCTCAATGCCGACAGCCTCACAGCCTTCCTGCACAGCGGCCAGCACGGTGGTGCCTGCGCCGGAAAAGGGGTCAAGGATGCGCCCGCCCGGCTCACAAATCTGCACCACATCCCGCATAAGCTGCAAGGGCTTTTCGGTCACATGGATGCGGTTCTGCGGGTTCGGGTAACGGAACACGCCCGGCAGACACCCAACATTTCTCTCAAGCGGCATTTTGCCGTTGGACCCCCACACAATGTACTCGGAACTGCTGGCGGAAGCGTCCTTTCTGTGGACGGCTTGGCAACTTTATCCCACACCGCCACACCGCGCCAGGTCCAGCCCGCCCACTGCAAAGCCAGCGTCATGGCGGGAAGCTGCCGCCAATCGATGAACAGGCAGACAGGCGCACCGGGCTTGGCAATGCGGCGGGCGTCCTGCAGCCATGCCGCCGTCCAGAACATCCAACTCAGCTGATCCATCTGGTCGGAATCGAAGTCGGGCAGCGCCTTTTCTTTGCTCATGCTGCTGTACTTTTCGTTGGTGCTGCGGTTCTTGGTGGTCTGGCTGCTGCCGCCGCTGGCATAGGGTGGGTCGGTGATGATGGCATCGAAGCTGTTCGGCTCAAACTGGCGGAGTATCTGCAGGGAATCTCCGTGCAGGATCGACCAGCGGTCACCGCCGCAGTGTTCGGGCATCCGGAAATCAGGGTTGAGAATGTTGCGCGTTTCGGGAGTGTTCGTCAAAGGCATCCTTCTTTCTTATCGTTCAAAATCATGGGTACGGGGTTCTTTCGGAGGCGGTGTACGGCTTGCTGTCTGCACAGAAACGCGGTCATCTTCGAGTACAAAGCAGTCCTGCGTCCTGTTGTCGAGCTTGGTACCGGGCAGAACAACGGCATTGCCGCGGCAGACTACATTGCCGGAGATTTCGCCATATACACGGGCGCTGCCGTCAATAGTCGGTGCGCACAAGGTTTGCTCATCCTGCCGAATCACGGCATAACCGCAGACACAGCTTTTCCCCATGAGCAGTCCGCCGCAGACGATGGCATCATCCTGCACAATCGCATCCCCCATTACGGTGGCGTTCTTGCCGACATAGGCATTACCTCTTGCAACGGCGTGATCTGTAAGGACTGCATCCTCGCAGACAACTGCATTTTCACAGGCGATGGCATCCGCTGAAATCCACGCGCTTCCATCTTGGTCGAGGTTATCGCAGCTTTCCACATAGCCGCCGAGCATCCCGGCAAGGACATCCTCGTTCAGATCCGTCACCGCGCGGATGCGGTGCAGGTTGGGGTTGTCGGGATGGGCAATGTCGGTGATTTCGTATTTCTTCATCTGGCATCACCCCGGTCACGCTTGGGCGTAGGGCTGGGCGACAGTTCGGTTTCCACATACTCGGACACAATGGTCAGTGCCGCGTTATAGCTTTTGCTGGCCATGACACGGCCGCACATTTCCTTGGCCTTGTCGCTCTGTCCGGCACTCTTCAGCAGCCGGGATGCGCGGCCCATGATGGCGAAAATGTTGCCGTCCTGCCCAATCAGCTGCATCTTGGGGCGCCGGGTCATCTGCACCTGCTCTTGAGTGTTCTCAAAAGACGGCGTCATCTTGAATCCATCTTCCTGCCAGAAATGAACAGCCAATGTGCCGTCCTCCACACGAATATCCCTCTGTTCAAAGCCCTCGCCCCAGCCGTCACTGTACTGGCCGGAAATGTAGTCGCAGAGAACAGCCTGCTCACCCTCGTTCAAGGACCCCTGCAGTTCCACGTTCAGACAGCCGCACAGCTTGTTACCGTGAATCTCCACAGACGGCACAGCACTTACCACCTTGCTGCGGACAGAATCGTCCTCGTGGTAATACTGCATAAGGTCACCGTCAAAATCAACAATGTCCTTTTTCACAGCCTCATCAACAGCGTCTGCGTATTGCAGCAGGTCATGGCCGTCCATTGGATATCCTTCGTACTCGTTGTAAGATTCGTCCTCCCAGTCCGGTTCGTCAGGGAAAAATTCTGCAGTCAGCGGAGAATAAAACTTCATTTTCAATTCACATCACCTCGGTTTCTGCCGTACAAATCATGGTTGATCTGTGCGGCGTAGTAGTTTTCAATCGTCAGCGGCGCATTGTAAAGCGCCGCCAGTAAGTATTTCTTGATATTGCGGATATGCGGCTGGTTGTCTTTCAGGCTGTCCAGCACATACTGGATATGCTGAGCTTCAAGTTTCAGGAATCTGGACTTCACTACCTCTGTCGGAAACTCGTCCCCCGCAATACGGATACTGCTGCGTTTGGAACAGACCGTGTCCAGCATGAGTTCCACCAGCTCATCCAATCGAATCCTATCTGCCGGATTGTTCTTTGCCAGAATGTCATACTCAATGTTTTCCCGAATCAAATCCCGATACTGCTCCCGTTCGTCTGCCGTGCGGATAGGATTAGATACGTTTTTAGTTATTTCTTTCTTTTGTTCTTTAGTATTTAATTGTGCAGGATTTTCCTGTACAGGTTTTTCCCGTTTAGGCTCTGCCTGTTTTGGTTGGGCACACTTAGGCGCAGCTTCTTCGGGATCCTGTTCCGGGGGCTGTGGCTGCTCTAAAACCGTGTACTCCATACCGCGCATCTGACCGTTCTTGTCGCGGATGCGGCGGCGGATAATATAACCCGCTGCTTCTAACTCGCGCACGATGGCACACACGCTGTCTACGCCCTCTTTGCAGATGGACGCCAGCCCGCGCGTGGTATAATCCCAATCTTCGGGCAGAGACAGCATCAAAGATAAAAGCCCCTTCGCCTTGAGCGAAAGAGCCTTGTTGCGCAGATGATGATTTGACATAATGGTATAGTTTTGCGTCTTTTGTACACGGAACACAGCCATAACGATTTACCTCCTGTTTATGCCCTATAAGTGGGCGAACGATTTCTAACTTTCATGTTGATTTCTCTCTATCGGCAAGGCGCCGCGCGGTGGGCGGCAGTTCTTGCCATCCGGTTGTTTTTTGCCATATCAGCGTAATCTCCATTCTCGATGTCGGGCGGCAGGTCGCAAACTTGATACTTTTCTCGGTAAAGGTTCTGAATGCCGACACTCGCCATGCGCCCTTTGGCGTCGTTGTCCAGCCGCAGTTCTATCGTGGTGATCTCCGGGTGCTGCCGCAGGAATTCCTGTAACGCCAACGGCTCTTTGCCGGAGGACGAAACCCCGCCCAACGACAGGCGGTACTTGTCCGCAGCATCCCCGCAGAGCGTCATCTCTGCCATGGCATCTATGGCGGCTTCAAACACGGCCACCGTAGTGCCGGGCTGCATCGGCGGGATGCAGAAGCCGTACTGTTTCTGACTGCCGGGAGCCTCCCTCTTGAACGGTTTCCCATAGTCATAAATACCGCGCAGAGCCGCATATTTCGGCACGCCCTGCGGGTCTTTGCCCAAGAAAACACAGTTGTGATATTCTGCACTTTCGTACAGAATTTTTCTCGCAATGCAGTAGCGAATCGTGGGCAGTGAGATGCCGCGCCCCAGCAAATACCGCGTTACGCGGTCATTATTCAGCGCAGGATTCGGCAGACGGAACGGCGGGCGCTCGCGCTCCACTGCTTCATGCTGCACGGGGATGTACATCGGGCTTTCCTCGCACAGCAGCTGCACCGCCTCTACGAACGGTACACCTTCCACATAAATCAAATATTTCAGCGCTGACTTGCCGCCGATGTCGCGGCTTTTCCAATGCCACACACTGGATTCGCCGTTTATCTTGAAGCTGTCATGCTCCGCAAGCTGGTACTCGCCCCGTGCGCTGCTTTTCACCAGCGAATTGGGGCGGTACCGCCGCAGAAATTCTATTGCCGTCATCCGGTTGGCGGCATTGATTTGTTCTTTACTGACGCGCGGCAATTACACAATGTAAGCGGCGAGGTCGCTCATATGCTCAACATTTTCCCACAGAAAATCCTCGCGCCCGAAGTGACCACCCGCCGCCGTGCGGCTATAAATGGGGTTCAGCAAGTTCAACTGCTTGATGATGCCCGCAGGGGTCAGGTCATACACCTTGCGCACCGCTGCAGCCAAACAGTCATCCTCGCAGATGCCGGTGCCGAAGGTATTCACATCCACCATGACGGGGTCTTTCTGCCCGATGGCATACGCCAGCGTGACCTGACAACGATTGGCAAGATGGGCGGCGACCATGTTTTTGGCAATGTACCGCGCCATGTACGCGCCGCTGCGGTCTACCTTGGTGGCATCCTTACCGCTGAACGCACCGCCGCCGTGGGGTGCAAATGTGCCGTAGCTGTCCACCATGAGCTTGCGCCCGGTCAAGCCGGTATCGGCATCCGGGCCGCCCTGCACAAACTTGCCGCTGGGGTTCAGGATGATTTCCGCATCATCGGCGGGCATACCGTCAAAGGCCAGCGGGAACACATACTCGTCCAGCAGATCCGCCAGTTTGTCAATATCGGTATCCTCTTTGTGCTGCACAGAGATGACCACCGTGGTGATGCGCACAGGCGTATCACCGTTGTATTCCATCGTAACCTGCACCTTGCCGTCCGGGCCGATGTCCGGAATAACGCCGGTCATGCGGGAGATTTCCAGCAGCGTCACAAGGCGCTGGGCGGCAACCACCGGCATCGGCAGGTATTCGGGCGTTTCGTTGCAGGCGTAGCCGACCATAACGCCCTGATCGCCCGCGCCGAGGGTGTCCTCGTCCTCTCCCTCAGCCAGTTCGGGTTCCACCGCGCCCGCAATGTCGGGGCTTTGGTCGTGGATGTAGCAGTCGATCTGATAGCCCTTCGGGTCATAGCCGACATCCCGCAGGGTGTCGCGGACGATGTTGAACACATCCGGCTTAGCGCTGGTCGTGATTTCGCCCGCCACAATGATGTGACCGTGGGTTGCCATTACCTCACAGGCCACGCGGCTGGCGGGATCATGCTGCAGACAGGCGTCCAGCACGCTGTCGGCAATGAGGTCGCACAGCTTGTCGGGATGCCCGCGCATGACGGATTCTGCGGTGTAAAAGCGAGGATGCTCGTTTTCTTTCATGGTTTCGGTGTTTTCAAAAATGTCGTTCATTAGTTCTTCTCCTTGCTTGTTGGATGATTTCGGACATAGAAAAAAGCCCGCAGGCGGGCTGCGGGCTAGGATGGTGATATTCATATCAGCGCTCCGGGGATTCTTTTGTTTTGGGCGACGGAGCCATAACGCGGGTATATTCTTCCGGCGTGGTGTGTTCTACGCACAGGGTCTTGCCCAGCAGGAAAAACAGCTGCGGATCGTGGTACAGTTCCTCGTAGCGCTTCACCTGCTGCGGGGTAAGGTCGGTAAAATCGTTGCTGGTCAGCCCGCAGACGAAAAACGTGCCATGGATGATGTCATAGTCACCCAGCATACGGTTCAGCGGCAGGTTTTCTGCAATGCCGTTGTCATTACAGACGATACAGGCGCTATCCCGCCAAGGGTACACGGCCTCGATGGTGCCGCCGACAACTGCCTGCTCGGCTTCAAGGGTGTGTTCAATGTCGGCTTCGCGGGGGTACTTTCCGGCTTCAACGATCAGCACTTTCATCGGCATCCTCCTTATCAGAAGTTCCTTTCAGCGCATTTTTCTGCTTAACGGTCAGCAGCACGATTCCTGTTGCAGATGCAAGGGACACGACCACAATAGCCAGCAGCGGGAAACCATCTCCTGTCTGCGGGAGGGTCTGCACCTTATGCGGCGTAATAACCGGCGTGGGAACAGGAGTGGGCGCCGGGGTTGCCGCGGGTGTCGGCTGCGGTGTGGGTGCAGGCGTGGGCGCGGGAGTTTCCTCGCGGGGTATAGCTTCGTCTATCATCTGAATTAGCCGTTTGTCGGCGCGTGCCCATTCGGCATCCACATTTTCGCGGACGAACAGGCAAACAGTTTCGTCTGCCTGCTGTACCTTAAACTGCACCGATTCGGCAATTTCAAAGCCAGCTGGGGCGGCATCCTCGGTCAGGGTGTAGATGTACTCCTTAGTTTCGCCTGACAGCTTGATAAATTGATCCGAGATGGGAACACGGTGAGTTTTGTAGTCGGTTATCCAAGTGTCGACGACCTCATCATTCGCATCACGGATCGTCAGCGTAGCGCCCGGCAGTAGATTGCCTGCAATGTCGGTCTTGTCGATATCCAGCACAGGCGCGTCCTGTATAATGACGGTGGCATCGTCGAGTTTTACCCAATCATCGTCGGATTTCACATATACCTCATTGACCTGCTCTGTACCGTTCTGCACAAGCTTGAACACGATGCTTTCAGCTTCGGCGTAGCCGTCCGGGGCACGAGTTTCGGTCAGAGTGTACGCTTTTTCCAGCTCCAGACCTCGCACGGTGTGCGGCGTTTTTGTGGAAGTCCAGCCCTCCACCAGATTGCCGTCTGCATCGCGGATTTCCAGCTTCGCACCGGGCAGTTCCTTGCTGTTGGTGATGTCCTGCTTAGAGATATCCACGGTGGTGCGCAGATTGGTATTTGTTCCGTCCACGACCTGCCAAGGGGTCTGCTGACCTTCGTAGGTGAAGGTGACTTCCATAGGCGTGCTGTCCAGCAGGTAACCCGCAGGGGCGGTGATTTCCACAATGCGGTATCTGCCGCTGTTGCCGGAATCCGGATAAGTTTTTGCGCGGATGGGAATGTCCACATCAAACCAAGTAAAGCCGCTGGCGTTGGTTGTGCTACTGGTGGCCAGCTTTGTACCGGCTTCAAGCAGCTTTGTACCGTCCGCGGAATAAATGTCATCCACGGTGTAGAGTTCATACACCGCACCGGGCAGATAGGTCAGCGCCTCTCGGTCCTGCTTGTAAATGCCTACACCGATTTTGCTGACTTTATCGCCGGGCTTTTCGGGCGTGGGCAGCACCCGCGCATTTTCAAACACAAGTGTCTGCCCATTCTTGTGGGCATCCGAGGCATCCTTGACATTCACAATGCTGTACGAACATTTCTTGTCACCGTCCTGTTCATGGCTGACAATAGTTTTCGCCAGCACAATGTCGTTTTTCTGGTTATCCCAGCCAAATTCCACCGTGTAACTCTGCTGGGTCAGCACAAAACCATACGGCGCTTTGACCTCGGTAATGGTGTACTTGCCCAGCGGCAGGGTCACGGTGACTTCGCCCTTGGTGCCATCATGGCTGACAGTGAGGAAATCGTAGGTGGCCTGTGTGCGGGTGGGGCTGAATTTTACTTCGTCCACTTGCCCCTCCGCACCAGTGGTAACAGTTGCCACCAAGTCACCGGATTTGTACCAGTAGGTGCCTTGGCGGTCGGGCGTGGTAATATCTCCGTCCGCGTGGATTTCGTACACCGCGCCTGCAAGGTTGTCCTGCGTGTAGATGAACTGTCCATCTTGGTAGTCGGTCAAGACATTGCCCTGTTTTCGGATGGTAAGCTGACCGAGCGTTTCGTGGTTGCAGTATTTCTCCGTGACGATGTACTCATCCATGTCGTTGGTGGCATTGCCCACGACCTGCCAGACGCGGTCGGACTTGATTTCAAACTCCACCGAGTAGGCAGGATCGTTGAAATAGCCTTCCGGGCCTTGCAGTTCCTCAATAAGGTATCTGCCCAGCGGCAGTTTTTCGGGTGTTTTCATAAGACCGTCTGCATCGGTGTAGAACACATCCGTTTTCTTGGTGGCGCTGCCGCTGGCGGGGTCGATCATGGAAATGCGGGTCTTATT
>ENA-OQKX01000353-OQKX01000353.1-human-gut-metagenome-genome-assembly--contig:-NODE-353-length-10283-cov-2.351319_pt1 | contig 10283 bp, 9 predicted proteins | sample MGYA00242654_ERZ504810 | MGnify/ENA primary metagenome ERZ504810 (study PRJEB26092, sample SAMD00036378) | human gut metagenome | host: Homo sapiens | study: EMG produced TPA metagenomics assembly of... | reverse complement strand
TGGTGCTCCACGGCCCACTCGCCGATCGCGCGGATCGTCTCGCGACTCCACACGGCACCGGTCGGGTTGTTCGGGGAGGTGATGATGATGGCCTTCGTGCGCTCGGTCCGAGCGGCCTCGATGGCGGCGATGTCGGGCTCGAAACCACGGTCGGCGCCGGCGAACACCTCGACCGGTTTGCCGCCGGCCAGCTTGACGGCCTCCGGATAGCTCGTCCAGAACGGCGTGGGAATGATGACCTCGTCGCCGTCATTGAGCAGCACCTGGAAGGATTCGTACACGGCCTGCTTGCCGCCATTGGTCACCACGACCTGATCGGCGGTCACCTCGTAGTCGGAGTCACGCAGCACCTTGGCCGCAATCGCCTCGCGCAGCTCGGGCAAGCCGGCGTGGGCGTGTACTTGTAGTTGCGCGGGTCGTTGCACGCCTTGACGGCGGCATCCACGACTTCCGCGGGAGTCGGGAAATCGGGTTCGCCCGCGCCGAAGCCAATCACGTCGATACCGGCGGCCTTCATCGCCTTCGCCTTAGAATCGACGGCAAGAGTCGCGCTCGGTGCCACATGTTGATACGGTCGGAAAAAGTCTGCCAGTCAGCCATAGTCATGCCATCCATGCTAAACCCAGAGCACGAAAAAACAACAGACCCCGACTACGCCCGGCACGGCGGCTCTCGTTGCGCGGCGAATCAGACCAGCACGAGATTGTCGCGGTGCACCACGGGGTGAGCGAACTCGTCGCCCAGGAACCGCCTGAGCTGCGCGGTGTTGCGGCCGAGCATCTGCGGGATCTCCTCGGAGTCGAAGCCCGCGAGCCCGCGAGCCAGATGCGCGCCCGCCTCGTCATCAATCCACACCGGGTCGCCGGCGGAGAATTCGCCGTGAACCTCCACGACGCCGGCGGCGAGCAGACTCGCGCGCCCGCCTCGAACCGCCTTGGCCGCACCGGCATCCGCCACCAAGGCTCCACGCGGGTCGGACGCGAAGCCGATCCACAGCCGACGCGATGAACCGCGGTGCTTCACCGGCGCGAACACCGTGCCGACCGGATCGCCCATCAGCGCCGGGCCGGTGTTCGTCGCGCTCGTCAGCACGGCGGGAATGCCCGACACGGCCGCCACGCGGGCGGCATCCAGTTTGGTGACCATGCCGCCCGTGCCGACCCCGGACGACGAACCGGCGACCTGCACGTCGCCGATCGTGTCGATCACATTCGGCACAAAGCCGATGCGGCGGGCGCCCGGCGTGCTCGGCGGAGCTGTATACAGGCCGTCCACATCCGTGAGCAGCACCAGCGCATCGGCCCGGACGAGATTTGCCACCAGTGCCGAAAGCCGGTCGTTGTCGCCGAAACGGATCTCGTTGCTCGCCAGCGAATCGTTCTCGTTGACGATCGGCACCACGCCGAGTTCCAGCAGACGGTTCAGCGTGCGCTGCACGTTGCGGTACTGGACCGCACGGATCGTGTCTTCGGCAGTGATCAGAATCTGGCCGACCCGAACGCCGAAACGACCGAACGCGGCCTCATACTGCGCCATCAGCAGCCCCTGGCCGACCGCGGCGACGGCCTGCTGCGTCGCCACGTCACTCGGACGGCTCTCGAAGCCGAGCGGGCCGAAACCCGCGGCGATGGCGCCCGACGACACCAGCACCACGTCGGGCACCCTGCGCCGTAGGCGGCGGACAGCGCGGCCACCAGGGAGTTCAGCTTCTTGACATCCAGATGCCCGGACGGCTGCGTCAACGAGCTCGAACCGACTTTGACGACCATGGTCCGTGCGCCTGCGATGGCGCGGCGCACATCCGATTCAGTGACGGACAACACGCACTCCCTTCCCGATTACGTATATCTTGAATCATCGCAGACGCCGGTGTCATAGGACGCCGCCGTTCCACGCTGCGGCCGCCGCGCTGGTGGAACCGCAGACGAATGTGCCAGCCATCCTCAGTCGCTCCGCGCCAGCTCCCGCGGGCGGGGGCTGGCAGCGAAGCTGACTGGGGGTGGTCAGGTGTCAGGCCAGACCGCCGTCATTCTCGTCGCCGTCCTCGCCGCGACCGAACAGGCTCTGCTCGTCGTGACGGTCGTCGTCAACGCTCGGATCGGCCCAGTGACCGGCCTGACGTTCGGCCATCATGGCCTCGCGCACCGCGGCCTTGGCGTCCATCATCTCGTGGTACTGACGACGACGCTCCGCATTGGTACGGCGACGGCCGCCCGGCTCCTGATCCTCAAGACGCAGATCGCGGCCGCGGGCGCCCAGCTGAGCGCCGTCAAGCATCTCCGCGCCGGCGGCGATGGTCGGATCCCAATCAAACGACACGGCACGCTGCCCCTTGCCGATACGCACCTCGTCACCCGGCTTCGCTCCCAGCCGGCGCAGCTCGTCCTCGACGCCAAGCTTGGCGAGTCGGTCGGCCAGATAGCCGACGGCCTCGTCATTGTCGAAATTGGTCTGCACCACCCAACGTTCGGGCTTCACGCCGGTCACCTCGTACCAGAAACCGCCATCGCCCTCCTTGCGGGCCACGGCGAAATCGGCAGTGCCGTTCGCAGCCGCACGGCGACGATTCGACCGGTTCTCCAACGGATTGATGACGACGCGCGCCTCCTCCTCGGCCTGCTCGCGGCTGGCGACCTCCTGCCGCATGTCGGCGACCATGGCCGCCAGCGCAAAGTTCAGCTCCTTCAGCCCCTCATGAGAAGCCGTGGAGATCTCGAACACCTTCAATCCCATACGTTCGAAGTCCGGGCGCACGAAATCGGCGAGCTCCTTGGCCTCCGGCACATCCACCTTGTTGAGCACGATGATGCGCGGGCGTTCCGGAATCGGGATGGCGCCCAGCGGCAGGTCAAGGGAATCCGCGTATTCGGCGAGCTCCTTCTCAAGCGCCTCGTAGTCGCTGATGGGGTCGCGGTCGGGTTCGAGGGTCGCGCAATCGATGACGTGCGCGATGATCTCCGTACGTTCGATGTGACGCAGGAATTCCAGGCCAAGGCCCTTACCTTGCGAGGCTCCCGGGGATCAGCCCCGGCACGTCGGCGATGGTGTAGCGGCTGTCGCCTGCGATGACCACGCCGAGGTTCGGCACCAGCGTGGTGAAGGGATAGTCGGCGATCTTCGGCTTGGCGGAGCTCATCGCGGCGATGAGCGAGGACTTGCCTGCGGAAGGGAAGCCCACAAGGGCGACGTCGGCGATGGACTTCAGTTCCAGGATCACGTCGCGTTCCTCGCCGGGTTCGCCGAGCAGCGCGAAACCGGGGGCGCGGCGCGTGCGGTTGGCGAGGGCGATGTTGCCCAGACCGCCGTTGCCGCCGGCGGCCGCGACGAAGCGATCGCCCTCATGGCGCAAATCGGCGAGCTGCTCGCCCGGATGCTTGGGTTTGCCTTGCGGGCCGCGTGCGGTGAAATCACCGTGCCGCACGGCACCGGGAGGATGAGATCCTCACCCTTGGAACCGTCCTTGTTATCGCCGAGACCCATGGTGCCGCCCGGAGCCACACGATGCGGCATGAAACGATAATCCAGCAGGCTGGTGGCGTTACGGCTGGCCTCGAAGATCACGGAACCGCCGTCGCCGCCATTGCCGCCGTTCGGACCGGCCAACGGCTTGTATTTCTCCCTACGGATGCCGGCGGAACCATTGCCGCCGTCGCCGCCCTTCACATGGACGGTCACTCGATCCACAAAATCACTCATGTATCTACCTTACATAGCAGAAAGACCGCGTCCATAACGGGCGCGGTCTTTCATCAAAAAGCGTTATTTGCGCGTGTCTCAGGCGGCAATCACGTCGACGACCTTGCGGTCACGACGCACGCCGAACTTCACACTGCCGTCCTTGAGGGCGAACAGGGTGTGGTCCTTGCCCATGCCGACGTTCTCGCCCGGGTGGAACTTGGTGCCACGCTGACGAACGATGATGTTGCCGGCCACGACGGCTTCGCCGCCGAACTTCTTCACACCGAGGTATTGCGCGTTTGAATCGCGACCGTTGCGCGAGCTGGACGCGCCCTTCTTATGTGCCATGTCTGTTCCTTTCGGTCCTTGACTCTAACCCTGCGCCAATCAGGCGATAGCCGTGATCTTGACAGCGGTCAGCTGCTGGCGATGGCCCTTGCGACGAGCAACGCCGGTCTTGTTCTTGTACTTCATGATGCTGATCTTCGGGCCCTTGGCCTCATCGTTGACAACCTCAGCCTTGACACTGATGTTGGCGAGATCCTTGGCGTTGACGGTGACCTTGTCACCATCCACAACGAGAGCGACCGGGAATTCCACGGTGTCGCCCTTCTTGGCGTCGAGACGGTTGACGAGGATGACGTCACCGACCTCGACCTTTTCCTGATGGCCGCCGGCCTTCACAATAGCGTACATATCCGTTCCTTTATTAACTTGGAAAGCTTACTGCCCGGCACGTTCGAGCCTCGCGGCCAGACACCAGCAATCTAATCTACACATACCCGCGTACAACCGCAAGTCTGCTCCCGGCGTGTCAGGTTGACATACCGGGATTTTCCTTTATTCTTCTTGTTCTTCCTCGCCCAGGTCCGCATTGTTGGCGGCCACGGCTGCCGCCGCGATCTGCGCGAGTTTGGCCTTCACGTCCGGCGAGGAGCCCTTCGGCACCTGCACGTCCGTGCCATGGCCATGCTTGTTGGTCTTGACGAACGGATCGCCGCCCTTCAGGGCGTACGGATCGTCGTAATCCGCCGAAACGGTCGGTTCGTCATGGAGGATGAAGCCGCGGCCCTTGCAGGTCGGGCATTCCTCGGAGAACGCCTCGACCAGACCCTGGCCGATGCGCTTGCGGGTCATCTGCACCAAACCAAGCGAGGTGACTTCGGCCACCTGATGCTTGGTGCGGTCGCGCGCCAGGCACTCCACCAGTCGGCGGAGCACCAAATCCCTGTTGGCCGGCATGACCATGTCGACGAAGTCGATCATCACCATGCCGCCGATGTCGCGCAGACGAAGCTGTCGCGCGATCTCTTCGGCCGCTTCGAGGTTGCAACGGGTCACCGTTTCCTCGAGGCTCTTGCCGCGGCCGATGAAACGGCCCGTGTTCACGTCGATGGTGGTCATGGCCTCGGTGCGGTCGATGACGATCGAACCGCCGGACGGCAGGTAGACCTGACGTTCCATGCCCTTACGCAACTGGGAGTCGATCTGCCACTTGTCGAACACGTCCTTGCCGTCATGTTCGGCCGGATCCCACTTCTCGAGCTTGTCTTTCAGGTCGGGGGCCATCGTGTCGAGGTATTCCTCGATACGCTCGTACACGCGGTCGCCTTCAACGATCATCTTGGAGAAGTCGTCGTTGAAGATGTCGCGAACCACGCGGATGGCCACGTCCGGCTCGCCTTGCAGCAGCTTCGGACGCTTGCCGTGCAGGAACTCGTCGCGCTTGGCGGTGATGCGTTCCCACTGGCGCACCAGGTTCTCGAGATCCTTGGTGATGGCCTCTTCGGAAGCGCCTTCGGCCGCGGTTCGGATGATCACGCCCATATCCTTCGGCGCGATCTTCGACACGATGTTCTTCAGGCGGGCGCGCTCACGCTCGCTCAGCTTGCGGCTCACGCCGGTCATGCCGCCGGACGGCACCAGCACGAGGAAACGGCCGGCCAAGGTGACCTGCGAGGTAAGCCTTGCGCCCTTGTGGCCGATCGGATCCTTGGTTACCTGCACCAGCACCGGATCGCCCGACTTGAACGCCAGTTCGATACGACGCGGCTGGCCTTCCAGACGCGCGGAATCCCAGTTCACCTCGCCGGCGTACAGCACGCCGTTGCGGGCCTGTCCGATGTCCACGAACGCGGCCTCCATGCTCGGCAGCACGTTCTGCACGCGGCCAAGATAGATGTTGCCGACGGTGGCCACTTCCTGGATGTCGGACACGTAATGCTCGACGAGCACATTGTCTTCGATCACGGAGATCTGGGTGTGGCGCTCACGTTCGCGCACCACCATCAGACGCTCGACGTGTTCGCGACGGGCCAGGAAGTCCTGCTCCATGAGCTGGTTCTGACGGCTGCGTTCACGACGGTTGTCGCGGCGGCGCTGCTTCTTGGCTTCCAGACGGGTGGATCCTTCGACGTCGGTGATTTCGTCGATGTACTGCTGCTTGCGGGAGCGACGGGACATCGTCTCGTCCGATTCCTCGGCCTTCGACCCTCCACGGCGGCGGCGACGGCGACGGGTCACCGTGCCCTCTTCCTCATCGTCATCCTCATGACGGCGACGGGATTCGCGTTCGGAGGTCTGCTGCTCGTCGGCTTCCTCATGGTTGCCGCGTCCGCGACGGCGGCGACGGGTGCGCGTCGGCTGCTCGTCGTCATCATCGTTTCCATTGCGGGACTCGTCATCGATCGGCGCATACGTGATGCCATCGAGGACCAGGTCCTCCTCGATCTGCTCCACTTCGGCAGCGGCACGACGTTCCTGCGCGTTCAGACGACGGGAACGACGGGAACGACGGGAATCGCCATGATCATCGTCTTCGGCGTCGTTGTTGCGGTCATTGCCATCATCACGGCCGCGACCGTCATTCGAAGCGTCCGTGCGGTCCGCATCGGCCGTGTCGTGGCTGCGACGGCGGCGGCGACGGGTCGGACGGTCATCGTCGCGGTCATCACGGCTGTCACGGGCATCGTCCGAACCTCTGCGGCCCGTATCGTCGGCATCGTCATCGTCGGACGATCCGCGGCCCGCGGGGGCGGCCGGCAGAATCGGCTCCTGGAACAGCAGCGACGTCATCGGACGCGGATTATGACGCGTCTCATGGCCTTCCGGCAGCGCGCTGACGGCGTCGAGCGCACGGTCTTCGGATGATTCGTCACGATTGCCACGATTGCCGTAATCGTCACGATCGTCACGGTCATCACGCGGCTCGTCGCTGATACGGCGACGGCGACGCGACGGGCGATCATCCTCGTCCTGCACGTCCACAGAGGAACGACGGCGACGGCGCGGACGTTCGTCACGCATCTCATCGTCGTCATCGTAACGGGTCACGCGACGACGACGCGGACGCGACGGCTCGGCGTCATCGGCATCATTGAAATCGGCGGAATCACGCGCAGGCTGGGCAGGATCAAGCTTCGGTTCCTCAAACAAGGGGGCTTTGGCATGCTCCTCGACCTTCAGCTCCAAAGACGCGCCCGCGGCACCTACGCCACGCACCACGCGGCGACCTCCACGACGGCGGCGCGGAGCCGGATCGGCAGACACAGAACCCGCACTGCTTGCCGCATTATTGGTTGAATTATCGGATGACACAACAGCCTCGACCTGATCGAGGCCCTCATTGGTAGTAGGCACAACGCTCCTCGGCAACGCGCTGCAATCGCATCGCCTTCACTCAAGCCCCAACGGTTCTCACACCACGCTCTCACCGTGGCCGCGCATCATGGCGCCCGTAGGAAGCAACTTCCGTCAAAAGTCTTCATCATGCGACGGCGGACACCTGCGCTCGCGACTCACAGAACATTCACGCGAGGGGATCAACGCCATCGGATGCGTCGGCGGTCTTGCAGAACCACCGTCTATAAGTATGACACAAAAAACAACGGAGCGTGACAGGACGGGAAATTTATTCCCCCTACACGCTCCGTTTTCCAATGATTCGCGTTGACACGCCGTGAATGAACGTGCGCCGGCATAGTGGTTCAGCAGCGGTTCAACGGTGGACCAATAGTGGTTCTGCGGCAAGCCCGCGGCAGCGAATTACCGGCGATTCAACGGCAGCTCAGCAACGACTCAACGGCGATTCAATGCAGCCAGTCCTCCAGCAGGTCGGCCATGAGCAGCAGATCGGTCTCCGGCAGCTGCTCGTCCTGCTTGTGAGCCAGCAGCGGGCTACCCGCGCCGAGATTCACGGCCGGAATGCCCAGAATCGCGAAACGCGCCACATCCGTCCAACCCAGCTTGGCAAGCGGGTCACGACCGGTACGTTCCTTGACAAGCGATACCAGCGATTGGGCAAGCGGCGAATTGAGGCCCGGACGTGCGCTCGGCGATTCGTCCTTCATCTCGATGCCGAAGCCTTCGAACACGCCACCAGTGGCCTGATGCTCGCCGTTGCCAAGTTTCGCGCCCGCATCCGCGCCGATCATCAGCGCCTTCGCCTCGGCGAGCGACTTGTCCGGCGCGAACCGGTAGTTGACGTGCACACGGCACTCGTCGGGAATCACATTGGTACCCTTGCCGCCGGAAATCAGCGTGGCGTTCAGGCCCTCCTGATAGGTCAGGCCATCTACTTCGATGGCGCGGTTCTCATGTGCGTTCAAACGGTTCAGAATCTCGGCCGCCGCGTGGATCGCGTTCTTGCCCATCCAGGCGCGGGCCGAATGCGCGGCAACGCCGTGCGTGATCACGTCGAATCGCATCGTGCCGTTGCAGCCGCCCTCGATGCCGCAATCGGTCGGCTCGCCGATGATCGCGAAATCGCCGGTAATCCAATCCGGATGCGACTCGACCACCTTGCGCAGGCCGTTCTTCTCCGCCGCGACCTCCTCATGGTCGTAGAACACGTACGTCAGATCGTATTTCGCGTCCGTCAGCGTGGCCGCCAGATACAGCATGACCGCGTCGGAACCCTTCATATCGGTGGCGCCACGACCCCAGATCACGCGCTCATGCTCATGACCGGCCGCCACATCCTCGCGAATCAGCGGATCGCCCGGCTGAAGCCATTTCGGTGGGAAATTGTCGATAATCGGCACCGTGTCGAGGTGTCCGGCAAGAATCACGCGGCGCTCGCGGCCGAAATCGGTGGACGCCACCAACGTGTCGCCGTGCCTGCGCACTGTCAGATGCGGCTGTTTTTTCAGGAACACCTCGACGGCGTCCGTCAACGGGCCTTCGTCATCGCTGACGGAATAGCAGCCCATGATCTGCCTCATCAGCTCGTTCAACTGCTCCTGTTTGCTGGCGGAAGCGGAAAATCCAATCGTAAGTTCGTTCATGCCGTCCATTATCCGGCAAAAGCCGGTGACAATCGCATTTCGGGCGTGCTTTTGAGACGGTCGGCCATGCTGTCGTGCGCTTGGTGACACACTAGGTAGCGGTCCGAGGCAACGGCCGCAGCGAAAAGGAGAGTGCAATGCCGGGTCTATTGAGCGCGATGGAAGGTTTCTGCGTCATCGGCATCGTCATCGCCACCGGCTATGTGGCCGCGCGCATGCGCATCGGCGGGCCGACCGCGCAGATGGTGCTCAACAGGTTCAGCTTCTTCGTGTCGAGCCCGTGCCTGATGTTCGCCATCCTGTCCAAGGAGAAGATCTTCGAGATCTTCCACTCCTCCATCGTCGTGGCGTTCTTCTCGGCCGTGCTGGTGGGCGTGGTCTTCCTGATCCTCAACCGGCTGTTCTTCCATATGAAGGCAGCGGACGCCACCATCGGCGCGCTGAATTCGCTGTATTTGAATTCCAACAACATCGGTCTGCCGATCGCCACGTACATTCTGGGCAATCCCGCACTCGTCGCGCCGATCCTGGTCATGCAGCAGGCGGTGTTCACGCCGATCGGCCTGACCGTGCTCGACGTGACCACCAAAGGCAAGGTGTCCGCGAAGGAGATCCTGAAACAGCCGTTGCATCAGCCACTGCTCATCGGCTCGCTTCTAGGTATTGTGGTGTCCGCGATTTCCGCGAAGGTCGGCTATTTCGTGATTCCGAGCTTCATCTACGACCCGATCGACATGATCGGCGATTCCGCAGTGCCAATGATTTTGATGGCATTCGGCATGTCGTTGCACGGCACGAAGCCGCTGCAGGACAAGTCGAATATTCCCGCGGTGTTCACAGTGGCCGTGCTGAAGAACATCGTAATGCCGATCATCGCGTTCCTGCTGTCGTATTTCGTGATGGGCTTCCGTGGCGCCACGCTGTACGCGTGCGTGGTGCTCGCCGCATTGCCGACCGGGCAGAACGTCTACAACTACGCGGCGCGGTACAACGTGGGTCTGTCGTTCGCACGCGACGGCATTCTGTTCTCGACGTTGTCGTCGCCGATTTTCATCGCGATTATCGCGGTGCTGCTCGGCTGACCTCGCCAGTCCTCGCCGCGGTATCCACGACCGCCGCGGCGAGGACATCAATCGTCCATACGGTAGCCGGCATGACCGAGCCCGTGCGCCGCATGATTCGCGGCACACCCTCCGAGCACCATCAGCGCATAACACAAGCCGATTCCCGCGGCCAACGTAAGCAACGAAGCCGGATTGAGCAACGACGTTGCCAGAATCGGAAACAGCAACAACACCGAGCACCCCAATGAAACGGCCA
>ENA-OQKX01000351-OQKX01000351.1-human-gut-metagenome-genome-assembly--contig:-NODE-351-length-10286-cov-1.752732_pt1 | contig 10286 bp, 12 predicted proteins | sample MGYA00242654_ERZ504810 | MGnify/ENA primary metagenome ERZ504810 (study PRJEB26092, sample SAMD00036378) | human gut metagenome | host: Homo sapiens | study: EMG produced TPA metagenomics assembly of... | reverse complement strand
AAAGCAACCTCCACGCTGTTTTCGTGAACCGTTGTCTCCGGAGCATTGGCCGGACCATACATGCCTTTTCGGTAATCCTTATGACTTGCGTACATGCTGGCGATCTTCCACTGTGCATAGCGCATCTGCATCAGACTTCCGCAATCATTATCTGTAGGGGCTCTCCAGAAGTTGGGCTTCGGAATCGCTTCGATCATTTCTCTTCCTGCATATTTATACGAAACCAGACCACCATTGAGAACGGAAAACAGCACTTCGAAATTTTCCCCGCGGACACCGATGTTATGAAGGCTTCTCACAAGCTCCACGCCACACGCAGGAGCTTCCGGTGTTCCTTCCACCTGATAAACATACTGGCCGAAAGCAACCTCATGTCCTGCCTCTGCCCAAAGTGTTTTTTCTCTGAGAAGGAAGGCTACGGTTACCGTATATTCGCCCGGGCGCTGCTGTTTTCCAAATGGAAGTCTGTAGGTCTGTTGGCTTAAAGGCTCCACCGCTGTATCCAGTGTCTCTGTGCGGAGGACATGACCGTTCTTTGCAAGAGTTACTTCACATCGGAATGTGTCCGTATTTACAAAAAGATTTTTGTTGATAATCTTAACAGAATCCTCACTTACCTGCGCAGTGATATTCTGGTAGTTGAATTTTACCTCCTGCATCTTTGGTGAAGCATCTCTGTCTCCGCCGTATGCGATACCGTTTCCACTGAAATTATAATCTGTAGGTCGTTCACCGAAGTCTCCGCCGTATGCCTGGAATTCTTTACCGTAACGGTCTTTTTTGTAAATAGACTGATCAATGTAATCCCAGATAAAGCCACCCTGATATTTCGGTTCTGTATCTGTAAGATCTGTATATTTATGCATTGCACCGCAGGAATTTCCCATTGCATGGGTATACTCACAGCAAATAAACGGCTTGCTGTCATCCTTTGCAAGGAACTCCCGGATCGCTTCTACGGAAGGATACATCTGGCTTTCCATGTCACTGGTGGCATTGTAGCTGCGGTCATGGAAAACCCCCTCATAATGTACCAGTCTTGTAGGATCATTCTTGTGGTAGAACTCAGACATCTCAAAGATATCTTTTCCACCAAAGGATTCATTTCCACAGGACCAGATCAGGATCGCCGGATGGTTCTTGTCACGCTGATACATGGAATTTACACGGTCCAGCATCATACCCAGCCATTCCGGTTTGTTGTGCGGAACGATATCCGTGTGATCTCCGGTAAATTCTGCTATATCCCAGGTTCCGTGAGATTCCAGATTGTTTTCTGCGATCATGTAAATACCATATTCATCACAGAGACGGTAGATCGGAGATGCATCCGGATAATGACAGGTACGGATCGCATTGATGTTATTCTGTTTCATGGTCACGATGTCTTTGAGCAGTTCCTCCCGGGACACATGTCTTCCTGTGACAGAGCTGAACTCATGGCGGTTCACACCCTTGAATACAATACGTTTTCCGTTAAGGGTCATGATACCATCCTTCATTTCAAAACGGCGGAAACCGACTTTCTCCGGGATGATCTCCTGGAGCTTTCCGCTTTCATCACTGATCTCCAGCTCCAGATCATAGAGATTCGGCTCTTCTGCACTCCAGAGAAGGGGATCCTGAATCTCCCAGGTACAGGTATCCTCTCCGTTCAGAGATCTTTCCTCCTGCAAAAGGATCTCTCCCTTTCCGGAAAGTGTAAGCTTCATTTTTCCTTTTCCCCAGGTACTGGTCACGATCTCAAGCTCGGCTTTTTTGAGAGTTTCATCCGGAATGGCACGGATCCTGAGATCATATACATGGACATCCGGTACCGTAAACAGATAAACATCTCTGTAAATTCCAGAAAAACGGTAAAAATCCTGATCCTCGCACCAGCTGCTGGCTGTCCATTTAAACACCTGTGCCGCCAGCTTGTTCTCGCCGTCCTTCAGATATTCCGTAAGTTCGAATTCTGACGGAGTAAAAGAATCTTCACTGTATCCCACAAATTTTCCATTGAGCCACAGAGCCAGGCCGCTCTCTGCTCCCTGGAATGAAACAAATACTCTTTTTCCTTTCATGCTCTCCGGCACATGGAAATATCTCACATAGCTTGCCACCGGGTTAAAACGTTCCGGGATCTGTCCCGGATGAAGTTCTTCATGGCCTTCCCACGGATACTGGACATTAGCATACTGCGGTGCATCATATCCTTCCATCTGGATATGTGCCGGTACATGGATGTCCTCCCAGTCATAGCAACAGTAATCCTCTTTCTCAAATCCCTGAACTGCACTTTTGTAATTACGCGCATAATGAAACTTCCATAAACCGTTCAGACTGTAGCGAAAAGAAGTTTCCGTCCCATCCTGCACAGCAGTCTGCATTTCATTCCCATCTCTATAATACACATGATCTGAATGAGCTTCCATTCGGTTATCGCAGAAATACTGTGGATCTTTTACCAGTGAATAATCAAATGCCTTCATACTCTTATGTTCTCCTCATGATTTGTTTTTTATAACTGTTCTCTCTGCCTGCAATATTACATTTCGCCATGCATTTGTAAAATATTTCCAGCAAAATACTTTATATATGACTTTTTTCATAAAAATATCTTATACGATATTGCCAACAGCCAGTTATCCTTCATAAGCAAAATTATAACATTATACCAATCCGCATAGTTTGCATATTTGACTATATAATATTCATTTTCGACTTTTATAGATTGATCCTTCGCAGCATTTTCTCAGCCTGCACAACACTCTCCCAGAAGAGGAATAATCGGACTTCTCTTTTATCCGAAAACTCCCTATACAAAAAGGCAGGTGATCTTCACCTGCCCCACAATAGCACTGCATTTATTCAGCCTTCCGCTATCCTATTCCCCTTTAGTTTCCTTCTCTGCCATTCTTGAAAACACCATCTCATATCCGTCATTTCCATAATTCAATGAACGATTCACACGACTGATCGTTGCTGTGGAAGCTCCGGTTTTCTCCGAAATATCAAGATAGGTTCTCTTGTCCATCAGCATCTTGGCAACCTCAAAACGCTGTGATAAGGAAAGAAGTTCATTGATCGTGCATACATCCTCAAAAAAAGTATAGCACTCTTCTTTATCCTTCAGGCATAAAATCGCTTCAAAAAGCTGATCTACAGCCTCTGTTCTGATTTTTTTACTCATTTTCATGCTCCTTTTAGAACTCTGTACTTCACTGGGCGGACATTTGTCTTTAAAATGTCCGTGTTATATTTCTAACAGTGATATTTTACCACGTTAAATTATAGGAAGCAAGCCTTTAACCTAAAAGAAATTACAGATTTTTTTATTTTCTCACCAAAACCTCTTTCGAAGAGTAAGGCAGATAAAATCATCCTCTTTGTGACGCAGCTCTACACCAAATAACTGCTTCTCAGTTTATCAGAATTTACGATTCACATACTCCCTGATTGCATCCGTAGACCGATTAAGGACCAGTTCCTCCGGAAAATCCAGTTTCTCCAGCAAATCTCTTGCCAGATCAAACTCCCCTATCAGCAGATCAAAATGGGCATCACTGTCCATCACCACCGGAACATGATATTTCTTACACAGATTCAGCACCACAGTATCATTCTCCACCGCATTCTGTCGATTACAGTCCGGATCCATAGAATGATTATTCAGTTCCAGAACCTTCCCATATTCTTTCGCCCCCTGAACCAGTGCCTCATAATCAATCTCATATCTCCCGTCATCCGGATGTCCGATAATATTCACATAGGGATTCTTCATCACATTCAGATAGCTTTCTGTATTCTCCAGCTTAGACCCCGGCTTCATGCATGGCATATGCAGACTGGCGATCACCACATCCATCCTCTCCAACGTCCGCTGCGCCAGATCCACAGTTCCCTGCGCATCCAGAATATTCACCTCGGACCCCAGAAGCAACTGAATCCCATACATCTCCCTGGGCACAATTTTCAGATTCTCAAAATAATACTTATGACAGGTTCCCGGCATAGCAGGCGCATGCTCCGTAATCCCCAGAACCTCCAGTCCTTTCTTAGAAGCTGCCTTCGCCATCTCCCTAAGTGAACAATATGCATGTCCACTCACCAAAGTATGTGTATGCAGATCCAACACTGAATTATATCTCATAACAACCCACTCCTCACTTCGTACAATATTCCCCCTCACATTATACTTCCACCCCCACCCATTTCTCAAGCACATTTATTATTTCAGAGGATTGCTATAAGACACACCTCTCCTCCCCAGCCAGTAACCAGCACAGAAAAATAGTTTGTTTCGCGTGCATTTGCAGGATACTTAGATATTCTTGGTCAGAAAAAATCTGCGTTATGAGAAAACAGAGACACTGTCTGAGCCGCAGGCGAGTTTGGCTCTGTTTTCTCATGCTTTTAGCAGATTTTTTGTGGCCTAGAATATCTTAGTGTCCGAAACCGCACACGAAACAAACTATTTTTCTGCGCGTCCCCACCCCAAAGATTTTCCAATATTCCTCCAATATCTGAATCCATTCCCCCACCTCCTGCGTTATAATTAAATGAACAGGGAAAAGGAGACAGTAATGATCACAGAAAAGCAATATCTGGAATATCTGATTAAGCAATACCAGAACTTAATATACTCGATCTGCCTGAAATCTGTCGGTAATCCATTTGATGCCGAAGATCTCACTCAGGAAGTCTTTCTGTCTGCCTATAAGAACCTTTCCCGCTTTGATGGTAATTATGAGAAAGCCTGGTTAAGTAAGATTGCTGTCCGAAAGTGTCTGGATTATCTGAAAGCAGCCGGGCGGCGAAGTATTCCAACAGAAGACACCTACTTTTCCCAGATTCCGGACAGGCAATCCTCTCCCGAAGATGAATATATGAAAACTGCATCCAATACTCACGTAGAAGCATTGTGTATGCAGTTGAAAAGTCCTTACAAAGAAGTCGCTTACGCACATTTCTGCAAAGAATTATCAGTACCTGAGATTGCACAGCAGACAGGGAAAAATCCGAAAACAATTCAGACACAGCTCTATCGCGCAAGGGCAATGCTGAAAAAAATGCTTGAAAGGGGTGATTAGATGCATATTAATAAGAAGGATTTAATAGAATTTGACAACGGAAATATGAACACACAGGAAGTCATTGAGTTTCTGTCACATCTTGATCACTGCGATTTCTGTCTGGATCAGATGATGGAACAGGAAAACAACAGTACGGATACTGCTCCCTCCTATCTGATGGAACAGATTCTGGACAAAGCAGGCTCCGGTGAAGTGCAGCTTGCCCGGGCAGCAAATAAAGCATCCCGCAAAATCCAGCTGCTCCATTACAGTCTTCAGACTGCTGCCGGTGTGATGGTTGCCCTGTTGCTTTTATTCAGTATCCCGAATCTGGATTTCACTTCCTTATATCAGGATACTTCCTCTCAGACAGACAGAATATTACCCGAACATGAAAACGGCAGACTCTACCAGTTCACCAGAGAACTCGGACAGAACATTGGTGATGGCACCAGCTCTTTTATAAAATATGTCAGTGATTTTTCCAGCAAATTAATGAATGGAGGCAAATAAAAGTATGCAAAAACAAAAACGTGGATTCTGGCTTTTTATCTTCTCCCTGATCCCAGGCGCAGGAGAAATGTACATGGGATTCAAAAAACAGGGAATCAGTATTATGTTCTTATTCTGGGGTGTCTTTGCCATCGGAGCATGTACCGGAATGGACTGGCTTGTGTTCCTGATTCCGATCATATGGTTCTACAGTTTCTTTAATGTGCACAATCTGAAGTCTCTTTCTGAGGAAGAATTTTACTCCATAGAAGATTCCTATGTCCTTCATATGGATGAACTGGCAGGAGACATCAGTTCTCTGCTCAAACATCACGGAAAGATAACTGCTATTCTGCTGATTTTCCTTGGTGCTTCTATTCTATGGAACACTCTGGTAGATTTCCTCTATATGATCTTACCCGGATATCTGGCTGATGTTATCGGCAGATTCACATATCATCTGCCGCAGCTTGTGATTGCAGCTGCTATCATTTTTACAGGGATTTATATTCTCACCCGCAAGAAGGATGCACTGGATGAAGAACAGCCCGACAGCTTTACTGAGGAAGAACATTACTGGACACCTTATCGTCCGTATCAGCAGAATGTTCCGAATATGGAAACTGACGCGGTTAAAAATACCACAGACACAGTAAATCCTGATTGCTGTACAGATATCGATGTCACGGACACCGCAAACAACAAAAGCCCGGTATCTCTGAAAAAAGATTCTGCCGCCGAAGTGTCTCAGGAGGATGCTTCATCACAAACAACAAATTCTGAATCATGACACAAAATGGGATTGTCACATCAAGGAATCTACCTTCATGTAACAATCCCATTCTCATTATCCTCACATGGATATTATCTTATCACATCCAATCGGCTGTTGTCAAGAACTTTTTTCATTTCTTTTTGACAGCTTTGTGATCTCTGTGAGATCTCTCAGACGCAACTCTGATAGGATACCACCGCTGCCTGGATTTGTCAATAAGTTTTTACTATTTTTCTTGTAATTTATTTATTCGTGTTAATCATTACATTTCGGACAGCTTCCTGATGTTTATAAAAAGATAAAAACAGTGTCCGCATAAGCAGACACTGTTTTTATCCAAAGATCTGTAATACGATCTTCATCAACATATTATTATCATAGATCCATGTCAGGATCGGATCCGACCGGATCTGTCCCTGAAGGTAGATTCCTGCCGGAGTGTCACATATAATTGTTATGATCAGGAAAATCACCCATATCCAGATCAGTCCCTGTATACATCCGATACAGATACCTCCGATTCGATTCAGTGTACCGATCACCGGCAATGCCGTCAGAATATCAACCGCATACAGGATCATATACATCAATATTGTGGCAATCGCAAACGAAATCAAAAAACAGATGGCATTAATAATCCCATAAGAAAGATATTTCCCCAGATAATCCGCAAAGCTTTCTACCGCCAGCCGCTTATAGATCTCTGTATTATTATTTTCCATCAATTTGTCTTTTACTGTCTGCGGAAGCGGCAGTTCTTCTATATAAGATACCTGTCCTGTGATGCTCTGCAGATCATCTCTGCCTTCCAGCTGCTCCAGCAGTACTTCATTACATTTTTCTTCGATACTGATCTGCCAGGTGGTCTTTTCACGAACAAAATCACTGATATACGGATTCAGCCAGGACGTAACACCAAGAACCATTAAAAAGAATACCATTGATATTGCCATGCGGAGCATCCCTTTTCGGAATCCCTGAACCGCAAAGATCAGTACCAGCGCAAGTAATACAAATGTCAGCCAACTCATGTTTTCTCTCCTGTTTATTGTAATCGAATGGTTTCCGTTCCGCTGTCAAGAATCACCATATAACGGTTTCCCGAGATCCGAAAAATATTTTCTACATTTCCTTCTTTTATCGTTCCCTGATATCGGCAGTTTCCCTGTAATGTATAGATACCCACTTCCTTTTCATTGTATACAAAAATCTGTTCCTTGCTGAGTGCAACATGGTCAAATGCGAAATCTACCGTAAACTTCGCCTTTTGGGTTCCTCCGATCGTATAAAGCACGATTTCATACGACTTCTTTTCTTTTCCGGTCTTATAGGCCATTCCAACATACTGATCATCGTGAAAGACACTCAGGATATCATCGTCCAGTGTAATCCGGTTACTCTCTTCCGGAATCTGTTTTCCACTGTATGTCAGGAAACCATTATCCGAAAATGCCAATGTCTGAGAATCACTCAGATAATTCACCTGTGGAATCAGTGTCCCCACGTAATTATATCCACTGACCTGATTGTCCATCTGATTTTGTCCCGTATTGCCAAAATTGTAAAAACGCCATAAAGCTTGCCGGCTGATTATCTTTGACACAAAGATACGAAACTGCCATCAGCTGCCCGTTATCCGAAAGCGAGAGATCCACCGGGTATCCCGGATTGTCTACACTGGTTTTGGCAGTTACCAGTTCCTCTCCCTTCTTGTCATAGACATGGATCCAGGTTATCTCTCCATCTGCCAGAACCACACCTGTGATTCCCTGCGGGTTGATGCACACTTTCTCTACCGGGAGTTTTGTCTGTATATCAGTAACTCTTCCACTGAAATTGTAAACCCCATATCCGTTCCTTTCTTATCATAAACTACGCAATACTCACCACGCATGGCTACTACCGGATTCTCCATGGTCTGCGGTTCATTCCACACTTCTTCTCCCTGGGCATTCAGAAGTGTCACACCGTCACCACCGTATTTTAATATATAATCACCAAATTCTGCATATTCCGCTGTCGTTGTCGTGTCTTCCAGCTCTGTTCTCGTGATCACCTTGTAATTTTTAAACTGCCAGTGATCCACCAGAATCTTACCTCCAATGACAAGACCGACAGCCACTACAAGTGCGGCACCCGCAATCGTAAGTTTCTTTTTGCTCCATTGAGATTCAGGTCGATTCAGCTTCCATTCTTTTATCTTCTGCAAAATCTTCATTAATTACCCCTTATTTGTTCCTTTTTTACTGTTTTTTATCATAGCACATTGTCTTCCCTTCGGCAATTTCTATTTCTGCTCAAAGCACCGCTTATGATTCCGGCAACAAAAGTTTTCCGCCTGCATAAATAATATCTTCCGGAGAAATTCCGTTCAACTGACAGATTTCATTGATCCGGCTGATCGTCCCATATTGTTTCTGACAGATACTTGTGAGGGTGTCCCCTCTCTGAATCGTATATGTGATAGTCTTAATATCAGCTGTTGTCTGCTGTTCTTCCTTTTTTTCTTCCTGCTGCATGGGTTCCTGGGTGGGCGGTATACTGACTTCTTCCGATGTTTCCCCGTTCGCCTGTGGATTCAGACTCTCCTGGGTGGTATCCTGTGTCGGAACCGGTGCCAGACTCTCTTCCGGCTCTTCAGTTGCCATCGGAGAAAGCAGTGGTTCTTCAGCAGCTTTCTGTGCCTCACTGGTCACTGCAACACTCTGTCCTTCTGTCTGTACCACTTCCTCAACATTCTGATACTGTCTCAGATAAGGCAGACCTACCGCAAGCATCGCCGCCGCACAGCACGCCCCGGCAAGCCAACGATTTCGCGCAGAATGTTTTTTCGCTTTTTTCACTCTTCTCTGACTCCGTCGTCTCTTTTTTCTTTCCTCTCACCGTCCTCCTGAAATCGATCACAGCACGGTCCGGTACATGTTCTGTCTCCTCGATGGATTTATTCTCACTCATATCGATCATATACGCCTGCATCGGATCATTTTTTTACATAATAATAAAACTGTACCCGGCACACGTACCAGCTGATTATTCTCACTAGACATAAAACGCCTCTTCCATCTCACCCGGCTCCATCAGAAACACACTTTGTCATTGCCGGCAAAATGATCCAGATGTGTCTTACGGATTTCTTCGGAATTTCCATATTAAATCCCGGAAACCCGGCAAACCACCCGACAATTTCCTGCTCCGGAAAATATTTTTTACTGTCTTCATACACCTGTCCCCATACTTTATCGTCAAAACGGATATGTTCCGGCGAAAGCTCCAGATCCCGGATCTGCAGGGCGCTCCGGATAAAAATATAATCGCCCTGCCCGGTCCAGTGACAGGAACCAAACAAAATCGCCGCCACCTCGTCTCCGTGAGGATTTCTTGCGATCTTTTTCAAAAAGGTGTAGACATAGTCTTCCATATATATTTTTTTCTTCCCTTTGATTTCTCCGATTTGTCTTACGTTATTTGGCAGCTTCACGTACTCTGCAGTTTCTTTTGTAGTATCGGTTTCTTCTTTATAGATGACTTCGATCATACTCTTCACCCCTTTTAGCCCACAGTATACGCCGTTTTCCATGCGGATTTTGCCGCTTTGTGCAGGAAGATACAGATTTTTTATCGACATTTTCTGCGATTTCTTTTCTGTTTGGAAACGTACGGGCATATTTTTTCATCGCCACGGGTACAATATAGGTAAATTCCGTAACTGTTCTGTACTCTCCCGGTTACTGCATACCATAGGATCCCCAAAGAAAGGACGCGTGAGCTGAATGCGCAGAGAAGTTTCATATTATATCAGAGAAAAGAAACGCACCGCCAGCACTGAACTGGCTCATGTGCTGAAAAAATGCATCGGACAGATTGACCGGCCCTGGAAAGAAATTATCATTCTTTGCATCGGAAGTGACCGGATCACAGGCGACAGTCTTGGTCCTCTGATCGGTCAGCAGCTTTCCAGACAT
>ENA-OQKX01000350-OQKX01000350.1-human-gut-metagenome-genome-assembly--contig:-NODE-350-length-10287-cov-1.467421_pt1 | contig 10287 bp, 8 predicted proteins | sample MGYA00242654_ERZ504810 | MGnify/ENA primary metagenome ERZ504810 (study PRJEB26092, sample SAMD00036378) | human gut metagenome | host: Homo sapiens | study: EMG produced TPA metagenomics assembly of... | reverse complement strand
CTTCGAAATAATCTTGAGTCAAGAAGAATTTAAGAGAGGCTTTTTCGAAACGAACAATAATAGTATCGTTCTTACGCTCGACTAATTCTGCAAAGGCAGCATCCAAATAGGCCTTAACCAGACCAATCTCAATGAGATAGGCAACTTGGTCTGGATATTCTCCAAAGCGGTCAATAAGCTCATCTTGAAGGTCTTGATAGTCTTTCTGATTCTCAATTTCTCGAATACGCTTATAAATTTCAATTTTTTGGCGCTCGTCAGAAATATAGTCGGAAGGGAGGTAAGCATCAATCTGAAGATTGAACTCTGCATTTCCTTTACGGCGAACTTGAGTTTTACCTTGACGTTTATTGATAGCCTCTTCCAAGAGTTGCGAGTACATTTCGAATCCGACTGAGTCGATGAAACCACTTTGAGAAGCACCAAGAATGTTACCGGCACCACGAATTGATAAATCACGCATGGCAATTTTGAAACCTGATCCCAGTTCTGTAAAGCCCTTAATAGCATCCAATCGCTTCTCAGAGACTTCCGTCAACACTTTATCAGGACGATACATGAGATAGGCATAAGCAATTCGATTACTACGCCCCACACGACCTCTCAACTGATAAAGAGTAGATAAGCCCATATGATCTGCATTCTCAATAAAGAGCGTATTAACGTTGGAGATATCAATCCCTGTCTCGATAATGGTCGTTGCTACCAAAACATCGTAATCACCATTCAAGAAATCCAAGAGGGTATTCTCCAACATAACCTCACTCATCTGACCATGAACAAAGCCAATCGAAGCCTCTGGAATCAACTCTTTTAATTCAGACACCTTTTGTTCAATTGTATCTACCTTGTTGTAAAGATAGTACACTTGACCTCCACGATCCATCTCCCGCAACACAGCGTCTCGAATAATGGTTGGATTGGTCTCTAATACAAAAGTTTGCACAGGATACCGATTGGTCGGAGGTGTTTCGATGACAGACAAATCTCGAATTCCTAGCATAGACATATGAAGAGTTCGAGGTATAGGGGTAGCTGTCAAGGTAAGCACATCCACCTTTTTTTTCAATTCTTTCAAGGTTTCTTTGTGCTTCACTCCAAAACGTTGTTCTTCATCAATTACTAGCAAGCCTAAATCAGAAAACTTAACATCTTTGGATAGCAGGCGATGGGTACCGATAATAATATCAATACCCCCTTTAGCTAGATTTTCAATAGTCTCATTTTGCTCTTTTTTACTTCTAAAACGACTGAGTTCATCTACCTCAACAGCATGATTTTCAAAACGTTCTTTAAAATTCAGATAGTGCTGATGGGCAAGAACTGTTGTAGGAACTAGGATAGCAACTTGCTTTCCATCATTGACCGCCTTGAAGGCAGCACGCATAGCTACCTCTGTCTTACCAAACCACATCACCCACCAGAGACGATCCATGGGTTTGTCTGACTCCATGTCTGCCTTAATTTCCTTGATAGAACGCAATTGATCCTCTGTCTCAGCATAGGCAAAATCATCTTCGAATTCCCTTTGGTTATCATCATCTGGTGAAAAAGCAAAACCTTTAAGTTGACTACGCTCAGCATAAAGTTTTAAGAGATCATCGGCAATATCCTCTACTTGCTTGCTTACTTTTTGTTTAGTCTTTTGGAAACGCCCATCATTGAGTTTATTAATTTTAGGCTCTTTCCCGTCCGCTGACACATACTTAGAGAGACTCTCAATCTGCTCAACAGGTAGAGAAATTGTTGCAGCATCCTGATATTGGATGGTCAAGTAGTCACGATGCACCCCTTTAATCTCAATAGTCTCAATACCTTTAAATTGACCGATACCATGAGTCTGGTGTACAACATAATCACCTTTTTCAAGTTCATTGTAATCTTTGAGACGCTCTGCATTGGAAACGTGACTGGCACGCGCACGACGTTTTACTTTTTTATGAAAAATCTCACGTTCAGTGACAAGAACAAGCTTTTCATCCGCAAAGTAAAAACCATTGGATAAGTTTCCTAAGACTAACTGAGGCTTATGAGGGATCAAATCTCCAAAACTACTAAGGGGTAAATCTAAATCATATTCTTCCAAGGTTTCCTTCAAAGATTTGAGTTGCTTCTCAGACCCCACTTGTAAAATAACTGTTGCCTTATTCTTGGTATAGCGATGTATTTCATCAACTAGAAGTGGGAACTGGTTAAAGAACTCTTGCATAGGGTATTGCGTGAATTGATACAACTTATCAAATTTAAGATTTCCCAATCCCTTATGAAAATTCGAAAAGAAACTAGCTGGCTGATAGTTACGTAAAGTCTTAAATGAATCCACTAAGTAATTTAGATGACTCAGAGACTTGCCCTGATGAAGATCCTCAGTTAAAAGATTAGCCACTTCCAACTCAAGACGTCCATGGCGGTCCACTATCTTTTGAAAATCATCAATGAATACAGGAGTTCCCTTTGGAAGGTAGTCAAATAAGGTGTAAGCTTTATCATAAAAGAGAGACAAAAACTTACGTAAATCTTTATGACGGTAACCATCAATCGTAACCGACAGAACCTCCTCAAGGTAAGCCTTATGAGGACCTTCTGCCTTTGAGACCGCACTTTCTAGGGCCTTCTCAGCACGTTGGTAATCTTCTCTTGTTAAGATAATATCATCTGCCGGAGATACGATAATATGCTCTAAATTGTCTAAAGATTTCTGACTATCGCTATCAAACTGACGAATACCATCAATCTCGTCTCCAAAAAATTCTAAACGGTAGGGGAGTTCTGCAGTCAGTTCATAGATATCTAAAATATCGCCCCTACGACTAAACTCACCAGGTGAGAGAACCTGCTCTACCCTTTGGTATCCAATATGAGTCAGATGCTTACTGAGAGCCTCTAAATCATGTTCTTCCCCTAGTGCTAAGTTAATACGAGAGTCTTTATAAACCTTAGGGTTAGGCAAATGTAACTTAGTACCAACTAAACTCGTGACCAAAACCCCACTGGCCTCTTTATCTATTAAAAAATTAAGACTTTCAAGACGAGAATGGGTCTTTTCTGGTGAAGCGAAAATAAACTCTGCAGCTACTACATCATCTGCAAAAAAAGAATAAACCTTATCCTCTCCTAAGATAGCTGATAAATCTCCTGTTAGTTGCTCAGCTTCATTTTGTGTTGAAGTAACGATTAGAATCTTAGGAACCTGCTCAGAAAGGGCAGATGCCATGACAACTGCCTTGCTGGAACCAGAAAATCCCATGACCAACTGCCTACTCAATAAGGTTACTTTATCACGCCACTCAAGCAATTGATGATTCTTCTCAAAAAGATCTAATAGGGTATTAGCCATTATAACGCCTCATAGTGTCTTCGAAATCATTGGTTTTAAGGTAATGATTGAGAGCCGTCTCTACCTTGTCTAAAGTCAGTAAAATTGTAGGCATAATCATCTTCACTAAATTTTCCAAGGACATGATTAACGACCGTCATTCCTTTCTGTGGGCGGCCAATACCAATTTTTATACGGTCAAATTCTTGAGTGCCAGTTTCAGCAATGATAGATTTAATCCCATTATGACCACCTGCTGAACCTTTTTGACGAAAGCGCAATTTCCCAACTTCCATATCTAAGTCATCGTAAATGACGATAAAATCCTCCATGGGAATATTGTAATAAGCTAGTAATGCTCTAACAGCTAGACCTGATAGATTCATAAAGGTTGTTGGTTTCACAAAATAAACCTTCTCACCATTTAAAAAGGTCGAAGCCACTTCAGCCTTAAAGGTCCTTTCTTCAGAAAAGGTTAATCCCAGTTCCTTAGCCATTAGGTCAATAGCCATAAAACCAACATTGTGACGTGTCTCACGGTATTTTGAACCAGGATTTCCCAAGCCAACTACTAATTTTGTCATTATTTCTCCTCTTTGATAAACAGCAAAAGGACTGAAAAATACTTTTTCAGCCTTGTGCACTATTTTTTATTTTCTAAACGTTGAAACGGAATTCCATGATGTCGCCATCTTGAACAACATATTCTTTTCCTTCTTCACGAAGGCGACCAGCTTCCTTAACAGCTTTCTCAGAACCATATTTAATAAGATCATCGTAAGACATGGTTACAGCACGGATAAAGCCTTTCTCGAAGTCAGAGTGGATAATTCCAGCTGCCTGTGGAGCCTTGATGCCTCGTTTAAAGGTCCAAGCACGTACTTCTTTCTCACCAGCAGTAAAGTAAGTTCCAAGACCAAGCAAGTGATAGGCTGCGCGTGTCAGTTTATCAACTCCTGATTCTGTCAAACCAAGGTCTTCCAAGAACATTTCTTTGTCTTCATCATCCAATTCAGAAATTTCTTCCTCAACACGTGCCGAGATAACAACTACTTCTGCATTTTCAGTCGCTGCAAACTCACGAATTTGTTTGACATAATCAATATCATCAGAATTTGCGACTTGGTCTTCATCAACGTTAGCCACATAAAGTACTGGTTTTGTTGTCAAGAGGAAGAGTCCCTTAACAATTTTTTGCTCTTCTTCAGTAAAATCAATCGTACGTGCAGACTTACCATCTTCTAGAACAGGTTTAATCTTTTGAAGAATATTAAACTCTGCCACAGAATCTTTATCTTTTTGTGTACGAGCAATTTTTTCGACACGCGCATAACGTTTGTTAATTGATTCAAGGTCAGCCAAAATCAATTCTAGGTTGATTGTATCAATATCAGCCATCGGATCTACAAAGGCATCCTCACGCCCTTGTTCACGCATAACATTTTCATCATCGAAAGCACGAACCACATGGACAATCGCATCTACTTCACGAATGTTCGCCAAGAACTTATTTCCAAGACCTTCACCCTTTGATGCTCCTTTTACGATACCCGCAATATCTGTGAACTCAAATGTGGTTGGAACTGTCTTTTTAGGGGTAATAAGTTCAGTCAGTTTCGTCAAACGCTCGTCTGGTACCTCAACCATTCCGACGTTTGGATCAATTGTCGCGAAAGGATAGTTAGCAGCTTCCGCACCCGCTTTTGTAATTGCATTGAAAAGAGTTGATTTACCAACGTTTGGCAAACCAACGATACCTGCTGTTAAAGCCATTAATTTATTTCTCCATAAAAAAGTAATTCAGTTAATTATAACACAAAAATTGTTAAAAATAGGCAACTTCCCTTTGAGAATCATAAAAAGGAAAGCAAGGCAAAGAATGCTATAAAGAAGATAATTAGGGACTCTAGAAAGTTTTTATATTGCTAGTAAACTAATTTTCTTAACACAAGAACCTCATTATATAGACTCCCCAATGTCTGTTATAAAACCTTCTTAAGTTTCTTTTCGAAATCATGACGACTCATCATAACCACATGATCACAATTCGTACAACGAATCTTAATGTCAGCTCCAAGACGGGTCACTTCCCATTCATTAGCTTTTTTTCCTGTTGCTTTTATGGTACAAGCATGTGGTTTTTTCATTTCAACTAAACTTCCAATTTGGTACATAAACTCCCTCTCTAGTAAAAAGTTATCCACAGTGGATAACTTTTTCGATTTTAGTTTGTTCTTACAGGTGTAATCAATTGAATAAAATTCTCACTGTCATCTGCTGGCGTCAAAGTAAATGGACGCACCGGTGAAATGAAACGTACACGGACAGTCTCACTCTTAAGAGCTTTCAAAGCATCTATTAGGTAGGTTGGGTTGAAACTAATGACCAAATCACTACCAGAAACATCTTGCACATCAATATCCTCATTCACCTTTCCGACTTCTGGTGAATTAACATGGGCACTGACACTGCCATTGATGATTTCGAGTTTGACGGTACCACTTTGACTAGCATTAGAAATCAAATATGAACGTTCCATAGCAGAACGAAGGCTAGCAGTCTCGAAAACAACTTCTGTTTCAAATGAATCAGACAAGAGACGATTCGTGTCTGGATAATTTCCTTCAAGTAGACGTGTATAGAAAGAAATTGTTTCACTACGGAATAGAATTTGATTTGCTGAGAAGAAAACCTCTAAGTTTTCAATATCATCGCTAAAGACTGCCGATAATTCTTTAAGTGAGCGACTTGGGATTACAACATCAAAGTTATCTGCAGAATGCTCCAAAACAAGTTGGCGTTGGCTCATACGGTGAGAGTCAGTTGCTACAGCTTTGAGATCTTTATGATTTGAAAGAACAAAGTGAACACCGGTTAAAATTGGACGACTTTCTTGTGTGCTTGCTGCGAATGAAGTTTCAGCAATGATAGATTTTAACACTTTTGTGTCCATGAGTAATGGCGTCAAGCTATCAACTTCCTGAATACGGGGATATTGTTCAACATCTTTCCCTTTCAAGGTAATTTCTGATTTACCACTTTTCAGTAAAACTTGGTATTGTTCGATTTCTTCAAAAGTAAGGGTAACATCAGGCAAGCTTGAGACAACATTAATGAAAAAGTTTGCTTCCAAAAGGATACTACCTGGCTGCGTAATTAATAGGCCTGCATTTTCTTCTGAAACTGAGATACTATTTTCAATTGAGATTTGCCCATTTGATCCTGTCAAATAGATACCATCTTTGGTAACTTCGATTTTAATCGTTGATAGAATTGGGATAGCATTTTTAGAAGAAATAGCACGGCGAGTTGTATGAAGTGCTTGTAAGAATAAGCTTTATTAATCGCAAATTGAATCATGATGCTCCTTTATTTTATTAGTTATTATTTTAGTAGTAGTAGTAGGTCTTGTGGACACTGTGCATAAGTCTACAAAACATAGTTTTATCAATGCTTTAAACTTGTGCACAGCCTGTGGAAAAGTTTGGATAATTTTTAATAGTTATCCACAAGTATCATTTTATCTTGTTTTTGATGCTATCAATTTCAATGCGTAAACTGTCATCTTGAGCAATCATATTTTTGATTTTATTGTATGCATGTAAGACAGTTGAGTGGTCTCTTCCGCCAAATTCTTTTCCAATTTTTGGAAGGGAGTTATCAGTCATTTCACGCGCAAGATACATGGCTACCTGACGTGCCAAGACAATATTTTGTGTTCGTTTAGTTGCCTTGATCTCTTTTACAGTGACATTATAAAATTTTCCTACCTCAGTTTGGATATCCTCAATCGGAATAAGAGTTAACTTAGGACCATCCATTTTACGTGCGCGAATGGCTTCAGCAGCTACTTCAACTGTGATAGTATCTAACTGGCGAACATTGGCAACTAAGCTAATATCTTTTAAGGCTCCTTCTAAGTCACGGACATTTGAATCAAATTGGCCAGCTAAATACTCAATTGTTTCAGGAGGAAAACTGATAATCATAGTCCATAATCTTATTAGTAAGAATGGCCACTCGCGTTTCAAAGTCAGGTGGTGTGATATTGACGGTTAACCCCCATTTAAAGCGCGTGACAAGACGCTCTTCCATCTCGTTCAATTGATCTGGATTACGGTCGCTGGTCAGGACAATTTGTTTATTATTATTGTGAAGGACATTGAAAGTATTGAAGAATTCCTCTTGAGTGGCTTGCGTTGATTTTTTAGCCAATGATTGAATATCGTCAATTAAGAGAACGTCCAGATGACGATATTTAAGTTTTAGTTCGTCCATTTTATCTAAACGGATATGTACAACAAATTCATTAATGAAATTCTCTGCAGTGATGTATTTAATGCGTGCTTGAGGATTATCATGTAAGACCTTGTTTCCAATGGCATTGAGCAAGTGAGTTTTCCCGAGACCAGGTCCTCCGTAAATAAATAGAGGGTTATAAGTAGCTCCTGGTGAATCAGCTACAGCTAAAGATGCAGCAACTGACCAACGGTTTTCATCCCCCTGAATAAAATTATCAAAGGTGTACTTACTATTTAAGTCAGAGTCCAATGTAGGAAGAGCAGGTGTTTGCTGTTCCTTTTTATTGCCAAAGTCATTGTTTGTTACAGTTGAATTTGCCTCGTTTAAGAGTGCTTCGTCAAAGACGTACTCAACTTTTATTTCACTATTATAGGCTTCAAAACCAGCCATCAAAATGAAAGATTGCATATTCTTTTCCCAGAATAGCTTTTTGACTTCTTCAAGCAGAATTGTAGCAACGTTATTTTGAACTTTGATGAGCTTGGTATCTAGGACATAATAATCAAAAGTGGCTTGTGTTAGTTCCTCTTTGGCCAGCTCTAAGAGCTTATTCCAAAAAAAATGCTCTTTTCGGTCATTCCATCAATTCTCCTTCTTTATTCTTGTTCTCTGATTCTATCATAAAACAAAAAAGTTTTCCACAGGTCAGAAGATAAAAGTTTTTCGAGTTATCCACAGCGAAAAAAAAGACAATTCACATTGTGCACAAGAGTTATCCACAAGTTGTGAATAAAAAAAGAAAACCCTCTAAAATAAAGGGAGGGCAACATTTTTATGATGTGGATAAGTTTGTTTCTTTTTTCTCATCAATTCACAGGTCAAATTAGCTTGTTGATAATTCTGTTAAAATCTTCCTCCGTCGAAAAGTGGATCTGAATAGTTCCAGAGTGATTTTTGTGATAACGAAGAGTAACGGGGAGACCAAGTGATTTTTCTAGTTCTTTTTCTTTATCTTTTATATGAATATCTTTTTTTGATTTTTGTTTTTTAGGAAGTCCTTGAAGTCTTTTCTCCAGGGTACGAACAGACCATTTTTCAGTAAGGACCTGATGATAGATAGTTAATTGCTTTTTTGTATCCTCAACAGCTAAAAGTGCTCTAGCATGTCCTTGACTCAGTTTGCCATTTTCGATACTCGTCTGTATCTCTTGGGGAAGTTGGAGGAGTCTGAGAGCGTTACTGATATAGGGTCTGGATTTTCCCATAGCTTTCGCCAGTTCCTCGTGACTATAAGCTAGCTCATTAATTAAACTACGATAGGCCTTTGCTTCTTCAATGGGATTGAGATTCGATCGTTGTAAATTTTCAATAATAGCTTGTTTACGGCTGTCTTGATCTGTAACTGCCTTTACAACTGCAGGGATTTCTGTCATTCCTAGACGTTTACAGGCACGTAAACGTCTTTCCCCAGCAATTAGTTCATAGCCAATAATATCCGATTTTCGGACAATGATTGGCTGTATCAGTCCATTTTCTGCAATCGATTGGCTTAGCTCCGCTAATTCTTCATCAGAGAACTCTATACGAGGTTGAAAAGGATTGGGATAGATGTCACTAATAGGTAAAGCTTTGAGTTGTTCTTGCATGTTATTCCTTTCCAAAAAAAGACCTTTACATTATTGTAAAGGTCTTTTGACAGATTTGTCAATGAATTAGTCAGACAAGTCTTCTGTAGATTTTGTTAATTTAAGTTCTTCAGTTTTCTTCTCTTTACCACGATAGAAGGTTACCTTGATTGTATCTCCAATACTATGGCTGTAAAGATTGGTTTGAATATCAGTTTTTGAGCTGATTTCCTTACCGTCAATTTCAGTGATAACATCATTTTCTTGAAGTTTACCGTCAGCTGGCATACCTTTTTGAACGCTGCCGACTACAACTCCAGCTTTCACATCATCTGGTAAATCTAATTTAGAAGTTGCACTGCTAGAAAGGCTATTAAGATCGGCCATTGAGATTCCTAGGGCTGGTCGTGTAACTTTACCGTCTTTTTCCAATTGATTGATGATTTCGACAACATCGTTTGATGGAATGGCAAATCCCATACCTTCAACGCTTTCATCAGAGAACTTCATGTTCGTAAATACCTACAAGTTCACCTTTCATATTAACAAGACGCTCCACCACTATTACCTGGATTGATAGCTGCATCTGTTTGGATAACATTCATATCCCAATCATCAACTTTATCATCATTTAAATCAACAGAAACTGTACGATCTGTTGCTGAAACAATACCTTGAGTAACAGTTCCTGAATATTGAATTCCTAATGGTGAACCAATCGCTAAAACTGTTTCTCCTTTATCTAGTAAATTAGAATCTCCTAAATCAATAACACTTACATCAAAGCTTGGTTGACATCTTAAAATAGCGACATCACTATATTCATCACTACCTACAACTTCTGCATCTACATATTCATTATTTGAAAATACAACTTGTACTTTATTTGCACCATCAATAACATGGTGGTTCGTAATAATATAGGTATATTTACCAGTTTGATCATAAACGACCCCACTACCACTTCCAGATTGTGTTTCACTCGAAGAACTTGAATTATCACCAAATCCAAAAGCATTATTTGTTGTATTTTGATAAACAACAACTCCTACAACACTATCACTCGCTTTTTCTACAACACTTGTTGTATCTGTTTTAACATCA
>ENA-OQKX01000349-OQKX01000349.1-human-gut-metagenome-genome-assembly--contig:-NODE-349-length-10295-cov-1.897718_pt1 | contig 10295 bp, 10 predicted proteins | sample MGYA00242654_ERZ504810 | MGnify/ENA primary metagenome ERZ504810 (study PRJEB26092, sample SAMD00036378) | human gut metagenome | host: Homo sapiens | study: EMG produced TPA metagenomics assembly of... | reverse complement strand
AGTCTGCTATTCAGGCGGTTGTGGAAAAGATGGGCAAAGACGGCATCGGAACACTGGCAACCATGAATCTGAGCCCGGCACTGATGGGTGCAGTTCTGGAACTGCTGACAGCATAAGAGTGTGTGACAGATAAATTACATAGGTAAATACAAAACCCCTGTCCGGACAATACTATAAAGATTGTCCGGACAGGGGCTTTTTTGAAATATAGATTACTCTTTTTTGTAGTGACCGGATTTTCCGCCCAGTTTTTCCAAAAGCTGAATCCCGGAGATTACCATGCTGCGATCCATCGCCTTACACATATCGTAGATTGTCAGAAGAGCCACACTGACACCGGTCATGGCTTCCATCTCAACACCGGTTTTTCCCTACACAGGAAGTCCGGCAGATTGCCGTTATTTGATGATTGGCAACATCCAGCGAAAATTGCACTTCACAGTCTGTCAGAGCAATGATATGGCACAGAGGAATCAATTCGGCATTTTTTTTTAGCAGCCATAATTCCCGCAATTCTTGCAACGCCAAGAACATCACCTTTTTTGGCAGTATGATGGGTGATTGCGTCAAAGACCTCTTTGTTAACGGTAATGGTTCCCTGAGCTATAGCTACCCGGTAAGTATCTGCTTTTTCATGGACATCTACCATTATGGCATTTCCTTCATGATCAAAATGTGTAAATCCACTCATCGTTTATATCTCCCCCAAAAATGGTTTATAGTCTATTGACTAGTTTGCCATATTCACTGCAGTTTTGCAAATACTATTTTTTCTATAGTTTCACTATTCTGCCCAGTTGAATTGATTAGCATTTTCCTAACCTGTTCTGCACTTTCTCGCACGGTGCTGTCATCACACTGATTTAAAACGGCAATGTATCTTCTGTCTCCTACATCTTTTCGCAGTCCCTGATCAGATAACAAAATCGCTGCCATATCTTTTTCTGTCAATAAATGATTTTCATCCGCTGACAATAGCTTTTTTGCTTTTTCCAGTCGAAAACAACACTCTTTAAGTGAACGCCCTAAGGCTGAAAGCCCCAAAACAGCCACCACTATATCCGACTCTGGCAAAAGTACAGGCTCATGATCAGCTGGCACTTTACATGGCAAACGCTTTGAGCCATCAGCCTCAATGAGTACAAGGTCAGAAAGCTCCATTGCCTGTCTCATCCAGTCAATCTCTGGCATCTTTAACTTTTGCTGATCTTTTTCCTCAGTTGCTCCGATCACCGCCCAATGTCCTGCTGCCCAGATTTCCTGTAACTGTTTTTCGTTCATTGCTAAAAATTCATCCTGCGGTCTGAAAATATGAGTTGTAGTCGTCACAAGCACTTTTTTTCCCTGACTGCTGCTCCACTTTGCAATTGCGTCAATAAGAGAACTTTTTCCTCCTGCTCCAACAAACGAAACAATATGTTTTCCTTCGGCCAGAAAGGTAAAAGCAGTCTTTATTGATACTTCTTGGATTTTTTTTTGCTTTATATTCGATTTACAATATTGATAAAATCCACTCTTGCTCCTTGCAATCGCCGCAAAACTTTCTGCTGATGGATTAACATAATATCCCATTCTGCTGACACTCCTTCCCTCTCAATATCGTGTGTTATTCCTTAAAATACTCATTTTTACTCAATAAAATCATTATACCATGCATTCTGCCACTTGTCATTGAATTCATAGTCCAATGTGACCGAATGAGCAATAGCAAGTGGCAGTATAGCTGACGAAATTTTAATTATCTTTTGGTTTCATGATACTCCGATTTTTCCACATCCTCTGGCACAAAGGAAATCAGAATATTTCTTCGATGGACAAGCGTTCCGCGCATACCCAGTTCAAATTTTCCTGCCTGCTTAGCCGATACACTCAGTTCAATATGTGTATCATCCTGCAAGCGAAACTCTACATGGTAGCGCCCAGATGAGCCTGGACTAACAACTCCGTTTTTCGTTATATATTGAGACGGATTAAAAAGATCAATATTCTCTATCTTTTCTACGACTGCTCCATATTCTATTTCTTTGCCAAACAGGAAGCGACCTGCTTTTGTGCCTTTTTTTAATTTTACTGAGCGATTTAAGAACCACAATGCTGCAGCAATCACTATAGCTGCGGCCAAGGTCCACGCTGCCAGCACCCACAAAAATGTACTTTTCAGGTGGAATAGAACCCGATACCCCTCTAAATTTAGGCTGCGCCTTGTCCTGTCAACCGTAAAGCTGACTACCATTCGAGACGTGCTTTGAGTATTCCCCTTCGCACTACTTATACCTGAAATTGCAAGCTGGTACTCATTCGTCGTATCACATCTGAGTGAATGAAACTCCTGCGTCTCCTCTGAATAAAGTACTGCATTCGCCTGTGAGACCTCATATTGCTTCCAGTTATCCACAATCTCGATTTCACTGCATCCATATTGAACTGCCTTATCGGGCAGATCAACTGCAAGCACTGCTAATACCTTATCTTGATTTGTGGTATACACAAAATATACCGCTGTTTCAATAGATACTGACTGCTGCTCACTGTCCCCTTTTGTAAGAATAATCGTTTCTATCTGTTGGTTCATCTTTTGGATTTCCTGAATGTCCTGCTCCTCCACTCCAATATAAGAAAGGTATGCCTGTAACAAAAGCTCTTTTTCCTCATCTCCATTATTCTCATTATTTTGAGAATCGTTGCCATCACCAAGAGATACTGGAGTTTTTGGGCTTTGTCTGTCCATTCTTACAATGCCAAAGGAAGCGCACAGCATTGCAACACCAATCACGCCAAGAATTATCGCTGCAACTGCACACCCTGTTACTTGGTTGAGCCATCGCTGTCGTCTCTGTCTCCTAATTTGTTTTTGTCTTGCCTCTGCCTCGTCTGAAATTGCATATTTTTCGACTAAGCGATCATCGATGCCATCCATAAGTTTTAAAAAATCTTCTTTCTTCATAAGTGGTACCCCCTTTCTGAGAGATACTGCTTTAACTGTTTGCGCACACGGTTTAAATTTACCGAAACTGCATTTTCGGTAATGCCATGATATCGCGCAATGCTTTTAATTGACTCCAGATAAAAATATCGTTGAACAAACATGCCTTGTTCACGAGTGGAAAGTCCATACAAAAATCGATTAATTTCTTTTTTGAGTTCCTCTGCTAGTACCACGTCCTCTGGCTGTTCACGCCCCGACACGCATTCGCCTAATTCATCTAGCACAAACATTGCTTCTGGTCGAATCCGTTTTCCTGCCCGATCCCACTTCCAACGGTTGAGAGAAAGATTGCGAATAATTTTCCCGAAAAATGCTTTTAAACACAATGGGCGCTGCGGAGGAATTGCGTTCCAAGCCTGATACCAGGTATCATTCATGCACTCTTCGACATCTTCCTTGTTTGCCAGTATATTATAGGAAATTCGCCGGCAATACGCGCCGTATCGAATGTTGGACTCTGTTACTGCTTGCTCTTTTCGCTCCCAGAATAGCTCTGTGATTTCCTGATCACGCATAAAAATCCCTCCTCTCGCTATGTTTTCCTTTATCGTTCCACCATCACCGGACTCTAGAATTCTAACATGCATTTCTACTTATTTTCTTTCCTTTAAAGACGTCTTCACCTATATAGACAAGAATTTTTTTATTATATTACAAAAATTTGAAAGAATTTCAATGTCAATCACATTTTTTATAATACCTTGTCTTACGTGTCTTTAGATGCGCTTTGTAATTCCTACAGAGTTAGACGCTGCTTATAATTGTTATTATATATTTTTCTGGCAAACATTTAAAGTGGAAATTTTAAAAAAGAGACCCCTGCAAAGCTTTTACAGCCCTGCAGAGGTCTCTATATTTTAAATCTTGTATTGCTAATTGCTTACGCTCTCAACTCGACACCGTACTCTTCATTTAATTTTGCACAGATCTTGTCAACGAACTTCTGAACGCGTGCATCGTCAAATGCCTCATCCTTTGGAACGAATGTGATGGAGAATGCCATACTCTTCTTTCCTTCCGGAATCTGGCCGCCCTCGTAGATATCGAACAGCTTGATTTCCTTTACATACTTATTTTCCTTGCGGATGCAGTCTTCGATCTCTCCACATGTGATTGCCTTATCCATTACGAATGCAAGGTCACGCTTCTCTTCTGTAAACTTTGGCAGCGGAATGAAGGTTCTCTTCTTATCATACCACTTGGACAGAATCTCCAGATCAAGCTCCATAACATATGCGCTTGCACGCATGCTTAACTTGTCCTGAATATCGTATGCAACCTTACCGAAGTAACCAATTTCTTCACCCTCACATAATACCTTTACTGCCTGATACGGATGCAGGAATGATTTCTGAATTGGCTCATAAGTAAATGCAACATCTAAGCTGTCTGCGATTCCGTTTGCAATGCCCTTCATTGTGTAGAAGGATTCCTTTGCACCGAAGGTACCAACACAAAGTGTTTTTCTCTCATCCGGATACTCGGTAAGCGGCAGATTTTTCGGAATTAAAGATATTTGCAACCTCAAAAAGTCTTCCGTCGAGAATACCCTGCTTTTCATTTCTTGAAATAGCATTGAGCATTGATGCAGCAAGTGTAGTACGCATTAATGACAGATCGATATTGATTGGATTCATGATCTGAATTGCGAAACGCTCCTTTGCATCAGCCGGGAACTTCAAAAGATCCAAATCAGACGGGGAGAAGAATGAGTAATGCATACACTCATATGCACCCATAGTACAAAGAGTACGCTTTAATGCAAGCTCGCCCTTCTGCTCTTTATTATATCCGCCTGCTGTTACCTGTGCAGATGGCATAAATGTTGAATTAATATGGTCATAACCATACATACGGATTACTTCCTCTGCCACATCTGGATAACGCTCTACATCATTCTCACCCTCTGGCTAGCATATCCTCACGGTAAGCTGGTACCTGAAGAGTCAGTACATCACCGTCAACTGTTGGATTGAAGTTTAAATTCTTCATCAGACGTACAATCTCCTCTGCCGGAACCTCAATTCCAAGAACGCTGTTTACCTTATGGATGCTTACCTGCATCGGCTGAGGCTCAATGCTGTTTCCAACATTAACATCTACATGAGTAGAAGAAACCTTTCCGCAGCCAAGCTCCTCGATTAAATGAAGTGCACGCTTCATACCAAGAACAGTTGAGTATTCATCCACGCCCTTCTCAAATCTTGAACTTGAATCAGAGGACTTTCCAAGTGCTCTTGCAGTCTTTCTAACATTATCTCTTGCAAACTTAGCAGCCTCAAACATAACACTTTCTGTTGTGTCACGAATCTCGGAATTTAAACCGCCCATAACACCTGCTAAAGCAACTGGCTTTACGCCGTCGCAGATAACAAGATTAGCTGGTGACATTGTGTACTCCTGCTCATCAAGTGTAACAATCTTCTCACCCTCATGTGCTCTTCTTACGCAAATCTCGTTGCCCTCAAAGGTAAGAGCAGTCAAATGCATGCATTGGCTGTCCAATCTCTTTTAATACATAGTTTGTGATATCTACGATGTTACTGATTGATCCAATACCAACAAGTGCAAGACGACGCTTCATCCATGATGGAGACTCACCCATCTTTACATCATATACATAGTGTGCACTGTAACGCGGGCAAAGATCTGGTGCCTCAACACTTACCTTAAAGCCATCCTTCTTTACATCAGTCTCTGTATAATCGGTTGACGGCATCTTTAATGGCTTCTCAAGCATTGCAGAAACCTCTCTTGCGATTCCTAAGATGCTCTGGCAGTCCGGTCTGTTTGCAGTTAATGAGATGTCAAACATCCAGTCATCAAGACCTGTGATAGCCTTTACATCTGCACCAGGCTGTGCATCAGCCGGCATCTCTAACAAACCATTGTAGCCTGCACCCGGATACAGATCCTCTGTTAAGCCAAGCTCTGTTCCAGAGCAAAGCATACCATATGACTCAAAACCGCGAAGCTTACCCTTTTTAATTGTCATCACGCCTTCGATTGTCTTATGATCCTTCGCTGTTGCATAAACAGTTGCACCAACAAGTGCTACCGGATACTTGCCGCCTGCCTGTACATTGTCAGCGCCGCAGCAAATCTGCATAGTGCCATACTCACCTGCATTAACCTGACACACATGAAGATGTGTCTCCGGAATCGGCTCACAAGTCTCAACAAGACCAACTACAATCTTATCGATGTCATGACCAACCTGATACAGCTCTTCTACCTCAAATCCGCCGTCAAACAGCTTTTTTTCAAGCTCCTGCGGTGTTACATCAATATCTACATATTCTTTAAGCCAACTTAATGGTACTAACATATTCGTTTCCGTCCTTTCTTATTTCTCGTTAATCTGTTTCAGGACACGCAGATCCGATCCAAACAGCATCTTGATGTTGTTGATACCATACTTAAGCATTGCAGTACGCTCAAGACCGATACCAAACGCAAAACCGCTGTATTCTTCGGAATCGATGCCACAGTTTTCAAGGACTTTCTTATTTACTACGCCAGCACCAAGAATTTCGATCCAGCCAGTTCCCTTACACAAATTACAGCCCTTGCCGCCGCACTCAAAGCAGCTGCAGTCAACCTCTACAGACGGCTCTGTGAATGGGAAGTAAGACGGACGAAGACGGGTCACAGTTCCCTCTCCGTAAATTTTCTGTACAAACAGATCAAGCATACCCTTTAAATCAGACAGGGTAATTCCCTTATCGACAACAAGTCCCTCCATCTGATGAAACATTGGAGAATGAGTCGCATCATCATCAGAACGGAATACTCTTCCTGGAGATAAAATCTTGATCGGCGGCTTCTTGCTCTCCATAACATGAATCTGACCTGATGAGGTCTGTGTGCGAAGCAAGAACTCTGGTGACAGATAGAAAGTATCCTGCATATCTCTTGCCGGATGATCCTTCGGTGTGTTCAGTGCCGTAAAGTTATAGTAATCATTTTCGATCTCTGCGCCCTCATAGATCTCAAAGCCCATGCCTGCAAAGATATCGATTAACTGATTGCGAACAAGTGTAATCGGATGAAGATTTCCAATGCCAGTCTCATCTGCCGGAAGTGTCAGGTCGATTTTTTCAGACTCATAGCGGCGCTGTAACTCTAACTGCTTCATTTTTTCTTCCATCTTGGAGAAACGATCAATCGCCCACTCCTTTAACTCGTTTACTGACTTTCCGTATCCTGCACGCTCTTCTGGTGCAAGATTTCTCATTTCCTTCATCAGCTCGCTGATCTTACTCTTTTTTCCTTCCAGATAAGAGCTTCTGAACTCATACAGTTCCTTAGAATTGGACAATCCTTCCAGTCCGGTCTCAATCTTCTCCTTCAGAGCAGCAAGATTGTCGGACAGCTTGTGTGTTTCCTGCATATAACCTTTCCTCTGCTTTCTTAAATGTTGCTTTTTCTATGGGACGAACAAATATCGTAACTATTCAGAACCCCCCTTCGCAAAATGCCTCTGCGAGGCTCTGAAAAATCACCAAATAAAAAAGTCCCATAGAGGCTTTTTTCAAAACCTTTATGGGACGAATAAATCCGCGGTACCACCCATGTTCGGATTATAAAAAATTATTACAATCCGCACTTGATCTGCCATAATGCAGCAGCTGCATCCACTTAGCTTTTGCTATAGACAAAATTTTCGTGGAAGACTCCAATGCTGAAATTCATCTGTAGGCGGATGGCAACACTCTCAGCAGGTTATGCGGCCTCTCTGGAAAACCGAATGGTACAGACTACTTACACATTTTCTCAGTCATCGTTTATTATAACAGTTTTCAAAGAGAAGTCAACCCCTCCCCGACCTACATTGATATTTTTCACCGCTGTGCATGGTTAATTTTTTTATCTTCATACATGCGTTTATCAGCAATCTTTTGGATATCTGCTGCACAGTCGGCATCATCAGGATAGACAGCACTTCCACAACTAATTCCTATCTTGATCGTATGACCATCAAACTCATACGGTTCTCCAATCAGCTTTTTTATACGCTCAATTCTCTTTTCACAAAGCTGTGCATCCAGATTTCCGTTTTAAGATGAGCATAAATTCGTCACCGCCAATGCGAAAGGCATAATCATTGCTTCTGATACATTTAAGCAATCTTTTTGCCACTTCTTTTAAAACCTTATCGCCCATCTCATGGCCATATGTATCATTCACAGGCTTAAAAAGATCAAGATCCATATAAAACAGAGCATACGGTTTTTTATTTTCATCTCTTATTTCCATCATTTTTTCAAAATAACGTTTATTAAAAAGTCCCGTCAGTGCATCTGTATTAGCAAGGTTTTCAAGCTCATGCTGCTGTCCCATATCCTGTGAAACAATCATGATTTTTGTAAGCGTATCCTCTTCCCACTCAACCGGAATCACACTCATAATAAAGAATCTGCTTTTATCTCTGGCGCAGTACTCCAGACAATAAGAATCCTTCTGTCCCTTTATCAGCTGCCGCACATGCTCGGCAGAAAGCATATTCGTAAACTTTGCATTTTCTCCATCTGTCAATATCGTATATTGATCAGAAATCCCCTTAATAAATTGGTCATAGGATCCTTTTTTCGGATAAAGATATTTGCCTCGCTTGTCTTCATATTCGTATCTGTTATTTTTTAAATCGCAAATTGCAAAACAGTCAACAATCTGCGAAATTCCCCAAAACAGCTGCTCGGAAATTTCCTTTTTCTTTTCCGCTTTGATGCGCTCGTCTGCTTCTTTTTGGAGCTGTGCATTTGCTCGCTGCTTCATTAAAATGACAACTCCAATCATTATACATATTGCCATCATGCACAACAAAACGATAGTCGTTCCCTGAACCATTCTCATACCAGAGTCAACAACATTCTTTTCCACAATACCTACAATTGACCAGTCGTCAATTCCTACTGGCTGATAGACAAGATAATACTCTGATTTTTGATATTTAAATGAAACACTTCCTTTGCCCTTTGCTGGCACAGTTTTCTTCATGCGCTCCAGATAATCTTCGTTATATGACTGCGTTTTTCCTGAATAAAATCAAAAATATTGTCAAAGTCATCTGTGATCTGCGTCTCTGGTTCAAGTGACATAAGCACTGTTCCATCAGAATCAACTATGTAACAATCACTTTTATTATTGTATACACCACCTCCAATAAGCTTTTCTACAACACTGTTATCATATGAAACTGCAAACGCTGTATATGTCACGTTATTTAACTCAATGGGATCTGAAGGAACTGCAAATACGATTTTAGTTTCTCCATCGCTTGCAACATAGCTTGACACAATAGGACCCTTTTTTTCATAAAGCTCTTTAAAAGCGTTCTTCACGTGCTCTGCCGTTCCTCTTCGTCCATCAATAGTCCAGAACTCACAATCTTCATTAAAAACATAAAAATCGCTGTACTGCCAATTTTTACGGTCATTTACAAAATTACCCCATCCATCTTCTGCATTTCGTTCTTTTTTATCCTGTTCTTCTACACAATAATTCAAATAATTGCCCCAGTCCTCAAGTGCGTTCCAATTGCGCTGCGCAAACATCATAAAGGTCTTATCAAGCTGTTCATATGTAGCAAGCAGTCCCTGCGTACTTTCCTGATAAAATTTCTGACCAATATAATTATCGTAACGTTCAATACTAACAAATATAATTGCAAGCAATGCAGCTGATATCAAAAAATACTTCCACTTCTTTCTCATCATCCTCTTGCCTCCTCTAATGTATCCTTGCTTCTAAGAGCATTCGCACAAGTAATTTCACCCTTCTACAAGTTTCCTTTTTTTCATTATACTATGAATTTTTTTGATTGAAAATAACATTTTTTGCTGAAAGTGATTTTTCTCATGTTCCCTTTTTTTAAACTGCGTGCTATACTAGTGGAAATGTAAATTTCGATTGATGGGGGATTTCATCCAATGCATAATATTACAAAAAGAGGCCAGTTTAAAAAAGCTGGCACTTGCTCTTGGACTGTCTGGCACGTTCTTTTTAAACGCATGTACTTCAAACGCACCTTCTAATCAAACTATCGTTACATCTACAGATGACTATGAAGCGAACTTGGCTGCCAATGAATCCGAGAGCTTTTATGAAACAGAATCTGAAACTTTTGACAGAGAAGCACTTTACCGAACTGATGATGACAACAAGCCTGCTGATGGCTGGATTACAAATGCTGACGGCACGATGGGCTACTGCCAGAATGGTTATCTTTTGACTGGATATCAAATGATTGATGATTCACGCTATCTTTTTTCTGATGACGGCATAATGCAGACAGGCCGCTACACAG
>ENA-OQKX01000345-OQKX01000345.1-human-gut-metagenome-genome-assembly--contig:-NODE-345-length-10315-cov-2.681782_pt1 | contig 10315 bp, 11 predicted proteins | sample MGYA00242654_ERZ504810 | MGnify/ENA primary metagenome ERZ504810 (study PRJEB26092, sample SAMD00036378) | human gut metagenome | host: Homo sapiens | study: EMG produced TPA metagenomics assembly of... | reverse complement strand
GTCCACCATCTCCTTGGCAAGCTTTGCCACCTCCCGGCGCTGGAAGGCCTGAAAATCCCGGAATTCCTTGCTGGGCACCCGGTACTGGTTGTTGTAGTAGCCCTGATCGATGATGTACTCCGGGCGGAACTTGTAGCCCACCTCCTGCTCGAACTGATTCAGGATATAGGGGCTGACCGAGGCGGAGTAGCCGTACCAGTCCACAAACTTCTCCCGCTTCAGCTCATCGAAGATGAGGGTGAACTGGTGGAAGAAGGTGGTGTAGCGGATCACGTTGACATAGGGGTGCTCCGCAATGAACTTGCGCAGGCGCTCCATGGAATACTTGTGGGTCTTGGGCTGGCGCACATCAAAGGTGATCTGGTGCTCAAAGTTGGTCCAGCCGTTGGTGGTGGCGTTGTACATGTGCACCGGGTCCCAGATCAGGTAGGCCAGAAAGCTGACCGTATACTCATGGAACGGCACGGCCTGCACCGTCACGCTGCCGTCGGCGTAGCTCCACAGCTCCGGGGGCACCGGCTGACCGGTGGTACGGTCCATGACCTCCCACCAGCGGGTGATGTCGTCGTTGGTGTTCACCTGCATCAGCTCCGGGCTGATGCCCTTCATCAGCGGGATGGTCACGGTGTCACCGGGGGCGGTGTAGAAGCCGGTCATAATGTAGCACTGCTGCACCTCATCCGGGTTTGCCTTAGCCCATGCGTTGTCCTTGCGGGTGGTGTAATAGGTGGAGTAGATCTTTGCGTCGGCGCTCTTCAGCTCCTGCGGGAAGTCGGTGCCGTCGCAGTCGCGGATGGCATCTGCACCCCACTTTTTCAGGATCTCCAGCGTTTCGGGCACCACATCCAGATCGGTCGGGATCGTTACGCGCCCGGTCATTCTATTTTCTTCCATGGAAATTCTCCTTTATCTCTCTTCTCCTCAGTCCCGATAGGGGGCGTTATAGAGCGCCAGCACAGCCAGCAGCGCGGCCACACCCGCCAGCATGATGCCAAGACCAGCCAGCTGCCCGGTCATTTTCCAGCCTGCTGTCACCAGCGCGATGGACAGTATGAACAGCACCAGCATCAGCACCATGCGCAGGGCGGGATGATTTTTCCAGAATGCTTTCATCGTTTGTCACCTTACCCTTTCAGACCGCCCACGGTCATGCCCTGTGTCAGCTGCTTCTGCACGCAGATGTACAGGATCAGGGTGGGCAGCATCACCAGCACCAGACCGGCATACATGGTGCCGTACTGGGCCGCGCTCTGCTGGGCCTGCATCAGATTCAAAAGGCCCACCGGCAGGGTGCGGGGCGCGCTGGTGGAGCTCATCAGACGTCATGGAAATGATGTACTCGTTCCAGAAGGACAGGAAGTTGAACAGGATGATGGTGATGATGGAGGGCTTTGCCATGGGGAAGATGATGCGGGTCATGGTGGAGAAGTAGCTTGCACCGTCGATGTAGGCAGCCTCCTCAAAATCATGGGGCAGGGTGGCAAAATAGCCCGAAAGCAGATAGATGGTAAAAGGCAGAGCCGTGGCTGCATACACCACCGCCAGCACCACCAGATTGTTCAGCAGGAAGCTGCTGCCAAAGTGGCTCTTCAGCCAGACATCGCCGTCCCGCAGCATCAGGAAGATGGGCACCACGATGTAGTTGACATTGATGAACAGACCTGCCATAAACAGGGTGTTCAGCAGTTTACGGCCCTTGAACCGGAAGCGGGACAGGCAGTAGGCGGCAGGCAGCGCAATGACCAGCAGCAGCACCAGCGCCAATGCGGTCACGATGACAGAGTTGAGCATATACTCGCCCATCTTGGCTCCGTTCCACGCATTGACAAAGTTCTGCCAGTAGAACCCGGCAGGCAGCGCCCACGGGTTGCCGTAAAACTCCGCGTTCTGCTTGATGGAGGCCATGAACACCCATGCCACCGGCACGATGATGATCACCGCCAGCAGGACCAGCACAAAATAGATAAAGAACTTGTAGAGACCTTCCGCCGAGCGGGAAGATCTTTCGGTGGTATTCTGCATCTTCTTCCCTCCTTAGAATTCCAGCGGATCGCGGTCGGTGGCCTTGTTGACACAGGCGGACAGTGCAAACGAGAACAGGAAAATGACCACGCCAATGGCCATGCTGTAGCCATACAGGCCCGCATCCTTCTGGCTATACATATAGCTCAGCGCCACATCCGAAGCACCGTTGGGCCCGCCGCTGGTCATGGCCTTGACAAAGAGGAAGGCCATGTTGATGGTGGAGATGATGAAGAAGGTCAGGGTGGTGCGGATGTTGGTCCAGATGAGGGGGATGGTGATCTGGAAGAACTGGGTCAGGCGGCCCGCACCGTCCAGATTGGCGCTCTCGTACAGGCTGGCGGGCACCGAGGACATGGAAGCCATATACATGACCATGTAATAGCCCACGGCCTGCCAGACCATGGCAATGATGATGGAGGGGATGACCAGCTTTTCCCCCTTCCAGAGGATGGGGTCTGTCATATCCCGGAACAGGCCGATGATGCTGTTGAGCATACCGTTTTCCGGCTTATAGATGGCCGAGAAGATGCCGGAGATGACGACCACCGACAGGATGTTGGGGATGTAGAAGATGACCCGGAAGAAATTCTGCCCCTTGATCTTTTCCCGGGTCAGAATGGCTGCAAACACCAGCGCAAAGGCAAAGGTGACGATGGTCACTACCACCACCAGCAGGATCATATTCTGCATGGAGCGGATGAACTGGGCATCCTTGAGCAGGTGCTGGAAATTCTTCAGGCCCACAAAGGTCTCGTTGGGCGAGTAGGCACCGCGCTCATACAGGCTCATGCGGAACACGTTGAGGGTGGGCAGGATCATAAAGAGAAAGAACAGGATCGTGGCCGGTGCCACGCAGAGAAAAACGAACCGTCTGCGGCTTTTGTCAGATCTCATAGACAAACCGCTCCTTTCTGTCGGAACCCGAAAACCACAAAAAGCGGAGGCGGTCAAAACCGCCCCGCTGGGCAGGGTTCAATTACTCAACGATATTGGCACGCATCTGGTCGCTGGCGGACTTGATGCCGTCGATCCACTGCTGCTCGGTCATGCTGCCGGACACCAGAGAGTTGACGGGGTCAAAGAACACGGTGCGGACCTCCACGCCGGGGATGGCGCTGAAGGCTGCAAAGTTGCCCATAGCGGCCTTTGCGCCGTTGTCGTAGATGGAGTAGAACATCTTGTTGTCGCCTTCCAGATCATCGGCGATGCCCAGCACAGGCTGGATGGCACCGCTCTCGGCAAACAGCTTGCAGGCTTCGTCGCTGTACAGGTAAGCCACGAACTGCTTGGCGGCATCCAGATGCTCGGCACCGGCCGGGATCCATGCCTGCTCGAACCAGGTGTAGCTGTACTGGTCGCCGCCGGCCTTGACAGCGGGCAGGGCGGTCATGCCCCACTCAAAGCCGTCGGCACGGGGAGCTTCTGCCATCTCACCCACGATCCAGGTGCCGTTGGGCATGAACAGAGCCTTGTTGTCCAGCACCAGCTGCTGGTTCTGGGTAAAGTCCTGATCGTTGGCCTGTGCGGGGGTGATGGGGTTGGTGTAGGAAGCCAGCTTGTTGACGATGTCAAAGCAGGTCTTTGCCTCCGGGGTATCCCAGATGCCTTCCTCATAGTGGGTGGCCTTGTTGAAGAACTCCGGGCCGCCGGCGGCATACATCAGAGCGTAGAAGAATGCATCAAAGTAGCCCGGTGGTGGGGTAGGTGAACAGGTAGGTGCCCTCAGCGGCAGCCTTGTCGCCCAGTGCCCACATCTCGTCCCAGGTCTTGGGCACGTCCCAGCCCTTTTCCTTCAGGAAACCGGCGTTGTAGAACAGGCCGCAGGGGCTGTAGAACATGGGGGCCAGATAGGTCTTGCCGTCGCCGTAGGGGTTGGTCAGGGAGGTGTCGGTAAAGCCGCCGGCGATCTTCTCGCTCACCTTCTTGCTCTCGCCGGGCACGGTCATGCTCAGCACATCGGTGATGTCGGCGATCAGGTTGCCCTTGATGAACTGCTCGGTCAGGGCAGCCTCACGGCCGGTAGCCAGGTGAACCACGTCGGGGTAATCGCCGCCCTGCATGGAAGGTCCGATGACATCCTCCAACTTCTTATCGGTGGTCAGCTCCACCTTGATGCCGGTCTGGGCGGTAAAGGCCTCAGTGACCTTCTTCCACATATCAGCGCCATAGCCGGTCTCGATGGCGGCGACCTTGATGGTCACGTCCTCAGCGGGAGCGGCAGATGCAGCAGCGGAAGAAGCCGTGCTGGAAGCTGTGGAGCTGGAAGAACCGCCGCAGGCAGCCAGACCCAGTGCAGCGGCACCCACACCGGCCACTTTCAGGAAATTGCGACGAGAAATACGTTTCATAATGTGTCCTCCATCATAAAGTTCCATTCAAGCACAGCCGGAGCAAACAGGTTTTGCCCGCGGGGCTGTGTTTTTTTCTGACCCCAATATAGAGGTTTTTACAGTTTCCAACAAGGTCTTTGTTGTTTCATTTTTTAGAAATATTGTTCTTTTATCATTTTCTTCAGCAAAAGCACTAAATTTTGCAGCATTGTTTTGGTGCATTTTCCCTGATTGTAACCAATTTGACATATTTCCGTCTTTCTGTGCAGAGGAAAATATTTACCATACCAAAAAACAGGACTTGCTTTTTTTCCTATTTGCCCCTATAATGAGAAAAAATGCACGAAGCAGTGCGGCGTTTTTCGCATTTTATTTTTAGTATCTTGCTTTTGTTTTTATATTTTTTGCGCCTGCTTCAAAAGGAGCCTTTTATGAGTACCGAGCGCTTTGATATCCGCCACGCTCCCGCTCCACGGGAATCCTTCCGGCTGCTGTACATCAGCAAGAGCAGATTCGGCGGCGACTGGAACAGCACTGTCCACACCCATTCCTGCACAGAGCTGTTCTACTGCCTCAGCGGCGAGGGGCAGTTTCTGCTCAGCGGGCAGCTGTTCCCGGTCAAGCCGGACGATATGGTCATCGTCAACCCGCAGGTGGAGCACACCGAGTTGAGCCTGAACGCCTCGCCTCTGGAATACATCGTGCTGGGCGTTTCGGGCATCGAGATCCTGTTCGGCAAAGCCGATTCCACCTACGCCATCTTCAACTGCAGGGAGAACCGGGAGCGGATGGTAACGCTGCTGCACATGCTGCTGGCTGAGGCAGACCGCAGCCTGGACGGCTGCGAGACCGTCTGCCAGGACCTGCTGGAAGTCCTGCTCATCTGGCTGGTGCGGTGCACCACCCTCTCTTTGCAGGTGGAGGAATCCCCCCGCTCCGACAACCGGGAATGCGTGGAGATCAAGCGGTATCTGGACAACAACTACCGGGAGGACATCTCCCTTGATACCCTTGCCGAGGTCGCCCACATCAACAAATATTATCTGGCCCACACCTTCCAGAAGGCATACGGCATTTCTCCCATCACCTACCTGAACCGCCGCCGCATTGAGGAGAGCAAATATATGCTGGGCAACACCGGTTACAGTCTGGCGCAGATCAGCGAGCTGATGGGATTTTCCTCCCCCAGCTACTTTTCGCAGTGCTTCCGCAAGGCGGAAGGCCTGACCCCCAACGAATACCGCCGTCAGGTGCGGCAGGGACAACGCCCTGCACCTGCCAAACGGCATGAAGGATAAGAAATGAGGAACCCAAAATGAAACCTGTTACCGAACCCATTCTCCGCGCCGCCGCAAATGCCTTTGATTTTGGCGGGCCGGTGGTCTGCGATGCCCGTCACTACGGCGAAGGTCACATCAACGATACCTTCGTGGTCTGGCGGGAGGACCACTCCAAGCGCTTTATCTTACAGCGCATCAACACCGACACCTTTACCGACCCGGTGGGCCTGATGGAGAATATCTGCGGCGTGACCCGGCATCTGCGGGAGAAGATCCTTGCCGCAGGCGGCGACCCGGCACGGGAGACCCTGAACGTGATCCCCACCCTGTCCGGTGCGACCTGCCATCTGGATGCCGAGGGCGGCGCGTGGCGTGCCTACGACTTTGTAGAGGACACCATCTGCCTGCAGCAGGTGGGCAGCGAGGCCGACTTCCGCACCGTTGCCGAGACCCTGGGCAAATTCCAGAACCAGCTGGCAGATTATCCGGCCTCCACCCTCCACGAAACCATTGCACGCTTCCACGACACGCCCAACCGCTATGCAAACTTTGAAAAAGCCCTTGCCGCCGATGCGCTGGGCCGTGCCAAGGACATTGCACCGGAGGTCGCGTTCATCCATGCGCGGGAAAAAGATTGCCATGCCCTGCTGGATCTGCTGGCAGCCGGTGAGATCCCGCTGCGTGTTACCCACAACGACACCAAGATCAACAACGTCCTGATCGATGCTGCCACCGGAAAGGGCATCTGCGTCATTGACCTTGACACCGTGATGCCGGGCCTGTCGGCCTACGATTTCGGCGACTCCATCCGCACCGGTGCCAACGACTGCGCCGAGGACGAGCCCGACCAGAGCAAGGTCCACTTTGACCTGCACCTGTACGAGGTGTTCGCCAAGGGGTATCTCTCCACCGCCGGGGCTTCCATGAGCCCTGCGGAGAAAAAGAGCCTTGCCTGGGGTGCCAAACTGATGACGCTGGAGTGCGGCATCCGCTTTCTGACCGACTATCTGGAGGGCGATCACTATTTCCACACTGCCCGCCCCGACCACAACCTTGACCGCGCCCGCACCCAGTTCACACTGGTGCGGCAGATGGAAGAGGTGTTCGATCAGATGCTGGAGATCGTCAGCTGAACCGGCACCTTCTGACCTGCCGAAGCACCAATGACCCGGGGGCTGCACTGAACCGCCTGCAAAACATCTGAAAACGATGCAGGCAAGGCAGTGCAGCCCCCATTTTTTGCGGCTGAGAAAAAGAAAAGCACCATACTTCCTACGAAGTACAGTGCTTTTTTGGTGGAGAATAGCGGGATCGAACCGCTGACCTCTTGCATGCCATGCAAGCGCTCTCCCGGTTAGTGCGGTTACATACCCCCCTAAACCGGGCCAAAAGAGCGCTTCAATACGCGGGCAACCCCAAAACACACCCTGAATGTCTTTCATTATAGTCAAAGAAAGCCCGTATATCAAGGAAAATAATTTTTCTGCTTTGTGCCCCTCCACGGCATGATATAATTTTTGTGTCCATGTTGGAAAGGAGGTGCAGGCATGGAAAAAGAATATATTGCCGGAGAGTCCCAACGATACGAAATTGGCGGTCGAGTTTTTATCGTTGAGCCACGGTACAGGAAAGACGGTGAAAGCAAGGCAGACATCTTGCTAAAGCTGATGTTTGCCGACTTGGACGAAGAGATGCGAGCAGCAAATAAAACTACAACGGACTAAAATTGAAAGTATCAATCTGGCAGTCAGCAAGAGGTTTTTATTCTAACAAAAGCTCCCGTTGCCTAAATCTTTATAGGCAGCGGGAGCTTAAAATTGAGAACAACGCCGCCCAACAGGACAACGGGCGGCGTTTTCATATATAACACCACGAAGGGAGGTCACTTCCACCCGGCCAGTCTGCGGACTGGCTTTTTTTCATGCCACAAAAAGGAGGTTTGCAAATGGCAGATGATAAGAAAAACATTCCCGAGGCAGCTCCGCCGCCGAGGCGTCCGCTCCTGCGGTAGAAAGTGCCGTCGTGTCGGAGCAGCCCGCTCCCGAGCCTGCGCTGACCGACGCAGAGACGGTCATGCTGGAACACGAGGGGCAGGCAGCGCTCTTTGAAATGGGCGAGGCCGTGCCTGATCCCGCCGACGCTGTTACTCCCGCCGAGGTGGAGGAGCCTGCCGCTCCCGAAGTCCCCAAAGCTGAAAAGGAACAGGAACAGCCGCCCGATCCCGGCAAGGATGCCCCCGCCCCGGCACATTCCGGCAAGGTGGTGGACTTTGCCGCCGCCCGTGACGAGGCAGCCAAGGAGGAGAAAAAGGCGGTCAAGCAGAAGCCGCCCACGGAAAAGGACAAAGCCGCCAAACCCGGCAAAGGCCGCCCGCCCAAGGCTGACAAGGCTGCTCCCGATAAGGCAAAGCCGCCCAAACCTCGGGACAAAAAGTCCCAAAGCAAGCCTGCCCCGGAGAAACCTGCCGTGGATAAGGGCGGCGCTCCCGCTGGCACGGAGGTCACGCCGGAGCCGTCTGCGCCCCGTGATGCCACCCGCGCCGAAAAAGAGGAGATCGTCTATCTCAACCTGTCTGACCTGCACCCGTTCAAAAATCACCCCTTTGGTGTCCGGGATGATGCGGAAATGCAGGGGCTTGTGGAGTCGGTTAAGGCGGCGGGCGTCAATCAGCCCGCGCTGGTGCGTCCCCGTGAGGATGGCGGCTATGAGATCATCGCAGGCCACCGCCGCCAGCGGGCAAGCGAGCTTGCCGGATTTGCGAATATGCCGTGTATCGTCCGCAACATGACGGACGATGAAGCCATCCTCGCCATGACAGATGACAACCTCCGCCACCGTGAGCGCATTTTGCCCACGGAAAAGGCACAGTCGCTCAAAATGCAGGTGGAGGCCATCAAGCACCAAGGCTCCCGCCCCGGTGAGGAGGACAAGGACGCCGGAAAACGCTCCACGCAGGTCGTGGGAGATCGCAACGGCATGAACTACAAGCAGGTGCATCGATATATCCGCCTGACCGAGCTTGTGCCGGATTTGCAGAAAATGGTGGACGAGAAAAAGCTGGCGTTCACCCCGGCGGTGGAGATCTCATTCATCCGCCCCAAAAATCAGAGGTATATCGCCGTTTCCATTGAGGGGCAGCAGTCCTCGCCCTCGCTGTCGCAGGCACAGAAAATGCGGGAGCTGGACAAGGACGGCAAGCTCAACGGTGATGTGATCGACGGTATTCTGTCGCAGGAGAAAAAGGAGGTAGACAAGGTGATCATCAATAGTGCGGAACTGGAAAAGTATTTCGGCAAGGACAAGTCCCCGAGGGAAATGAAAGACAAGATCATTTCTCTGCTGGATGACTGGAAAGCCAAGCAGCCGCCCGAGCTGGGCAAGCCCGAAAAGAAAACGGATCTTGAAAAGTGACCTTGGGACTTTTTGTCCCGAGGTCTTTCGTTTCCCCGGATGGCTCTTGTGGTTATATCCCCCGTCGCCGCCTGTATTTCAGCATGGCCGGGAGCGGGCTGTCAAGGGTGCATCGCACCGCCGTTTACGGCGGCCAGCCCTTGACCGTCTGTCCCGGCTATGCTTTTTCTCCGGCAAGCGGCGGGGGTATATCCTCCAGAGCCGCCCCCTTTCCCAAGACTGGGAAAGGGCGTGGGGTTTGGGTTGACCCACTACATTATAGAATTGGAGGTTTTCAGGATGAAACGACCCCTTGCATATATCACCGCCGCATGGTGCGGCAGCGACCACGAAAACACAAAGCTGGCGGCGCAGTATTGCCGCACGGTGTATGAAGCGGGCTTTTCGCCCATCTGCCCGACGCTCTATCAGCCGCTTTTCCTCAATGACGCCGTTCCCGAGGAGCATAAGAGCGGCATTGACATGGGGCGCGACCTGCTCCGCCGCTCTCATGTGCTGGTGGTGTGCGGTCATACCGTTACCGAGGCCATGAAGAACGACATCGCCGTTGCCCAGCGGCTGGGTATCACCGCCACCACCCTTGAGGGCATTTTGACCGTCAAGGGACAGGGGCGCAGATAAGATGACGGCGCTCCGGCTGGGGAGCCTGTTTGACGGGATCGGCGTGTTTCCGCTGGCGGCGGTGCGCTGCGGCATTGAGCCGGTATGGGCAAGTGAGATCGAAAATGCCCCTATCTCCATCACCAAGCGCCACTTTCCCGATATGGCGCATTTGGGGGATGTGACAAAGCTGGACGGGCGGGATCTCCCGCCCGTCCACTATCATCACCTTTGGCTCACCGTGTCAAAATCTCTCGCAGATCGGCAACCGCAAGGGGCTTGCGGGAGAAAAGTCCAGCCTGTTCTTTCAAGCCATCCGCATTATCCGTGAAATGAGGGAGGCGACAAATGGTCTATTTCCAGCAATCGCTGTTTGGGAAAATGTCATGGGAGCGTTTTCATCAAATGACAGGATGGATTTTAGAGCCGTCCTATCCGCTTTCACAGACACCTATGTTTCAATGCCTGCTTCTGGAAGATGGGCAGGAGCCGGAATGGTGCGAGGGCGAACGCCTGACCTCTGCTGGCGGCTCATGGACGCCCAGCATTGGTCAAGCCCCCGACTGGCACGACGGCAGCGCATCTTTCTTGTGGCAGATTTTGGAGGACGGCGTTCCCCATGAAATACTTTTTAAGCCCCGCACAATGCAGTCACTTCCTGCATTTGGC
>ENA-OQKX01000343-OQKX01000343.1-human-gut-metagenome-genome-assembly--contig:-NODE-343-length-10350-cov-2.437934_pt1 | contig 10350 bp, 12 predicted proteins | sample MGYA00242654_ERZ504810 | MGnify/ENA primary metagenome ERZ504810 (study PRJEB26092, sample SAMD00036378) | human gut metagenome | host: Homo sapiens | study: EMG produced TPA metagenomics assembly of... | reverse complement strand
ACGGCTTTCTGGAAGGTCTGCGCGGCAAGGGCGGCGGCTACCGGCTGACCCGCACCCCCGACCAGTACACCGTGGCAGAGATCCTGCTGCTGACCGAGGGCAGCCTTGCCCCCGTGAGCTGCCTTGTGCCCGGTGCTCCCGCCTGCGAACGGATGCCCAACTGCCGAACCTATACGATGTGGAAGGGCCTGAACGACATGATCGCCGACTACTTTGGCAAGATCACTCTGGCCGACCTTGCCGCACCCGATCAGGCGGGGAATGATTATATCATCTAAATGACAGAAACAAAGCAAAAGGGCACGCTGGTCTCCAACGGATCAGCGTGCCTTTTTTGCTTTGCTGCATATTGGAGCACGAAGAATCCCAAACAGCTCCCAGTCAAAAAACACAGAAAGTCCACTTGAAAATCCGCATTATTGGACAGCACAACAGCCCTGCCGCTCGATGATGAGCAGCAGGGCTGTTGTGCTGGGCTTCATTTCGCCTTTGCATAGCAGGCAAATCATAATCGCCCATCTCACAGGCCAAACAGATCGGAGTGCGTACCAGTCGCAACCAAGTACAGTTCCGTATCTGTCTGCCGATAAATCAGAATCCAATCCGGCTGTATATGGCATTCATGGCAGCCGGTATAATTGCCTGTTAAGCTGTGGTCTCGGTTCTTTTGTGGCAATGCATCAGGCACTCGCAGTACATCAACAACTGCCTGCATCAAATCCATTTTATAATGCCGCTTGATGCAGGTTTTATAATCTTTCTTAAACTGCGTGGAAGTGTTCAGTTTTAACACGGTTTAGCCCTCCGCCGCCAGTTGAGCGAAGAAGTCAGCGGTAGAGCCTTCAAAGTGTTCTCCCTCGCCGGTTCTAATCATGCTGTCCACTTCATCAATCGCCGCTTGTGTCTTGGCGTTGGGAATTTCTGCATCCTTGAGAGCCTTTAAGCTCTGCATATACGCCACCAGATAGATCAAATCATTATCCGGCATCTCGTCCAGCAGGGTTCTTGCCAATTCTCTTGTACTCATGTTGCACCTGTCCTTTCGTATGGATATTATGCGCATTCTTCCACGGCGGTTTTCTCCTCTGATACCGCATGTTCTTTTAAAAACTGTTCCGCTGCCTGTTTCAGAACAGCGTTGGGGGTGGTCCCCGCTGCGGTACAGGCCTCCCGGAACTGGGCCGCAAAATCCTTACGGACCTTACAGCCCAAAATCATCATATGGGCCTTGTCCCACTTGGCATTTGCCTTTTTCTTCGCGTCAGACAGCATATTCAACCTCTTTTCCGGCGGGGCTGTTATAAAATGCCTATCCTGCCCCATAAACAATATAGCACATTTCGTTCTTGTTGAACAGTGTAAAGCTGTACAAAGTTCACGGTTCAACTCTGTCTGTTCTGTCAGCAGTTTTTGCGCCAATAACGCACAAAAGACGCACAAACCAGCATTTTCAGGGCATTCATACAACAAATAAAGCCACGATACAGTCGATATTTTCGGCGCTGTATCGTGGCTTTTATCCTGGTCGGAGTGGCGAGACTCGAACTCGCGGCCTCCTGCTCCCAAAGCAGGCGCGCTACCAACTGCGCAACACCCCGTAAAAATGAATACTACCATACTATACCCTTTTTTTGTGCATTCGTCAAGTGCGCAGAATGCGAAAATCTGCCCGGGGCACCGAAAACCACCCTTACTTTGTATTTTTGCCTTGAAGCAGAGCCAAAAATGGTGTATTATAAAGTGTATTGAAAGAAAGTGTACTTCCGGGCTGCGATGCCCTGAAACCAAGGGGGAAACCACTATGGCAGATAAAAACTTTTTGACGGAGATCATCGACGCTGACCTGGCCGAGGGCAAGATCAGCGAGATCCATACCCGCTTCCCGCCGGAGCCCAACGGCTACCTGCACATCGGCAGCGCCAAGGCCATCTACATCAACTGGTCCATTGCAAACCAGTACGGCGGCAAGTTCAACCTGCGCCTGGATGACACCAACCCCGCCCGCGAGGGTGAGGAGTATGTCAACAGCATCATTGAGGATCTGCACTGGCTGGGCGCTGACCCCAACGGCGGCATCTTCTATGGCAGCGATTACTTTGACAAGTGCTACGAGTACGCCGAGAAGCTCATTCTGGAGGGCAAGGCCTATGTGGATGATCTGACCCGTGACGAGATGCGCGAGTACCGTGGTGCCGATGCCGGCAAGCCCAGTCGTCCCTCTCCGTGGCGTGACCGCACCCCGGAGGAGAATCTGGACCTGTTCCGCCGGATGCGTGCCGGTGAGTTCCAGGAGGGTGAAAAGACCCTGCGTGCCAAGATCGACCTGGCCAGCCCCAACATGAACATGCGTGACCCGGCCATCTACCGCATCAAGTATGCTGAACACCACCGCCAGGGCAATAAGTGGTGCATCTACCCCATGTACGACTTTGCGCATCCCATCCAGGATGCCATTGAGGGCATCACCCACAGCATGTGCAGCCTGGAGTTCGAGAATCATCGTCCCCTGTACAACTGGGTCATCGAGAATATCTTTGGCACCGAGTTCCCCAAGCAGCGCGAGTTCGCCCGCCTGAACATGACCAACACCGTGATGAGCAAGCGCTACCTGCGCGAGCTGGTGGAAATGGGTATCGTGGACGGCTGGGATGATCCCCGGATGCCGACCCTGTGCGGCCTGCGCCGCCGCGGCTACACCCCCACCTCCATCTTCACCTTTGTCCGGGAGGCCGGCATCTCCAAGTCCGACAACCTGATCGACATGCGTCAGCTGGAAGCCTGCATCCGCAGTGAGCTGGACCTGACCGCCCAGCGCCGGATCGCCGTACTGGACCCTGTGAAGCTGGTCGTGGACAACTACCCCGCCGACAAGACCGAATTCTTTGACGTGGCCAACAACCCCAACCGCGAAGCCAACGATGCCTCCACCCGCAAGGTCGCCTTTACCCGCGAGCTGTGGATCGAGAGCGAGGACTTTGCTGAGGTGCCGCCCCCGAAGTTCAAGCGCCTGACCATTGGCGGCGAGGTTCGTCTGATGGGCGCTTACATCGTCAAGTGTGAGAGCGTGGAGAAGAACCCCGACGGCAGCATCGCCGCCATCCACTGCACCGCCGACCTTGAGACCGGCAACGGCAACCCCGCCGATGGCCGCAAGGTCAAGGGCACCATCCACTGGGTCAGCGCTGACCACGCTGTGGATGCTGAAGTCCGCCTGTACGACAAGCTGTTTACCGAGGCCAACATGAACGCCATCCCCGAGGGCAGCGACTACAAGGACTACCTGAACCCCGAGAGCGTTGTGGTGCGCAAGGGCTGCAAGCTGGAAGAGAGTCTGAAGGATGCCAAGCCCGGCGAGAAGTTCCAGTTTGTCCGCACCGGCTTCTTCACCCCGGACAGCAAGAACCCCGGCGTGTACAACCGCGTGGTCACCCTGCGCGACAGCTTCAAGCCTGCAAAGTAAATCCTTTCAAAGGAGTACAAACAGATGAAAAAGCATCTGATCCGGAATGCGATCCTGATGGCTGTTGCCACCCTCATCATGGGTGTGTTCCTCAGCCTGTATATTGCCAATACCGGCACGGTTCCAGCTGCCGACAATGCGGCCGCCTCTACCGCTTCTTCACAGGCCGCACAGTAACCGCATCCCTCCCAACTGCTGCACGGCTCTGCCCGTGCAGCAGTTTTTTTGTTAGGAGACCCTATGTTTATCGATATCATCCCGTTACAGAAGAACACCGCCCGCCTGACCCGTGTTTACGGCGACGCGCCCTGTGCGGCCCTTCCCGCAAGCGTGCCGGGCCCGGAGGGCGGGGTTCTGGCCATCACCGAGCTGGGGGACTACTGCTTCTCCGAGTAAGCCCAGAAGCCTGCCCGGGGCCGATGCGCTCTGCCGCTATGAAGTCAGCCCGGACGGCACCTGCACCCTTGTGCAGGTCTTTGGCCGCGACTTGACCAGACGGCATGGCCGCTATGACCTCGACTTCGGGGAAAGGGCTGCTGCCCCGGAGGAGCTGCACCCGGTGTGCGGCAATTTCGTAGAGGAGATCACCCTGCCGGACAGCCTGCAGGTCATCGGCAGCTGCGCCTTTTACAACTGCCGCAGGCTGCGGCGGCTCAGCGTGGGGGCCGGAGACCTGACTGTGGGCAGCGACGTGTTCCTGAACTGCTTTGCGCTGGCAGACCTCCTTGTCCGGGCCGCTCCCGAGGAAAAGACCGGCCTGTTCGCCCTTGTGAACAACATCACCGAGGCTGTGCGGGCACAGTTCTGGCTCCCGGGCGAAGCGCGTCCCCGGGCAGGGCTGTGGTACCCCGCCTACTGGGAGGATGTAGAGGAAAGCCCCGCCCACATCCTGCTTCACACCTTTTCGGGGCAGGGATATCACTTACAGGCAGTGTTTTCTGGATGGAAAAACTCCTTTCCGCAGAATATGATGCCATCTTCCCGGACGGCCACGCCGCCGAGGATCAGGGCGTGGCGGCCATGCTCTGACTTCGACCGCCTGCGCTGGCCATGGAACCTGACCGAAAAGGCAAAGGCCCCCTACCGTGAATTTCTGGCCGCTCACACCGGCCTTGTGCTCCAGCGCCTGCTGAAGGCACAGGATACCGACAGCATAAAGGATCTGCTGGCGCTGGATGTGCTGGATGCTGCTGCCTTTGCTGAGGGCGCGGCGCTTGCCGCCAAGGCGGACAACGCAGCTGCCGCGGCATTGCTGGCCGACGCAGAGCACAAAAAGAGGGGTTCCGTCCCGAAGAAGCGGAGGTATGATTTTGATTTCTGAAAAAGAGAAATTCTTCGACCCCCGCAAGCCCTTTGCGTCCAAACGGCCAGAGACCCACGAAGAGTGGCAGGCCCGGATGGGCGGCGAGGTTCTGGCTGTGGTGCGCAGCGGGCTGTACCTCGACTTCCGCTTTCTGGATATGGCGCTCAGTGCCCTGACCCCGGTACCGGACGAGCGGTGCGGCGTGCTGGCCACAGACGGTGTGAACCTCTATTATCAGCCCAGCGCCCTGCTGCGGCTCTACCAGGAGAACCCAAAATATCTCAATCGGTTGTATCTGCACACGGTATTCCACTGCGTATTCCGCCATCTCTGGCTCAAGGGCAAGCGTGATGCCCGGCTGTGGAATCTGGCCTGCGATATCGCCGTAGAGAATGTGCTGGACAGCCTGAATCGTTCCAGTGTCAAGCGCCCGCTGACCTGGGTGCGCCAGAACGCCTACGCCGCCATTGCCGCGGAGGGCAGGGTGGTGGCCGCTGCCCCGGCTTACCGATGGCTGGCAGGCCAGACCCCCGGCATTCTGCGCCAGCTGGAGCGGGAATTCTACACCGATGACCACCGCCTGTGGCCCAAGGATGCCCCCGAGCAGCCCCAGCAGATGCCCACGCCCCTGCCCCAGAAGACGTGGCAGAAGATCGGTGAGCGGATGCAGACCGAGCTGGACCTGCGGGACAAGGAAGCCGGTGACGGTGCCGATGCCCTGAAGCAGCAGGTCAAGGCTGCCAACCGCAGCCGCCGGAGCTATCAGGATTTCCTGCGGCGGTTCTGCGTGACCCGGGAGGGGTCCACCTCGATCCGGATGAGTTCGACCTGAACTTCTACACCTACGGCCTGTCGGTCTACGGTAACATGCCCCTGATCGAGCCCCTGGAGACCCGGGAGAGCAAGAAGATCGAGGAGCTGGCGCTGGTCATTGACACCAGCTACTCCACCTCCGGCGAACTGGTACGGGCCTTTCTGGCTGAGACCTACACCCTGCTGAAAGGGCGGGAGAACTTCTTCCACCGGATGAATCTGCATCTCATTCAGGCAGACAACGCCATCCGGCAGGATCTGCTCATCCGTAACGAAGACGAGCTCATCCATGCCATGAACCACTTTGAGCTGCGGGGCGGCGGCGGCACCGATTTCCGGCCTGCCTTTGAATATGTGAACCAGCTCTGTGCCGAGAAGAAGTTCTCCAACCTGCGGGGCCTGCTCTATTTTACCGATGGCATGGGCACCTACCCGGCCCGCCGCCCGGCCTACGATACCGCGTTCCTGTTCCTGGGCGAAAAATTCGACGATGCCAATGTTCCTCCCTGGGCCATGAAGGTGGTTCTGGATGAGGATGAATTTTCAGGGCCAACGGCCCGGGCCGCATCGGCACTGGCCGACGCGCTGGCCGAAGAGGACGACCCTTACCGTGAATTGAACAACTCGTGAGGATGTGAACTTATGAATATCAAACGTGCCAAAGAAGAGATCGAACACACTGTCAAAGCCTACCTGGCCAAGGACGCATTGGGTGAGTATGCCATTCCCTCCATCCGGCAGCGCCCCATCCTGCTGATGGGCCCTCCGGGCATCGGCAAGACCCAGATCATGGAGCAGGCCGCCCGGGAGTGCGGCGTGGCACTGGTAGCCTACACCATCACCCACCACACCCGCCAGAGCGCCGTGGGCCTGCCCTTCATCCGGCAGCGCCATTATGGCGACAAGGATGTCTCTGTGACCGAATACACCATGAGCGAGATCATTTCCAGCGTCTACGCCAAGATGGAAGCCACCGGCCTGAAAGAGGGCATCCTCTTTATCGACGAGATCAACTGCGTTTCCGAAACGCTGGCCCCCACCATGCTGCAATTCCTGCAGTGCAAGACCTTCGGCAACCAGGCTGTGCCTGCCGGCTGGGTCATCGTGGCGGCAGGCAACCCGCCGGAGTATAACAAATCCGTCCGCGATTTCGATATCGTCACGCTGGACCGTGTTCGTCGGATGGACATTGAGCCCGACCTGCAGGTATGGAAGGATTACGCCCGCACAGCCCACATCCACAGTGCCATCCTGAGCTATCTCGATCTGCATCCACAGAACTTCTACCAGATCAACGCCGACGTGGACGGCACACAGTTCGTCACTGCCCGCGGCTGGGAGGATCTGTCCAACCTGCTGGACACCTATGAATCGCTGGGCCTGCAGGCAGATGAAGCACTCATCCGGGCAGTATCTCCAGCACCAGAAGATTGCAGAGGACTTCTCTGCCTATCTTGATCTCTATTATAAGTATCGTGATGACTACGGCGTAGAGGAGATCCTGGCCGGTCAGGTCAAGCCTGCCGTTTATGCCCGCCTGCTCAATGCACCGTTTGATGAACGGCTCTCGCTGGTCAGTCTGATTCTGTCCGGTCTGAACACCCGGTTCACCGCTTCCCGGCAGGCCGATGCCGTCGCCGATGCCTGCTACGCCTTCCTGCGGGAGGCCAAACAGGGCTTTTCCACCCTGCCTGCGGATATCCCGGATGGGGAGCTTACCCTGTTCGGTCAGATGGTCACGGACTATGATGCCGAGACCCAGCGCCAGCGTGCCGCCGGTCTGCTGGGCCATGACGCGCTGAATACCCGCCTGCAGGTGTATGCCGCCCTCCGCAGCTGGGATGCGGAGCTGCGCCGCGCCAATGCTGTGAGCACACAGCCCGCCTTTGACCTCCTGCGCACACAGTTCCAGTCCCTTGCCGAGGCCCGGGATCAGGCACAGGAAGCCGCCAGCACCGCGCTGGAAGCTGCATTTGACTTTATGGAGAACGCCTTTGCCGAAAGCCAGGAGATGGTGGTGTTCGTCACGGAGCTGACCTTGAACCCTGCTTCCCATGCCTTCATCACCGAAAATGGCTGCGACCGCTATTTCCGGTACAACAAAGACCTGCTGCTCGACCATCGCAAGGCCGCACTGCAGCAGGAGCTTGCCGCCGAAGCCCGCCGCCACGGAGGGCAGTAAGCACCCATTATTTATGAGAAAAGAAGCGCCTCATCCGGGAGAGGATGAAGCGCTTCTGTACTTTGTTCAGGTCAGGGATGAGCTCGTTTTCCACGGCCCGGCAGACGTGCATCATAAGGAGGATTCAGATACGTTCTCTCAAGCGTTCATCTTTGCCATACTTCCAAAATTTTATGCCATACAACCCCGCACCCAGCAGGAGGCTGAAAAGGGCATAGGGCAAAATCGGCAGGCGCAGCAAAACAAAAGCTCCAGCGATCCGTGTAAAAAATGCACCTGTTGCATACAGCACTGCAATATAAAGCACCAGCCAGCCGCAGTATTTCAGACGATGCTTGCTTGGCGGAAACCCCGCCTGCTCCATCATTCTCCGGAACAGCCAGCAAAAAGCAGTTATGCAGACCACAAGCTGCATCAAATACCCAAGTGAGAGTTCAAACACCCAGTCCGGAACCACCGGATACAGCAGCAGACTCTCTATCCCCCAGCCAAAGAAGAAATACAGTGGTGCCACAAACCAGAAATAATCTCCAGTCCTCAAAGTTTTAAGGCTTGGCTTAACCTCCTCAGCAAAGGTTTTTGCATCCTCAATCACGTTGAATAGTTCCTGTCCATTCTCATTGGCCTGCACCGCCATATCGATCAGGTCACTGTATATCAGCTCTACACCGCACTCATCCCAACTGGTACGCCGCAGATATCGAATAACCTCTCTGATTTGCTCCTGGCTTTTGCTGTTGAGCAGTTTTACGCGCAGACGGTTCGCTCTTCGCAAGGTGAAATAGTTGTTCATCTTCTATCCTCCCGGAAAATCTTTTCTACCAGACCACACAGTCGGTTCCATTCCTGTTGAAAATCCAAAAGAGAATCCGTCCCCTTTTCGGTGATCACATAGTACTTTCGGCTTGGCCCCTTGGGAGAAGGTCGCCGCTCCACTGTCACCTTCTCCTGCTGCTCCAGGCGTAAAAGCAGCGGATACAGCGTGCTTTCGCTGATCTCTAGCAAAACCGACCTGTTTTAACTGCATCACTATTTCATAGCCATAGGTTGGTTCTTTTTCAATCAGCCGCAACACGCAATATTCCAATACACCCTTTAGCAGCTGTGCATTATTTTCCAATCCGCTTCCTCCTTTCTATCTACTATGCAATGCGTTGTAGCTTATCTATATCGTATTACATAGTAGTCAGTTTGTCAAGCAGTACGCTATGCGCGGTTTGAACAAACTATATCTTCGCATTTCGGTAATACACAACAAAAAAGCCCTGAGACTTTCATCTCAGAGCTTTCACTCAAGTCGGCGACTACCTATTTTCACGCGCCGTTTCCAGCGAACTATCTGCAGAAGCCCGTATCGTAACCGATATACCGCCCAATAAAGTATGCCCCCCTGCTGCATTGTGCATAACCGTGCAGTAGGACCGCTTTTTATTTTGAAATTCGGTAATGACCCACGATGTCAGTTCGTTTTTCCAGAATGTCCTGCTCGTAGGCCATCTGCCATGGATCATTGTGGTGAATGATATAGGGCACTCCATTTTTATTTCGTCGGTCGGACACGATGCCGATATGTCTTTCGAAGATTACAATATCGCCACCCTGCCATGCTTCTATTTCTGAGACATCTGTGGTCAGGGCAACTGCTGTGTGTGAAAAAAATATATTCAGGTTTCGCACCCGCCGGAAGTCTATGTTTGCATCCGGCTCGGCTACCATATAATCTTGTGGGTGTACCCGGATATCCGCGTCCACAAGCACTTGTAGATCATATCCGGCATATTTCAACGCATAAGCCACTACATCAGTGCACACTCCGTAATTATCGTCAGGATAGCCGTTCTCATAGTAGCGGCTTTTGTATTTTGGATGTGTACTCACATAGGCCAGTGCACCGTTCAGAATATCTAACTGGTCATCTACACCGTCATCATCCCGATCCTCGCTACCATGAAGCTGCGGTATCTTGCCCTTATAATCGTCCTCCGGCCTGATTACCGAGGTATGCTGGTAATGTGTCTGCACATAAAATACAATACTGCAAAATACAAAGAGTACTATTATTATCGCATAATACATTGCTGAATCTTTGCGTGTCATGTCCGAACGCATATTCTCACCCCTTTCTGTTCTGAGAATACCAGTTTTTAGTCCAGTCTGCAACCCTCTAACATATATTCTTTCTCGGAAAATGGTAAAAAAGAACCCCCAAGGAATTTCTTCCTCAGGGGTTTCATGCAAGTCGGCGACTACCTATTTTCACGCGCCGTTTCCAGCGAACTATCTTGGGCACGAGTGAGCTTAACTTCTGTGTTCGGAATGGGAACAGGTGGAACCTCACCGTCATCGTCACCGACCAATATGACTGACCAAGTATAACACGTTCGTGTCATCTTGTCCAGTATTTCTTGAAGGACGTGCCTTCAAAACTGAATAATCACTGCTGACATTTTATCATTGACTTGAGAAATTCAAGCGAATTGTGGTCAAGCCCTCGATCTATTAGTACACACTTGCTGAATGGATCGCTCCACTTACACATCGTGCCTATCAACCTCGTAGTCTACAAGGGATCTTACCTGATTGAATCAGTGG
>ENA-OQKX01000342-OQKX01000342.1-human-gut-metagenome-genome-assembly--contig:-NODE-342-length-10352-cov-1.666504_pt1 | contig 10352 bp, 12 predicted proteins | sample MGYA00242654_ERZ504810 | MGnify/ENA primary metagenome ERZ504810 (study PRJEB26092, sample SAMD00036378) | human gut metagenome | host: Homo sapiens | study: EMG produced TPA metagenomics assembly of... | reverse complement strand
GAAAAATGCCGCCCTTCCTGAAAATACCAACTCTCGCCCTCGGAGTCGGGCATGATGAATTGCATGGCCAGCGGCGGGTTTCCGGTGACGAGGTACGGACCCTTTTCGGTGACGGTAATGGCTATTTGGTTCCCTTCGGAAGATGATTCGTGGGGCGATGCTGTCTTTTTTGCCATATCGGATGCGTATTTTTAAGTCGATTTGTTACGTTACCTTTGCAAGAATTGTTCCTAACGGAATTTCTGTTGTCGGAAGAATCGGAAATTAGCTGTTTTAGTAAAAATGTCGAGGTTAATTTTGCGAAAATAAGGCCATGTTCCGACAGGACCTGTTTGTTCTGTATGTGGTTTGTACTATCTTTGCCGAAGATGGGGTGCGGTTCGGCGATTTTTGCGTACAAGTCTGCACGATTACTCTCGCCTTTCCGTATCTTTGACATCATGGTCTTTAGATAGGATGCGCTTCGGAAAACCGGGCAGGTTCCCGTTTCTCTCGGCTTTCCCTGTCTTTGGCTTCGTTTTGGATGCTTTGGCTTTGGTCAAACGCAAATAAATTGCTTTTGCATTAGGCTTATTCGTATCTTTGACTTCGTCTTAGATACTCCGCCTCGGCAAAATGCAAATGGATTTGCTTTTGCGTTCGGCTTATTCGTATCTTTGTGAATCTTAACGCGTGCATGTTATGCAGGATATTATAAACGGACGCTGCGGCTGGTGCGGTAACCGACGAGCTGTATGTGAAATACCACGATGAAGAGTGGGGAAAACCGGTAACAGACGACAAGACACTATTCGAGTTTCTTGTATTGGAAAGTGCCCAGGCGGGACTGAGCTGGATAACCATCCTCAAAAAGCGGGAAGGCTACCGCAAAGCCTTTTGCAATTTCGATGCCACGCAAGTGGCGCAAATGACCGACGAAGACGTGGAACGGCTGATGCACTTTGACGGCATCGTGAAAAACCGTCTGAAAATCAAGTCGACCATCACCAATGCAAAGCTGTTTCTTGCCATACAGAAAGAATTCGGCAGCTTTTACAACTATACGCTATCCTTCTTCCCCGACCGGAACCCCATTATCAATCATTTTCAGTCATTGAGTGAGATTCCGGTATCATCTCCCGAATCAGATGCCATGAGCAAAGACATGAAAAAACGGGGATTCAAGTTCTTCGGCTCTACCATTTGCTATGCCCATCTGCAAGCTTCGGGGTTTATCAACGACCATCTGACGGATTGCATTTGCCGGAAAGGGTAAGATAAGGCATCCCCTCTTCATCAAACCGGACCGGAATCCAAAGATATTCCGAATACATCAGGCTCTTGGGCCGCCAAATATCGGCCATGAAAAGGTAGCGGTTACCGGGAAGCTGCAATACGTAAGTGCTTTGACCGCCGAAAGTCTTATCACTTCCCTCACCCCGACAAGGGTTGGGATGCTGTGTCCACGGTCCCCAAATGGATGGAGCAGAGAACATTCGCGCTTCATTGGGCGCCCAGCCGGTGCAACCGGAAGTTATCATCCAGTACATACCGTCCTTTTTAAAGATAGCAGGAGCCTCATTCTGTCCGGCAGGCGCCACACGCACATATTTTCCGGTATGCGAAAGGTAGTCGTCACTCAACTCGGCAATGTGCAGTGTCAGATTTTCTTCTGAAGCAAAAATATGATAAGCCTTACCATCATCATCCACATACACTGTCATATCTCTTGCCATCTGTCCACCTTCGAAATCGCGTTTCAAGATAAGTCCCTTGCCAACGGCGTCCACCCACTGCGGAGTCCACCATTTGGCATAGTGCAAAGCATTCAGCGTATCCATTGTTGCCTGTGCCTGTTCATCCATATCAAAGGGAAGTTTTCCGGCATTGACACGACCGGAACGGATAAAACGATAAGGTCCTGTAGGAGTGTCACTCACTGCCACACCCGAACGTGCCGCTTCATAGCCCTTACCTTTCAGTTCAAGATGAAACCACATCACAAACTTCCCGGTCTTTGCATTATATACCACTTTAGGTCGTTCGAGGATACAGCCGCGTGTAATGTCACTGCTGTCATTGTCTTCTACCGCAAGTGCCACACCTTCATTTTTCCAATCGGTAAGATTCTGCGATGAGTAACACATTACTCCTACCATGGCACTGCTGGTAGTATCGCATTTATTCTCGCCGAACCAATAGTAAGTACCGTCATGATACATCACTCCGCCGCCATGGGCATTGATATGTTCCCCATTATTATCAGGCCACAATTCTCCCGAACGGATGGGAGACGGCTGTGTATTACAACCGCACAGTAAAATGAATCCCAGAAGGATAACAGTCGAAAGAATCTTATTCATGCTATTCATAGTAGATATGTTTTTTATTTACGGATACAAATATAATGAGTTTTACGGAGAACGAAAGACTAATATCCGGTCGTTAAAGATAAAAATCGGTCATTTTACAATTCAGTCCGCCCCGGAACGCTATCCGAGACGGTCTAATCAGTTTTTCTCATCAATAAAATTTTATATACAAATTGCTTGTCTTTACAGCTAAGTCATCAGTATAACACTTACGTATCTTGTTTATAATCTTAAAATTATATCCTATCAAGATGGATAAAGATAGAAAAAAGCAAGCCATATAAACAAGAATATCATTGAAAAGAACTGAAAAATTTACTTTCCGGGAATTTAAGCCAATAAGTAAAGTCCCGGCGACCAACCCATCGACAGCCGGAAAAAAGAAAAGCAACCGTTACGGAAGAGCAACAGATACTTCACGTCCCCAATCCTCAAACTCTCCTTTCTCCCGATTATATGAAGCGGCGATGAGAAGCTCTACCACCCGACCATAATTTTTCTTTCCTTCCGAAACACGGTTCCCTTTCAGGAAAAGATTATAAGCAAAATCCTGCATTCCGCCAAGTAGAGGACTATACTTCTCGCTCCAATACTCCTGCTTCACCTCATAATCCTGCCATATTTCCGGACGGACTGTTTTTCCCCACTCCTGAAACCTGTCATCGGACAATAACTTCCTGGCACTGACCGCCACATAGGGCAACAGGCTGAAGTATCCGCTGTATCTCATTGCATCGGAGTCCGACTGCATACAGACAAGGAAAGCAAAATAATTTGCCTCTGCCTCACTGCCCACTCCCAGCAAATGAGCAAACTCATGTGCCATCGTAAAGGGATATTGTTCGGGGAGTACGTCTTCATTCACTTGTGCCTCGGCAAAAAACGGTCCCATGGCACCCAATACGCCCACGCTCGAATATAGCGGGGTAAATCCAAAATGCTTGATATGCTGCCACGGTTGCGGACGGGCCAACCCATAACAAGAGGAAAGACCGGCATAGTTTCTCTTGACGATAGTCTCCACCTCCTCTTTTTCTATACCGGTGTCATGCGTAAATGAAGCGTTCAGTCCCTCTGTGTAGACATCCAAAAATTTCATGAATACCTCTTCTTCATATTCCACAGGTCTCAAATTACAACGCGCATAAAGACTCGGACGGAAGTAATTCAATCCCCATGCCATATAAAACCAGATGATTATCCACAATACCAACAAAGTCAAACGTCGGAAAATAACGAGCCACCCCTCTCCACGCCTGCGCGCCATGACCGGAATAAATATCATCAGAGACACCACAACTACAGCCATTATCTCCTCCCAAGAAACAGGAATTACGGACGAAACAGCCGACAAAACAAAGGATACATTCGGATAGACATAATCGGCATATCCGCGTGCGCAACCGGGAAGGAAGCGGCAGAGCATGATATAAATTAATAATGCAACCGGAAGGATAATACCCCAACAACGCAAAATACGTTCTTTTCTCATGGATGTAAAGCTAATCATTTTCCACAACCCCCAAACAGGCATTTACCGTAAACGAAAAGTTCTCGTTTCACATCAAGTTATTGTAAAGCAAAGCATTAACCCACTGATATGTGTGAAACATGGTTTTCTGCTTCCTGCTATTGGACAGACACATGAGTTCGCTCAACAGTAGCAGCCAAAGCATGATAAATCTGTTTGGTCAAATTCTACTCTTCTTTCGTTAAAATACGTTCCAACTCCTCAGCAGTAAGTCGGAGATGGAATTGTCCCTTATAAGCTACCGAAATGCCTCCGGTCTCTTCGGATACGATTATGGCCAGCGCATCCGTCTCCTGCGACACCCCCATGGCTGCACGATGCCGTAATCCCAACTCTTTGGGAATATTCAAATCATGAGACACCGGAAGAATACAACCGGCCGCCTCAATGCGTTTGTGACGTATAATCATTGCCCCATCGTGCAACGGACTGTTCTTGAAAAATATATTTTCAATCAACCTTTGATTGACATTGGCATTAATAATCTCACCCGTACGGATAATATCATTCAGCGGCATACTCTTTTCGATGACAATCAACGCCCCTACCTTGCCTTTACTCATGCTCATACAGGCAAGCACTATCGGCATAATGTCCGCCTTCTCGGTCTTCTCCTGCTTATTTCCCGTCAGAAAGCGGAAAAAACTGCCCAAGCGCTTATGCGAACCCAGCGTAACAAGAAAACGGCGCAACTCATCCTGAAATAAAATAATCAGAGCCAGCACACCTACGCTTACCAACTTATCAAAGATAGAGCCCAAAAGCTTCATCTCAAGAACTTGTGACACAATCAGCCAAATGCCGATGAAAACCAGAATCCCCGTAAAAATGTTGATTGAACCCGAATCCTTCATCAGCCGATAAGTCTGATATAGCAAGTAAGCCACCAGCAGGATATCAATAAGGTCTTTTATACTAAAGTCGATAAACATCTTTCGCTATATTATTATTCAAGATTATACTATTAACAGTCGATAGCACAGGACTTCATCTGTCGCACAATCCGCACAGCTTCCACAGCCTCCTTCACATCGTGTACCCTCAAAATGTCAGCGCCCTTCATGAGCGCAATGGTATTGAGTACGGTCGTGCCGTTCAGCGCATTTTCGGGAGTACCGTCCAGAAGTTTGTAAATCATCGACTTGCGCGATATCCCCACCAATACCGGAAGGTCAAAAAGAGCAAAATCTTCCAAACATCCCATGAGCCCGTAGTTGTGTTCCAGTGTCTTACCAAAACCAAAACCGGGATCAAGAATAAGGTCTTTCACACCCAACTCATATAACTGATGTATCTTCCGTGCAAAATACCGGAATATTTCCTTCATCAAATTATCATAATGCGGAGCCTGCTGCATGGTTTGCGGAGTACCCTTCATGTGCATGATAATGTAAGGAACACCCAGCCCGGCCACAGTAGAAAACATCTCGGAATCCATCTCTCCTGCCGAGATATCATTAATGAGGGCTGCGCCATATTCTTCCACACACATCCGTGCTGCATCTGCCCGGAAAGTGTCTACCGAAATGGGAATCGAAGGACACACATCAGTAATCACTTCAAGTCCCATCCGCAGGCGATTCATTTCTTCTTCCAATGAAACATGGTCGGCATTCGGACGAGAGGAGTATGCACCGATATCAATAAAGTCAGCACCCTCATTTACTATTTCCACCACACGTGCAGCAATCTTTTCCACTGTCTGGAGACGGCTTTCACTGTAAAAGGAATCGGGTGTTACATTCAGAATCCCCATTACCCGAGGCTCCGACAGATCCATCAACTGCCCCTTTACATTAATGTATTTACTCTCTTTGTTCATCATCTCTACGAAGTGTTATTTATGTCGTACAAAAGTACGCACAATTCTTGAGTTTTTGTTATTTCCTGAACTATTTTTCAGCTATCTTTGCCGCAACTAATATTAATAGAAGGTATAATGGATATTTCAACTTTATATAAATGCTTTACGGAATGCAGTGGAGTAACCACCGACAGCCGTAACTGTCCTGAAGGCTCCATGTTCATAGCCTTGAAGGGAGAGACATTCAATGGGAACGCCTTCGCTGCACAAGCGCTGGAGAAAGGTTGCCGATATGCGGTAGTGGACGAAGAACAATACGCCGGTGAAAACCCGCATATCCTTTTGGTTGACAACTGCCTGAGAACCTTACAGGAGTTGGCCAACTTCCATCGCCGTACGTTAGATACCCTCATTATAGGCATCACCGGTACCAACGGAAAGACCACCACCAAAGAACTGATACGCCGCCGTACTTCAAAAAAAACTACCGGATACTTATACATTGGGCAATCTGAAACAACCACATCGGCGTGCCACTCACACTGCTACGCCTCACTCCCGATGACGAGCTTGCCGTGATAGAAATGGGAGCAAACCATCCGGGTGAAATCAAAACGCTCTCTGCCATCGTTGAGCCCGATTACGGTATTATCACCAATGTGGGCAAGGCACACCTTGGAAGGGTTCGGCTCTTTTGAAGGAGTGATAAAAACCAAAGGAGAGTTATACGAGCATTTACGTTACGGAGGTGAACACACCATTTTCATCGATAGGGATAATGAGCATCTTAATAAGATTTCAAAAGGGCTGACCTGTATCACCTACGGCACAGAAGACGAAGCGGAACTCTATGTTAGCGGCAAGGCAGGAATATGTGCCCCATTCCTCACTTTCGAGTGGAGACACGAAGACAGACGACATAAGGTAAGCACCCACCTGATAGGCTCTTAATAACCTTAAAAATGCCCTTGCCGCCATCGCCATCGGACGTTTTTTCAATGTATCAGAAGAAGATATTTCAAAAGCACTGGAAGAATATATTCCACACAACAATCGCTCGCAGCTTACCCCAACTGCCGACAATAATCTGATAGTGGATGCCTACAACGCCAACCCTACCAGCATGATGGCGGCATTGGAGAATTTCCGCCGGATGGAAGTGCTGCATAAGATGGTCATTCTAGGCGATATGAAAGAATTGGGAAAGAGTAGTCATGAAGAACATCAAAAATAGTCAGTTACATAGATGAATGTAAATTTGAGCGCGTAATCTTCGGTTGGAGAAGAGTTCGGACAAGCGACCTCCTCTTACGAACATTATACAGGATAGCCCGTCAATTATCAGAAGTCCTGAAAAAGTCTAAGCCGAAAGGATTCTATATTCTCATAAAGGGTTCGAACAGCATGAAACTCGCCCCACTGCAAGAGTTGCTTTAAAGTAGTTCATATACTATATCAGGAGGATATACCTAAATAAAAATTATTCACTGTATATGAGACTGTCCAAAATGTTCAGCTAATTTCTTATTTTCTCCTTCCGGACAAAATAAGAAATCTGAATACATTCATTAATATGCTGTTCTTCACTACATTCTGAATGACAGAACAAAAGATAATACAATAATCTTCTTGGACAGTCTCATATAGTAACTTTGAAATTTTTATTCGCATTTCTTCAGTTGAGCATCAAACTCATATAAGGATGCTCCGTTTCAAAAGCTTGGCTGTCAGGCTTTCTATCGTATAAAGATGATATTCTCTTCCTTCCCGATATTCACGATAACAATTACCGTTTTCCACAATATAGTAACCATTATTCTCAGGAATAGCATCATCGTCTTCTATTTGAATGGACAGACTCAGCACCGGGTGTTTCCTTGCAAGTATGGACAGCATCTTTTCCACATGAATCAAACGCGCCATTCCCAACGTGGACGAATCCCCGGAAGAAGGATGAATATACTCGATGACAGCTCCGGGGTATAGGGTTACAGCTGCCGACAACAAGGTATCTTTGACCGCCTCAAAACCTGTCTGTCCGGGAATACCATCTGCCAATAACTCCTTAATATATAAGCTTCCGGCATCCATTACCACAAAAGCCATCCCTGCCATCCGATCCGCCCGGCGTGCCACAAGCACCTTACCCCCTCCCAGTCGTAAGTCCGCCATGATAACCAGAAAATCCTCATAACTATGCAACATACAGCAGGCACGCTCGCGCATACGATTGTCGAAATACTGATACAGTTCGGCTGAAGCCTCATCCTCCTCTTCCACCCTATAAGAACCGGAAGGGATAAGTTTTTCTACGTTTACCCTTTCCATCACATAACCGAATCGCGGAGTATATCCCGACTTTGCATAATAGCCAAACAACCATTTCTCTGCCGGTATAAGAGTGCTGAGCAGAATGCCGTCATCATACATGCGACGATGCGTCAGCCTCAACAATCGCCGCATGGCTCCATGCGACCTGTAATCGGGATGGGTGCACGCACCGGAAACGTAAGAAGTAGCAATCGTCTCCCCGCAAAAAGTCATCGGGTAGGAAATCATTTGTAAAGCAGAAATGATTTTTCCTTCTTCACGCACAGCCATATTGATATCATCCTTATATCTCAGGTCGAAATACAAGTCGGTAAACTCATCACTATCCGTGAAACAGAGTTTCCACAATGCTTTTACTTCATCCTTTGTGGTCATTGAGTTCGGCTATACATTTTTCGAGCAAGATAGTCGGCTGATAAGAAAGCTTCGCCTTACGCAGCCCCTCCAGTCCAAGATCCTCCTCGCGATTGATATACATATACTGTTCACCGATATGATTGGCATACTCATAGTTTATCATGGCATAAGAACCTTCGATATCGGTATTCGCTTTCTCCACACAAGTGTCCCATGTCTGATAGTTGATGGGGGCCCCATATGTAAATGCGGCTATCTTTCCATTCACATGTAACACTCCTCCGGTCAACCCCAACTCTTCCATGTGATGAAGGGCAAAGGTCATGGACCGCCGTTCGGCCCCCAAAGCCATTTGTTCATCGCAATTATTGGCACGACACCATTCTTCTTCCATTTTCAGGCATTCGGGAACAAGCTCGGGAGTCAGAAGCCTGTACTCATAATCGGGATACTGCTTCTTGAACTTGTTAATATGATTACGTTTAGACTGATACTTTTTACCTTTCAAGGCAGCCAGGTCAGTGCGCAGATAAAGATAGTCGAAATAGTCACGATCTTCGGTAAAGGTGAAACGCCCCGGCATCACTGCTTCAAGGTCTGCTTTCATCCCTACACATACCCCCAGCATACGGAACTTTGCCCCCAACGCTTCTGCATCCTCAATCAGTGCCTCCAGCACCGGTTTTTACGTCTCCTGTTCCTACCGGCATCATGTAGGCCAGCTCTTCACCGGCATAAAAAGCGAAGCAACAGATAACCGTCCAAAACGGCATACTTGGTCTGGTATAAGAATGTCCAACTACAAAGGTTGGCAAACGACAAGTCGCAATTGCGACGTTGGCTGTTAAGTGTAAACGACTGTATCAGCTCTTTATCCGCTAAAGTAATGTCTTTGAATTCTATCATAAAATGTTTGTTTCTTTAATAACAAAGATAGAGGCATTTTTGTTAAATTACACCCAATAATTTAAGGATTGTTGGAGTAAAAACGGCTGTCATTATCCCGTTCAATGTCAATCCCAGACTAGCATAAGCTCCATATTTTCCACTGATTTCCATTGCCGTAGATGTTCCCACTGCATGAGTAGCCGTTCCCATGGACAAACCTTGGGCAATGGGACTTCCTACATGTCCCACACGCAACACCTTAAAGCCGAACACCGCTCCAAATAATCCCACAACCACAACGACAGCCGCCGTCAATGAAGGAATTCCTCCGGTAGCTTTCGACACCTCCATTGCAATAGGAGTAGTAACCGACTTCGGAGCCAACGAACAGATGATATCGGGTGTAGCTCCCAACAGCTTGGCAATGACGACCACAGTCACCAATCCTACCAAACATCCTGCCAACTGCGAAATGATAATTGGCAACAACTGCTTCTTTATCATCTCCAACTGCAAATATAAAGGAACGCCCAATGCCACTACCGCCGGCTTCAGCCAAAATTCGATAAGCTGTCCGCCTTCATTATAAGTTTCATAACTGATGCCTGCAAATTTCAAAAACAGAATAAGCACGGCAATGGTAAGCAATATAGGGTTCAAAATAACCCAGCCTGTCTTCTTCTGAACGATACGTGACAGAAAGAATACTCCGAAAGTAACCGCCAACAAGAAGAACTTATTTTCTAAATATTCCATTTGATTTACGAACTAATTGATGAACCCATCCGGTGACTACAAGCACCAGAACTGTACTGACTAAGGTAGCAATCACAATCGGCCAAAACTGTGCCGCAATCACATCAAAATAAAGCATCAGCGCCACACCGGGTGGCACAAAAAAGAAGCCAAGATTAGCAACTAAAAAGTCGGACAATCCCTGCACCCATTGCAGCTTTATCCAACCCAACTTCAAAAAAAGGGTGAGAAGCAGCATCCCTATGATACTGGAAGGCAACTTAATGCCTGTCAGAAAAACAATCAGTTCACCCAAAGCTAAGCATCCGAAAAGGATAGGCGACATTGACGAATC
>ENA-OQKX01000341-OQKX01000341.1-human-gut-metagenome-genome-assembly--contig:-NODE-341-length-10362-cov-2.289595_pt1 | contig 10362 bp, 15 predicted proteins | sample MGYA00242654_ERZ504810 | MGnify/ENA primary metagenome ERZ504810 (study PRJEB26092, sample SAMD00036378) | human gut metagenome | host: Homo sapiens | study: EMG produced TPA metagenomics assembly of... | reverse complement strand
ATCAAGCTCGGAATGAATCTGTGTAGAGAGATCGATATATTGTTCATCCAGAAGGCCCTGGATTCCGTGAAGCATGCCGTATACTTTGTCGAAACCACGTTCGATAGCGTTCTTGTATACTCCTGCCAGACTGGAATTGATTACTGATGTAGGTCCTCCGGACTGTCCTACAATGATATTACGTTTTTTTGCCATGCTGTCATCTCCTTTTGTGCATTTATGCATTACATATAATGTATAATATTACCAAAAGTTATTTGATTAGTCAAGTTATTTTGTGCATTATGTATTGTTTAAGTTTCATAAATATCTATATTTATAGAAATTATGTTTATATTTGATTCAACTTATAACAAAACAGGTCATCGCATAAAAAAATAGTTTTTCGATGCAATGACCTCTGTTCTTTATTCTTTTTCACCCTTGTATACAAGGTGAAAATAATCGGCAAGTTTCGCCAACGCATAAATCAGGATCGGCGTCTCCTGCTCGGTAAGCTGGCTTTTGATCTGAGCGATCATCTCGTGATGAAACTCTTCATGATGTTTGTAAGCAGCTTTCCCGGTGTCTGTCAGATAAACCCATACCACACGTTTATCCTGCGTACTGCGCTCACGGATAACATACCCTTTTCTGGTCAGTCCATCCATTGCCTTTGTCAACGTTCCGGTTGTGACATTCATCAGTTTTGCCACTGTCGTCATAGTTTTTGGTTCATTGACTCCGATTGCCTCGATCACATGGAAATCATTGTAACTGAGATCTTTGAATTCTTCTGTCACGAGGCATTTTCCCTCGATCTCCATGATGTCTTTAAACAATCTGACCAATAATTCGTTTAATGTTTCATCTGTTGTCATCCGATCTACTCCTATTTCTGCGGTCAGCGCCTGATTTTACCAGTTTATCACCGTTGCTCCCCAGGTGAGGCCTGCTCCAAATCCTGCCAACACGATTTTCATTCCTTTCCTCATCATACCATGATTATTGACATTATCAAGCAAAATCGGCACACTCGCCGCAGAAATATTCCCACATTCCTCCAGATTGGTCGGAAATTTCTCCATAGGCTGACCAAGTCTTTTCGAAACTGCTTCAATGATCCTGTAATTTGCCTGATGCAGCAGGAATAAATCAATCTCTTCCAGATGTAAGCCTGCCTGTTCCACTGCGTCTGTGACCGCCTTTGGCACAGTCTTCACTGCAAACCTGTACACCTCCTGCCCATTCATGGAAACATAGGAAAGTGCCGTGTCACTTTTTTTATAAGGGTTGTTCACTTTTCTCGCCATGCAGTTTAAGACATCGCCCCTGAAACCATCCGAGCCCTGCACCATGGATAAAATGCCATCTTCTTTACTTGCTGAAAGAACTGCTGCCCCTGCGCCGTCCCCAAAAAGCACGCAGGTGCTCCGGTCCGTCCAGTCCATCATTTTCGACAGCGTTTCCGCTCCAATCACAAGCGCATGCTGATATCCGCCATGTTCTAAATACAGCGCCGCAGTATCCAGTGCGAAAAGAAAACCGGAACACGCTGCATTGATGTCGAACGCAACTGCATTTTCTGCACCGATATTTTTCTGCACCTCACAGGCAAGTCCCGGAAGATGTTTATCTGCAGAAACAGTTGCCGCAATGATGATATCCACATCTTCCGCCGAAATTTCTGCATTTTTCAACGCCTTGCCTGCTGCTTCTGTGGACATGCCGGTGGTTGTCTCCTCTACCGCAATATGTCTGGCAATAATCCCGGTTCTCGACCGGATCCATTCGTCCGATGTTTCCATGATCTGACCAAGATCATCATTTGTCACGCGAAGCTTCGGAAGGCAGCTTCCCGTTCCTGTTATTTTTACCTTCATAATATTCCTCTCTTCTCTGTCCGGTCACAAAACGATTCGTACTCTCTGTGCACATAGCCTCTGTGATTTTGCTAAAATTTTCGGAATCTCGCATAACGCTCGGACGCAAACTGTTCTCCTGTCCTGCCATTTTGTTTCTCAAGAAACTTTTTTATATTTCCTTTCAGATAGCGTGAGATTGATTCACAGGCTTTTGCGTCTGCCACGCCATATTCCGGGATGATCTGTTCAATGACACCCAGCGATTTTAAATCCATGGCCGTGATTTTCATAATCTCACTTGCCTCTTTTGCACGTTTTCCGTCTTTCCACAAAATGGATGCAAATCCTTCCGGCGAAAGCACACAATAGGTTGCATTTTCCATCATCCATACTTCATTTCCGACTGCTAAGGCAAGCGCTCCGCCGCTTCCGCCTTCCCCGATCATGATGCAGAGAACCGGCACTTTTAATGCAGACATCTCATAGAGATTCCGGGCGATCGCTTCCCCCCTGCCCACGCTCTTCTGCCTCCATTCCGCAATATGCTCCCGCTGTGTTTACAAATGTGATCACCGGGCGTCCAAATTTTTCTGCCTGTTTCATCAGACGTATCGCTTTCCGGTATCCTTCCGGCGACGGCATTCCATAATTGTGTTTCATGCAGTCCTTAAAATCTTTTCCTTTCTGGATTCCGATCACGGTAACAGGCTGGCCGTCGAGATATGCGACTCCACCTACGATTGCCGGATCATCCCGAAAGTATCTGTCACCATGGAACTCCATAAATTCATCAAAAATATTTTCCATATAATCAGTGGCAGAAGGTCTGTCTACTTTCCTTGCGGCTTTTACCTTTTCCCACGGCGTCAGTCCTTTTGCCCTTGCTGCACGCTCCCGCATCAACTCTGTCGGCTCGTAGTTATCATCCATGCGCAATGGATCAAAATCAGCAAAACCTTCCCTGCTGTGATGCATTTTTAAAATACGGTTTAAGGTTATTTTCAGATTTTTCCGCTCAACAATGGCATCCACAAATCCATGCTCTAACTGAAATTCCGCACGTTGAAATCCCTCCGGAAGTTTTTGTCCGATGGTCTGCTCGATCACGCGGGGTCCTGCAAAACCGATCAATGCGCCCGGCTCTGCCAGGATAATATCTCCAAGCATTGCAAAACTTGCGGTCACACCTCCGGTCGTCGGATCTGTCAATACCGGCACATACAAAAGCCCTGCATCAGAATGCCTTTTTAAAGCTGCGGAAGTCTTTGCCATCTGCATCAGGGAAATGATACCTTCCTGCATTCTCGCCCCACCGGAGCAGCAGAACAAAATACCGGAAGCTTTAAATCTGTCGCCCGCTCCACACCGAGCGCAATTTTTTCTCCGACCACATGTCCCATGCTGCTCATCAGGAATCTGGCATCACAGATTCCAAGAACCGTCTCTTCCCCATATATTTTGCATCGTCCGATGGTCACTGCCTCATGCAGTCCGGTCTTTTCCCGGGCTGCCTCCACCTTCTGGGTATATTCCGGAAAATCCAGTGGATTTTCTGATTCCAGATATTCAAACCATGGTTCAAAGGTTCCTGCATCTGCCACCATGCGGATCCTGTTTTTAGTCCGCACGCGGAAATAGCTTCCGCACTCATAGCAGACATACTTATTCTTTTCCACTTCCGCCTTGTTCACTTCTCTCTTACATGCGGGGCAGACCACTGTACTTCCCGGTATTTTCTTCTGTTCCGCTGCCGGTGGCGGTGTCATAACTTCCGCCTGTACTTCCTCATTGCGGTAAGTTACTGCATTTTTTCTTTCAGGTTTTATGGATATCAGCTTTCTTCTTCTCAAAATTGCTGGCATAATATTTCCTTTCTGTTACAGCTTCTATGTAATGCCTTTCTATTCTGTTACTCAACTGCAAAGGTGAGTTCTGCAATGCATGCAATTTCATCTCCGACTTTTGCCGTCGCTTTTCCCACCCCGATCGGTCCTTTCACTTTTATAATTTCCGTCTCCAGCGTGAGAATATCTCCGGGAACTACTTTTCTTTTAAATTTTGCAGAATTGATGGACGCAAAATAAGCTGTTTTTCCACGGTTTTCATCTTTTCCAAGGATTGCGACCGCACCGGTCTGCGCCAGTGCCTCCACAATCAGCACCCCTGGCATCACCGGTTCTTCCGGAAAATGTCCTGCAAAAAAAGGTTCATTGAAACTGACGCATTTCTTCGCCACTGCACGGACACCATACTCAATTTCTTCTACCGAATCAATGAGCAGCATTGGCTGTCTGTGCGGCAGGATTTCCATGATCTGACTGATGTTTAATACTGACATCGCTGCCTCCTTATCTGCAGCCATCGATATCTTTGTCCGATACAATGGCGTATTTTTTCAATAGAATACTTGCATTATGGCCGCCAAATCCAAGGGAATTGCTCAGTGCATACTGCACCTCCATCGAAACCGGTTCTTTGCAATAATCGAGATCCAGTTCCTCATCCGGCACTTTATAGCCAACTGTGGCATGAATATAGTCTTCCTCAATCTCTTTCACACAAGTGATAAACTCGATCGCTCCGGCAGCTCCCAGCATATGTCCGACCATAGATTTTGTGGAATTGACCTTCATTTCACCGGCATGCGCCCCAAATGCAAGTTTGATCGCACGCGTCTCAAAGAGATCGTTATGGTGCGTGGATGTTCCATGTGCATTGATGTAATTGACCTCATCCACTGTGATCCCTGCATCCTGAACGGCATTTAACATAGCTCTTGCTGCGCCGCTGCCATCTTCTGCCGGAGATGTGATATGATACGCATCCGAAGAACAGCCATAACCCACAACCTCTGCATATATCTTTGCGCCACGGCGTTTTGCATGCTCTAATTCCTCTAACACGACCACCGCTGCGCCCTCTCCCATGACAAAGCCGCTGCGTTCTTTATCAAACGGAATGGAACATCTCTCCGGATCGGTTTCTGCTGTGAGTGCCGTGAGTGACGTAAAACCAGCGATTGCGGTCGGACAGATACTTCCCTCGGTTCCCCCGGAAACCATAATGTCTGCCTCACCATACTGAATGGCACGGAATGCCTCACCGATCGTATTCGTTCCTGTGGCACAGGCTGTCACAACATTGATACTTTTTCCTTTTAATCCAAAATGAATGGAAACATTTCCTGCTGCCATATTAGAGATCATCATGGGAACGAATAAAGGTCCCACTCTCCCCGGTCCTTTTTCTGTCAGCCTTGTATGTTCGCGCTCAATCGCCTGAAGGCTTCCCACGCCGCTTCCAATGGCACAGCCTGCCATATACGGATCTTCCTGATCCATTTCAAGCCCGGCATCCTCAATTGCCTCCTTCGCTGCCGCCACGGCATACTGGCTGAATAGTTCCATGCGCCTTGCTTCTTTTGCATCCATATAATTTTTTGCATCAAACTCTTTTACTTCTGCTGCAAGCTTACATTTATAATTAGTGGTGTCGAATTTTGTAATTTCAGAAAACCCGGTTTTCTGTGCTTTTACACTCTGCCAGAATTCATCCACACTCAGTCCGATCGGTGTGACTGCTCCCATTCCCGTTACCACTACGCGTCTTTTTGCCATATTGTTCTCCTCATGATATATATTCTTTACATGTGCATGCCGCCGTCCACGGAGATCACCTGTCCGGTGATATAATCTGCCAGATCCGATGCTAAAAATGCAGCCACACCGGCCACATCTGACACCTGCCCTGTCCGCTGAAGCGGAATCTGTTTTTTTACCGTTTCCCTGGCAGCCTCCGGCATAGCCTCTGTCATCTCTGTTTCGATAAATCCGGGTGCAACTGCATTGCATGTGATCCCTCTCGACGCAAGCTCCCTTGCCACACTTTTGGTAAGACCGATCACTCCGGCTTTGCTTGCACTGTAATTTGCCTGTCCTGCATTCCCCATGACACCGGAAACAGAAGAAATATTAATGATCTTACCGGATTTCTGTTTCAGGAAATAACGCGAAGCATGGCGGATCGTATGGAATGCACCTTTCAGATTCGTATCAAGTACCCTGTCAAAATCTTCCTCACTCATTTTCATGATCAGTCCATCTCTTGTGACCCCTGCATTATTGACCAGAATATCGAGGTGTCCATAGTTGTTTATGATCATTTCCATCATTTTTCCGCAGGCATCAAAATCAGAAACATCACATTGTACAGGCGCTGCCATTCCACCCTGTTTTATGATTTCTTTTACAGTCTGTTCTGCTGCGTCCGGCGAACTGTTATAATTGACAATAACAAACGCTCCACATGATGCCAGTGTCTTTGCAATCTCTTTTCCGATTCCGCGGCCGGCTCCTGTGACAAGTGCCACTTTATTTTTCAAAGAATCTGTTAACATGCTCCCGCCTCCACATGACTTCCGATAAACTGAATAAAATCTTCCATTTTATCAATGCTGCTCACTTTTACATCCCGGTTCACTTTTTTCACAAATCCACTCAATGTTCTTCCCGGTCCGATCTCTACAAATTCATCCGCACCATCTGCAAGCAGCCGTTCTATGGTCTGCTGCCAGCGCACAGAAGAAGATACCTGACTGGCAAGCAATGGTTTCACTTCCTCTTTTTTGTGACATAGTCTGCCGTTACATTTGCAATATAAGGACAAATGAATCACTGATCTCTACTTTTTTAAATTCTTCTTTTAACTTTTCTCCTGCGCCCCGCAGCATTTTCGAATGAAACGGCGCTGACTTTCAATGGAACAACGCGTTTTGCCCCAGACGCCTTACATGTTTCTCCTGCCAGATGCACTGCTTCCTCCTGACCGGAAATAACGATCTGTCCAGGGCAGTTGTAATTGGCTATGGAAACCTCGCTCCCCGTCTGCTCTGCTGTATCTCTGCAGATCTGCTCAATTGCCGCTGCATCCAGTCCTAGCACTGCTGCCATTGCTCCACCGGCCGGGACAGCTTCCTGCATAAAAATGCCTCTTTTCCGCACCAGTTCAAATGCTTCCTCAGCAGTCATGACTCCGGATGCGATCAACGCACCATACTCACCAAGACTCAATCCGGCTGTGACATCCGGCTGATAACCGTTCTGTTCCAATGCCATATAAATTGCAGCTTCCGTAGCCAGCATACAGATCTGCGTGTACTCTGTGATATTTATTTTTTCGTTCTCCTCAAAACACAGTGCCGGGATATCCAATCCAGTCACCTCTGAAGCAAGATCGTACACTTCTTTACAAATAGGGATCTGTTCGTAAAATTCTTTTCCCATGCCAATATATTGGGATCCCTGTCCCGGAAACATAAATACTGTCTTTCCCATCCTGATAACCACACCTTTCTCAAATCTTCAAATCTGCGCCTGTCAGGTCATTTTCTCCCTGCAAGCAGCGCTCTAGCATCTGTGACAACTTCCTCTATGATCTCCTGACAGGTCTGCTCTTTTTTCACAAGTCCGGCGCTCTGTCCTGCCATCAGACTTCCATGAACTGCATCCCCTTCGATCACCGCTTTGCGCAGAGAGCCGAGTGTCAACTGCTCTAACTCCTCAAAAGAGGCACCTTCCTTTTCTAATTTCAGATACTCTCTTGTCATCTGGTTTCGCAGTACCCGGATCGGATGCCCGGTACTCATACCTGTCACTTCGGAATCGATGTCTTTTGCTTTGATAATGCGTTCCTTATAATTCTGGTGTACGATTGATTCTTTTGCGACCACAAACCTTGTTCCCATCTGCACACCTTCCGCTCCCAGCATCATGGCTGCCGCCATTCCTCTGCCGTCCGCAATGCCTCCGGCGGCAATGACCGGGATGGTCACTGCATCCACAACCTGCGGTACCAGCGTCATCGTGGTCTGTGAACCAATGTGTCCGCCGGACTCCATCCCCTCTGCGACCACGGCATCTGCCCCTGCGCGTTCCATCATTTTTGCCATCGCAACACTTGCTACAACTGGAATTACGGTGACGCCTGCCTGTTTCCACATCCTCCATGAACTTTTCCCGGATTTCCGGCTCCTGTCGTCACAATTTTTACGCCCTCTTCCACGACCACTTTTGCGACTTCCGGAGCATTTGGATTCAAAAGCATCACGTTGACTCCAAATGGTTTATCCGTCAGTTCTTTTGTTTTTCTGATCTGTTCTCTGACTACTTCCGGCGGAGCACTGGCTGCACCGATCAGTCCGATTCCTCCTGCCTCTGAAACTGCCGCTGCAAGATGATACTCTGCAACCCATGCCATTCCGCCCTGGATCACAGGATACTGACAGCCAAGCAAATCCGTAATTCTCGTTTTCATTGTTTCCTGCCTCTCTTTGAATATTTGTAAAATGGTCTTAAGCTTCCACACCTTTTTCTTTGAGATAACCCATAATATCGTTGACTGTTACAATATTCTCAAGATCCTCTGATGGGATCTCAATTCCGAACTCTCTTCCAGAGCCATCACATTTCAAATAATCTAAGGAATCTGCGCCAGATCGTCTTTGAATTTTGTTTCCGGCTTGATCTCTGCCTCATTTACATTTAACTGTTCTGCAATAATCGGTTTCATGCTGGCATAACCGTTGGCATCTGTCACAATCACATGGCTTTCGCCTGTTGTTTTTCATATTGGTTCGTTTGACTTTCTAATTATTTGATTGTCAAACTATTTGATAGGCAAAGTATATGCATTTCTGTTTTATTTGTCAAGAGGATTTTTCTGAATCACTTTCTTACGCAGCAAAACAGCAAGTGTTTTACTGCTGCGTGAACAGTAACATTTTTCTTTTCTATATACAGAACGACCGATCTGTGCTATATTAAAAGTGCTTCAATGAGTCATGAATGATTGCATTTTATATGCAAAAATTGGAAATGAAAGTGAGGTAGGATTTATGGATATTACAGGTTTAGACGCAGCATTAAGTACGGTTTCTGCATATGACATCGGTTCTTCCACAAGCCCTGTTACATTACAGGAAGATATCGGAGTTGCAATGCTCGGAAAATCTTTAGATATGACACAGACATTAGGTGCCGGCATGGTTCAGATGATGGAGAATTCCGTCACACCATATCTTGGAAGTAATATCGATCTTTATATCTGAAAAGAAAGTCGCAGATTTTGTTCTGCGGCTTTTGCTTTGCCCACAAATTGTTGGAATCTTTGTGATTTCAAGAACTTTTATGAAAATTTCAGGTTGACTTTCCCGCTGCATCTTGCTATATTGATACTCGTTAAGGCATCATAGACCTTAACAGTATTTATAACAGAATCAAAAACGCTAGGGGCGCAAAAAATGCTGCATTTGCCAGACATTCCAACGCTGAGAGATGATTTTTCATCAACCCTTATTACTTGAACCGGATAATACCGGCGTAAGGAAGCTTTTATGATATTTCTCATCAGACGATAGAATATAGAGTTTTTTCCTCCTGGCGCAAAAGATCTGAAACGCAAGGAGGATTTTATTTTATGAAAGAATTTTTTACTACCACGATCGGAGCCTGGGATGATGGCTCTGTACGTCTTACTGCACCTGGAATCGCAGTTGTAGTAGTCATTATCGCACTTCTCGTTGTTGTCGCAGCAGTGATCCGCCACAGAAATGCAGAGAAAAAAACAATTCTCACCACAAAACAGCTTGTCTACTCTGCCGTTGCGATCGCGCTTGCAGTAGTATGCTCCATGATTAAGTTTGCGAATCTGCCAATGGGCGGTTCCGTTACTTTATTCAGCATGTTGTTTATCGCACTGATCGGTTACTGGTACGGTCCTTATGTTGGTCTTATGACTGCCGTTGCCTACGGTCTTGTTCAGTTTGTTATGGAGCCAATTTTCTATACCGTTCCACAGATGATTTTAGACTACCCTCTGGCATTTGGTGCTTTAGGGCTTGCCGGATTTTTTGCAAACAAAAAACACGGACTTCAGATTGGTTATATCGTTGCCGTGTTTGGACGTTATGTATTTGCAGTGATCTCCGGTGTCGTATTCTTCGGTGCATATGCCCCGGAAGGAACACCTGCTATTGTGTACTCTTTAACTTACAATGCAACTTATATCGTACCGGAAGCGATCGCTACTTTGATCGTGATCAGTCTGCCACCTGTTGCAAAGGCTTTGGCTCAGGTCAAGAAAAACGCGCTGTCTGCATAACCGGAGTTTAATTTGCGTAGTGTTGCAGATTCTGCGGTGCTTTCTTAGGGCTTGAAGGGCAGATATAAGCGTCCTCTCACAAGTCGTGATTTTATAGGTTTATGAAAAGAAAAACGGTATAAACGAAATATTATGTTTCTGTTCGCTTGGCATTCCGATAAGCCTCTGAAGAGTCTTATCTCCATAGCTCACAAAGAAAATAATATTTGTTTATACCGTTTTGCTTTCATTCACGTTATGGATGACTTGTGAGAGGACGCTTATATTTGCCCAATTTACACTGTGAATTGCACCACAGAATCTGCAATTTACGTTATGGAACTCACGGTTATGGAGTGTCTATAAAAGAGGTATGATAAGC
>ENA-OQKX01000340-OQKX01000340.1-human-gut-metagenome-genome-assembly--contig:-NODE-340-length-10366-cov-2.217306_pt1 | contig 10366 bp, 10 predicted proteins | sample MGYA00242654_ERZ504810 | MGnify/ENA primary metagenome ERZ504810 (study PRJEB26092, sample SAMD00036378) | human gut metagenome | host: Homo sapiens | study: EMG produced TPA metagenomics assembly of... | reverse complement strand
AGCATCTACAAGCAGCAGGACACCGTGGATTACCTACGCCAAAAAGAACGCCGAGCTGTCCATTCAGGCCGTCACGACCCCTGCATCGTGCCCCGGGCCGCCATCGTGCAGACCTGCTCCGCCGCTCTGGCGGTGGGCGATCTGCTCACGGCCCGCTACGGCGAAGCCTGGATGACCCACCCACCAGCTTCCGCAAGGAGGACGACTGATATGGAATACGGACTTATCGGGGCAAGGCTCGGCCACTCCTACTCCAAGATCATCCACGAGATGCTCTGCGGCTACAAATACGACCTGTGCCCCCCTGCCCACCGAGGAAGAGGCCCGTGCCTTTCTGACCAAACGGCAGTTCCGGGCCATCAACGTGACCATCCCCTACAAGAAACTGGTCATGGAATACTGCTCCTACATCGATCCCCGGGCCAAGGCCATCGGGGCCGTGAACACCGTGGTGAACAAGAACGGCCTGCTGTACGGGTACAACACCGATTACCTCGGCTTTGCCCACCTGTGCGACGCCCACGGCGTGGACTTTGCAGGCCGGACGGTGCTCATCCTTGGCACCGGCGGCACCCACAACACCACCAGCGCCGTGGCGCGGGACAAGGGTGCCGCAAAGGTGCTCACGGTCAGCCGCCATCCGGACCCGGAAACGGGCGAGCTGAGCTATGCGGAAGCCGTGCACAGCGGTGCACAGATCGTCATCAACACACCCCGCCGGCATGTACCCCAATGTGGGGGTGTGCAATCTGGATGTGGCCGCCATGCCCGGGCTGGAAGCCGTAGTGGACGTGGTATACAATCCCGACAAAACGGAACTCATCCTCCGGGCCGAAGAAGCCGGGGTTCCGGTAGCCGTAGGCGGGCTGGAAATGCTGGTGGCACAGGCCGTGTATGCGGCCGAATATTTCCTGGACCGCAAATTCGAGGACGCCCCGCCGAGATCCGGCGCATCACGGCGGCCCTGCGCCGGGACACGCTGAACATTGCCCTCATCGGCATGCCTTCTTCCGGCAAGACCACGCTGGGCAAACTGCTGGCAAAGCAGCTGGGCCGCACCTTCGTGGATCTGGACGATGCGATCGTCAAGGCCGACGGGCGCAGCATCCCGGACATCTTTGCCGCCGAGGGCGAGGACGGCTTCCGTGCGAAGGAATCCGCCCAGACCGCCCGCTTTGCCAAAGAGGGCCGACAGCTGCTCTCCTGCGGCGGCGGCATCATCAAGCGGGGCGAGAATCTGCGGGCGCTGCATCAGAACGGCGTCGTGCTCTTCCTCGACCGGCCCCTGGATGCGCTGACGGTGGGCGGCGGACGTCCGCTCTCGTCCAGCACCGAGGCGCTGAAAAAGATGGAGGCGGAGCGCCGCCCTCTGTATCTCGCGGCGGCAGACGCCGTTATCCCGAACAGCGGCACGGTGGAGGACGCCGTGACCGCCGCAATGGAGGCACTGGATGAAATTTTTAGTCATTAACGGCCCCAACCTCAACATGATGCACTTCACCGAGCCGGGTGTGGCCGGTCAGCTGGATTATAACGGTCTGCTGGATTACCTCGAGCTGTGCTGCACCCAGATGGGCATGGAAGTGGAATTTTTCCAGTCCAACCACGAGGGCAGCATCGTCGACAAGATCCAGGAGGCATACGGCAAGGTCGACGGCATCGTCATCAACCCGGCTGCCTATACGCATACGAGCGTGGCGATCCTCGACGCGCTCAAGGCCGTCGCCATCCCGGCTGTGGAGGTCCACATTAGCGCCGTCGAGACCCGCGAGGACTTCCGTCAGGTGAGCTACGCCCGCCTAGCATGCTTTGCCACCATCACCGGCGAAGGCCTGCAGGGGTATGCGCACGCTCTGGAGCTGCTGAGGGAGCGTCTCAAATAGTAAGGCTGCAACACTGCAGATAATTAGAAACAGTGGGGAGGACCAAGTTGGTCCTCCCCACTGTCGTTACGCCTTCTTAATCACGTACGCCAATCCAATATCGCAGGCACAGCGCACAATCGATGCGAAGAGCCACGATGCCGGCAGTGTCATAAGCAGAGGCATGGTCTGCCAAGGGATAAACCAATCAACCGCATGGATTGCGAAGATGGCAAGGCTAGCCTGCCCACAAAACACGAGTCCTCGCCCAAAAGCCCCCAAAATCGGCATGGCCTTCATCTTTTCAATCGCCATAGAAACCCAGCACACGCAGTAACTGCCAGCGAGAGCGGCAATCGTGGCAATGACAAAGCCATCCACGCGGCGGCTCGAGAGCTCAAGTCCGCTCAAAGCCGCGAAAGTAAGCCAAACAACATCGAAGCCAATAAACAGCAGTGGCTTGTCCACGCTCGGCTCCAGCCCCCTATGACGAACCGTATAGCCAGCCCACATCAACAGGACGATATAGCAGCTCAGATCCAGATCGAGCGGCAGGTAAACACCCAAAAGGCGAGACACGCTCAGCCCGCAGAAGGCAATTACGGCACAGGCGGCGCCCTGGTAAACAACTCCAACCTCGCGTCCATCAAACAACAGCATCAGAGCATTAAACAGCAACCGTGACGTAAACAGCGCCGCCAGAAACCATGCCATGCCGACGGCGGCAACGCCAAGCCCAGGCACATCAACGCCAGAGGCAAACACAATCGTCTCAAGTCCCGCAACCAGCGTACCGCCCGTCAAAGGAGCGCCGCTCATCAAAAACGTCGGTACCTGCCACGCCAACGCAAGAACCAGATATGGCACTAGAAGACGCGGCACCGATCCGCTCAGCAGCTCACGCCACGGCTTAGGCCTGAATGTGTACCCGGCAAGAAAAAAGAACACCGGCATATGAAAAGAGAAAATTGCATGTCGCAAAGGAGAAGGATTTGGAACAGTGTGCCCCACAATGACCAGAATAATTGCAATGCCCTTAGCAATATCAATCCAATCGAGCCTTTTACTGCTCATAGCACGCCCTTCAAAACTGCAGCAACAAGAAAAAAGCCCAGACCACCAAGCGGTCTGGGCTTAATAAACGATGGTGCTCCATGGCGGATTCGAACCGTCGACCTTGGGATTAGAAGTCCCCTGCTCTATCCAACTGAGCTAATGGAGCAAATGACCGCACGCCCAGCCAAGCAACTCAGCCAAGCGCAAGTAATTATAACCTAGTTGAACTGCTCGCGGTACGCCTTGCAGACCTCATCAACCGGGCCGTCCATGCGAAGGTCACCCTTCTCAATCCAAACGGCACGCTGGCAAATGCGCTCAACCTGGTCCATGGAATGCGAAACAAAAGAACCGTCACGTCACCGCTCTGGATAAAGTGTTGAATTCGCGCCTCGCACTTTTGCTGGAAGAACACGTCACCGACGGACAGCGTCTCGTCAACGATCAGGATATCGGGCTCGGTGATCGTCGCGATTGCAAAGGCAATGCGTGCAACCATGCCCGAGGAGAAATTCTTTAACGGCATGTCGACAAAGTTCTGAAGCTCAGCGAACTCAATAATGCCGTCAAAGTTGGCATCGATGAACTCCTTGGTATATCCGAGCAGAGCGCCGTTCAGATAGATGTTCTCACGGGCAGTCAACTCAGGATCAAAGCCGGCACCAAGCTCAATCAATGGTGCGATATTACCGTGAACCTTAACGCTGCCCTCACTAGGCTCAAGCACGCCGGCGATGATCTTGAGCATCGTAGACTTACCGGAACCATTGGTACCAACCAGACCGACAACTTCGCCGCGATGAATATCGAACGAGATATGCTTAAGTGCCCGAAACTCTTCAAAGAACAGCTCGTGCTTGGCAAGCTTAATAAAGTACTCCTTGAGGTTGGTCAGCGACTCGGACGCCATGTTAAAGATCATGGTGACGTCGTCGACCTCGACAGCCAGAGGCTGCTCGCTGTAATCAACAACAGATTCAGTCATCACAGCACTCCTTAGATGTAGAGGATAAATTTGCGCTCAGATTTATGGAACACAGTGTAGCCAATAACAAGCGCAAGGACCGCCCAAGCGACGCACATGCCAAACGTCACAAGCGAGGGCGTCGTCTGGAACAGGAAGATATCGCGCATAAACTGCAGGTAGTTGTACATGGGGTTCGCATACATCAAGATACGCACGAGATGCGGCATTTGCGCAATATAGTCAGTCGTCCAGAAGATGGGCGTAATGTAGGTCCATGCCGTAATGACAACGCTCCACAGATGCATGACATCGCGGAAGAAAACCGTAAGGGCAGAGAGCATCATGCCCAGGCCCATGCAGAAGCACATAAGCAGCAGCAGGCAGACAGGCAGCAAAATGAGATGCCAAGAAGGCATAACGCGGAACCACAGCATAACGATGGCGACGGCGACCAGCGAGAAGGCAAAGTTGACCAGCGAGAAGAGCACCTTCTGCACCGGGAAGACCCAGCGGTGCACCTTAACCTTCTTGAGCAGAGGGGCAGCGCCAACGATCGACGTCAGGGCCTGGTTCGTAGACTCTGACATGACGGCAAAGGTAACGTTACCCACGATCAAGTACAGCGGGTACATCTCGGGCGTCATTGAGCCATTGCGGCCCTGGCCAAAAATCGTCGAGAACACGATGGCCATGACAATCATCATCAGCAACGGATTGAGCACCGACCATGCGACGCCCAGAACGCTACGGCGATACTTGATCTTAAAATCCTTGGTAACCAGCTGGCGAAGGATAAACGCATCCTTCTCAAATTCATTCTTAGCAAACGTCGCAGGCAGACTGCGAGTTTCTTGTTGCTTTGTCTGATCCGACACGGATGCAACTCCTTTACTCGTAATCGTTGACAAACGAACAGTATAGACCCGCCCTCAACGCCATAAGGCGGCGTTGCGAAACTGGAAAACTATCCCACAACATCGTTTTCGGAACGTCTTCCATCAGACAGCATGCCGCGAGCGACCACCACAATCACAACAGGGAGACCAAATTGAGCAGCCACGATATAACGAGGCCAATACCAAATAGGACTGGCAATAAAGAGCGTTCCGTACAACAACAAAAAGGGCAAAAGCGGCAAAACAAGTCTTGCGCGACCACATGACACCAACAGTGCTGCCGAAAACATGAGCAACCAAAAGACAACGGCGCCAGAAATAAACCAAGCGCTCAGTCCAATCGCCACATCAAACATCATCGCCGAGGGGCACAAGCAAGTGCGAAATGTAACTCCCGTAGAAGCCTTTGCGTCGGCCACAAGGTTATACGGAACACCCATGTGAAAGTTTTCGGGAAGGCCGTCGGCACCCATTACGTTTGGGGCCCAAAAACCAAACGTCTGCAGCTCCCACGCCTCAAAGTATATCGATGGGTTACGCGAAAGCATCGAGGCCCAATGAGCCCAGAATCCATCCTTTAAATGGTCCGAATTAAAGTCATCGTTCCATTTAAGCGGATCGATAATACTGGGGTGGTAAACCTCTTTGTAACGATCAAGCGGAAGCAGCTCGTTCATATAAGAACGGTCGGACTCGGACATATCGCCATCGAGCGCGGCAACGCGAGCCATCTGAGCAAGCGGAATACCCACTGACTCAACATCCTCCGATGGAACAACGCCCATAGCCGAGTACACGGGCCCCGTAATAACCAAGCATGTGACAAGCGCAAATCCAAGAGATACGGCCAAACGAGAGGCAGACTTCATCGGGGCAATGCAGCCGAGTCGGTCCAAAGCTACAGCTATCGCAAGCACCACGAATAGCGCAGCGCAAATATACAAACCGTTATTCCGTAGAAGCATAACGCCCAACGCTAGGGCACCAAAAACGAGCAAACGCAACGCGCTCGACCGGGAATCCTTTCCCGTGACGGCATCGGCAAGCATGGTCACCATCAAGACAAGACAGCAGGAAAACAACGGGTCTTTCCAAAGCGCCACAGAATAAAGAGCGCGATACCGTGACAAGCCAAAATAGACTACGAGCAGCCAAGACCAGCGAGAGGAGACCCCCAAGCGGGAAGTCACCCAAATTGAAAGATAGCCAAACGTGCTGGCAACACAGGCCATCTGAAGCACCGTTAGCAAGGCAACGCCCACCGAAGGGCTCATCCCCATGAGGCCTGCAATTTTGATACAAGCAGCCATCATCATGGTGAATGCAACCGGATGATGGTTGCTCAATGGGTTCCACCCCATAATCTGAGCGAACGACGAGAAGGTATCCCCAAAAAACAGGCCGGGACAATACCTCAGGAAGAACGGGAGATACAAAAGAAATATCACTAGAGCACGGACCGCAACAGATAGGAGTCGAATGGACGAGTCACCATCATTAGTCCGCAGCGAGTCATTGCAGAAAACACAGCAGCGGCAACGACAAGACAGCTGAACAAGCACCGACAAGACCCAAAAGACCAGCGCCGACATCACCCAAAAAGCAACAGAATCAATCGCGGAATATGGCTCAATATAGTTCTCGTAAATCCCGCCGGCAATCACCGGTTCAGTCACACGAATATGCGCTCCCAGCACAAGAACAAACGAAAATACAAGGGAAATCACTAAGCAGCAAGCTCTACCAAAAACCGACGGAAATGCAAAATCCCTGCACGCAAACTTATTGAAATTAACCAATGATGCGATTATCGCAACACATGCCAAGACAGATGGAAACAGGTCGAAGGAACCACTACAATACGTCACCGTAGCGATGCTTGCTGCAAACAGCAAAACAGCACGTGTCACATCTAATAACCTGAACTCTCGAATCAATGCGCCCATCCTAACCACGAAACAAACGATTCGATTGTACGCGACCAAAGGAACCTTCATGGCCGAGCAAACGATTGCCGTTATTATCCCCTGTTACAACGAGGCAGTCACCATCGGAAAGGTCATCGACGACTTTCACCGCGAGCTTCCGCAAGCGACGGTCTATGTCTATGACAACAACTCATCGGACGATACCTCACGCATCGCCGCCGAGCACGGCGCCACGGTCCGCTTTGAGCCCCGCCAGGGAAAGGGCAACGTGTGCCGCCAGATGTTTCGCGACATCGACGCCGATTGTTACCTGATGGTCGACGGCGATGACACCTACCCCGCCGAGGCGGCGAAGGCCCTCTGTGAGCCCATCCTTAACGGCACGGCCGACATGACCGTAGGCGACCGCCTTTCCAACGGCACCTATGCCGAGGAAAACAAGCGCGCCTTCCACGGCTTTGGCAACAATTCTAGTTCGCGCCATGATCAAGTGGATCTATGGCTACAGCTTCGATGACGTTTATGACGGGCTATCGCGCAATGAGCCGCCCCTTTGTCAAAACGTTCCCCGTGCTTTCCGAGGGTTTTCAGATCGAAACCGACTCTCCATCCATGCCGTCGATCACCGCTGGCGCATCAAAGACGTGCCCATTGAGTACCGCGATCGCCCCGAAGGATCCGAGTCTAAGCTCAATACCGTCAGTGACGGCATCAAGGTCGTCGCCATGATCGGTACGCTGTTCAAGGACTACCGTCCGCTCAAATTCTTCAGCCTGGCCGCGCTTCTGTTTGCGATTATCGGCCTCGCCCTGGGCATCCCCATCGTCGTCGAATATTTCCAGACCGGTCTCGTCCCCCGCTTCCCCACCGCAATGCTCGCCGCATCTTTCATGTTCCTTTGTGGCCTGAGTCTCGCGACGGGGCTTATCCTTGATTCCGTTGCAAAGGTTGAGCGTAAACAGTGGGAGGTCAACGTGTATAACACATATGGCCGCAGCATTCCCTCCAGCGCAAATAAAAACGAGAGGTAAATCGCATGCCACTCATTTCCATCGTCGTGCCATGTTACAACGAGCAGGAATCGCTTCCGATCTTTCTCAAAGAGCTCGATGGCGTCGTTCAAATCATGACCCAGCAAGACCCCTGCATCTCCTTTGAAGCCGTCCTCATCGACGATGGCTCAGCGGACAAAACGCTCACCGTCATGAAGGCGGAAGCCGCGGCGGCGCATCCATACGCCATCCGCTGGCACTCTTTCTCGCGCAACTTTGGCAAGGAGGCGGCACTGTTTGCCGGACTCCAACATGCAAAGGGCGACTATGTCGCTACCATGGACGCCGACATGCAGGACCCGCCCTCGCTCCTGCCGCAGATGTACGAGATCTTGCAAACCGAAGACTGCGACAACGTCGCTACGCGCAGGACCACCCGCAAAGGCGAGCCTCCAATCAGGTCGTTCTTCGCCCGCATGTTCTACAAGATCATCAACCGCATTTCCAAGGCGGACATCGTCGACGGCGCACGCGACTTTAGGTTCATGAAGCGCCCCATGGTTAACGCCATCGTCTCCATGGGTGAATATAACCGATTCTCCAAGGGCATTTACGGCTGGGTGGGCTTCAAGACTAAATGGCTCCCCTACGTAAACGTCAACCGCGTCGCAGGCGAGACCAAGTGGAGCTTTTGGTCGCTACTCCTCTATTCCATCGACGGCATCGTCGCGTTTTCCACGGCGCCGCTCTCCCTCGCCGCTCTCACGGGTATCGTTTTCTGCCTCATCGCCATTCTGGGATTCGTCGTCATCCTGGTCAAAACACTCGTTTGGGGTGACCCCGTCGGCGGATGGCCGTCGCTCGCCTGTCTCATAACGCTGTTTGGCGGCATGCAGCTTCTGTGCTTAGGAATCATCGGTGAATACTTGGCGAAAGCCTACTTGGAAACCAAGCGACGTCCCATCTATATCATTCGAGAATCCAACGAGGAATCTGATGACACGGTCCAATAAATGCACGTTCAAGAATGTAGCATTCTATGCTGCCTGCTTTACGTTTACCGCCACGCTCTTTGTCGCACTTGCAGCGGCGGGGCACGTCTACCCCTTTGGCGACAACTCGTTTCTCGCTAGCGACCTCAAGTACCAGTACATCGACTTCTTTGCTTGGTTCCGGCGCGTCCTTTTGGGCGAGGAGAATCTTCGCTACTCCTTTTCTCAGGGACTGGGCATGAACACGTGGGGGCTCTATAGCTACTATCTCGCCAGCCCCTTTAACCTGCTCTGCGTACTGTTTCCTCAAGACAAGCTGACGCTCTTTGTGTTTGTTATCACCGCGCTCAAGCTCGGCTGCATCCACATCAGCAGCGCCTGGTTCCTGCAAAAGCGCTTTGGCCTACCCAAGCCCGCAGCATTCCTGCTTTCTCTCTCGTTCACATTTTGCAGCTGGACCATCAGCAACCTGCGCAACCCGCTCTGGATCGATTGCCTCATCCTGCTGCCCATCTGCGCCTACGGATGCCACGAGCTCATCCGTAAGCAGCGCATGACTCCGCCTCGTCATCGCACGGCGCTCAATGTCATGTTCTGCTGGTATACGGCTACATCAGCATCCTGTTCCTCTGCATCTTCGTATTGGTCGAATTTATCGATTATGTTACAGAGAAGGATTAGCTGGAAGCTCACGCTCGATCGGGCCCTGCGATTCGCCGGGGGTATCGCGCTTGGACTGCTCCTGTCCGCATGGACCTTTTTGCCGACCATCCTTGCCATGTCCAAGGGCGGTCCCGTTCTGGCGCTCGGCCCCCTACTTAAAACCAGCCTCAAATCGCTCATCAGGGGCTTTCTTCCCTGCATGTGGGTAAACAACGATAGCACACCGCAGTTCTATTGCGGCATCATCATGATGCTGCTTGCGGCGAGCTTGCTGGTTAACCGCACGGTTTCAATCAAGACGCGTATCGCAACACTCGTCGTCACGATAACCTTGGTCGCAAGCTCCGTTTTGAGCCCGCTCGAGTACATCTGGTGCGGCATGCGCGTTCCTAACGGATTCTACTCGCGCACGGCATTTTTGCTTAGCTTCTTTGCGCTGTGGGCCGCAGGATACGCGTTGCAGAAACTCAATGAGCGGCCAACATTTCGTCGAGCCCATCGTCCGGCCATTATCATGCCGCTCCTGGCACTCACGGCAATTGAACTATTTACCAACGCCCATGTTATATGGAACCAGCTGTACACAGGCTATTCCGAAGAAGCCAACAGCGCCTATGTCGCCACCGCAACCAACACGATCACAGCCATTCAAGGCCAGGATTCGGCGTCTTTCTACCGTATCGACCGTACGATTACGCGCGCCGATAGCGCCGCCCTCAACGAAGGCCTGGCGCTTGGATACAACCAACTGTCTTCATATTCGTCGGCAAACAACCCGCAGGCAATTGCACTGCTCAACTCCCTTGGATACAGCAGTGTCGGCGAGTTTTTCGACCCGTTATGCCGAGCCCATTCTTGCCGTCGATGCCCTACTGGGAGTCAAGTATGCCATTCCTGAGAACGCGCCTGCGGGATACGTTTCGGCCAAAACGATCAGGCGGACTCCACAAGCGCGGTGTACGAGAACCCCTATGCGCTCAGCATTGGCGTCGCAGCCTCAAGCGATATCC
>ENA-OQKX01000339-OQKX01000339.1-human-gut-metagenome-genome-assembly--contig:-NODE-339-length-10367-cov-2.697949_pt1 | contig 10367 bp, 9 predicted proteins | sample MGYA00242654_ERZ504810 | MGnify/ENA primary metagenome ERZ504810 (study PRJEB26092, sample SAMD00036378) | human gut metagenome | host: Homo sapiens | study: EMG produced TPA metagenomics assembly of... | reverse complement strand
AGACATTGCAACAAAGCTCTTCAGAGGTAAGCAATGAAAAAATAAAGCAGGGATTGGATGGAAATGATCCGGAAGTCTTTGCAGCTGTATTAACAGAAAGTGTCCAGAAGAGTCTTGAAAAGAACAGATATGGAAAAGCTGTTACTGTAAACGTATCCGTGGAAAAAGATAACTCAGGAAAATATGGTCTTTTGGATACAGAGATGAATAAGTTGGAAGCAGCGATGTTCCCAACAGAATAAGAATGAATGGAAAGCTATCAGAGGAAAAAAACTGGTAGCTTTCTTTTAAACTCCAAGACAAGAAAACTTGTTAAAAAAGCTATTGTAATAGTAGAAAAATTATAATAAATAATGGATGACAAGAGTCTTTTATTCATTATGAGAAAAAGAAGGAATCTCCTATGAACCAACAAGAAATATTCACGTAAGATGGAAAAAAGTGCTGTAATCGAAGAGGTTGCAGCATTTTTTTCTTCGACATTTTTCGAACATTATAACGTACCTATCCGGTCACCGCCATGCTCCGATTTGATTTCTATATCAAAAATCAGATCGGAGGAAAGATAAATGGCTTATAACAAGACAAGTGAAGAACGAAAGTGGAATTATTGGAAAGAACAGGAAGAAAAGAAATTGCGTGAACTGGGAATGGAAGAAGAGAAGATCCAAAAGCTGCGCCAGATGGACAGGGAAGACTTTCTGGAAGAGCGCAGATACCGGGAACATCTGGATGAAACGATGCAGGATATGGATTCCATAAAAGAAAAGGACAGCGAGCTGTTTGCAAGGGATGTAAAGGAGCTTCTGGATCACATAGGTGATAAGCGAATCTATGAACTATTGAAAGAAACGGAGCATCAGACACTGGAAATCCTCTTACTCAGTACATGGGGATATTCTGGAAGAGAAGTTGCTAAGATTATGGGAATGGCAGAACAGACGATTTATACCAAAAGAAACCGTTTGAAGAAAAAATTAAAAAAATTAGTCGAAAATTGAATAATAACAGCTTTTCTCGTCGGCTATTTAATAGGCAGGTAAATTTTGCCAGTGTACTTTGACAATCCTATACCAGCATTACAGGTACGTTCCCGTAAGTAGAAGCGTGTCAGGAAGGCGCGAGGACAGATGAAAATGGCAGGAAAGAATACAAAAAAATTCTTTGCTGGTGTTTTTGTTTCGAGCGAATCACCTTTAACTGAAACAGGATCGTGGCGGTCTTTTGCGAGGATCACTTACGAGGGGATAATGATACATAGGAACTGCCAGTGAGCAGAGGATGGACTTTGGGTTGTAATCAGCAAGACTTTTAGAAAATCCGTGAGCGGTGCAATGCCAAGCATCCGCCTGTAATGTTCCCGTAAGGCAATGGGGGAGTCGAGGACAAATACAACGCCAAAAATCAAAAGTATAAGAAATCAAGGAAGAATGTGTCGTTGATATCAGATACATACGGCTGTAGGGAGAAATCCTTTACAGCCGTATTGATGTGATATCAGCACGCATATCAGGTAACAAATTATGTATTACACAAGAGAATATCTCAATAGAGCGCATCGAGAAATTGATACTATTTTCCGAGTGCTGTTCCCGGAACATGGAATGGCAGTAAGGGAAGAACAGATTATGTTATGCCACAAAATGCTGGATAACCTGCTGGGAAGAAACATAGCACTGTGTGACGCGGGTGTCGGTATCGGCAAGACGTATGCCTATCTGGTGGCCTGTGTTCTGATGAGAAAATATTCCCTCCTTGCAGAAGGATGTTCCCCTTATGAGCAGCGTCCGGTCGTGATATCCACTTCCAGCATTGCACTCCAGAAAGCAATTCTTACAGAATATATCCCTTTTCTCTCCCGGATTCTTCAGGAGAACGGGACGATTCAGGCCCCTATTAAAGCTGTGATACGAAAAGGGAAAGAGCATTTTGTCTGCGATGAGAGGTTGGAGCACCGAATCGTTGCAATCGAAGAAAAAAACAAAAATGCGTTGCAGAAAGAAGCTCTGCTGTCGTTGAAAGAACATTATGATATGGACGAAGTGTCCAACTTAAGTGGGTTTGACAGAAGGATGGTGAGTGTACCGAAGTTCTGTTCGGGAGACTGCCCGAAAAGAGGCTCATGCAGGTATCAGCAGTATCTGGAGCGTTCCAGAGATCATGAAATGTTCATTCAGATCTGTAATCACAATTATCTGCTGGCTGATGGTTATCACAGGCTGCAGGATTACCGCCCGTTATTAAAAGACTACCGAGCATTGATTGTCGATGAAGCACATAAGCTGCCGGATGCGGCAAAGCAGATGTTTGGGAAGAGCCTCTGTTATGACGATATCCGAGAAATCTGCTTTTATCTTGGGAATGAGTACCAAGGCCCGGAGATAAGAAAACTGTCCGGGACGATCCGGATGGTGCTGGACATCATAGGAGAAAACCACAGAACCAGATATGGGATAAAAGAAGAATTCCACATGACAGAAGAGTGTGCAATGTATTTATATGAGGGGATACAGACCATGAATAAGATCATAGAAAAATTAGAAAAGAAGATTCCAAAGTGGATCAGAAACAAGCTGGAAGAAACCAAAAGTGTGCTGGAATGCTTTTTCCATCAGGATAAGAAGTATGTGCTGCATCTGAAGCAGGACCATGACCACCGGATTATATTGTGTGCATCCAGCAGACGGATTCCACAGTATCTGGACCAGATGTTATGGAGCAGAGGAATGGGAGCGATTCTGACAAGCGGAACTTTAAAAACCGGACAGGGATTTTCCCACATTCGGAAAATGACAGGATTACAGAGAGTGCGGAGAGTCCGGGAATATGTGGCAGACTCCCCGTTTGAATATCAGAAGAACTGTCTGTTATATCTGCCAAAGAATTTGAAGACATGCAGAAGAGAAAGTCAGGAAGAGGCAGAGATGATAGCAGACCATATCCATTCACTGATCTGTTCGACTTACGGGCATACGCTAGTGCTGTTTACATCTTATCATTTGATGGGAAACGTTTACCAGATGTTAAGGGATGAAATTCCGTTCCCGATGATAGAGGTGTGGAGACATTCACCGGAAGAGATCACAAGATTTAAACAGATGGACAATGCTGTCCTTTTTGCAGCCGGCTCCTGTTGGGAAGGAGTAGACTTCCCTGGAGATATGGTATCTTCGCTGATTATAGTAAAACTGCCCTTTGCTGTTCCTGATCCCATCAGTGAAGCACAGAAGAAGGAATATGCCAGCCTGAAAGATTATATTCAGGCAGTGATTGTTCCAGACATGCAGAAAAAACTAAGACAGGGATTCGGACGTGCTCTCCGCACCGAGACAGATACTTGTGTCGTGTCCATTTTAGACGAGCGTGCAGGAGAAGGTGGCAGGTATCATGAGGAAGTAATGTGTGCGCTTCCGAGCTGCAAGATGGCAAAAGATATCAAGGATGTCCAGCACTTTATTCGAAACCGGAAAGGCGTGGAATACTACCTGTAACCGTTCGTGGTTCTGCTACAGAAAAAGCAGATTTTGCACGAAAAGTTTGGTGGTATTTCAAGGGCGTTTTCGGTGGGATTGTTGGTATTGATGAATAGCTATTTCGGCATGAAGTGGGTATACTGTGTATAGCGTTAGAGGAAAGGAGGCAGCTTATGATATACAAGGTGGAAACGATAAAAGATGGAACAGAAAAATATTTTTTCATCAGAAATCTGGAAACAATGAGTATTGAAGAACTGCCAAGTAAATATCTAATGCATAAGATTAAATGTAAACGTTCACCAAATACAGTGAAACGCACAGCATTTTCAATCTGCTATTATATGAAATATATGGCAGAGAAAGAAATGGAACTCACAGAAGTCTATCAGTTAGATTATGAAAAACAGACAGAACACTTTGTGGAATTTTTATACTGGCTTAAAGCTGGAAACCATACAGAGCAAACGGCTGGAGAAAAGAAGTGTCCGAATGAAGGAACCTGCAACGCATACTTAAAAGATGTGTTCAGGTTCTATTTATTTATAGAGGCAGAATATGAACAGTACGGAAGTCTCAAAACCTTATCGTATAACCAGATTATAGCGGTTAATCAGGTGGGAGTAAAAAAGGTACTGCGGAATCATTCTTTTAAAGCCTATCTGAAGGAAGAGGAACATCGTGGGAGAACAGCAAAAGAAAATCAGATTATTACAATTTTACAGGCCTGTACGAACCGAAGAGATCAGCTTCTGTTACTTATGTTAGCAGAAACCGGATACAGAATTGGGGAACTACTGGGAGTAAAATATGTCAAAGATATTGATTATAGGAATCACATGATAAGGGTATGCTTCCGGGAAGATAATGAAAATGAAGCGAGAGCCAAAAATGCGGAATACAGAAGTGCCAAGATAAGTAATGATACGTTTGAATTTCTCATGGATTATCTGGCAAAATATCGGAAAATCCTGCAACATCAGGATTACCTGTTTGTGAATATCATGGGTGAGAACATTGGAAAGCCATTAAGAGTGGACAGTGTATATGATATGTTGGACCGAATGGAAAAGAAAACCGGAGTTAAAATCACACCCCACATGTTACGTCACTATTTTGCAAATATGCGAAAGCAGGCAGGATGGGAACTGGAAATGATCAGTCAGGCATTGGGGCATAAACATTTGGATACGACTATAAAGTATCTGGACTGGCTGGATGATGAACTGATAGAAGCAAGTAATGAGTTTTATGCACAACACACTGCTATTTATGGGGCGGAACGTCTGCTGGAGTAGGGAGGTGTGAGAAATACCTATATATTTATTGCAACAGGCAGAACACATAACAGAATCTGAAGTAGATATTGAGAAGAAAAAGCAGGAACTATATTCAGAAATTGATGCACTTGGAATAAAAAGCGATTCAAGAATTAACAAATTGAAAAAGTTCTTGGCAGATAGAAAAATCTGGCATCTGGAAGAAATGGATTATCCTTTGCGAAATTCGTATGAACAATATTTAAGAGGACAGATACGATCACAAATTGTATCTTTCTATTTGAAAATATATGATACGGTAAAACAACAACATATCTATCAACAAATGCAGACGCTAAATGGAAAGCGGATATATGAATGGAAATATCAAAATAAAATTTATTTTCTGAAGTATTATCCGGAAAAGGAAATAGCTGAGACCTTTGAAACTTCTTATAAAACAAACCTATTGGTGTGGGATTTTACACAAAATTGTTCAGAAGTTTTAAAGAAACAAATTTTTTATACGTTGAGTCGTATCATTGCCAATACTTCAATGTCTAAGGCTTATAGAAATGTCAGGTTAAAATCCTTAAAACTTCTTTATGATTCTTGTGTTCAGTTAAATATTACGGATATTGGATTGCTGGAAATGGAACAAGTGGAAACTATTTTAAAGAATTTTCCCGAAACGAGTCAACGAAGTATTTTAGGTGAATGCAGAAGAGATGCGTTTATGCAGCAGGAACAGATCCAATGGGAAGCAAATGTATGGTATCTGGAACGATTACATCTTGGAAAACATCGAATAGACGAAAGTAAATCCTTAATTAGCATTTCTTTTATGGAAGTCAAGGAAATACAGAATCGAGAAATTTTACAGGCATACATGAAATATGAACTGGGAATTACTGGACAGGCAGTCAGCACGATTGTACGAAGATTTGTATGTATTAGAAATTTTATTGAACTGCTGGAACAAGAAAAGATACTGGCGATTCATGCAACTGTCGCAGAAGTAAAAAAGTATGCAGACGGCTTGCGAGAACGGGGAATACAGGCAAAGGGATTTAATGAAAGAATTTTCGGTATCGGTCATTTTTATAAATTCATGGAAGTTAAACAGTATATTACAAGAATGCCATTCCGAATTGAATATTTCCAACAAAAAGAAGTAATAGTACATCATGATCGTAGCGTTGAGGAAACAGTATATATGGAAATTTTGAAAAAATTATATCTTTTTCCAGAGCGATTACGATGTATGTTCCTACATCTGTGGTGTCTAGGATTACGGGCGAGTGAAGTGTGTACATTGAAAGGAAATGCTTTATTATCAGCTAGGGCGAGGATTATTGGATTCAGGTGTATCAGGTCAAAATGAAGAATTATAAAAGGATTCCAATCCCACAGGCACTTTATCAGTATATGAAAGTATACTTGAAAAAACATGAAATTCAGCCTGAAGAATTCATTTTTAAAACAGCAGAGGTGGTGCTTGTCTATATGGTACATTCCGAACTCAGATGATAGAAGCGTGCCGGGAAAATAAGATTGCAAATGGAGAATATTTATTTCAATCACACGATTATCGACATACAGTAGCAACTATGTTTTATGACAGTCATGTATCACTGCAAAGTATCAGGGATTATCTTGGACATACTTATGAAGAGATGACAAGACAGTATATTGATTATATGCCGCAAAGGATTGCAAAAGCAAATGATGAGTTCTTTGAAATGCAAGGAAGTAGTTTAGCATCATGGCTAAAGAAAGAGGAAAAAGATGGAAAATGATATTATATACTTCAGCGATTTCCCCAATTTACAAGAAACAGGGACACGTAAGGATAATGGAAAATTTGATTTAACGTTGCTTCCAACGCAAGAATTAAAGGAAGAGTTTCGAGGTTATATTATGTATCGCTGCAAAAACGGAACGTTTAGAGCATTGATTCAGGATCGAACAGCTTATAATCATATTGCAAAGTTTTTGAACAGCAGAATAAATCGGAGAATCAAAAGCCTTGGAGATAGAAATCCAGAAAAATGGATATCACTTTTAAAAGGCTGGATGTTAGAACAGGGAATAACTATTGTAAAAGAAAAGAAGAGTGTGTATGGTACAGTAAGCTATGGCGAAGCAGTGACGATATTATATTTCAGAAACGTACTGAAATTTTTAGGGCCAGAAGATTTACGGGATGAGATAGAAAAAGATGTTTGGGAACTAAAAAATCTGGATATTAAAATCAGATCCAATCCAATTTATAATGTAAAAACACTGGATTTCAGAAAAATATATCAGCCAGATATCAGGGAAGAATGTAAGAAAGCTGTTTATATGAATCTGCAGTATGAAGCAATAGGAACTGTACAGGGAGAATTGACAATAATGAGGATATTCTCAGAATATCTCCAAAAAGAGTATTCCAAAATAAAAAGCTGCAGTGAAATAGACAGAGAAGTGTTGGAAGAATTTTTGATACATCTGTCAACAAAAGATACTTCCCATAGTGCGAATAGTTCTTATGTAATTTCATTAAGACGACAGTTAGAGACAATCGGAAAAATTTACAGCTATGAAAGATTGGAGCATTTATTTATTAATACGGATATTCCACCGGAAGTAAATGCAGAATTTAGAGTGTATTCTGATGATGAAATGAAACGACTGAATGCGGAAATTACACAGATGGATGTACAGATTGCAAGATGTCTTCTGATACATCAGATGCTTGGAACTAGGATATCAGATACCCTTACACTGAGACCAGATTGTCTGACGAGAGAAAATGGCCAAGATATGATTGAAATATATCAAGTTAAAACTAAAAGATATAAAAAACCGATCAGTAAAGAACTTGCAAAACTGTTACAGAGTTCTATTGAATATACACAGGAAAAGTTCGGTGATACAGAATACATATTTGTTAATGAAAAAGAACCTGACCGCCCGATGCAGTATATGGCTATAAAAACAAAAGTCATGTCCATGATACAGGAAAAGCAGTTGAAAGATGATCATGGCGAATTATTCGGGTTTGGAACGCACATGTTCCGGCACTACTATGGCGTCAAACTTACAGAAATGCATCTGGATGACTGGACGATAGCGAGACTATTGGGGCATAAAAGACTGAATAATGTACAGCATTACCGGAAAATGAGCAATCAAAGAATGGCAGACGAAACCAGAGAAGTAAGACAGAGGATGAGTGACATCATATATATGAGTCTGGCAAGATGGGGTGAAGAATATGAGCAAATACGACAAGATGATTGAGGAAAATCAGAGAAAAAGTAAAGAGAAAATTGAACTGGCATTGCAAGCAATACAAGATATGCTGGCAAATAAAGAACGTATCAGCGTTCCAAAGCTGATGAAGAAAACTGGATTGTCGAGAGGATTCTTTTATAAAAATCCAACCGTCCGGGATACATTGAACCAAGCAGTAGAGCAACAGGCCGGAATGATAGATCCAAGAAGAGAAATTCTGAACATGGCGATGGAAAAACAGATTGAACTGTTGAACCAGAAGGTGGCAGCTCTGAGCAGAGAAAATAAGGAACTGAAGAGAAAGAACGAAAAGTTACAGAAGGCATTACGGAAACAGGATTTGAATTTTATTAAGAACTTATAACATTGAAAATAATAAGATGGAAGAGATGTGTGCAGACACATCTTTTCATCGTTGAGGATAAAATATATAGAATGAGAATGGGATTGTTTTATGGTATACTAAAAGTGAAATGCTAACTTTGATATGAGGTATAAAACAATATGACAGAAATACAAATTAAAAATTTAATTAAAGAATATGAAAAAGAATCGAGTGTACACAGTAAATTCATTGCTGGCTCGGATAAGTGGGAACTATAAGTTCTGGCTTATTGCCTTGCCTGCTGTGACTATGCTGGCGCAGGCTCCTGCGGTTTATGCACATGCGGAGACTATTACTGTGGTGCAGCAAAACAATGCCACGGTGAGAGGTTCCGTTAAGGATGCCATAGGTGAAAGCCTGATTGGAGTGAGTGTTACTGTTAAGGGTAAAGAAGGTGTGGGTACCATTACAGATGTGGATGGAAACTATTCCATTGTTTGTAGTGCCCAAGATGTTCTCGTCTTTTCCTATGTGGGATATGCCACTCAGGAAATTGCTGTGAAAAATCAAAAACAATTGAATGTTGTCTTAAAGGAGGATACCAAGGTGCTGGATGAAGTTATTGTCATCGGTTATGGTACTACTACCCGCAAGAGTGCCGTAGGTGCTGTAGACCAGGTAAAGGCTTCCATGATCGAAGACCGTCCCGTGGCTAACATGACAGATGCTTTGCAAGGGGCTGCGCCCAACGTGGTTATCCAGCAGCGCAGTAGCAATCCTAATGATCGTAAGACTAACTTTAATATTCGTGGTATCAGCACTGTGAATGACAATAGTCCGCTTTTTGTCATAGACGGATTGGTAGCTGATGGCGGTAGTTTCGATAAATTGAATCCCAATGATATTGAGAACATTTCCATCTTGAAAGATGCCGGTACAGCTGCTATTTATGGTTCACGTTCTTCCAATGGTGTAGTTTTGGTTACTACTAAGAAAGGTAAGAAGAACCAGCGTGCGACAGTTCGGTTAAGTGGTATGATGGGATGGCAGAATCCGGATATCTTGTTTTCTCCGGTGAAAGGCTATCAGAACGCTACTTTGCGCAATTTAGCTGCCACCAATGCTGGAGAGGCTCCTTTGTATACACCCGATCAAATCCGTGACCTGGCTGCCCATCAAAATGAAGAAAGCTGGTTTTTTGTATCAGATAGTCCGCACAGCCTTACAGCAGAATTACAATCTAAGCGTATCTGGAGGTAGTGATAAAACTACTTACATGGTGTCCATGGGTTATTATGACCAGGAAAGTAATTATGTGGGCAACAGTGATTTTGGCGTGCAGCGTTATAATTTTCGTACCAATGTTAGCACGGAAGTGGGACGTTTGAAACTGAATGCTATTTTGGCTTATACACGTAATAATAGTGTAAGTACCACCGGTGGGAGTTTGGAAGTGGATGCCGCCCGTGTACCTACTTATTATTATTACAAAATGAAATCGGAAGATGGAAGATATTTGTTAAATGATGTATTGACTGAATTTAACCCATTGGGAGCATTGGAAGCTGGTGGCCGTAACAAGTATCGTAACAATTATCTGAACGCTAATGTCAATGCTGAATTCCGGCTTATTGACGGATTGAAGTTGCGTGGAGTGTTGGGTGCGGATGTGATAAACGACATGCGTTCTACCCGCAATTTGGGCGTATCCTATTACTTGAATGAAGAGGCTACCGAACCACGTCCAGTGAAAGATACTGACTATCGGACCAGTAACTGGAATCATACGGCTTACCTTATTAATAGCCAACTTTTGTTGGATTACAACAAGACATTCGGTAAACACAATGTCAGCGGGCTTTTTGGAGTAACCAATGAATCGTTTACTTCGTCTAGCAATGAGATTGAGAAGAAGGGGGTAGATCCCGGACTTGGGTATCGGTACAGACATTACCAAGTAGTACTGTGGGAAACATCACAGGTAAAACATTGTAGATGAATCCAACGTACCAGTCTGACTTCTCTGTT